>Ga0302229_10000240_pt1 | contig 43317 bp, 35 predicted proteins | sample II_Palsa_N1_3_FD_193518 | JGI IMG/M metagenome (GOLD analysis project Ga0302229, IMG submission 193518) | Peat permafrost microbial communities from Stordalen Mire near Abisko, Sweden - II_Palsa_N1_3 | ecosystem: Environmental > Terrestrial > Soil > Palsa > Peat permafrost | place: Sweden... | reverse complement strand
CGGGACGGCATGATGACGGCAGGATGCGTCCGATCGCAGGATGCGGAACGGCCAGGCCCCCGCAGCTATACCCGAATAAATAAACTAGCAAGTTCTTTCCGGAAACTGGTACCGTGTGAGCATGGCGAACTGGACCTTCCTGACCAACCATGCCCTGGTTCTCCTGTGCATTGCCGACGACCCCGAGGCACGCCTGCGCGACATCGCGGCCAGCCTGAACATGACGGAGCGGAGCGCCTTCGGCATCATCACCGACCTCGTGGAGGCCGGCTACGTGGTCAAGGAGAAGGACGGCCGCCGCAACCGGTACCACATCCAGACGCATCTCCCGCTGCCAGATCCGGCCGGCCGGGACCGCACCGTCGGCGAAATCCTGGCCCTGCTCACCGGCACGGACCCGGGCGGCACGGACCGAGACGGCACGGGCGCGTTCCCGGCCGCCTGAAAACGGCCGGGCCGCTCAGGCGATGAACAGCGCGATCGCGATGAACTGGCACGTCGCGGCGGCGCAGACGTAGACGTGAAAGACCTCGTGGTAGCCGAAGACCGACGGATACGGGTTAGGGCGGCGGCGGCGGTAAGAGATGGCTCCGGCGATGTACAGCAGGCCGCCCGCGAGCAGCAGCGCTCCCGCCGCGGCCCCGGCGTGCAGCCACACCGCGGGTAGCGCGATACCGCCGACCAGGCCGAGTCCCACAAACGTCGAGCCGACCAGGAGCTCAGGGGCATCCATCCAGACCATGTGGATCGCACCCGCGGTGAGCGTGAGCGCCCATATCGCGATCAGGCAGGCCATCCGGAAGGGGCCGTGGGTGGTCAGCAGGAAGGCCGCGGTCGCCGTGCCGGCGATGAGAAGAAAGATCATCGCGTGGTCCAGGCGCTGCAGACGCTGCCGCCACGCAGCGCCCCAGTCACCGCGGTGGTACAGCGCGCTGACGCCGAACATCGCGGTCACACTGACCTCGAAGATGGCCAGCGCGGTGATCCGCAGGCCGCCATGCATACGGGCGAGCGCGAGAGTTCCGAGTACGAGCGAGGCCTCGAACCAGGCCAGGTGGAGCCAGCCGCGCAGCAGGGGCTTCGCCCGGGGATCGTCACGCTGATCCGCAGGCGCAGTCGCCTCCAGCTGCGGCGAAAGCGCCGACGCCCCGTTGTCCATAGCCGTCACGCGACCTCCGTCTCCTGCCCGTCAGGCCCCCAGTACCAGCCGGGACATCCTTAGGCAGGTCGCCGTGCCGCTATCGTGGCCGCGGCCCGGCGAGGTAGTAGCGTCAGAGCTTGGTCAGCTTGGCGAAGGGCCACATAATCCGCACCTGACGTGAACCGAAGTCGACGACCAAGGCGGAGTCATCCTCGATGAGGATGACACGACCGAGGCCGTACTTGTCGTGGCTCACCTGGTCCTGCACGTCGAACTGCTCCACAGGTGGATCAACGTGCCGGGAGTTGAAGGGACTATCGGGCAGGAAGCGTCGGTTCGCGGCGCGGGCAGGCTTCATCACTACTAGTATGCGCCTTCCCGGTGATTCCCGGCTGTTTTTCCGTGCTCGCAATACCCGCGGTCTTGGTGCCGGCCACCTGACGGGCGGTTCGCGCGCCGTTCTGGGCTATCCTGAAGAGGCGTTCGCTACGCGAGGCCGCGGAGGACGCTCAGCCACTGTTCGGGACGTCAGCGAGCACGCGAGGCCCTCTCAGCCAGCCTCGGGCCTGACTTTGAAGATCCCGGCAGAAGATTCCGTTCCTGGCCATAGGACCCGGACCCGCTCGGCGCTACCACCTCCGGTGCCACCGAGACACGGAACTGGGCTCCCGGTCCGGCGACGCACCCACATAACGCTCTGTTAACCACCTTCGGCCCCCGGCGAACTGTTCTGCCGTGCGGCGTAACCGTCGCACGCGATTGTGCCGCGGCAAGCGACGACAAGCGGCAAGCGACGACAAGGAGCCTCATGCCGACGACCTACGCACTGCTCAGCACCTATCCGCCCACCCAGTGCGGGCTGGCCACCTTCACGGCGGCGCTGCTCGCGCATCTGCCCGCGCCCGGCGACCAGGTCGCCGTGGTGCGGGTCCTGGACGAGCCGGCGCCGCGCCCGGCCGGCGAGGTGGTCCACGACCTGGTGGCCGGCTCCGCCGCCAGCGCGTCGGCGGCCGCCGCGGTCCTGAACAGCTTCGATGTCGCGATCGTGCAGCACGAGTACGGCATTTACGGCGGCCCTGACGGCCAGGACGTCATTTCGCTGCTCGACGCGCTGTACGTACCGAGCATCGTGGTGCTGCACACGGTGCTGGCCCGCCCCACGTCGCGGCAGCGCGTCATTCTCGATGAGGTCATCGCCGCCGCCAGCGCGGTCGTCACGATGACGCAGACGGCCCGATCGCGGCTCCTTGACATCTACGGCACCGCCGGGGAGAAGGTCTTCGTGATACCGCACGGCGCCGCTGACCACCGCACGGCGGCGTCTGACCACGGGATGACGGGGCCGGCCGGGACCGGCCGCCGTCCCACCGTACTGACCTGGGGGCTGCTGGGACCAGGCAAGGGAATCGAACACGCGATTGACTCGATCGCCCTGCTCCGCGAGCACGGGCTCGATATCGACTACCAGGTGGCCGGCCAGACCCATCCGCGCGTGCTCGGGCGCGACGGCGAGGCCTACCGGCGGGCGCTGCAGGCCCGGGCCCGGGCCCGGGGGGTGGCCGACCGGGTGCATTTCGACGGCCGGTTCCTGCCCGGCGCCGCCTTGAGCCAGCTGATCGGCGCCGCGGACGTCGTCCTGCTGCCGTACGACTCGCTGGAGCAGGTCACCTCCGGGGTGCTGATCGAGGCGGTCACGGCCGGCAAGCCGGTGGTGTCGACGTGCTTCCCGCACGCCGTCGAGCTCCTCGGGGCCGGGCTCCTGGTCGAGCGGCAGGACCCGGCCGGCATCGCGCACGCCCTGCGGCGGGTGCTGACCGAACCCGGCTTGTCGGCGCGGATGGCCAGCTACTCGGCGGGCCTGGCCCCGCAGCTGCTGTGGCCGGCGGTGGCGCATTCTTACCGGGAACTCGCCTCGGAGATCACCATGACCAGAGCGGGAGCCCCGCTATGAGGATCCCGGCCGCGCCCTTCCGGCATCTGATGCGGATGACCGACCAGATCGGCCTGCTCGAGCACGCCGAGGGCATCGTCCCCCGGCACGAGCACGGCTACTGCGTCGACGACGCGGCCCGCGGCCTGATGGTGGTGTGCCGCGAGCCTTCGCCGTCCGACGAACTGATCACGCTGGCCCGCCGCTACCTTTATTTCCTGGTCCAGGCGCTGGCGCCGGACGGCAAGGTCCGTAACCGCCTCGGCTATGACCGCCGGTGGCACGACCAGCCCGGGACGGAGGACTGCTGGGGCCGCTGCCTGTGGGGCCTCGGCACCGCCGCCGCGCGGGGGCCGACCGCCGGGATACGCGAGGAGGCCTACACCTGCTTCGGCCGCGCCGCGCAGGTGTCCTCGCCGTGGCCGCACGCCATGGCGTTCGCGGCGCTGGGAGCGGCCGAGATACTCGGCCCGTGGCCGGACCACGCGGGCGCGCTCGCGCTGCTCGACGGCGCCGTCTCCGTCATCGGGCGGACCCCCGCCGCCGAGGAGTGGCCGTGGCCGCAGCCCAGGCTCAGCTACGCGAACGCGGCCATCGCCGAGGCCCTCATCGTCGCCGGGGAGAAACTCGGCCGGCCCCAGATCCTGAGCAACGGCCTGCGGATGCTCGGCTGGCTGCTCAAGGTCGAGACCAGAAACGGCCACCTGTCGGTCGTGCCGACGACAGGATGGAGCCTCGGCGAGGCCCGCCCGGCCTTCGACCAGCAGCCGATCGAGGTGGCGGCCCTGGCCGATGCCTGCCAGCGGGCGGCCACGGTCACCGGGGACAGCAGCTGGCTGGCCGGCGTGGAGATGGCCGTGGCCTGGTTCCTCGGTGACAACGACACCAAGATCCCGCTGCTGGACGAACGGACCGGCGGGGGCTGCGACGGCCTCGGCCGCACCAGCCGCAGCCGCAACCAGGGCGCCGAGTCGACCCTGGCCATGATCTCGGTGATGCAGCTGGGACTGCGCCTGACCCCCGCGCCATGAAGGCGGCGACCCGGGTCCCGAACGCGCTGCTGGCCCGCACCGAGCACCGGATCAAGCCGGACCCCTCCCGCACCCTGTCCCGGCTCTTCGTACCCGGCCAGGAGAGCCTGATCCAGGGCGAGTCGCGCGCGACGCCGGTCATCGACCGCATCCTTAGCCTCACCGAGGCCGAAGTGGAACAAACGCTGGCCCGGACGATGGCGCGATTCTCCGACGGCTACCGCGACCTGCCGCAGACCCTGGAGAACCACTTCTCGCTCGTCGCCCACCGGGTGGGCGCCGAGATAGAAATGAGCCGGGCCCGGCGGCAGCTGATCGGAGCGTATTTCACCCAGGAGTACGCCCTCGAGGCCGCGGCCTTGTTCAATCCGTCCATGGTGAAGCACCCGGACCAGTCCGGATGCCAGCCGGACGAAGTCCGGTTCGTGATGAGCCTGCGGGCGGTCGGCGAAGGTCACCTGTCCAGCATCGAGTTCAGGACCGGCATCATCGGCGCGGGTCCGGTCATCCGGTTCGACCCGCCTGGCCGGTTCCTCGACACCGGACGCACCCGGCCGGTCCGCTACGACCGTCGCCTGTTCCAGATCAAGCTCACCGAATACGGCCAGGACGACGAGAACACCCGGCTGCTGTGGAGCATCCTGCCGCCCCGCTTCACCGGCGTCGAGCTTGAGGCCGCGCTGACCGAACTCGCCAGGCAGCATGTGACCCGCGGGGATTCCACCGGGCTGGCCGACCGGCTCCGGTGGATGGCGGCTTCCAACTACGCGGTGGGGTTCGGCGACGACCACGCGCTGGCCGAGCAGGTGCTGTGGCCCACCGCTCCGGACGAGAGCCACGGGATGGAGGACGCCAGGTTCGTGCTGTTCACCGACGGCGCGGACGTCACCTACTACGCGACCTACACGGCGTTCGACGGCGCCCAGGTCGCGCCGCACCTGCTGGAGACACCCGACTTCAGGACGTTCACCAGTGCCCAGCTCTCCGGCCCGTCGGCCAGCAACAAGGGGATGGCGCTGTTCCCCCGCAAGATCGCCGGCCGGTACGCCGCGCTGTCCCGCTGGGACCGGGAAAGCAACGGGATCACCTATTCGGACGACGCGCATGACTGGTCGCAGGCCCGCACCCTCCAGTCACCCGCGCGTCCCTGGGAACTGATCCAGCTCGGTAACTGCGGCTCGCCCATCGAGACCCCGGCCGGATGGCTGGTCTTCACGCACGGCGTCGGGCCGATGCGGGAGTACGCCATCGGCGCGATCCTGCTCGACCTGGCCGAACCGGAGCGCCTGATCGCCGCGCTGCCCGAACCGCTGCTGGTGGCCGACCCCTCCGAGCGCGAGGGGTACGTCCCGAACGTCGTGTACTCCTGCGGCGCCATGTTGCACGGCGAGGTCGTCGTGCTGCCGTACGGCTGCAGCGACTCCTCGGTGCGGATAGCCACGGTCGACCTGCCGCGGCTACTCGAACGGCTCACGCCCCGCTGAGGCGCGGCTGCGCAGCCAGTCGTCGAACTCGGTGGCGCTGATGTGCTGGTCGTGGACGCCGGCCGCCTCGGCCGAGGCGAGCCAGACGATGGGCGGCCCCATCACCGCCGGGTCCAGCAGCGGCAGGGACCCGGCGGCCGGCCCGCCGGGTCGGGGGCCATCCGGCGGGACCATCCCGGTGGCGGTCGCCCCGCCGGGCCGCAGCAGGTTGACGGTCACCCCGGTGCCCCGCAGGTCGGCGGCCATGATCCGGGACATCGCCTCGGTGCCGGCCCGGGACGGGCCGTAGGGCACGAAGCCCGCCCTGGTCGTGGTGGCCTGATTGACCGAGACGTTGACGATGCGGCCATCCCCGGCGGCCAGCATCCGGGGCGTGATCTCACGCGCCATCAGGAAGTAGCCGGTCAGGTTGGTCTCGATCACGTCGCGGAAACCGGCCGGGGACACCAGCCAGAAGCCCTGCGGCTCGGTCATGAAACCCGGGTTGACCGTGCGCATGCCGATACCCGCGTTGTTGACCAGCATGTCGACGCCGCCGAGCCGCGACCAGGCCTCCTGCACCGCCTGCGCCACCGAGGATTCGCTCCGGACGTCGAGCGGCAGGCCGATCGCGCCGGGCAGGTCCGCGGCGACCTGGCGGGCCCGCTCGCCGGAGCGCCCGGTGAGCGCGACCCGGCTGCCCGCGACGGCCAGCGCCCGCGCCATCGCCCAGCCGAGCCCGCTCGTCCCCCCGGTCACCAGCACTCTCACCGGATCAGTATGGCCGGCCCGGGCATGCCGGGGCGCCCGGGGCGCCTGGGGCGGGACCGACGCCGGGCTCGCCCGGTTGGCCGAGGGCTGGCGCCAGGATCGTTCAGATTAATTCTGAACGGCCCGGGTGTCAGCGCCAGCCGAACCTCGGATCAGGCGGCGAAGACGGAGGTGTCGGCGGCCTCGAGATCCTTGAAGAAGCGACGGTGGACCCGGAGGGTCTCGCTGCCCGCAGGGACCTGGTGCCACATGCCCGTGCCCGGACCAAGCCGGGTCGACCGCGGCAGCTCCGTGACCACGCCACGGGCCTTTTTCATGCTGGTCTTGCCCGCGTCGAGGACGACGATGCGGGTCGGTGTGACGGCCAGGATCCGGTAGCGGTTGAGACCGAGGAAAACGAAGAAGCCGGTCAGCGCCGCGAGCCACTGGCTGGCCGTCTGCGCGCCGATTACCGCCTGGATGGGCTCGCCCGGCCGCAGGTACTGGGCGGCGGATTCACGCATGGAGTCACGGAGCGCCACGACTTTCCTCCTAGGTTAGGTTCGCACGCGCCATCGGATGGCGTTCATTCCTGCGGCGGTCCATCCCGTGCCATCGCGTTCCATCCCGTTTCATCCCGGGACGCGGCCCCGGTTCATCCCGGGACGCGGCCCCGGGCCCGCCGGACTCAGGCCGGCCAGTAGGAGCAGCGCACCCCGGTGTGCACCGTCTGGCGCAGGTGCTCGCCGATGACCGGATCCGCCTCGGCGATCCGGACCAGGGCCCGGCGGATCGCCTTGCCCACGGCGACACGGGCCCGTTCCCCCTGGTCGGGAAACGACCGGGTGCGGCCGCCCAGCCCGGCGGCCCGGGCGAGCTCGGCGACGAGCCAGTCGCGTTCGGCGCGGGCGCCCGCGGCCCGGCCGGGGTCGTCACCCGCGTCCAGCTGATCGATCTCGGCCTCCAGAAGCTTGACGCGGTTGCGGTACTCCGCGATCGCCTCGTGATCCAGCACGGGATGGGCCGCCGCGCCGTCGCCGCCGCGCGCGGCGAGCCCGGCGAGCCCGGCCACCAGATCGGCCGCCTGGATCTCCTGGCGCGGGTTGGCGATCAGCACGGCCAGGTGCGCCATCCCGATGCTGTCCTCGATGAGCACGCTTCGCTGGCGCCAGGCCACGGACCATTTCCGGCCGGCCCGGCGGCATTGCGCGAACGCGCCTGACGGGCTTGAGGGGCTCGGGGGCTTGGAAGGGCTTGCGGGTCCGGCTCCGGGCGCGTCCAGGGCCGCCAGGCCCAGCGCCGCCGCCTCGCTGATGGCCAGCTCAAGCTCGCGCCGGCTGGCCTCGGCGTCGCCTGGGTACCGGCGCAGCGCGTACGCCTGGGCCAGCCGCTGCCGGGAGGCCAGCACCGCGGGCCAGTGGGCCAGCGCCAGGTTGTGCTGCACCGCCGCCCGCAGGTGCTCGACGGCCTGGTCCAGCTGCCCCGCGGTCAGCGAGGCGACCCCGAGCGAGTGCTGAGCGGACCCGAAGCAGGTGACGCCCAGGCCGCCGACCATCGGCAGGCCAGCGTACGGGCGGAGCAGCTGGTAGGCCCGCTGCGCCAGGCCAGCGTCGGCGAGCAGGCTGGCGGCCTCCACGATGCCGTTCATCGTCACCAGCCAGCTGCTCGCGGCGGGCAGGTGCGCGAGGTCGTCGCCGGCCAGGGCGGCCAGCGTGCTGGCGGCCGTGTGCCGGTCCCCGTCCAGGGCCGCCGCGACGGCCAGCGCGGCGGCCGATGAGTTGTCCACCGCGGACAGCCCCGGGGAGTTCGCCCGGTCCCGCAGCGTGGGCAGCAGCTCGACCAGGCGCCCCTGATACCAGCGGATCGTCACCAGCTGGGCGCCGGACCACCACTCGTGGTCGACGTCCCCGGCCGCGGCGCCGGCCCGGGCGCAGACGGCCGCCAGCTCCTCGGCTTCGGTGAGGCGGCCGGCCCGGATCGCGAGCATCACGTCGATCGCGCTGACCACGAAGCCGACCGCCAGGTGGCTGCGCTCGCGGAGGTGCTCCCGCAGTTCGCTCAGCAGGCGGCCCGCGTGCGGGTCGCCGTCGGAATAGGAGTCCACGGTCTGCCAGAGCAAGCCCATCAGCAGGTCGCTGCGGCGCTGCGTGGCGAAGCTCGCCTTGATCAGTTCGGCGGCCAGTTCCCGGCGCAGCGTGACGTGGCCGGGACCGAGCAGGCAGTGATGGGCGATGCTCAGGGCCTCCGCCAGCAGGACCGGATCCGCGGCCGCCCGGGCTTCGTCGAGCACGGCCAGGATCGCCGCGTGCTCGCCGCGGAAGTAGTCGGCCTCCCCGGCCAGCCGGGCCCGGAGGCGAAGGGCGAGCGAACCGTGCGGGTCGAGCAGCGCCAGGACATGCTGAAGGCGCGCCTCGAGCTGCGCCGCGCCGGTCACGGCGCGCCGCTCACCGACCCACAGGCCCGCCAGGCCCAGGGCCGCCAGGGCCATCGCCGGCACGTCGCCGGCCTGCTCCGCCAGCCGGTAGGCCCGGTCGAAATCCTGCCTGCTGGCCCGCAGGTCACCGTCAGTGTTCAGGGCCCGGGCCCCCGCCGCGAGCGCGGCGGCAAGCCCGGCGGCCCGGTCAGCGGCTGCCTGTGCAGCGACTGCCTGGTCAGCGGCGGCCTGGTCAGCGACCAATTGCAGCCGGCGCGCGGCCATGCCGCCGCCAGCCTCACTCGTCATTAACCCACTGTATTCGGGACGGGATTCTACCGTCGAGACATCCGGGCGTAGGCGCGGGCATACTCCGGGCTGGCGCTCGTGCCCCGCCTCCGCAGGATATGGGTGATATCGGACATAAGTTAGCAACACTTCTGAAATCATCTGAGGCGAGGATGTGGGCTGGCTTGTAATTCCAAGGAGCGTTCGTGACGACTGACACCCTGGACACGATGACCGCCGCGGCTGCCGTCGAGCGTCAGAAGCTGCAGCGTCACTTCGGCCGCTTCGACATCTTGTTCTTCCTCATCTGCACCATCGTGGGCGTGGACACGATCGCCACCGTCGCCCAGGGCGGCGGGCAGGCCTTCACCTGGATGATGGTCTTCGCCGTCGTGTTCTTCGTCCCGCAGGCGCTGCTTTTCGCCGAGCTTGGCTCGGCCTTCCCGCAGGAAGGCGGCCCCTACTTCTGGACCAGGCTGGCCTTCGGGCACCTGGCCGGGGCGGTGAACAACTTCCTGTACTGGATCACCAACCCGGTATGGATCGGCGGCTCGCTCACCATCACCTGCATCACCGCCGTCGAGGTGTTCTTCAACCACGGCGCCAACGTGCCGGTGGCGGTGTGGTTCGTCATCGCGCTGGTCTTCGTCTGGCTGTCGATCGTCGCCGCGATCACCTCCTTCAGCGTGGGTAAATGGCTGCCGACCGCGGGAGCCATGGCCCGTTTCGTCGTTCTCGGGCTGTTCACGATCTCGGTCATCATCTACGCCGCCAGGCACGGCGCGCACGGCCTGGGGGCGAGCGACTACAAGCCCTCGGAAAGCGGCTTCGTCCTCCTGGTCGGCGTGCTGCTGTTCAACTTCGTCGGCTTCGAGCTGCCGAGCAGCGCAGGCGAGGAGATGACCAATCCGCAGCGGGACGTGCCGTTCGCCATCGCCCGCTCCACCGTGTTCAGCGTGGTGCTCTACGCCCTGCCCGTGATCGGCATCCTGATCGTCCTGCCCGCCAGCGCCATCACCAACTTCAGCGGATTCGTCAGCGCGATCCAGACCGTCTTCACCGTGTACGGCGGCCACGTCAGCGCCGGCGGCGCGGCCACGCTGAGCGGGGCCGGCCTCGTCCTGGGTGACGGCTGCGCCATCTTGTTCATCTTGTGCCTGATCACGTCCGGCGCGACCTGGATCATGGGCTCGGACCGGGCCCTCGCCGTGTCCTGCTACGACGGGGCCGGGCCCCGCACGCTCGGCGTGATCAACGCCCGGTACGGCACGCCGGTGCGCGTCAACGTCTTCAGCGGCATCGTGGCCAGCATCGTCGTCGTGCTCGCGCACCAGATCAGCAGCGGCGACGCGGCGAAATATTTCAACGCCGTGCTCGGCGTGACCATCTCCACCACGCTGATCAGCTACCTGCTCATCTACCCGGCGCTGTGGAAGCTGCGCCGCAGCCACCCGGACACGCCGCGACCCTTCAAGATGCCCGCCTACCGGCCGCTGACCGTCATCTTGATGGTCCTGGTGGCCATCGCCAGCATCCAGCTCATCGCCCCCGGACTTGGCAGCTCGTGGTTCGGTGCTGACTTCATCCCGGAGAGCTGGACCTACGCCCAGCGGTTCACCTACCTGTGGACCGAGCTCATCCCGGTGCTGGTCTTCATCGCCATCGGCGTGCTCTTCTGGTGGCTGGGCCGGCGGACCCGCGCGCAGGCGGTCGAGGCCGTCCCGGAGCCGGTCATACCCGCCTGATCGGTCGGCCGTCCTTGCCAGGGCGCGCCCGGGTGGCAAGGATGGAACGGTGACGACTGGGGTGAACACGACCGGGCCGGACACCGGCGGTAACGTCGCGGCTTCCCCGGATGCCGCGGGCCGGGATGCCGCGGGCCGGGATGCCGCGGGCCGGGATGCCGCGGGCCGGATGGCCGCCGCCGCGGTGGCGTGGCTCGACGCGCTCGACCCAGGGCAGCGCGCGCTGGCCACCGGCGCCGCGCCCAGCCCGGACCCCCGGTCAGACGCGGAGCGGCGGCGCTGGTACTACACACCGACCGACCACGGCGGGCTGCCGCTGGGCGCCCAGCGACCCGCCCATCAGCAGCTGGCGCACCAGCTCGTCGCCACCGGGCTCTCCACCGCGGGGTACGTCACCGTCGCCACCATCCTCGGGCTGGACAACGTGCTCGACCGCGCCGAAGGCTGGTCCGTCGACTGGGGCCGCGAACGGGGCCGCGACCCGGGACTCTACTATCTGCGGGTCTTCGGCGAGCCGGGCGGCGCGGCGCCGTGGGGATGGCGCTTCGGCGGCCACCACATCTCGCTGAACAACCTCGTCGCCGACGGCACGGTCCGTTCGGTCACGCCGTGCTTCCTGGGTGCCGACCCGGCGGTCTCCCCGCTGCTCGGGCCGGTGCCGCTGCGCCCGCTCGCCGGGGCGGAGGACCTGGCCCGCGAGCTCGTCCGCTCGCTCGACCCCGGCCGGGCCGCCCGCGCGACGCTGCTGGAGCGGGCGCCGGCCGACATCGTCGGCGGCAACCGGGCGAGGCTGGCGGACGGCGACGAGATGATGTACCTCCGCGACCTGTGGCGCGGCCGGTTCACCGAGGCGCGGCTGGACAGCCGGCTAGTCCGGATGGACGCCGACAACGAGCGGGCGACCGGCTACGACGCCGCGGACCACCGGCGGGTCGCGCTGACCACCGCGCCGAAGGGCCTGCCGGCCGCCCAGCTCGACGCGGCGCAGCGGGACCTGCTGCGCGCCTTGCTGGCCACCTACCTCGGGCGCGTCCCGGACGGCCTGTCGCCACAGGCGGACTACGACGACGACCACGCGCTGGACGCCGTCCACCTGGCCTGGGCCGGCCCCACCGACCCCGGCCAGCCGCACTACTACCGCCTGCAGGGCCCGCGGCTGCTGATCGAGTACGACAACGTCCAGCGCCAGGCGAACCACGCTCATTCGGTCTGGCGTGACCCCGGGGCCGACTTCGGCTACGACGTCCTCGGGGCGCACCTGGCCGCGCATCACGCCTAAGCACCGCCACGGTCCGGATCCTTCGTCAGCTCTTACCTCCACAGCGACGGACGCCGCCCCCCGATCGCGGCCGCAACCGAAATGCCCAGTGCGAAATACACCTAATGTCGGATTTAAGCGGGCGAAGATGCTCATCGAGTGTCAAAACTCCCCTATCAGGGGGCTGGCGACACACGATCAGCGAGCGCCCTGGCACGCCAAGGCGAAATGCATTTAATGCGGTGGCGGGCTGCTCTGGGGGCCGTCGTCGACCGTTGCCGTCTGGTGGCGACGGTAATGGTCGTCATGAAGTAGCCGCGCCCAGGATGGCGTTCGGTTCGGCCAGGCTGTCCGGGTAGAACCCGCGAGCCTTCTCGATCACGTCGTCCAGGCCCGGCCACCAGGGGCCGTGCCGCAACGACCCCAGCGCCTGCAGGACTCCTGCCGCCTGGGCCTGGGGGTCCGTCGCGGGGACGAACGCCACCCGGTTCGGCCGGGCCGAACGCAGCGGGCCGAGGTAGAAATCGGGCCCGTGCTCGCCACCGCCGCCGCCGGCACCACCACCGGCCCTGGCACCGCCGCCGCCACCGCCGCTAGCCCCGGTATCCGCGGCGAGCACCAGGTAGTAGTCGGGCAGCTCGAACCGGCCGGCCCGCCAGGCCGCCAGGGCCACCGCCGCCTCCAGCTCGAACCCAGCCGGGCCTTCCTGCCGTGACACGTCCCACATCGCCTGCCAGCCTGCGGCCACCGCCGCCAGCGGGTCGGCGAGCACCAGCGCGTAGGGCGAGTTGGTCCGCCCGGCCCGCTGCAAGGCCGCCGCGGCGGCCGCGATCCCGTCGCTGTCGCCGTCCGCGGGGTCCTCCGGCCGGATCAAGGTCACGTTCATGGACTGCCCGGCGGCGGCGAGGACTTCACCGGGCGCCGAACCGGCCAGGACTACTACGGTGGAGGGATTGCGTCGCATCGGCTCCATGCTAGCCGCGCGGTCCGCAGCGGCAGCTCCGGCCATCCCGGCCGGCGATCTCCTAGCTCGCCGGGTCTGCCGGCGGGTGCCAGGTGAGGACTGGTGCCCCGTCAGGCGATGGCCGAGAGTTCGTCGAATTCGCCGGCGGTCAGGCTGAGGACGGCGCCGCGCATGTTGTCCTCGAGGTGCCGCACCGATGAGGTGCCAGGGATCGGCAGCATCACGGGTGAGCGCTTGAGCAGCCAGGCCAGCGCCAGCTGGGCGGGCGTCGCGTCGTGCTTGGCGGCCAGCTCGGTCAGGGAGCTCCGCGCAGCCGCCGGCGCGCCGGCGGCCAGCGGGCGGTAAGGGATGAACGCGATGCCCTGGCCGGCGCAATGGTCGAGCACGGGCTCGGCGGAACGGTCGGTGAGGTTGAACTGGTTCTGCACAGAGACGACGGCCGCGATCTGCTGCGCCGCCGTCAGCTGGTCGACCGAGACCCCGGACAGCCCGATGTGCCGGACCTTGCCCTCATCCTGCAGCCTCTTCAGCTCGCCGAGCTGGTCCTCGAGCGGCACCTTCGGGTCAATGCGGTGCAACTGGAACAGGTCAATGCGGTCCAGCTTCATCCGGCGCAGGCTCATTTCCGCTTGCTGACGCAGGTACTCGGGCCGGCCGAGCGGCGGCCACTGGCTAGGGCCCGAGCGGGTGACCGGGCCGAAGCGGGTGAGCCCGGCCTTCGTAGCGATCACCAGGTCCCTGGGGTACGGGTAAAGCGCCTCGGCGATCAGTTCTTCCGCCACGTGCGGCCCGTAGGAGTCGGCGGTGTCGACGAAGTTCACCCCCAGCTCGACCGCCCGGCGCAGCACGCGGACCGCCTCATCGTGGTCCCGCGGCGGACCCCACACACCCGGCCCGGGCAGTTGCATGGTTCCGAAACCGAGACGGCGGACGCTCAGGTCACCGCCCAGCTCGAACGTGCCGGCCTGCTGGGCTGGGAGAAGCTCCGGGCTCATGGGGTCTCGTCCTTCCGGCCAGGGCAAAGAGTCGGCACTCCAGATTAAGTTCCGCCGCCGGGGCGGCTTGAGTCAGTGCCACCTCGAAGGTCACGAGCTCCAGGGGCGGCAATGGGGGTGGTGACCGCGCTCGGCTTGTGACAGCCTGGCATCAGGCAGTCGAGGAGGTCCAGCATGATCAGAACCCACAGTTATGACGTCACCGTGGCCTGGACCGGCAACCGGGGCCGCGGCACCAGCGGATACCGGGAGTACGACCGTGATCATGAGGTGACGGTCAGCGGGGCGGGAGACGACGAAGAGACGGGGGACGCCGGCCGGCCGCAGGCCATCGCGGGCAGTTCCGACTCGACCTTCCGGGGCGACCCGGGCCGGTGGAATCCGGAGCAGCTGCTCACGGCCGCGCTCGCCCAGTGCCACATGCTTTCCTACCTGCACGCCTGTGCGACCGTCGGCATCGTGGTCACCGGGTACACCGATGAGGCGCACGGCACCATGACCGAGACCACCGACGGCGGTGGGCACTTCACCGAGGTCGTGCTCAGGCCACGGGTCACCGTGGCCGCACCGGACATGGTCGAGAAGGCGGTCGCGCTGCATCAGGAAGCCCACGAGAGGTGCTTCATCGCCAGCTCGGTGAACTTCCCGGTCAGGCACGAAGCCGTCGTGCTGGCCGCCAGCACCGCCGGGTGACCGGCCAGGGACGGCACTGACGGAGCCGAAGCCCGTTCGCGCCTGCCGGGGTGGCGCTCATCGCCTTTGGTGAGCGCGACACCAACACGCAGTGAACATGAATCGTAGCATTCTGTGTCCGCCCGGGATAACGTAACTGGTGCCATTACGGACCAGCGATGGGGGGACACCGATGCAACGGATCGCAGGAGCAGTGCTGGGGGCCTCGGTGCTGGCGGCCTCGCTGCTAGCCGCCGAGGCCGGCCCGGCAGCCACCGCCGAGGCGGCATCAACGGGCGTCACCGTGACCGTCGTGGGCGGGCCGCTTAACGCGCCGAAGCACCTGATCTTGACCCCGGCCGGCCTGTTGGTGACGGAATCGGGCGCCGGGGGCACTAGTAAAGCCAACTGTGTGACGGGTCCAGCCACGGGAGGCACGAATCTGGTCCGATACTGCGCGGGCCTGACTGGAGCTGTCTCGCTCATCAGGGGCCACAGCGTCCCGCTGGCCGTCCCGCTTCCCTCGGTAATCGAGGAGGACACCCAGGAGGTGGCCGGCCCCGCAGCCGTCGCGTTCAACGGGGACAGCCAGGCCGTGGTTTTCCAGGACGTCCTGGAAACCAAGGACGGCGGTAATACGCTGCCGAAGCCGTTCGGGACGTTCTTCGGAAGCCTCCTGCTGCGCCGGGGCGGGACCGTCGTGCGTGCGGACCTAGCCGCTTTCGCGGCCGCCCATCCGCAGCCTGCCAGCAGCCTGGGTGACTTCCCCGGCGAAACGGCGTACAACTCCGACCCGTACGACGTGGTGGCCTACCGCGGCGGCTACGTCGTCGCCGACGCGGGCGCCAACTCCCTGCTTGAGGTCTCGGAGCAGGGGACCATCAGACTGCTGGCCCGCTTCCCCACCCTCGCCGAGCAGGCACCGGCGAACCTGATCGGGAACCCGAAGCCCATCACCATCCAGGCTCAGGCCGTGCCGACGTCCGTCGCGGTCGGCCCCGACGGCGCCCTCTACGTCAGCCTGCTCCGGGGAGTCCCGTCCGACCCGGGGACCGCCTACATCTACCGGGTCGTCCCCGGCCACCGGCCGACGATCTGGGCGCGCGGTCTTACGGCCGTGACGGCCATCGCCTTCGACTCGGAGGGCAGGCTCCTGGCCACCGAATACAACGTCCACGGCCTGCTCGCACCCGCGACCGTGCCGGGGGCTCTGGTACGCATCAGCCGTAACGGCCACACCGTTACCAAATTGCCGGTACACGGGCTCTACCAGCCGACAGGTGTGGCTGCCGGACCCGGCGGCGTGGTCTACGTGTCCAATTACGGGGGCAACGTGGCCACGGACCGTCGTCCCGGTCAGCTGCTGAAAATCACCGGCCTGTCCTGATCCTGGCGAGCGGATCTCCCGTCCTCGAAGCGACGGGAGGCGGTAGGCGTGCTTGCTGGTGCCGGGTCGATCAGCGGGAGGGGCTTCGCGTACCGCTTCTAGGGCCTGCGGGGTGCCGCTGAGCGGCTGCTGTCCAGGCTGCTAATTAGCAGGTCTTTCCCCCTTGACGGATGCGAGTGTGACATAACTTAAGATATTGCCGATAGGAAAAGGTGGAAATTCGGGCGATGCCTACCTTCGGCGGAGTGACCGGGCGGGTCTACTACAAGGCCTGGCGGGTGCCGGCCCCCAGGGCCGCGGCGATCGTCTTCCTGCACGGCTTCGGTGAGCACTCGGGGCTTTACCACCGGCTCGGCCACGCGCTGAACCACGCGGGGATCGAGCTGTGGGCGCTCGACGAGATCGGCCACGGGCTCACCGAGGGCGACCGGGCGGCCATCGGATCCATCGACGATCTCGTCCAGAACGGCCGTCGGCTGGCGGCGCTCGCCGAGGCGGTCGAGCCAGGCCGGCCGGTCTGGCTGGCCGGCCACTCGCTCGGCTCGGTGGCCGCCGCGGTAGCAGCGGCCCGCGAGCCCCGACGCTACGCCGGGCTGATCCTGTCCGGCGCCGCGCTCTCGCCGCTGGACTGGGTTCTCGCGCTCGGCGACGACGACGCCGCAGAGCTGGCCCTGGACCCGGCCGACCTGTCGAGTGACCCCTTCTACCTGGACGAACTGGCCTACGACCCGCTGGCGTTCACCAGCGCCGCAGGCGCGCGCACCCTGGCCACCGTGCTCCCGCCGGCCTGGGATGAACTCGCCGGCGCCTTCGGGCAGGTGACGCTGCCCGTGTTGTTCGTGCATGGCTCGGACGACCCGGTCGTGCCGGCCGCTCACGCCAGGGCCTGGTCCGGCCGGCTCGCGGGAGCGCGCCTGGCCGAGTTCGCCGGGGCCCGGCACGACATCCTGAACGAGACCGTCCACCGCGAGGTGGCCGCGGCCATCACCAAGTTCGTCCTTCCCGCCGCCGCGGGCTCAGCCGCCGGCCCGGCCGCGGGCTCAGCCGCCGACCGGCATCCGGCCGAACTTCACCAACGGGCTCAAGTCCCTGCCGGTTCGCATGGAACCGGTTCATTAGAAAGGATCATCGTGACAGTTACCAAGACATCGGTCGTGCCGTTCGTGCTCACCGCGACGGGAACGGGGACCGCCCAGCATCTCACCGCGGCCGGCGACGCCGGGCACCGGTTCAGTACCGACGCCTACCCCGCGTTCGGCGGGCAGGACGCGGCGCCGAGCCCGCTGTTCTACGCCCTGGGCTCGCTGACCTCCTGCAACCAGGTCACCGCCACGCTCGTGGCCAAGGACCTGGGCATCAGGCTCGGCGCCTGGAGCTTCGAGGTGCAGGGCGATCTGGACACCAGCGTGCTGGTGGGCGGCGCCGACGGCAACGCCAACTTCGACCGGGTGACCGTGCGCGCCACCGTCGAGACCGATGCGAGCGACGAGCAGTTCGCCACGCTGGTCGCCGAGACCGAGCGGCGCTGCCCGGTGACCCAGTTGTTCAAGCGCAGCGGTGTCGAGTGGGACAATCAGTGGGAGAACGCCCCCCTGCCCGGGAGCGACTGACCCGCCGCCGGGGGTCGCGCCAGACCCGTCGCGGCAGCGAGGAACGAACCGAGCATCGTCACCGCCGTATGGGTAATCGTGTCCGCGAGTCCGGTTCGCGACACCAGGTGCACACCGATCCAGCCGGCCGGCGGCAGGCCCGTTAGCTCGCGCAGGCCGGTAGGGATGTCGCTGGCGATGGGCAGCAGGGCGAGTCCCAGTCCGGCCCAGGTCCCGCTCACGGGGTCCAACGACGATTCGCGATGACCTTCTATCGTGAGCGGCGATGGGCCCGCAGGCGGCGGAGCATCCTCGCGTCCGCCAGACCCACCGCGCGGGCGGCCGACTCGACGGTCGCGCCGTGGCCGATCAGGTGCTCGGCTCGCTCGAAGCGCAGGGTCTGCTGGTAGCGCAGCGGCGTCATGCCGGTCGCCGCGGTGAACCGGCGGGTGAGGGTACGCTCGCTGACGCCGCAGGCGGTCGCCAGCTCGGCGAGCGGCAGCGAGTCGGCGAACCGCGTCTCGATCTGGTCCTGGGCCCGGTGAGCGACTTCACTGAGGTGGTTCCGGTGCCGGAACATGGCGCTGGCCTGCTGCTCACTTCCATTGCGACGGGCGTACACGACCATCTGCCTGGCGACTTGCGCGGCCACGGCCGGGCCGTCGCGGGTGGCGATCAGGTGCAGGGCGAGGTCGATGCCGCTGGCGATACCCGCCGACGTAGCCACCCGGCCGTCGACCACGTAGAGCACGTCGCGGACGACGATCGCGGCGGGGTATCGCCGCGCCAGCTCGTCCTGGATGTCGTGGTGGGTGGTGCAGCGGCGGCCGTCGAGCAGGCCGGCCCGGCCCAGGGCGTCCGCCCCGGCGCAGACGCTGGCCACCATGCCGCCGTCGGCGTAGTGCCGGGCGAGCCTGCTCAGGGTGGAGGCCTGCAGCGGACCCGTGCCCGCGATCGCGGGGGCCCGCCAGCCCGGCACGATGACCAGGTCACCGGCGGTAAGGCGCGGCCAGTCGCGGGCGGCGCGGACCGTGACGCCCTGAGCGGAGGGAACGTCCTCCTGCTCGGCGACAAAGCGCAATTCATAACCGCGGCCCAGGTCGGCGGCGGTGCCGAACGCCTGCGCGGGACCCGCCAGGTCGAGCAGGTGCAGCCCGGGAACGAGCAGGAAGACGACGGTGGTCACGATCTGGTCAGTTTAAGGGCAGGCGCCGCCGGAGCGGTACCGGCCTGCCCTGTCACCTCCGCGATCGTGGCGATGGCCGCGAACCGGCCGGCCAGCGCGTACTCGGTCCGCTCGATGACCGCGCTGACACCAAGCGTCCGGGGGTCCGCGAGGAGCTCCGCCACGGCCTGGTCCGCAGGCGCGTCACGATGCGGGATCGGGTTGGTCGCGGTGGCGTCCGTGACGAACGTGACCTGGTAGCCGAGGTCGGAAGCCACCCGGGCGGTGGTCTCGCAGCACTGCTCGGTGCGGATGCCGCAGATCGTGACCTCCGTGATGCCGCGCTGGGTGAGCAGCTGCTGCAGGCCCGTCGTGGTGAACGCGTTATGCGCGGTCTTGGTGAGGACGGGCTCGCCGGCCCGCGGCTCGAGCGGCGGGATGAGCCGGACGTGGCCGCCGGCCGGGTCGAACGTCGTGCCGGAGCCTGGCTCGGAGTGCAGGATCCACACCACGAGGTGTCCGCGCGCCCGGGCGCTGTCGACCAGGCGGGCGACGTCGCCGGCGATCCCCGGGTTGGAGATGGCCTGCCACAACGGGCGCTGGCGGAACGATTCTTGTACGTCGATGACGATCAGTGCGCTTGTCATAGACACGATAGTCAGCCATCGGCCAGCGTCGCCGGAAGGCCGGATCAGGGCCGGTCGCGGACGGATCTGGTCAGCGCCCGGCGCCCTGGGCCCGCGGCCGGCCTAGGCCCGGCGGCACGAGTCCGGATAAGTTCACCGTATGCGGATCGTGTTCGGGGCTGACGACGAGAACGAGTGCACCCGCGCGGTCGTCGGCTACCTCCGCGAGGCCGGCGAGCTGCAGGTCCTCAGCGGCGGCAGCTGGCCCGAGTTCGCCCGGGCCGTCGCAGTGGCGGTCGCCTCAGGTGCGGCCGATTTCGGCGTGGTGATGTGCTGGACCGGCACGGGGACGTCGATCGCGGCGAACAAGGTGCCCGGGGTCCGGGCGGCGCTGGCCTGGGAGCCGTGGATAGCCAGGAACGCCCGGCTGTGGAACGACGCGAATGTGCTGGCCCTCAGCCTCAAGCGGCTGGCACCCGACGTGGCCGTCGAGTGCGCCCGGGCGTTCCTCGAGGTCGAGGCCGAAGACCCGTCGGAGTCCGCCAGCATCGAGGAGATCAGGAAGCTGTAAGCGAGAGACCGTCCCCGTCGCGCCTCGATTTATGAATAACTCCGGTTATTGGGGAATTGGATCGTCATGAGCAGTACGTCAGCGAGCATCCCGCCCGCCGCCCCGTGGCTGGCCCACCTGCGGCGGGAGGCCGAGCGGTTCGCCGAGGTGGTCGCGCAGTCGCCGCTGCAGGTGCACGTGCACGCCTACCCGGACTTCACCGTGCACAGCCTGGCCGCCCACATCGGCCGGGCGCTGCGGCTGTTCCGCGGCATCATCACCACCGGCAGCGCGGAGTACCAGCCGGCCGAGGCGCCGGACGGCGACGATATCGCCGGCTGGGTGCTGGCGGCGATCGATCCGCTGGTCACGCTGCTGAGCGAGGTCCCGCCGGACCAGCCGGTGCCCTTCCCCGATCCGCGCACCACGCCCGCGCACTGAACTCCCGCGCGGTTCGTCAGCAAATTTCCCATGCCGAACGGGCAGTGGTATCACCCCGAGCCGGCGTGACAGCCGCGGCGGGGCCCGCGCTTCAGCGGCGGACCGTAGGACGCTGACCGGGGATTGACCGGGTTTGCGGCGTGTACCGCTCCGAGATTGTCAGGGGCCGTCGGTATGGTACGCGCATGCTCGCGGATAACGGGAATGCGGCCGGAGACGCCGCGTTCGGCATCGACGCGTTCACCGCCGACGACCGGCTGCGGCTGTTCCATTTCGCGGCCGCCGACAAACGGCACGAGTACCTGTGGCTGCTGCGCGCCTTCGACCGGGCCAGGGCCAGCTACCAGGTGCTGATGCACCCATCCGACGCCCGCGACCTGCTCGCCGAGCTGGCCGGGCAGTATCCGGAGGCCGCGGCGGTCGGGGACGTCCAGGTGCTGCTCGACGCCCTGGCCGAATGGCAGGTGCTCGACCGCTGCTACGACGGCACCCGGGCCGCCAACCTCGCCGAGTACCGCAATCGGCACTACGTCTACCAGTTCACCCAGGCGGGATACCGGGCCTTCCAGGCCGTGGAACAGGTGCTGACGGCGAGCCTGGAGGACACGCAGCTGTCCCGCCTCGTGTTTCCCGATATCCTCGCCGACCTGCGGGTCCTCGCCGAGGCGGTTCGGTCGGGGGACGCCGCCGAGGTGTACAGGAAACTGTCCAGGCTGGACGGCGTGCTCGCCGACATGGCCCAGCGAGCCGCCCGGTTCTACCTGATGCTCGGCGACCTGGCGCGCACCAACGACACCCGGCCCGAGGTGTTTCTCGCGCACAAGGACGCGCTGCTCACCCACATGCGCGAGTTCCACTCCGAGCTGGCCAGGTTCGCGCCGCTGCTGACCGCCGCGGTCGCCGACGTAGAGGCCACCGGCACCGAGCGCCTCGCCCGGCTCGCCGCGGCCGCCGACGAATCGCTGTTCCGCGGCGAGCAGGAGCGGGTGGCGGACTGGCGGGCGCGCTGGGGCGGCCTGGCGCAGTGGTTCGGCGCCGGCCGCCACAGTGAGGCCGAATGTCTTCAGGATGCCACGGTCACCGCGATCGCCAACGTCACGGCGCTGCTGCGCCGGGTCACCGAGTCTCGCCGCGGCGGCGTCAGCCGGGAGAGCCAGCTGCGTCACCTGGCGCAGTGGTTCACCGCCTGCCCGGCCGACGACGACGCTCACGCGCTGTTCCAGGCCGTGTTCGGTCTCGGCGCGCCCAGGCACGTCTCGGCCGCGCACGAGGACCTCGACGCGGCCGACAGCCGGCTGTCCTGGTGGGACGCCGAGCCGGTGCCGCTGTCCCGGACGCTGGTGCGCAACGGCAGGTCCCCGTCGCTGCACGGCCCCGGCCGGATCCAGCGTAACGAGGAGGAGAGGCAGCGGCTGCGGGCCGAGCAGCTGAAGGCGACGGCGCAGCGCCGCACCGCGACGGCGGCGCTGGCCGCAGATGGCGTCTACGGCCGGGTACTCGACGAGCCGGAGACGGCGGCGCTGCTCAGCCTGCTCGACGTCGCGCTGGCCGCGCGAGTCCCGGTCAGCCGGGCCGCGAGCGGGTCGGCGCACGGGGTGCGGCTCACGCTGCGGCCCGTTCCTGGCTTCACGACCGTGCACACCGTCCGCGGCCGGCTGAACCTGGACGGCCTGGCCGTGGAAGTGACCGCGCCCCCTGAAGCCAGCCCGGTGGCGGCCGGCGCGCCCCCGGCACGACGCACCGCGACGGGGGCGCAAGGATGAGGGTCGCGGCCGATATCAGCCCGCTGGAGCTGGCCGAATATCAGAAGGCAGCGCGGCTGGTGCTGGGCCACCCGCTGATCACCGCGTCATATCCGGACGCCTCGACGCTGCCCCTCGTACGCAAGTGGGTCAGGCAGCTGCGGACCGACTTCGGCGAGGTCCTCGGCTATACCCTGCTCGCCAGCGGTGACACCATCCGGTTGCGCCGCGTGCAGGACACGCTGGACGGCACCCGCCCGGCGATCACCCGTGCCGGCCGGCCGTTCGACCGCCGCCGCTACGCCTACCTGGTGCTGACGCTGTCCGCGCTGGGCCGTTCCGGAACCCAGATCGCGCTCAGCGAACTGGCGGACGCCGTGGCCGCCGACGCGGCACGCATCGACGGCCTGGGCCTGGACACCGACCGCAAACCCGACCGGGACGCGTTCGTGGACGCGGTGGCCTGGCTGCAGACGCGGGGCGCGCTGCGGATAGCCGACGGCTCGGCCGCGGACTGGGTCAACGACCCGGAACGCGCTGAGGCCCTCTACGACATCGACCGGGAAGTGACCGGCGCGATCTACGCGCCGAACCGGGTGCTGCAGCACCTGAACTCGGTTGCCGAGCTGCTCGGGGACCGCAGCGGCCCCGCGGCGGCCCAGGGCATCAACGCGCGGCGGCGGGTGAACGCGCGCCGGGCCCGGCGGCTCGTGCTGGAGCAGCCGGCCGTCTATTACGCAGACGTCGACGAGGATCTCGCCGGCCAGCTCCGCTCGGCGAGCCTGGCGCAGGACATCGAGCGGCTAACCGGCCTGGACCTGGAGCGGCGCGCCGAAGGCGTGGCGCTGATCAACGCCGGGCAGCGGTTCACCGACCTGGCGTTCCCCTCGGCCGGCACCGTCGCGCAGGCCGCGCTGCTGCTGTGCGCGCGGATCGCCGGTTACCTGCAGCACCGCAGATTCAAGCTGGAGCTGCTGCCCGCGGCCACCGCCGCGGAACGGCTCGCCGAGGCGGTCCGTAGGATCGACTCGGCCCGGCCGGACCGCAGCCGGGTCGCCGACCTGCTGACCGGGCCGGCGTGGCCGCCTGCGGGCGACGTCACGCAGTGGCCGCCTGACGGCGCGATCCCGGAGCCGCGGCCTGAAGACGGCGCCCGGCCGCCCGAACCCGGCGGCGCCGTAGCCGGATCGGCGCGCGAGGAGGCCGTCTATCCGTTCCTGTCCGATGTGTGGCTTCGCACCGAGCTGCGGAGGCTGGTGGAGGAGTTCGGCGCCGGCATGGCGGAAAAACAGGCCGCCGACCCGGGTCGCCTGCTGACCGAGGCGCTCGCGCTGCTCGCAGCGACGGGGCTGGTGGCCAGGGTGGACGGCGGCGTGCTCGTGCTGCCGCTGCTGGCCCGCTACCGCAGCGTCACCGCCCAGATCAAGAACCCGCCCGCCGCGTAATGATACTGACTGCGAAGGAAGGCGCCGCGTGACCCGATTTCAGCCCACTCGTGCCGGGATCGTCAACATGTGGGACTACCAGGACGAGGAGTTCTGCTTCGCCGACGGCTGGCTGATCCTGCGCGGCCCGAACGGCTCGGGGAAGACCAAGGCGCTTGAGGTCCTGTTCCCGTTCGTTCTTGACGGCCGGATCGACCCGAAGCGGCTCAACCCGTTCGCCGCCGAAGACCGGACCATGAAGTCCAACCTGCTTTTCCGCGGCGGCGAGAACGCGGTCGGCTACGTCTGGCTGGAGTTGCGGCACCGCGACACCGGCGAGGCCGTCACCCTCGGCGTCGGCCTGCACGCCGCCAGGCACCGTGACACCCCGGTGCGCTGGCACTTCGTCGCGGACGGCCGGGTCGGCCTGGACTTCTCCCTCATCACCGGCGACGACCGGCCGATGACCAAGAAGCAACTCGCCGAACAGATCGGGGACTCGCGCCTCTACGCCTCCGCCACCGACTACCGGGCCGCCATCGACCAGCGGCTGTTCGGCCTGGGCCGGGAGCGCTACGAGCAGTTGCTCACCCTGATCTTGACGCTGCGGCGGCCACAGCTGGCCAAGAACCTCGATCCGGGGAAGCTGTCTGACACGCTCAGCGACGGGCTGCGGCCGGTCGACGACGACCTGATCGCCGAGGCAGCCCGCTCGTTCGACGACATGGAGGCGGTCGCCACCACGCTCGAGGGACTGACGGCCGCCGACGAGGCCACCCGCACCTTCCTCGCGTCCTACGCCACCTACCTGCGCACTCACGCCCGGTCAGCCGCCGACGCGGTCACCCGCCGGCGCGAGGACGCCGCGCAGCGGCGGGCCGAGTTCGCCGCCGACAGCGCTGCCCTGGCCGGCGCGGAAACCGCGCAGGCGCAGGCGCGGTCTTTCCGAGAGGAGGCGGAGAACGCCCTGGCGGGATTGCGGGCCCGGCACGACCAGCTGAAGTCGAGCAGCGCTTACCAGGCGGTCGAGCAGCTCACCGACCTCGAACGCCTGGTCCGCGGCAACGAGCTGACCGCGGCCGGGGCGGCCGCGGAACTCGTCAGGCGTAGCGCGGCGACCGCCCGGGCCCGCGCCGACGCCGGGCAAGCCGCGGCGTCGCTCGCCGACCTGGAGGCGGCGGTCTCGCGCACCGCGGCCGAACTCGCCGATCACGCCGCCGCCGCCGGGATCGGCTGGCCGACCGCCGACGCCGGGGCGGACGGGTTCACCGAACGGGCCGGCGCGCGGGTGACCGCCCGGCTCGAAGCCGTCCGCGCCGTGCGGGCCGCGCTGGCGGCGCAGCGCCGGGCGGAGCACGCTCGCGACCTGGGCCGGCTCGCGCTCGACCGGGCGCTGGAGGCAGTGGCGGCCGCCGAGCGGGACGAACAGGCCGCCGCCGACGCGGTGGCCACGGCCCGGGCCGGCGCGCAGGCCGCGCTGACGCGGTGGACGGCCGACCACGCCGACGTGCTCGACGCGACCGCGATGCGTGAACTGGCCAGTGCCCTCGGCGAGGCCATCGAGGCGTTCGGCGACCCGGACGCCGCCCCGCTCGAGTCGGTGTTCACCCGCGCGACGGCCGCCGCGGAGCAGTCCGTCCGCGACGAGCAGGCGCGACTGCGCGCCGAACGCGCCGCCGCGCAGGCCGAGCGGGACCGCACCGCCGCGGAGCGGGACCAGATCGCCGCCGAACGCGACGACGCACCGCCGCCGCACCCGGGGCGCACCGCCGACCGGGCGGGACGGGACGGCGCGCCGCTGTGGCGGCTGGTCCGGTTCGCTGGCGGCACCGGTGAACCGGAAGCCGCCGCGCTGGAGGCGGCGCTGGAGGCCACCGGGATGCTGGATGCCTGGATCTCGCCGGCCGGCCGCGAGATAGTCGCCGGCGACAGCGAGGGTTACCTGGTTCCCGGCCCGCCGGCCGGCGGGGCCAGCCTGGCCGACGTGCTGGTGCCCGAGGATGACGCCCCGGTGCCTGCCGCGCGGATCCGGGCCGTGCTGGCCTCCATCGCTACCGACGGCGAATTGTTCTCCTCGGCGGCGGTGATCGGGCCCGACGGGCGCTACTCCCACGGCGTCACCGCCGGCGCGCACCATAAGGACCACGCCGAGTACATCGGGGCGACCGCCAGGGCCCGGCGGCGAGCCGCGCGCATCGCCGAGTGCGAGCGGCAGATCGCCGCCCTGGACGAGCTCCTGGCCGCGGCGGACCGGAAGGCCGACGGGCTGGCCGGCACGCTGGCCGCGTTCACGCGGGCGCGCGCGGCGCTGCCCCGGACCACCGCGATCGCCGCTGCGCTGCGCGCGCACTCCCAGGCCATCGGGGAGCTGCGCTCGGCCGTGGCCGGCGCCGACCGCGCCCGGTCCGGCTATGACGAGTCGGTGGCCGCCTGCACCGTCGCCGAGCGGGCGCTCCGCCGCGCCGCCATCGAGCACGCCATCGACCCGGACCAGGCCGACCAGGTGGAGGCCGCCACCCGGCGGTTCGAGACCACCGCCGCCGGCCTGACGGGCCGGCGACGCGAGGAGGTGCAGCAGCGCGACGCCGTGGCGGCCGCCCTGAGCCGGCTGGAGCGGGCCGCCGATGAGGAGCGCGCCTGCGCGGAGACCGAGCGCGAGGCCCGCCGCCGGCACACCGAGGAGTCCGCCAAGCTGACGGCGCTGCGCGAGGCCGCCGGTAAGGAGGCCAGCGAGGTGATGACGCGGATCGAAGCGGCCGAGCGGGCCATCACGGCGGCCCAGTCAGCCGAGCACGCGGCCCGCGACGCCGAGGTCGAGGCCATCAAGGCGGCCAGCGCCGCGGCCGAGCGGGTGGCCGGGGGCAGGCGGGCCCTCGGGGTCGCGCTGGCGGAGGAGCGGGCCACCGCGCGCGGTCTGGCGCCGTTCGCCGCACCGGAACTGCTGAACGTGCTGAAGTGCCCGCCCGGCGTGGCCTGGCCCGCGCAGGAGGCCGACTGGTCCGGCGACGGACTGCCCCAGGCGGTCATCGCGGTGCACGAGACGATCCTCGAGGCCACCCGCGACCTCACGCCGACCGAGACGTCACTGAAGATCTCCACCACCCGGCTGACCCGGGCGCTGGAGGATCTGCAGAGCCAGCTGGCCGCGGCCGGCCAGGACTACCACCCCGAGTGGGACGGCGCCGACGGCGTCATCGTCGTCCGCATCGCCGATGAGCAAGGCCCGCTCCCGGTGGGCGCGTTCGCGGAGCGCATCGCGGGCGCCCGCCGCGACCAGCAGCTGCTGCTGACCGAGTCCGAGCAGCGCATCCTCGAAGACGCGCTGCTGGCCAGGCTCGCCCAGCAGATCCACGAGCGGACCGTGGACGCCAGGGATCTGATCGGCCAGATGAACACCGAGATGCGGTCCAGGAAGATGTCCTCGGGCAAGACCGTGGGCGTACGGTGGCTGCTGGCCGACGGGCTCGATGACGAGCAGCGCGCGGTGTGCGGGCTGCTCGACGCCGACGCCTCCCGGCTCAACCCGGACTCCCTCGCCCGGATGCGCGGTCATTTCGCGGCGCAGATCAAGACCGCTCGCGCCCGGCACCGTGAGCTCCCCTACCGGGAGCTGCTCGCCGACGTGCTTGACTACCGGCGCTGGCGGCAATTCATCTTCCAGATGGTCAGCCCCGAGGGCATCGAAGAGAAGCTGACCCGCGCCCGGCACAGCCGGCTGTCTGGCGGCGAGCAGTCGGTCTCGCTGCACCTGCCGCTGTTCGCCGCCGCACACGCCATGCTGAACTCGGCGTATCCGCACGCACCACGACTGCTGGCCCTGGACGAGGCGTTTGCCGGGGTGGACGACACCGGCCGCGGTGAGCTTATGGGCCTGGCCGCGCAATTCGACCTGGACCTGTTCATGACGGGTTACGACCTGTGGGCGATCCAGGCCGCTGTCCGCGGCGCCGCGCACTACGACCTGGCCCACTCCCCCATCCAGCACACTGTCAGCGCGCTGCTCATGGTGTGGGACGGCGCGGAGCTCCTGGCCGACGAGACGGGCGACCTGGCCACCGCGCTGGGATCGCCCGGCACCCGGCGGTTGGCCACCGCCGAGACCTGAGCAGCGTTAGCATCGTGGCATCAGCGCTCAGCCTTCAGAGCACGACAGTAATGACGTCATACGCCTCGGCGGCGAAACCGCTGTTCGGCGGCTCCCTCAGGCGGTGGTGACCGAATCGTCGGTGACGCCGGCCGCGCGCCGGGCGGCGAGGCGGCGTTTCTGCGGCTCGATCGAGTAGCGCGGGTCCTTGGCCGAGTGGATGCCCGCCTCGAGCACCCCGAACCGGGTGAGGGCCGACGCCGTCATCAGCGCCAGCCCGGAAAGCGCCGCGACGCCGCGCCGGCGGCCGCCGAGCAGCGTCCCCAGCCCGCCCGCGATGGCGAGCGCCTCGCTGCCGCGCAGCATCCGGCCCGCCGTGCCGTGATGCAGCGGTTCGGCCGCGACGGGGTCCATCCGGCGGTGCATCACCTCCGTCGCGATCAGATCGCCGGTCACGCCGATCAGGGCCAGGGTGCGCGCCGGGCCGGCCTCGGCGACCGGCGTGGTGGCCATCGCCAGGCCGGCCGCGGCCAGGCTGGCCGAGCTGACGAACACGAACGGGAGCTCCTCGCGGGCGGCGTTCCAGGTCGGGGTGGCGGTGTCGGCGAGCAGCACGGCGGTGTACGCCGCCAGCGGGGGTGCGAACGCGGCGGCCGCCAGCCCGGCCGGGCCCTCCACGGCCCGCAGCACACGGCGGAGCGGGCCCAGCGGCAGCCGCTCGCCGGTCATCCGGTCGACCTCGGCGGCGGCCGCGACCCCGGCGCCGGCGCTGAAGGCAGACAGAATCCAGGAGCCGATGCTCATCGGGGAGGTCAGCTTGACGGTCCGCAACATGTTCAGGAAGCGCTCCGGGCGGCCGAGGTCTTTGACCAGGGCCGCGCCGCCCAGCCCGACCGCGGCCAGCGCCGACAGCCGGGCGTTCCGGCGTAGCTTCGGCCGTCCGGTCAACTGGGCGCCGGCCGCGAGCAAACCGGAGCCCGCCGCCACGCCGCCGAGGAAGAGGTACGCCGCGATCTCATGACCCCACGGCGCCGGCTTGACCACCGGGCGCCCGTAGTAGGAGGTGAATTCCGCTTCGGGCACCATCGGCATCTCGCGCGAGCCATCCGCGCCTGCGATTCGGCTGGGGGCGCCTCGCCGACGCCGGCCGCCGCGTCGGCGGCCGCCAGCCGGCTCGGGGGGCCGCAGGCCGTCGTAATCCGAGGTCGTCACGAACGTCCCTTCAGGAACGAGATCACGACGGCGGCTATCATGCCTGCCGCGGCGAGGCCCGCCCGGTTGAACATCCGAGGCAGGTCGGCGGTCGGCACCCGCGGGTCGGGCGGGAGGCCGTATACCTCCGGCTCGTCGAGCAGCAGGAAGATCGACCCGGTGCCGCCGACGCCGTCCAGGTCGTTGGCGCCGTAGAGCCGCGCCTCCGTCATTCCCTTCGCGTGCAGCTCGGCGACCCGTTCGTTGGCCTGGGCCACCAGTTCGTCCCGGTCGCCGAACTTGATCGACGTCGTAGGGCAGGTCTTCGCGCAGGCCGGCGTCTGGCCCTCGACCATCCGGTCGTAGCACAGCGTGCACTTCTGGGCGACGCCGATGTTGGGGACCGCTGGCTGTTCGCCCTTGCGCTCGCCCGGCTTGGTCCTCGGCGCGGCCGTGCCGTCGGTGCGGCGCTCGATCACGCCGAACGGACAGCCGGCCACGCAGGTACCGCACCCGTTGCAGACGTCGGCCTGCACCACGACGGTGCCGAACTCGGTGCGGAACAGCGCGCCGGTGGGGCACACGTCCAGGCATCCGGCGTGGGTGCAGTGCTTGCACACGTCGGACGACATCAGCCAGCGGAACTCCGGCGTATCCGGCGGAGCCGGACTGACCGGCAGGGTCGGCGGAGCCGTGCTGACCGTAGCCAGGTCCGCGGCGGCCGGCGCGCCCAGGCCCGGCATGCCGAGGCTGACCAGCGCGCGGCCGGACGCCCGGGCCTCCTCGATGCGGTCGCGGCCCTGCTCGATGAAGGCGACATGCCGCCAGGTGCTGGCGCCCAGCGCGCCGGTGTTGTCGTAGGACGACCCGAGCAGCTCCAGGTCGCCGTCGCGAGGGTTGCGGTTCCACTCCTTGCAGGCCACCTCGCAGGCCTTGCATCCGATGCAGATCGAGGTGTCGGTGAAGAAACCCTTGCGCGGCCCGTGGTCGTGCCACCGCGCATCGGCGGCGGGGTCGGTCGGACCGGTCAGCTGACCCATCAGTCCCCCCTCCTCGGATCGACGATCTCCCAGGTGGGATCGGTGATCCGCACGTTATCGGTCTCGGTCGTCGTGCCGGAACGGGCCTGGTACTCGGCGACCAGGCGGAGCAGTTCCGCACCCGACGGCCTGCGCCCCGCCCGGATGTCGCACGACCCGGCCTTGGATTCCTGGATCTGCACGTTGGGATCCAGGGTCACGCCGAGCAGGTCGTTGGCGGCATCACCGCTGACGACGGCGTCCGTGCCCACCCCCCAGTGGTAGGGCAGCCCGACCTGATGCACGATGCGGTCGCGGATGACCAGCGGGGTCATCCGCTCGGTGACCAGTACCTTCGCCTCGATCGCCGCGCGGGGCGAGATGATCGTGGCCCAGCCGTAGTTCTCCAGGCCGCGCTCGGCCGCCAGCTCGGGCGAGACCTCACAGAACATCTCCGGCTGCAATTCGGACAGGTAGGGCAGCCAGCGGCTCATCCCGCCCGCGGTGTGGTGCTCGGTGAGCCGGTAGGTGGTGAACACATACGGGTAGACGTCCGCGCCGGGCGTGCCGGCGCTCGGCGCGGACAGGTTGTCGGTGCGCGCGAACGTGATCCGGGCCGGGCTTTGCTGCTGGGGGTAGAGCGCGTTGGCCACCGGCGATTCCTGCGGCTCGTAGTGCGCGGGCAGCGGCCCGTCGACCATGCCCCTGGGTGCGAACAGCCAGCCCTTGCCGTCGGCCTGCATGATGAACGGGTCGTCACCGGCCAGCGCGGCCGAGCCGCCCAGATCCGGGTCGGGCCGGCTGCCCGGGGCGCGATCGGCCACGAAGTCGGGGACATCGTTCCCGACCCAGCGGCCCTGATCCGCATCCCACCAGACGTACTTCTTGCGCTCGCTCCACGGCTTGCCGTCCGGGTCGGCCGACGCCCGGTTGTACAAGATCCGGCGGTTGGCGGGCCAGGCCCAGCCCCACTCCGACTGGCTCGGCGTCGGTCCGCCGTGCGGCACGCGGCTGGCCGCCCGGTTGACGTGGCCGGCGTACACCCCGGTATAGATCCAGCAGCCGCCGGCGGTGGAGCCGTCGGCGCGCATCTGGGTGTACGACGAGAGCGGCTGGCCGGCGTCCGGTCCGGTCAGGTAACAGCCGTTGATCTCGGCCAGCACCGACTCCGAATCGGGGTCGCCGCGCTCGTCGGTGCGATAGTCCCAGGTCAGGTCGAGCAGCGGGCGGTCGCGCTCGTCGGCCGAACCGGCCAGCCGCTGCCTGATCCGCTGGCCCAGCGCGAAGAAGAACTGCAGCTCGCTCTGGCATTCACCGGGCGGCTCGACCGCCTTATGACGCCACTGCAGCAGCCGCTGCGTCTGGGTGAACGAGCCGGCCTTCTCCACGTGGCTGGCCGCGGGCAGGAAGAACACCTCGGTCTCGATGTCCTCCGTGCGCAGCTCGCCGGAGGCGATCTCAGGGCCGTCCTTCCACCAGGTGGCCGACTCGATGAGGTTGAGGTCACGGACCACCAGCCACTTCAGGTGTGACATGGCCAGTCGCTGCTGCCGGCCGTTCGCCGAGCCGACGGCCGGATTCTGGCCGAGGAGGAAGTAGCCCTCCACCTGGCCGGCCAGCATGGCGGTGGCGGTCTGGTAGGTCCCGTGCGGGCCGGTCAGCCGCGGCAGGTAGTCGTAGGCCCAGTCGTTGTCCTCGCGGGCGGCGTCCCCCCACCAGGCTTTGAGCAGGCTCACGGTGTAGGCATCGGCGTCGGTCCAGAACCCCTTTTGTTTCTTCGACGCAATCGACTCCAGGTACTCGGCAAGGGTGTCGTGCCGGCCGGCCCTGGGCATCGGCAGGTAACCCGGGAGCAGGTTGAACAGCGTCGGGATATCGGTAGAGCCCTGGATGCTGGCGTGGCCCCGCAGCGCCATGATGCCGCTGCCCGGGCGGCCCACGTTGCCCAGCAGCAGCTGCAGGATCGCCGCGGTGCGGATGAACTGCGCACCCAGGGTGTGCTGGGTCCAGCCGACCGCGTAGGCGAAGCAGGTGGTGCGCTCCCGCCCGGAGTTCTCGGTGATCGCGCGGGCGAGGTAGGCGAAGGCATCGATATCGATGCCGCAGACGTCGCGGACCATCTCGGGGGTGTAGCGCGCGTAGTGCCGCCTGAGGATCTGGAACACCGTGTGCGGGTTCTGCAGGGTCTCGTCGCGCTGCGGCTGGGCGTGCTCCAGGGGCGGGCCCCCGCTGCCGTGCTCGTCACCGGCCGCGCGGTCCGCGGCGCTGGCGCCGTGCTCGTGGCCACCGCCGGGCGCCCGGACGCAGTCGCCGCCCGGCTCGGCGTACGCCCACGTCGCCGGGTCGTACTGCCCGGTCTCGGGGTCGAAGCCGGAGAACAGCCCGCCGAGATCCTCGGTGTCGCGGAAGTCCTCGTTCACCAAGGTCGCGGCGTTGGTGTAGGCGACGACGTACTCCTTGAACCACAGGTCGTTGGTGAGCACGTGGTTGATCAGCGCCCCGAGCAGCACCACGTCGGAGCCGGCCCGGATCGGGATGTGCTTGTCGGCGATCGCCGAGGTACGGGTGAAGCGCGGGTCAACGTGGATGATCTTGGCTCCGCGGGCCTTGGCCTCCGCCACCCACTGGAAGCCAACGGGATGGCACTCTGCCATGTTGGAGCCCTGGATGACGATGCAGTCGGCGTTGGCCATGTCCTGCAGGGACTGCGTGGCGCCGCCGCGCCCGAACGAGGTTCCCAGACTGGGAACGGTGGCGGAGTGTCAAATGCGGGCCTGGTTCTCGATCTGGACCGCGCCGGCCGCCGTGAAGAGCTTCTTGATGAGGTAGTTCTCTTCGTTGTCCAGCGTCGCGCCGCCCAGCGAGGCGATGCCCATCGTGCGGCGCAGCAGCCGGCCCTTCTCGTCGTGCTGCTGCCAGCCGTGGCGACGCGCCGCCAGGAACCGGTCGGCCACCATGTCCAGGGCGGTGTCCAGGTCGAGGCGCTGCCACTCGGTCGCGCGGGGGGCACGGTAGAGCACCTGAGTTTGCCGGCCCGGGGAGTTGACGAGCTGCTCACTCGCCGCCCCCTTCGGGCACAGCCGGCCGCGCGAAATCGGGGAGTCCGGGTCGCCCTCGATCTGGACGACCTTCTCGCCGGAGACGTAGACGCGCTGGCCGCAGCCCACGGCGCAGTAGGGGCACACGCTCTGCACCACCCGGTCGGCGGTCGACGTCCGCGCCGTGAGGTCGCGGGTGTGCTGGGAGGTCACGGCCGGACCGCGGCCGAGCAGGTCGCCGGAGCGCACCTGCCGTACGACCGGCCACTCCAGGAAGCTCCATCGTCGTGCCACCTTCAGAAGCTAATCCCTTCGGGTACGTGGTGACAACACTGCCACCCCAACCACCGGTGCGTGGCGCCGACGCTGCCGGTGGAACGCACTCTCTCATGTCCGCATCGTCACCGCGACGCCGCGCCCGCGTCCAGATCTCATCCCGTAGGCCAGCGCGATGATGGTGATAGCGAAAAGCACGGCCAGCAGGAGCGTGAACGACGCGAAGTCTGGCCGCAGCGGCACCGGAGCCGCAGAGTGCGTGAACACCGATAGGTCAATCGCCGGGGCCACGAGCCACGGCAGGGCGATGGCGCACGCGGCCGCCGCTACGGCCGCGGCGGCGATCGAGGGAATCACCTCCACCGCTACGAGCCGGACCCGCTGCCCTTCGGTTAGCCCCATCGCGGCCAGCCGCGCCGTGGTCAGGTCCCGGTCCGCCGCGCCGAGCGTCAGCTCAAGCAGCATCACGGCGAGCGCCAGCGCGGCGGCGTATGCGATGGCCAGGGTGAAGAGAAGAAATGTGCCCTGCTGGAGCGGTGCCTGCGTCAGCCCCTGCAGCGCGAGGGACCTCGTCGTGATGGCCGGGGCGTCGGCACCGGGCATGGTCGCCTGCACCGCGGCATTGAGCCTGGTCATGTCGATCGATGGTCCGGTCAGGAGCATCAGGTTCACCGGCGGCGGCCCGCTGACGCCGCGAATCGCTGACATTGGCAGCACGATGAACGCGCCGCCGGCCGGCAGCGCCGGGGTGGACCGCAGTTCGCCAGAGACCTGGACTCGCAGCGCCGGAAGGCCCTCCTGCGCGAAGATGGTGCTGCCTGTCCGCCCAAGATAGGCAGCCGCCTGGGGCGACGCCAGCACCGGGATCGCGCCTTGACCGCGGGTTTGGGTGAGCAGAGCGGGACGGACGCCGGAGAACCCCTCCGTCGAGGCGACCAGGGCCGCGTAGCTGGCCGGGTCGACGACGATGGCGGTCACCACCTGCATGCCATCGGAGATAGTCAAGGGGACGATGAGGGCCGACGCGGCATGCCGGACCCCTGGCACCGCGGCGATGGCGCGCACGGCCGACGGGCTGATGCCGAGCTGACCGGAGGCCACGACCACGTCGGCGCCAGTCGCCTGCCACGACGCCGCGGTCTCGCCGCGGACCACGGCGGCCCGGACCATCCCGGTGAATGCCGCCAGGGTGAGCGCGAGGACAAGGGTCATGGCTGGGAGCGCGAGCGTGACGGGGGCCTGCGCCGCACGGGTGAGGCCCAGGAACCCGATGACGCCTCGTCCCCGAGCCGATGCCCGGGCCAGCCCGCGGAGCAGCAACGCATAAAGCCGCAGGGCCACGATCACCGCGGGAATCGCGACGAGCACCGGGGCCGCGCTCGCGTACAGGCCGGTCGCGCCCTGCGTGCGGAAGACCGTGATGCCGCCGATGGCCGCGGCGCAGGCAGTCACCTCGAAGACCACCCTGGGCAGCCAGGGCCAGCGCCGCCGCGCGTTCCCGCGGCGTGGCAGCCGGTGCTGCCAGGCCGCCGCCAGCCCTGGGCCGGCCGCGGCGAAGGCGAGCGCCGCGATGCCCGGCCACCAGGCGGCCGGGCCGGGCGGGGCGGCGCCCGGGACCAGGAGCACGGCGACCGCCCAGGCCAGCGCGGCGGCGGGCACGCAGGCCACCGCGGCGCCGCGCGTCGCGAGCCAGAACAACTGCCAGAGTGACGCGCCGCGGGCCCGGCGCACGGTCAGCTCCGCGGACCGGCGGGCCGCGATCATCCGGGCCGCGAGGAGCAGCGTCACGGCGCCTGCCACCGCCAGGCCCGCATAGACGATCCACAGCAGGACATTCACGTCGTTCGAGGTCTGGACAAAGGCGGCCAGCGGCTGAACCAGGCCAGACGACACACTCAGCGCGTTCGCCAGCGGCGCCAGCGGCCCGGTCAGCGCGGGAGTCCGGTTCGTGAGCTGGTTCACCTGGTTGTACAGGCCTTGGGCCTGGCCGTGCAGCCTGGTGGTGTCGGTCGGAAGCTCCCACTGGAAGAGCAGGAACGCCGGGCCGAAGATCCGCTGGACCATGTCACTCTCGCCGGGGTCGGCGATGACCGCGCCCTCCCAGGTCGCGCCCCCGCCGACACGATCCAGGGCGGGTGCGGCCAGGAGAGGGTCGGCGGTCCAGAACGAAGAACCGGGATCGGCCGGCTCGACGATCCCGGTGACGTCGAGGCGGACCGTGGTCAACCTTCCCGGCATCGTTATGACCAAGAGACCGCCGATGGTCAGGTGAGAGCCGGGCCGCAGCGCGAATGTCCTGGCCGTTTGCCGGGTGACCACGACCTGGACGTCGTAAACCTCCTGGGAGCTATTCGACGTCGGTGGCGGGGCGGTATCTGGCATGCTGCCGGCCACCAGCCGCAGGTGGCCGGCCACCGGGTAGCGGTAGGAAACCTCCAGCTTCGCGGGGAGCCCCTTGAGGCTGGGCGGCGGCGTGACCACGTTGTACAGGCCGGGGTTCATGCCGAACCAGTCCGTCGATGGCGGGGTCAGGCGCAGCGGGCCGGTGCTGAAGTCACGGTGCAACTGGGTGCTGACATCGCCAGCGTCGGCCAGGGCCAGGTTCTGGTCGGCCATGTTCCCCGTAGCTGACTCCATGGTGGCGTTGACCCGGCCCCAGCTGCTTCCGGCCACGATGGTCTTGTCGAGCGGCGTCACCCCGTTCATCGTCTGCTGCAGCGCTCGCGCCCCCGTGGCCTGCGCCTGCCTGGGTCCGGCGGTGGCGGCGAGCACGCCGCCGCCGGCCAGGACCGCGAGCGCGAGACTTCCCGCGCTGCCCAGGCCGGTCACCCGGCGCAGGACGCTCATGCCCTTCCCACCTCCCGTGTCATGCCGCTGCTCATTCGGTTCCTCACGCCTCTTCCGCGGCGCGAAGCTCGGCGGCCGGGTCGGGCCGGCGGGCAGCGGCGAGCGCGGCGGCCACCGCGGGCAGCACCGCCACGGCGAGCGCGAACGCGATGGCCAGCGGCAGGTCATCCACCGTGACGGCGGGCGGCGTCGGCAGCTGTGCCGCCGGGGTGAGCGTGATGGCGGGCACGAGCAGCCGGGCGACGAGCGTGCCGAGCAGCACACCGAGAGCGGCGGATGGCAGACTGAGCAGCAGTTTTTCCAGGCATAGCTGCCAGGCTGCCCCGCGTCGCGTCACGCCGAGCGCGGCGAGCAGCGCCGTCTCGCCGCGGCGGCGGCGCGCGTCGGCCGCGATCGACACCCAGAACCCCGTGATGGCCAGGAGCGCCGCGGCCACGGCCAGGGCGAGCAGAGCCTGCTGCGGCGCGGCGGACAGCGTGTCACCCGTGGTGGCCGTGGCCAGCGCCGATGCGCTGGTGATGTCCGTTCCGGCGGGAACTCTGGCGGCCAAGGACGGGGGGACGCCTCCGTCGGCCGTGGCCAGCCACCATTGAGTGACTGACAGCGGAGGAAGGGACTGCCGGGCCAGGTACGCCTGCAGGCTGCCGAGATCGGTGATGAGCGCGCCGCCCGGCACCGTAACGGTCGGGAACGAGGTCACCTCGGCCACGATTCGCAGCGGGACCTGCGCCCCGCCGAGGAGCTCTGGCACGACCGAGCCGATCGCCGTGCTGTTCGTGTCCATGAACGCCCTCGTCGCGATGGCCGGGATCGCCGCTACCGGGGTGGCCGGGGAAAGTAGCACCAGGTGCCCGGTGACCTGCGCTGACGACTGCGACCCCGCGGCGCCCGCCCGGACTGCGGGCGCGTGGCCTGGGGCAAAGGTGAACGTCGCGGCCCGGCTCGTGATGTGCGTCGGTCCGTCACCTGGCGGCGCGACTGAACCTGGCGGCAGGTTGACCGGGACGGGCGAGCTGGCCTGCTGCGTCCAGCCGGGCAGCGGCAGGCCGCTCAGGGTGAGGGCGAGGGCCGGACCTTCGCGCGCCGGCAGGCCGAACGTGGCCGTGATCGCGGCCACCCGCAGCGGGTAGCGGGCCTGGTCGCCGCCAAGAGGCGCGACGAGCAGGTAGGGGCGGCCGTCCGCGACCATTGTGCCGGCCACGATCTGATACGCGGAGCCCGTCCGGTCGAGGATGGTCAGGGTCACGGTGACCGGCCCGAGCTGGGCGGCCAGCGCGGTTGTCCGTCCCGTGGGCACCGGCGCGGCCGGGCCGAGCGTAACGGTGAGCTGGATCGTGCCGGCCCGCGCACGGGGCTGAGGCGTCGGCAGCACGGCCCCCGGCAGGGCGCCGGCTGGCGTGATGGCGCCGAACAGGCGGCCTGGCGGCAGCGGCGACTCATCGCCGCGCAGCCGGACGACCTGGGGGGCCTGGGCCGTGTCGACCGCGATCACCTCGCCGGGACTCGCCTGATTCTCGGCCACCGCCATCGCGTGCGTCACGCCCCGCGCGGCGGTGACCGCGCCCGCACCGCCTGGCTCGAGGGTCGCGGGCAGGTCGACTTGGACGTCGGCCCCGGTCGCGAACGCAGCCTGGTCGGAAGCCGATCTGAGCCAGCTCGCGTGCTGCGCGAGCGCGAGCGTCCCCGTGGCGACCGCCATGGTGAGCAGCAGCGCCGCGCCGCCCTGCCTGACCGGCATCCGGCTGAACTGCCAGGAGGCCAGCGAGGCCGTGAGCCGCCGGCCCCGGCCGGCCAGCCAGTTCGCCGTCCGGGCGGCCAGGGGAAGCAAGCGCAGCGTGGCGACGCTTCCGGCGGCCAGCGCGAGCGCGGGCGCCAGCGCGAGCACCGGATCGATCCCCGCCGTCCCGCCATCGCTCGCCGCGGAATAGTAGCGCAGTTGCCAGCCGGCCAGCACCGCGAGCACCACCAGGGCGATGTCCAGGCCGGCCCGCGCCGCCGCCGCGATCATGGCCTGCCGGCCGCGCCGGGTCCGCGCGGCACCTGGACTGGGAGTCAGCCCGGGCGCGAGCAGCGAGGCCGCGGCTATGACCGTGACGGCGATCGCCGCCCCGAGCGCGTCGGGCCAGATTCCCGGCTGGCCCGCGAGCCGGACGCCGGCTCGGCCCAGCGGCCCGGCGGTCACCAGCACGCTGGCGAGCCTGATCCCCGCGAGTGCGCCGGCGACGGACACCAGCGCCGACAGCGGGACCACCTCGGCCGCCGTGAGCCAGGTGAGCTGGGACCTGGTCGCGCCGCGCGCGACCAGCAGCGCGGTCTCTCCCTCTCGCTGGGTCGCCAGTAGCCGCGCCACCGCGAGCAGCGCCGCGATGGCGAGGACGAGAAGTTCCAGGGCGCTGATCACCAGCGTCAGCCGGGCGACGGACAGGCTCGTCGCCGCCGCGGCGAGCACCGATGGCAGGCTCGTGACCAGCTGAGCGCCGTTCAGGACGCTCGAATTCGGCAGCGACGTCGCGAGGGCGGCGACGCTCGCCGACATCGAGTTGAGGTTCCCGTCGCCGAACGCCGTCATGTCAGGCTGGGCTACCCAAGACCCGCTGAACACCGTGAGGGCCGCCCCGAGGGCGGACTGGCTCACGACCAGGGGGCCATACGTGGTAGACCCGAAGCTGGCCGACCTGCCGCTGGCGGGGAAGTAGCTGAGCTTCCAGTACGAATCCGCCGGGCCGGTACCTTGGCGCCGCGCGAAGACGCCGGTGATATCGAAGCTCACCAGCGCGTTAGTGGCCCGGTCGCGCAGTCGCAGCACGTCACCTGGCCGGACATGAAGCAGGGCCGCCGCCGAGGCGGGCAAGACGGCGGGGATCGCCTGACCCCGGCTGACGCCTGAAGCGGCCGGCCACTGGCCGGCGACGAGCGAAGCGTGGCTGGCGATTCCGCTCATTGAGGCGGCCTGGAGGAGCGCCGTGTTGCCCTGGCCGGCACTCGGCGGGGACGCCGGAAGGGCCCCGGGGACGAGCCCCAGCGGATCGGACCAGAGTGCCTCGTCGAAGCTGAACGGGACGCCCGGCATGGCCGCGGTGATCCGCGACCGTAGCGCCGTGCTGTCCATAGCCGCCTGGCTGGGATCGCTCACCAGCGTGGTGATCGACAGTGCGGTGCCCGGCGCTACCACGAGGTCGTGCCGGACCACCTGCGGCAGGGCCTGCCCCGCGAAGACCGCGAGCGCGGCGGCCACGGTGGCCGCGACCAGAGTCGTCAGCGCGGCGGCGGCCAGCACCGCCCCGTGAGCGGTCATCCGGCGTGTCGCCAGCGGACCACGAGGGCTGATCACGAGAACAGCATTCCGTGCGAAAACCAGAATGTTCAAGTCGCGGTGAAATTAAGGTCCTGCAACTTCGGCGAATTATGCCGGCGGGCTCTAGCGGCACTGCCGGGCACGCCCAGGCGTGCCGGGCCGAGATTTTCGCGCACGCAATGGATTCGAAGCTCAACGCATGGCCCAGTCGATCACCGACGCGTCCGACATGGCGAAGGCGCTGAGCAATCTCGCGGCGACGATCCCAGCGCCCAACCCCGACCGTGCCGCCCGGCTCCTCGAAAATGCCGAATCTAGCGAAACTCGCAAACCAGTAACCAGGCGAGTTCCGGTCATTTAGCCGCAATCGCCCGGGCGGCTTGAGAGTCGGTTACCGATTGTGCTGGTATTCGTTTTTAGCTCCATGTCGGCTGGTGGTAGCCGTCGGCGGCGTAAAGGCTGGCACTAGGTGAGGATCAGCTGGCCTCGCGGTAGGCGGACCATGCCTGTGCCGCCTGCGCCATCTTCTTCGTCCAGGCGCTCTTGTTCACCTGCTGGATTTCTTCCCACATGCGGGACGCTGGCGCGGGCGAACAGGTCGAGGTGCGCCGCGGCGGCGGCGGCGAACGCGGGCAGGCGGGTGGCCTGGTGCTCGGCGGCGGCGGCTGTGTGGTCGCCGGCTGCCATGAGCCGGAGCAGCCAGCAGGCCGGGTCGGTCCAGGCTGCGCCGAGGGTCGGCCATGCCCAGTCGATCAGCCATGCCCGGTCCGGCGCTATCAGGACGTTGTCTGGTGCCCAGTCCGTGTGAGTGAGCGCATGGCCGGCGAAGATCAGGGCATCGCCGGGATCATCCACGTAGGACTTCCACCGGTCTTCGGCCCGCTTAAGCGGGCCGGGATCGGCGGGGACCTCAATGCCGCTGAGCGTTTCCATCAGCTGGACGAGCCGGTCCAGGTCGGGCGAGCCGGGGCGGTAGCCGGCGTGACGGCCGGAGACGTGCTGGTAGCCGAGGACGTTCCATCCTGCCTCGTCGAAGTGCCACAGTAAGGCCGGGGAGATGGCCGTGACTAGTGGGGCTACGGCAGCCTCGCGGTCCTGGGTGATGACCCGGCGGTGGCCGGACGGCAGTCCCTTGCGAACACCTGGCCGCCGGCCGTGTCGATGACGACGGCAAGCGGGGAGTTCTGACCGGCGATCACGGCACGGGCGGCGGTGATGGGGCCGGTGCGGGCGGCGATCGCTGCTTTGAGGGAGCCGGGCAGGTTGTCCCACGCGATGCGCTGCTCCACGGTGCTCCTCACGTCATGTCGGAGGGGGACCCGGCGGGACGCCGGGTCCCCGCGGTGCAATGGCGTCAGTACGGGTTGCTGCTGGATGCGGAGCAGCTGCACATCGTCATCAGCCTATCGGTATCGGCAACGACCTCGATGGCGTTCGGATCGAGCGCTGGCAGCCCGCCGGGCTCGGACGTGGCGCCCGTCGAGGGCGGGCGCATTTGCAATTGGACGGCGGCAGCGGTCATGGTTCACCTCCTTCCGTGGCATCGCGGGGCCGAGTGTCTTACAACCTCCCTCCGTGGTGACAGTAGGTTTCGAGCGGGGCCTCGGCCTGCCGGTACCACGCCTGAATCGGTCGGCGCCCGAAAGGCTTCATCTCGCGGGAGGCAGATACGGTCGCTAGAACCCCGGCCGACCAACTGCTCCTTTCAAGAGCCTTGGGTCTAGTCACCTTCGCCCAGGCGGTAGTGGGGCCCACGGCCGGGAGGACAGCAGCCGGGAAGCACGACGGCAAGCCGCGGCAGCCTCCAGCCGCGAACCCAAGGGCCTGCAGGGGCCGTCGCGGCCCGTGGGGCCAGCGTGACGCGCAGCCAGCCGACGCGATGTGACATCGGTGCGGCTCCAACCGTCCCGATGTCACATCGTGCCGGCACGGTCAGCACGGGCCAGGCCAGCCAGCGGGCACACGCAGCCTGCTGCGGCACTAGCGATGAGACAAAGCCAGCACGGGAAGCGGCCCGCGGCACCCGCCGATAGAAACCGCCCGTAACCTTCCAGCTTGGGCGGAGAGCGGACATGGAGCGCCCATCGAACTCGCCGGCACGATCTCAGCCGACGAGCAGCACGAGCTTCCCGCGCGCGTGGCCCTGCTCGCTCACCCGGTGCGCCTCGGCAACCTCGGCGAGCGGGAAGGTCTGCGCGACCCGAAGCGAGAAGCGCCCGGACTCGATCAGCTCGCCGATCTCGCCGAGCGCGTGGACCGCACGGCCGGCGGCATCGCCGCTGCTGAACGTCACCCCATGTTCCCGGGCTCCGGCGAAGTCGGCGACCGTGATGACGTGCTCGGCGCCGCCGGCGAGCTCGATGAGCTCGGGAAGCACCCCGCTCCCGGCGACGTCGAGCGCGACGTCGACGCCGTCGGGCGCGAACGCGCGAACCCTCTCGACGAGGCCCTCGCCGTAGGCGACGGGCTCGGCTCCCAGCGAGCGAAGGTACTCGTGGTTGGCCGGACCGGCGGTGCCGATCACGCGCGCGCCGCGCACCACGGCGAGCTGAACCGCGGCGCTGCCGACGCTTCCGGAGGCGCCGTTGATGAGCAGCGTGGTGCCGCTCCCCACGCCGAGCTGGTCGAGCGCGCGGGTGGCCGTCTCGATGGCGGCCGGCAGCGCGGCAGCGCCGGGGAAGTCAAGCGACGGCGGGATCGGCGCATAGTAGGACAGCACCGCCAGCTCGGCCTGGGCCGCCTCCTCGGCGGAGAAGCCGAACACGCGATCGCCGACGGCCACGTCCGCAACGCCCTCGCCGAGCTCGTCGACGACGCCCGCCGCCTCGTGGCCCAGGGTCTGCGGGAGCTCCTCATCCATCAGGCCCTTGCGCTTCTTCCAGTCGCTCGGGTTGACGCCGGCCGCGCGCACCGCAATCCGGACCTGGCCGGGACCCGGATGCGGATCGGGGAGATCCACGATCCCGAGGACCTCCGGGTCCCCGAACCGGCTGAAACGGACTGCCTTCATCGTTCGCTCCCGATCTCGACTCAGGGTGTCGCGCTTGCTGCGCGTGCGACAGTCTGCCATCCTCGCGCGCTCGGCCGGGCCCGTGGCGCACCCGATGCACGCGGGATAGGCTCCCGCCCATGGGACGTCCGCCGCTCGTGGACCCGGGTGACGTCGGCACCAGCTCGCTCACCCGCGAGGTGCTGGGGCCCGCCCGGACGGCGCAGGGCCGCAGCGTCGACCCGCACGTGTACTGGGCGCTGGCCAACCACCCGTGCCCGCTCGCCTACCCCAGCGTGCCGGAGGACTGAGAAATGGACTACGACGACGCCGTCGCGACGTTTTGCAGCCCGCGCCCCGCAGGCACCCCGCCGCCGGAGGTGGTCCGCGCCGGCGGGCCCGCCCGCAGGCTGCGGGATGCGTGCGAGCCGCTCGCCATGCACGCGCTGTGGAACCGCCACACCAACGAAGCTCTGGCCGCCCTCGGCCTAGACTTCCTCACCAGCTACGTCGGCGGCCGCGCGGCCAGCCTGGGCGAGCCGTCACCGCCGGTCGTCGTGGCGACGTTCGCCTGGTTCGAGCCGAATCTGCTCGCCGGGTTGTATGAGACCGCCCGGTCGACGGTGCCGCGGGAGCGGCTGCTGGCGGTCAGGGACACCGCCACCGCCGCCAGCCTGGCCGAGGTGCTCGGCGGGGACAACCCGGCCGAGGTGGCCGACCTGCTCGCCGACGCCGCGGAGGGCGCCGACGGCACCGGGCGTCCGCTGTTCAGCGGGCTGCGCGGGCGCGGCCGGCCCGGCGATCCCTTCCAGCGTCTGTGGTGGGCCTGCGACCTGGTGCGCGAGCACCGCGGCGACTCGCACGTCGCGGTGGCGAACGCGGCCGGGCTCGGGCCGGTGGAGATGAACGTGCTCACCGAGTGCTGGCTCGGCATGCCGATGCTGTCCTACACCGCCACCCGCGGCTGGCCGGAGGCGGCGATGGATGCCGCGGTGGACGGGCTG
>Ga0302229_10000239_pt1 | contig 43334 bp, 40 predicted proteins | sample II_Palsa_N1_3_FD_193518 | JGI IMG/M metagenome (GOLD analysis project Ga0302229, IMG submission 193518) | Peat permafrost microbial communities from Stordalen Mire near Abisko, Sweden - II_Palsa_N1_3 | ecosystem: Environmental > Terrestrial > Soil > Palsa > Peat permafrost | place: Sweden... | reverse complement strand
GGGCCGCCGCCCGCGCCCGCGCCGCGATCGCCGCCGACGCCGCGGCCGGCGGCTGCGCGCACACCGCCGCCAGCCCCGCCTACCAGCCCCCGCCCCGGCTCAGGGAATACATCGCCGCCCGGGACCTGACCTGCCGCTCCCCCCGCTGCCGCCAGCCCGCCTGGCGCGGCGACCTCGACCACACCATCCCCTTCGACGACGGCGGACTGACCTGCCGCTGCAACCTCGGCGGCCTGTGCCGCCTCCACCACCTGCTCAAGCACCACCCCCACTGGAACCTCCGCCAGACCGCCCCCGGCATCTTCACCTGGACCACCCCCGCCGGCCGCACCCACACCACCACCCCCGACACCCACGCGGTCTAGCCGACCCGGGGGGAAAAATCGGCCGCGGCAAGCAAAGTAGGGCAGGGGCCAGCCAGGAGGCGGCGGGCAGGGAGCCAGGCAGGTACTCGGGCAGGAGCCAGGCAGGTACTCGGGCAGGGAGCCAGGCATGTACTGGAGACCGGAGCAGGAGCGTCTGCCGATCGAGCAGGGCCATTCTCAGTTCGGAGTAGCTATTCCTTCCCTGGTCATCCGTGTCACTTGCTGTCGCAGGAATGCGAGAACTGCTCAAGAACGCTGGGTGCTGGCCGGTAGCTCACGGCGTGCGAAAAATGGCCGGGGAAGTGGGCGGCTATGCAGAAGCGGCTGGTAGGCACGCAATCCACCCGCGGGATGCGAGGTAGTCTGCGGATAACTACCAGTCCAGAGGGAGTCCGCCATGCCCGAGGCAGTCATCGTCGCTACCGCCCGCTCGCCGATCGGCAGGGCCTTCAAGGGCTCGCTCACCAGCATCCGGCCCGATGACCTGACCGTGGCGATGGTCAGCGCCGCGCTCGCCAAGGTGCCGCAACTCGACCCGGCCGACATTGACGACCTGATGCTCGGCTGCGGCCTTCCCGGCGGCGAGCAGGGCTACAACATGGCCCGTATCGTGGCGGTGATGCTGGGCCATGACCACCTGCCCGGCACGACGGTTACCCGCTACTGCTCGTCGTCGCTGCAGACAACGAGGATGGCCTTCCACGCGATCAAGGCCGGCGAGGGCGACGCTTTCATCTCAGCGGGCGTGGAATGCGTGAGCCGGTTCGCCAAGGGCAGCAGTGACAGCTGGCCGGACACGAAGAACCCCGCCTTCGCCGCCGCCGAGGAGCGGACCGCCGAGGAAGCCAAGGGCGGCGGGGATGTCTGGCACGACCCGCGGCGGGACAACGCGATCCCGGACATCTATCTGGCGATGGGCCAGACCGCGGAGAATCTCGCCGGGCTGCGCGGCGTCACCCGGGTCGAGCAGGACGAGTTCGGCGTGCGATCGCAGAATCTGGCCGAGAAGGCCCTGGCCGACGGGTTCTGGCAGCGCGACATCACTCCCGTGACGCTGCCCGATGGCACGGTCGTGACAGCGGACGACGGCCCGCGAGCCGGGACAACGCTGGAGAAGGTCGCCACGCTGCAGCCGGTATTCAGGCCGGACGGAACGGTGACCGCCGGCAACTGCTGCGCGCTCAACGACGGCGCTGCGGCCGTGGTGGTAATGAGCGACCGCAAGGCCGCGGAACTCGGGATCACCCCGCTGGCCAGGATCGTCTCCACGGGCGTGACCGGGCTGTCGCCGGAGATCATGGGACTTGGCCCGGTTGAGGCGTCCCGGCGCGCGCTGGCACGGGCCGGCATGGCCATCGATGACATAGATCTCGTCGAGATCAACGAGGCCTTCGCCGCCCAGGTGATCCCCTCCTACCAGGATCTCGGGATCGACCTCGACAAGTTGAACGTCAACGGCGGGGCGATCGCCGTCGGCCACCCGTTCGGCATGACGGGCGCGCGTATCACCTCGACCATCCTGAACAGCCTCCAGTTCCACGACAAGACCTTCGGCCTGGAGACGATGTGCGTGGGCGGCGGCCAGGGCATGGCGATGATCTTCGAGCGGCTCTCCTGACCAGCGCGCCGATATCCGTTCATAATCGAGCATGACGGTCTGATCCAGCCGCGCGCCGGTAGCTCCGGGCACCCAGATGCCGGGGAACTTACCGCCGCATACCGGAAAGCTGGCCCTGGGGGGTTGTCAGACGCCCGGACGTGGTGCAGTGTCTGCAGCAATAGGCGTTCGCCCCTGGAGGTGCCCCTTGTCGATGACCCACTCTCCGGAGATGCACAGAAATCTCATCGCGCGCATCCCGATCGTCACTGGACGAGACCTCCGTGAGTGGTTCAAAAGACTCGAATCTGGTCCTTCGTTCCTGCGCTGCGAGGAACGCGCATACTGGCTGGCGGACGAGCACGGCCTGACCCATGGCTACGCGAGCGCCATCGTGCATGAGTACGAGCTGCAACGCCGGAGCAGGCTCAACAGCGCCTGAGATGGAGCTGGCCGCTGCCCGCGAGTTCCTGCGCGCTCATCACCGGGCAGTACTTGCTACCTCGCGGAGCGACGGGCGACCGCAACTGTCTCCGGTGACAGTCACGGTGGATGATGAAGGCCGGGTGCTGATCAGCACCCGCGAGGCCGCGATCAAGACGCGGAACCTGCGGCGCGATCCGCGCGCATCGCTGTGCGTGCTGAACGATGGTTTTTTTGGCGACTGGGTTCAGGCAGAGGGAACGGCGGAGATCGTTCCGCTACCCGAAGCGATGGAGATCCTGGTGAGCTACTACCGAAGCCTCGCCGGCGAGCACCCTGACTGGGACGACTACCGGGCAGCCATGGAGCGCGACCGCCGCGTCATCGTGCGGATCACCATGACGCGCGCCGGACCCGACGTCAGCGGCTGATATTCCTCCCTCCCGGGTCGGGACCCGCCGGACCCGCTGGCCGAGACTGCCTGGCCGAGACTGCCTGGCCGAGACTCGCCGGCCGAGATCTTGCCGGCCGAGATCTTGCCCTGGACGGCCGCCCCGAGACCGCCGACGCCGAGGGCTAGCAAGTGTCCCCGCCAGCGAATTGCGTAAACGATTACCTAACGGGATACCCGGCGCCATTGTCTATTGAGGCAAGATCGGCTGGCGTGACAATCGGAGATCGCTCTCTAGCGACCGCAGATGCCGTTGTTACGCGAGCGGCGGCGCGCTGACGGTTGAATGAACAGTCAGCTAGCACGATCTGATCAAAAAAGCACATCCCCGTCGCTGCCAGGAAACTCGGACAGGCCGGAATCGATCAAGATAGGACGCGTGGCATGGTTCCTCAATGCCGCATCTGACGCGCCATGTGCCCCCGGTCGGAGTCGAACCGACACTGGGGACCCTTTTAGGGGGACTGCCTCTTCCTTTGGGCTACGGGGGCTTTATGAGGATACCCGAACGGTTCCGATAAACGCACGGGTGGCGGATTAATATGGGCCAGATTCGAGGTCAATATCACCTATTTAATTCCCTTCTCCGACATGACGGATACGGTGCGTAACCATTTCACTACATGCATCTACGCTCCGTAAGCCCATCGCCAGCAGCGGCGCGAACGTTACAGCGCCGCCTGCTGCCTGGCGCGCTGGAACACAGCGTCCAGCATGGCCTCCGTCACGCGGCCGGTAAAGGTGTTCTGCTGACTCGGGTGGTAACAACCGAGAAGTAACACCTCGCCGCTGCCGCCCCCGCTGGATGCCGCTGGTGGCCGGATCTGCGCGCCGCCCCCGGAGGATGCCGTCACTAGCCGGACCTCGGTACCGTGCCCGAAGGCCGGACGTGGCCTGGGCAGGCTGAAGCCCGCGAGGCCTAGCTGCGGCCAGACAGCCTGCCAGGCAAAGTGGCCGAGGCAGACGATGACCCGGACGGAGGCGCGAATCTGCTCAAGTTCCGCCGCCAGCCATGGCGCGCAGGCATCCCGCTCGGCAACCGACGGCTTGTTCGCCGGCGGAGCGCAGCGGACCGCAGCGGCCATCCGCACTCCCAGCAGCAGCTGGCCGTCCCCCGCTGCGGTGCTGGCGGGCCTGGCGGCAAGGCCGCATCGCCAGAGGGAGGCGAAGAGAAAGTCTCCGCTGCGGTCCCCGGTAAAGATCCGTCCGGTGCGATTACCGCCATGTGCCGCCGGTGCCAGGCCGACGACGAGCACGCCAGGCTGATCGGCGCCCCAGCCGGGAACGGGCCGTCCCCAGTAACGCTCGGCCGCGAACGAGCGGCGCTTAGCTGCGGCTACCTCTTCGCGCCACCCGACCAGCCGCGGGCAGGCCCGGCAAACCGATTGCCTGGCCGCCAGCTCGGCGAGCGTTCCGGCGGTCGCGGCCAGCGCCCGGACGCCGGCCGGGTCAGCCGCAACCGGCGTCCCCGCAGTTGCGGGATCGCCCGGCCAGCCGGTCCCCGGTGGCACCGGGCTCGGGCCGCCGGCGCCGCCGGCCACTGGTTCATCCGGCATGGCGATCCACCATGGACCAGGCGATGCCGTCCAGGATGTCGTGCTCGCTGACCACCACCTCGGCAAAGCCCAGCCGGGTGAGTATCCGGTCGAGCACCAGCGCCCCCGCGCCGATCACATCGACCCGGCCAGGGTGCATGACGCCGATCTGGCTGCGCTGCGCCCGGGTCTGGCCGAGCAGCATGCGCGTCACCGCGTGCACCCGATCGGCCGGGATCCTGGCGTGGTGGATCCTTGTTGCGTCGTAGTCAGGCAGATCAAGCGCGATGCCGGCCACGGTGGTGACCGACCCGGCCAGGCCGACGAGCGTGCGTGCCTGCTGCGCGGGCACCCGGGCGACTGCCAGGCTGATTGCGGCGTCAATGTCTGCGGTCGCCGCGATGATCTCGGCCTCCGCCGGAGGGTCGGAGTGCAGGTAGCGCTCGGTCAGCCGGACGCAGCCGATGTCGACGGAGCTGGCCGCGATCGGAACGGCCTGCTCAGCGCATGGGCCAGCGCATGGGCCTGCACCTGGACCAGCACCTGGACCAGCGCGATCCGGCTCGGCGCAGTCGGGCGCAGCGCCGCCTGCCTGGTCGCTGCCGAGCACGAACTCGGTCGATCCGCCGCCGATGTCGACCACGAGGTACGGGGGTGCGAACCTCTCGCCGCCCTGCCCTCGGCTCGCCAGCTCGGCGGTGGCTCCGGTGAAAGACAGGAACGCCTCCTGGCCGCCGCTCAGGACCTCCGGTGGCTTGCCAAGAATCCGGGTGACGCCATGGACGAACTCAGCGGAGTTCGCGGCGTCCCTGGTAGCGCTCGTCGCTACCATCAGGACGGCATCGACAGCGGCGTCCGTGATGATCGCTGCGTACTCCTCGAGCACGTGGAACGTCCGGGCCAGTGCATCCGGGGCCAGGCGGCCGGTGGAGTCCACCCCCTGGCCAAGCCGGACGATTTCCATCCGGCGCACCAGGTCGGCCAGCATGCCGTGGCGCTGGTCGACATCGGCGACGAGCAGGCGAAGCGAGTTGGTGCCGCAATCTATCGCCGCGACGCGAAGGGCGCCCGCTGCCGCTCCGCTGGCTGGCCCGGCGCGCATGGGCGCGCCGCGCATTGGCGCGTCGCTCATGGGCCTGTCGCTGCCGGATGCGCTGCGTGAGGAGCCGTCACGCAGCGGCCGGCCGCCCACCAGTTCCCGGCAGCCTGGACTGCCTCGCGGCCCAGCGGGTTCGCACCTTCGACGGCCAGCTCGTGCGCGGCGAGGGCGTGCAGGCACTTAACCCTGTCCGGCATCCCGCCGGCGCTGCCAGCGCCCGGCGGCAGCGGCCGGATGCCGGCAGCGCGGGCAGCCGCGTCCCGCCGGGCGAGGTAGTCACCGTGGGCGGATACCTGCGCCAGCCGCAGCCCTGGGTCGTCGGCCAGCCGCCGCGTCATCTCCCGCATCAATCCCGCCCCCTCCAGCCTGCTCATGGCCGCGGTGGCGCGGGGGCAGGTCAGGTAATACAGGGTCGGGAAAGGCGTGCCGTCAGGCAGCCGGGGCGCGGTCTCGACGACATCCGGTAGACCGCACGGGCACCGGTGCGCGACGCTGAGCACGCCGCGCGGCGGCCGTCCCAGCTGAAGGGCCACCACCGCCTCGTCCGCTTCGGCCGGAGTGCCGGGTTCGGCTGTCACTTGGCGGGCACCTGATCTGCCGCGTGCACCGAGTGCCACAACCGTTCGTACCATGGCGTACCCGGAACGTGAGCGGGGTCAGCGGCCAGCCCGGCGAAGTGCTTGGGGGCGATGACCACGTAGCAAGTCTGGCTCGGCAGGCACATGTGCAGCTGGTCCCGCGCCTGCTGCTCGACGTAGGCCCGGTCGTTCAGCTTCAGGTGCTGTGCCTCAAGCCTGTGCAGCTGGACTTCGACCGTCTGCCGCTGGGCTTCCAGCTGATCGATCTGCCGACGCTGGCCGATGTACTCCCGCACCGGGTAGGCGAGGCTCAGCGCGATGGCGCAGACCACTACGGCGAGAACGGCGGCCCGGCTGGTGAACCTGGCCCGCTCCTGCGCCGGCGGTCGCGGGCCAGCGGGACCCGTCATCCGCCGCCGGCGGCGGAGCGCGGGAACGCCGCCTTCCCTGCGTAGGCCGCCGCGTCGCCGAGCAGTTCCTCGATACGGAGTAGCTGGTTGTACTTGGCCACCCGCTCGAACCTGGCCGGCGCGCCCGTCTTGATCTGACCGCAGTTGGTGGCTACCGCGAGATCGGAGATCGTAGTGTCGTCCGTCTCACCAGACCGGTGACTGATCACGCAGCTGAACCCGTTGCGGTGCGCGAGCGCCACCGCGTTCAGCGTCTCGGTCACCGAGCCGATCTGGTTGAGCTTGACCAGCAGCGAATTTGCCGTCCGCTCATCAATGCCGCGGCGCAGCAACTCCGGGTTGGTGACGAAGATGTCATCGCCGACCACCTGGACCCGCTCCCCCAGAGCCGCGGTCAGCTCCTGCCAGCCAGACCAGTCGTCCTCGGCCAGCGGGTCCTCAAGGGAGACAATCGGGTACTGCTCAAGCCAGTCGCCGTAGATCGCGGTCATCTCCGCCGCGTTCTTCCTGCTGCCCTCGAACAGGTACGTCCCGTCCGAGTAAAACTCGGACGCGGCGGCATCGATGGCGAGCGCGACATCCCGCCCTGGCGTGAAGCCAGCCTTCCCGATCGCCTCCACGATCAGGTCAAGCGCCGCCCTGTTGTGCTCAAGATCAGGGGCGAAGCCGCCCTCATCGCCGACGCCGGTCGCCAGGCCGTGCTGCCTGAGCACGGACTTCAGCGAGTGGTAGGTCTCCGCGCCCCAGCGCAGCGCCTCGGCGAAGGTGCCGGCGCCGACAGGCAGGATCATGAACTCCTGGACGTCGACGTTGTTGTCCGCGTGCGCGCCGCCGTTGAGAATGTTCATCTGCGGCACCGGCAAGACATGCGCGTTCGGGCCGCCCAGGTAGCGGAAGAGCGGCAGCTGCGCCGACTCGGCGGCCGCTTTGGCCACTGCCACGCTGACCCCGACGATCGCGTTGGCGCCGAGCCTCGACTTGTCCGGCGTGCGGTCGAGGTCGATCAGTGCCTGGTCGATCAGCCGCTGATCGTCGGCGTCGTAGCCGAGCAGCTCCGGCTGGATCTCGTCGATGACAGCGGCGACGGCCTTCATGACGCCCTTGCCGCCGTACTCGGCACCGCCGTCCCTGAGCTCGACCGCCTCGAGGGCACCGGTGGACGCCCCGCTGGGCACCCCTGCCCGGCCGATCGTCCCGTCATCCAGTGCTACCTCGACCTCGATGGTCGGGTTGCCGCGCGAATCCAGGATCTGCCTGGCGTAGACGGCTTCGATAGAGGCCAAGGTAGATACTCCCGACTGGTGCTGTGCCGACATGTCCGCATCGGAGCCTAGCCGAGGGCGCATGGCCAGCGCAGCGGCCACGCCGTAGCTTCGCCGAACGCGGCGGCCGGGGACCTCAGCCTGGCCGGGGACCTCAGTCCGGCCAGGGACCTCAGTCCGGCCCGGGGACCTCAGCCTGGCCGACGGCCTCAGCCTGACTGGCGGCGTTCCTGTTCCCAGGCGAGCACCCGGTCCCGGTAGGCCCGCGCGGCAGCCCGCAGCTCGAACTCGGGGTCGAGCCCGGCGGCACGTGCCCGGCCGGCCAGCGCAAAGAGCTCGGCGCCGATCTCGCTCACGGCCGGGCCAGGCGGCAGGCCAGCCGGGCCGGACGGCAGGTCCGCCGGGCCAGGCGGCAGGTCCGCCAGCTCCTCCGGCACGCCGGCCCGCTCTGCCCGGCGCCGCAGCTGCGCGGCCAGCGACAGGGCCGGCTGGCCGAGCGGCACGCCGTCGAGGGCCGAGGCCGGGGAGCCGCCGCGGGATGCGCGCTCGGCGGCCTTGATCGCGTCCCAGTTCTGCGTGACCTCCTCGGCGCCGGAGACGCTCACGTCGCCGAACACGTGCGGGTGCCTGCGCATGAGCTTGTCGACGATGCCGCCGGCGACGTCATCGATCGTCCAGCCGGTACCGTCGGTGCGCTCGGCCGCGACCCTGGCATGGAACGCGACCTGGAGCAGGACATCACCGAGTTCCTCGCAGAGCGCCTCCTGATCGCCGCTCTCCAGGGCGTCCACCGCCTCGTAGCTCTCTTCGAGCAGGAACGGGGCCAAGGTGGCATGAGTCTGCTTCGCGTCCCACGGGCATTCGGTGCGCAGCCGGTCCATGACGGCGACCAGCTCCAGCAGACGCGCGCCGGGCTGCGCAGACTCGCCGTCGGCTGCCTCCTTCACCGTGGCCCTAGCAGGCCGGCGTCAGCTGGGGCGTCGCCGACGGCGAGGCGGCGGGCGACGGCGACGGCCCCGCCGCGGACAGCGTGGTCGGCGCGGGGACGATCGAGTACTCGCTGTAATCGAGCCTGCCGAACTGGGGGTTGATCTTGATGTCGAGTCCCTTGGCGGTCAGGCATTCGGCCCTGGCGAACTGGGTGCCCAGGGCCTGCTGCGCCGCGGAAGACTTCGGCAGGATGCCGCCGTCCAGGCGGTTGACCAGGACACTCTCGATCGCCTGGTAGCTGGCCAGCGCGGTCAGCAGGTCCGGCGGCAGGCCATTGGCCACCGCCAGCTCGGCGAGGTTCACCGGCGTGCCAGGCGCCGACGCCTGGGCCTGCGACTTGATCATCGCGTAGGCCGCCTGCACCTGCGCGGGAGTCAGCTTGATCCCCCGCGCCGCGGCGAGCTGATCGCGCACCCGGAACCTGACCAGCCAGCCGAGCACCTGCTGCGGCATCTGGGACACGGGGAACTGCAGCGAGATCTTGCCCTTGTACCGCAGGTACCCCTGGTTGAGGTTGGAGACCTCGGCGGCCAGGGTCGATACGGAGATCCGCTGGCCGGTCATGACCGCGGCGGCGCCCATCCTGACCGGCCCGCAGGCGGTCAGCACCGCGCCGGCGGCCAGCGCGGCAGCCGCCATCTTCATCGAGGTGCGGAGCACGACGACGTCCTTCCTCAAGCGTCTGATACGACCGGCCCGAGCCCGCTGAACACTGCCTCGACGAGCTCCTCGCACCAGGTGAGCAGTTCCTGATCGCGGAGCGGCCTGGCACCGAGCTGAGTAACCTGCCCGGACCGTCCGCCCCGGGCGGGGAGTTCCTGGCCTCCGCCTGGCACCGCCCTCGGCACCGGTACGAGCATCGTACGCACCCCCGGTTTGAGCAAAGTCCTCGGGTACAGCCGCTGCACCCGTACCTCCCGCGACTCCGGCAGCGCCACCGGGGCGAACCTGACCTGATTGCCCTGCAGGGTGATGTCGGTAAGCCCGGCATGACGGGCATGCGCCCGCAGCTGCGCCACCGCGAGCAGGCTGAGCACCGGCTCTGGCGGCGGGCCGAACCGGTCGGTGATCTCGGCACGGACCGCGGCCAGGTCCTCGGCGGAGTCGACGGCCGCTATCCGGGTGTAGGCCTCCAGCCGCAGCCGCTCCCCTGGCACGTACTCGTGCGGGATATGCGCGTTGACCGGCAGCTCGATCCGCACCTCGGGCCGCTCGGCCGGGCCGTCACCGCGAAGTTCGCTGACCGCCTCGCCGATCATCCGCACGTACAGGTCGAAGCCGACGCCGGCGATATGCCCGGACTGCTCGCCGCCGAGCAGGTTGCCGGCGCCGCGGATCTCCAGGTCCTTGAGCGCCACGTACATGCCCGCGCCCAGCTCGGTGTGCTGGGCAAGCGTGGCAAGCCGCTCGTGCGCGGTCTCGCTGAGCGGCTTCTCCGGCGGGTAAAGGAAGTAGGAGTAGCCCCGCTCCCGGCTGCGTCCCACCCGGCCGCGCAGCTGGTGCAGCTGGGAGAGCCCGTAGGCGTCGGCCCGGTCCACCAGCAGGGTGTTGGCGTTCGGGATGTCGAGGCCGGACTCGACGATGGTGGTCGACACCAGCACGTCGTAGGACCGGTCCAGGAAGCCAACCATGATCTTCTCGAGCACGTGCTCGTTCATCTGGCCGTGCGCGACCGCGATCCTGGCCTCGGGGACCAGCTCGCCGAGCCGGGCGGCCACCTTGTTGATCGAGGTGACCCTGTTGTGCACGAAGAAGGTCTGGCCGTCCCGCAGCAGCTCGCGCCGGATCGCGGCGGCGATCTGCTTCTCCTCGTACGGCCCTACGAAGGTCAGCACCGGATGGCGCTCTTCCGGCGGGGTCAAGATGGTGGACATCTCCCTGATCCCGGCCACGCCCATCTCCAGCGTGCGCGGGATCGGGGTCGCCGACATGGACAGCACGTCCACCTCGGTGCGCAGCCGCTTGAGGTACTCCTTGTGCTCGACGCCGAACCGCTGCTCCTCGTCGATGATCACCAGGCCCAGCTGCTTGAACCTGGTCTCCGGCGACAGCAGGCGGTGCGTGCCGATCACCACGTCGACGGTCCCGTCGCCCATGCCGCTGATGGTCTCGGCCACCTCGCCGTCGCTCTGGAACCGCGAAAGGGGCCTGACCTTGACCGGGAACGGCGCGTAGCGCTCGCCGAAGGTCGCCGTGTGCTGCTGGACCAGCAGCGTGGTCGGCACGAGCACGGCTACCTGCTTGCCGTCCTGGACGGCCTTGAAGGCGGCGCGCACCGCGATCTCGGTCTTGCCGTAACCGACGTCGCCGCAGACCAGCCGGTCCATCGGGATCGGCTTCTCCATGTCCCGCTTGATCTCGTTGATGGCGGCGAGCTGGTCGGGCGTCTCGGTGTAAGGGAAGGCGTCCTCAAGCTCGCGCTGCCAGGGCGTATCCGGGCCGAATGCGTACCCGGGGGACGCGGTCCGTGCCGAGTACAGCCGGATCAGCTCCGCGGCGATCTCCCTGACCGCCTTGCGCGCCCGGCCCTTCGTCTTGGCCCAGTCGGCGCCGCCCAGCCGGTGCAGGCTCGGCGCCTCGCCGCCGACGTACCTGGTGACCTCGTCCAGCTGGTCGGTGGGCAGGTACAGCTTGTCGGACGGGTGCCCGCGCTTGCCCGGCGCGTACTCGATGACCAGGTACTCCCTGGTCGCGCCCTGCACGGTCCGGCTGGTCATCTCCAGGTACCTGCCGACGCCGTGCTGCTCGTGCACGATGTAGTCGCCGGGCGTCAGCTGCAGCGGGTCGACGCCGCCGCGGCGCCTGCTCGGCATCCGGCGGTCGTCCCTGCGGCCCGCGCGCTGGCCAGCCATGTCATTCTCGGACAGCACCGCGAGCCGCACCGACGGCCAGCTGAAGCCATGATCGATCATGCCGGTCGTGACGTACACGATGCCGGGCTCCGGCGGCCCGCTGAGGTCACCGGTCCTGGCGCCGAAACCCTCGCCGCGCAGCAGTTCGGCCAGCCGCTGGGCCGGCCCGTGGCCCTCGGTGACCAGGACGACCCGCCAGCCCTGGCCGAGCCACTGGCCGACGTCGGCGAGCACGCGCGCGGTATCGCCGCGATAGGTCTCCGCGGGACTCGCTTCCATGCGGAACGAGGGACGGCTGGTTTCATCCCCCACGCCGGCATCAGCTAGCGCGGAGCCAGAGTCGGCCGAAGGCCCCGTTATGCCGGTATTTTCTGGCTGGCCGGTGCTTTCCGACTGGAACGGGGCGATGGTCCACCAGGGCAGGCCGAGCGCCGCCGCCGCCGCGCGCACCCGCGTGATCGGCTGGAACACGGCAGCGCCGAGATCGATCGGCACCTCGCCCCCGGCGGCCGCGTTCACCCACGATGCCTCCAGGAATTCCTGGCTGGTGCGGACGAGGTCGGCCGCCCTGGCCCTGATCCGCTCGGGGTCGCAGGCCAGCACGCAGCCGCCGGCCGGCACGTAGTCGAGCAGCAGGTCCATCCGCTCGGCCAGCACCGGCGCGAAGGCCTCCGTGCCCTCCACCGTGATGCCGTCGGCGAGCTTGCCGAGCACGTCGGCAAGGCCCGGATGCTCGGCGGCCAGCGCCTTGGCCCGGGCCCTGACCGCGGGGGTCAGCAGCAGCTCGCGGCAGGGCGGCGCCCAGAGGCCGTCGGCCGCGGCCTGCAGGCTGCGCTGGTCGGCGACCTTGAAGAACCTGACCTCCTCCACCGTGTCGCCCCAGAACTCGATCCGGAGCGGATGCTCCTCAGTCGGCGGGAAGACATCGAGGATGCCGCCGCGGACGGCGAGGTCACCACGTTTTTCCACCAGGTCGGCCCGGGCGTAGCCGATGTCGACCAGCCGGACGACGACCTCGTCCAGGTCAGCCTCCTGGCCAGCCCGCAGCGTGACCGGCTCCAGGTCGCCGAGGCCGCCGACGATCGGCTGCAGCAGGCCGCGGACCGGCGTGGTGACGATCGTCAGCGGCCCTGACCTCGGGTCGCTGTCGCCGTCGGGGCGGGCAAGCCGGCGGAGCACCGCGATCCGCTGCCCGGAGGTGTCCGAACGCGGCGAGAGCCGCTCGTGCGGCAGCGTCTCCCAGGGCGGGAAGTAGGCAGCGCTGGCGGCCGGCAGCAGCGAGTTCAGCGCGGCGGTCAGGTCCTCGGCCTCGCGGGCCGTGGCGGTGACGGCGAGCACGAACCTCGCCTGCTGCGCCGTCAGCGCGGCGGCGAGGACCGGGCGGAGGGCAGGCGGGCCGATGAGATCGGCGCCAGCAGCATCGGGCGAGCCAGCATGGCCGGTCTCGCCGCCGGCCACTTCCAGTGCGCGCCGCAGCTGCGGATCGTCGGCGATAACTCGGAGAAGACCGGAGAGGCTCATTGCATCCCTGCGTAGGCAGCACGAAGTGCCCGCGCCCGGCGGAAGGCGGGACTCAAGTGGTCCCCCGGGTCCGCTGGAGGCCGGGACGCGGGACGTCTTCTAGTGTAAACGGGCGGCGGGCAGCGAGGAGCCGGGGCGACACAACCGGGCCGGAATCAGCCACTAACCGCAGTCGGATGACTACGAGGTAGCTGAGCGAGCACAGTGCCGTGCGCCAGCAGCCTGCGGAACCCCGGGTCCGCCGAACACAGCGCACGGCACCGCTCTGGCCTTGCCTTCCGTGTACCCTCGGGTGCCGACAGCTCCGAGCGCTTCTTGCGGTCACCCGGTGCGCCGTGAAGCGGGCGCCATGAAGCGGGCGCCATGAAGCGGGCGCCATGAAGCGGGCGCCATGGAGCGGGCGCCATGAAGCGGGCGCCGTGGAGCGGGCGCAGTGCCGACGGAGGATGACGTGACTGCTGGGACGCATGCCGATGCCGATGCCGAGGTTGCCGGATGGCCGTCCTGGACCCTCGACGAGCCGCAGCTCGCAGATCTGGAGCTGCTGCTGTCGGGAGCGTTCGCGCCGCTGACCGGGTTCATGAGCGCGGCCGACGCCGCCATGGTCGACGCGCACGGCACGCTGGCCGACGGCACGCCGTGGCCGTTCCCCGTCACCCTCGATGTGCCCGAGAACGCGATTGCGCCGGATGCCAGCCGCGTCCTGCTGCACGATCCCGAGGGCACGCCGCTGGCCGTGCTCGACGTCACCGGGCGGAGCCTGGTCCCTGCCGGGTCAGCCAGCGGCGGTGGCAGCCTGATCCGGCTGGCCGGCAGGGTAACGGCGCACCGCGAGCCTGAACACGGCCCGTTCCGGCGGCTGCAGCTCAGCCCGGCCGAGGCCAGAGCCCGGCTCGGCGGCGGCCCGGTGCTCGCCTTCGCCACCCGGGGCCCGCTGAACAGCCGCCAGATCGGGCAGCTGCGGCACCTGGCCGGGCAGCTCAAGGCCACGATCCTGCTGCTGCCGCTGATATCTGGCCCGGCTGACGTGGTGACGAGGCCCGAGGCGCTGATCCGGACGGTGCTCGCCGCGGCCGGCAGCCTGCCAGCCCGCACCATGGTGGTACCCGTCCCACTGGCCCGGCGGGGTACCGGAGCGGGGCAGGAGCTGGCGGCCCGCGCTGTGGTCGCGGCTGCCTACGGCGCGACGCACCTGTTCGCTGACGGTGCCGACGCCAGCATTTCGGCCGGCTGGGCCGGGCAGCCGGGCGACAGCGGCGGCGCGGTCGCCGGCACGGTCATCCCGGTCGTCTCAGCGGCCGACTGGGCGTACGACCGGGTGGCGGACGTATGGCGGCCGCTTGCGCTGATCGAGGCCGGCACCGAGCGGGCCGAGCTCGCGCCCGACGAACTCGGGGACCTGCTGGATGCCGGGGCGGAAGTGCCAGCCTGGTTCACGCCCCCCGCCGTGGCGCGGGAGCTGCGCAGTGCCCGCCCGCCGCGCGCCCAGCGCGGCTTCGTGCTGTTCCTGACCGGCCTGTCGGGCTCCGGCAAGTCCACGATCGCCAGGGACCTCCGTGATGCCCTGGCCGAACGAGGCGACCGCAGGGTCTCCCTGCTCGACGGTGACCTGGTGCGGCGGATGCTGTCCGCGGGGCTGACGTTCTCCCGGGAAGACCGCGACCTGAACATCCTGCGCATCGGCTACGTCGCTGCGGAGATCGCCCGGCACGGCGGCATCGCGATCTGCGCGCCGATTGCTCCCTATGCCGCGACGCGGGCACGGGTCCGCGAGATGGTCAGCGAGACAGGCGACTTCCTCCTCATCCACGTCGCGACGCCGGTCGAGGTATGCGAGGCCCGTGACCGGAAAGGCCTGTACGCCAAGGCGCGGGCCGGCCTCATCGACCATTTCACCGGGGTGTCCGATCCGTACGAGGAACCTGCCGATGCCGACCTGGTGATCGACACCTCGGCGTTGAGCCGGCCGGAGGCAACCACCGTCGTGCTCGGCCTGCTCACTTCCGGGGGCTGGCTATCGGATACCTCGCCGTAACGCGCCGCGCTGGCGGCAGGCGGGCTGGCGAACGGCGGGCTGGCGAACGGCGGGCTGGCGGCTGGCGGGCTGGCGAACGGCGGGCTGGCGAACGGAATCAGTCGTCTTCTGCCCGCGCGCCATCGTCCAGCCGCTCACGGACACCACGAAGCCGGGAGACGAGCGCTCCGGACATCGCGTCCCGCTGCCTCGACAGCAAGACGAAGCTGAGGATGCCGCTGATGACCAGGGCGAGGGCGACCAGCAGCAGCCTGCGTGCTCCTACGAGATACAGCAGGCCGAGCGCGGCGAGGAAGAGCAGGATCCGCGCGGAGGTGTAAGCGATCGTGGCGCGCATGGCGTCCCCAGCTTATTCACACCCTGCCGTGCGCGCGGTACCGGGCTCGCCAGTCACGGGCTCGCGGGTCGCGGGCTCGCCAGTCGCGGGCTCGCCAGTCGCGGGCTGGCCGGCAGCTGCCCCGAGGATCTCCGTGAGCAGCGCCGGGTCAACGTTGCCGCCGGAGAGCACGGCGACCCGGATCCGCGCGGCCGGCAGCTCGCGGCCGCGGAACAGGCACGCGGCGACGGCAACCGCGCCGCCCGGCTCGGCCACCAGTCGTGCCTCCAGGGCAAGGCGGCGCATCGCGGCCCGGATCTCGTCCTCGGAGACCGTCACCACGTCGTGCACGTAGCTGAGCATGTGCCGCAAGGGAAGCTCGCCTACCTGCTCCACCCGGAGCGCGTCGGCGACGGTACGCTGGGTCTGCGCGGACGGCCACGCCACCCGCTGCCGCTGGCGGAGCGAATCACGGGCATCAGCGGCCAGTTCAGGCTCCACGCCGATGATCTTGGTAGCCGGCCTCAGCGCCTTGATCGCAGCGGCGATGCCCGCGATCAGGCCACCGCCGCTGACCGGGCACAGGACGAGATCCGCGTCCGGGCAGTCGGTCATGATCTCCAGGCCGACGGTTCCCTGCCCCGCGATCACCATGCGGTCGTCGAACGGCGGGATGATCGTATAACCATGGCGTGCGATGAGCTCGTCAGTTGCCGCGACCCGGGCGGATAGGCCCGGCCGCGAGATCACCACCTCCGCGCCGAACGCACGGGCAGCGGCGATCTTTACCGGCGGCGCGTTGGCCGGGATAACGACGGTCGCAGGGACCCCGAGCAGCGCGGCCGCATAGGCGACAGCCTGCGCGTGGTTGCCGCTTGAGTGCGCCACGACGCCTCGCCGCCGCGCCTCGGCGGACAGCGCGGAGATCGCCGTATAGGCACCGCGCAGCTTGAACGAGCCAGTCGGCTGGAGTGATTCTGGTTTCAGCAGCAGTTGCGGCCAGGTCCGGGGGAAAGGCACCAGGGGGGTTCGCAGTGCCACGCCGTCGAGTCCGGCCGCGGCAGCCCGGATCTCATCGATCGAAACGAGTTCCTGCACCCGCACCACCCTAGGCCGCACCATGCGCCCCAAGGGACATCCGCCGAGGAGAAATTTCCCAGACCAGATTTTACGGAAACTAGGGAGAAAACCGATATTTGTCGCGACACTTAGGACAAGCTACAACGGTGGTGGGGAGGGGGTAGGAGAATGGATGGCAACAGTGAGCGACTGCTCACTCCGGGGGAGGTCGCGGCTCTTTTCCGGGTTGATCCAAAGACCGTCACCCGCTGGGCTGCATCCGGACGAATCAGTAGCATCCGGACACCCGGCGGGCACAGGCGGTTCCGCGAGTCAGAAGTACGGGCGCTGCTTGGCGGCGACGTCAGGCCGACGGCGAACGATCACTCAGTCCTGTAACGCGAAGGGCCCGCCCCCCGCGGGGTGAGCGCACCCCGCCCGGGCGGCGGCGCTCATCTCAGGCGGGCGCCGACGCTCAGCTCACCGGGCGGCGGCGCTCAGCTCAGCCGGGCCCGTGAATATCTGCTCAGGCGGACCCGCGTCCGGGATGGCCGTGGCGGGCGATAAAATCGAGGAATTGCCGCCGTAGCGGCTCGTCTCCCTCCTGCCACTGGCGGCGCCTCTCTTCCGCCTCCTCCTCGGTCAGCGCGCCGGCCGCGAACCGCGCATAGTCGGCGTCCCCTGGGCCGATCTCCACGTACGCGTCAGCCATCATCTGACCGCCGTCGCTCATCGCAGACTCGGGCACCATGAGGTTGCCGTTGGGTAGCCGTATCACGAACATCACCTGATCACCCTAGATGCCGTAGCGCACATTGAAGTAAAGCATCACGTTAAGGGCTGCCCGAGTGTCACCACCGAGCATGTCCACGAGGGCAGGCCGCTGCCGCGACGCGATGGCCGCGAACGCGTCGGCAAAGAACTCACGGCGGCCCAGGATTCCATGCTGCCGATGGAAATCACTGACCACATGCGGGGCGCACTGCTCGTAGAGCGCGCGGAACTCGGCGGAGTCTGACTGCCACTGCCCGTCCGATCCGTCGATGTCGTCGAGGGCATGCCCGACCTCGTGGCACATCACGTCCGGGCTCGGCGACGGCCGCGAGCCAACGATGATCTTCCGCTCGCCGTAGGCCCCCGCGCACGCGTCCCAGGTAGCCCGGCCGGAAGGTAACGGCACGCCGCTCAGCCTGGACATGTCGTCGAGATCGGGGACGCCGCCAGCGCCCACGTAGATCGCATCAATGCCGGCCGCCAGCTTCTCCTTGATCAGCTGCGGCAACTCCGCGAGGCGGTCGATCGCGCGGACGACCTCCGGCGGCGGCACCGCATCCTCCGCCCACTCACGGCAGACCACCTCTTCGAGCCTGCCGCAATGCCGGCGTCCCGCGGCCGTCCGGTTGGACTGCGCGACCTCATACCACGGCCGCTGTGACGCAGCGTCACGAACGGCCTTTCGCTGCTGCGCGACCGGGATCGCCTTGGCCTCGACGGCCGCCGGGGCCGAGCGGACCGCCGCTCTCGCGATCCCCCACCGGCGCGGCGCCGTGCGCGCCGCAGCAGATCCATCGCGGAGGTGTCCCGGCACTGGTGCCGGCGGCCGGCCCGCTGGCCTGCCGATGTCAGGAACGGAGCGATCCGGGCCAACCCTTCGATGGGTGCCCGGGCCGTGACCAGTCTGCCCGGCTGACGCCGGCGGCCTGGCCGGCCCAGCTGGCCCCGTGGCTGGCCCGGCCGGCCCCGTTGCTGAATTGGTCCGCGCGCGCGGACGGTCATCCCTCGCCGGGCGGCGGCGCCACGCACGGCGGACACGATCAAGTAACCGCAGCCGCATGTCCTGCACTCCCTGGGTCGCGTCAGGTCGCCAGGCTATGCCGGATCCTTTCAATCGTCATCTCCCGTCACTGAACGTAAGGTATTACGGCCAGGCCGGACAGGTCAGGATGACTAGTCCAGTTTTGCCAGCAAGTGACCCACGGCAGCGGCTAGGCTGCGGCCATGTTGCCACTTGGCGTGCTATTTGTCCTGCTCATGGTGGGCTTCTGGGCATACTGCTTGATCGACGCCATCATGACCCCGCAGGACGAGATTCGCAGCCTTACGACGATGAGGTGGGCATTTCTGATCACCGTGCTGCCGGTCATCGGCGCGATCGCATGGCTGCTAGCCGGACGGCCCGACCCGAGCTGGCGGGTGCCGATGATGCCGCAGCATCTGGCGGGCACCCCCCGGCTCGGGCCGCAGGAGGCGATCAGGCGGCATCCGGCCGGGCGGACGACGGAACCAGGCTCCGAGGGCCAGCAGGCAGAGGTGCGGGACTACCCGGCTGCCAGCGCGGGCACGCCGGCCGGGCCCGACGACGATCCGGAGTTCATGCGCGAACTCGAGCGCCGGCTTCACGAGTGGCGCGAGACCGGCGACGATTACTGACCGGCGCCGCTGCCGGCGTCCCGGCCGACTGGGCGCTGCCGGCCAGGCGCCGGTGCCGGCCGGCGCAGCAGGGTCAGCCGGGAACTCAGCCCAGGCCAGCGTATGAATGCAGGCCGGTCACCCATAGGTTGATGCCGATGAGGTTGAACATCAGGCAGCTGAATCCGACGAGCTGAATGTAGGCGGCCTTGCGGCCGCGCCAGCCGGCGGTCGCCCTGGCATGCAGGAATCCGGCGTATACCACCCAGGTGATGAATGACCACGTTTCCTTCGGGTCCCAGCCCCAGTACCTGCCCCACGCCTGGTCGGCCCAGATTGCGCCCGCCATGATGCCGAACGTCCAGACCGGGAAAGCGAACAGGATAGTCCGGTAGGAAAGCCGGTCGAGTACCAGCGGCCGGGGCAGGTGCAGCATGATTCCGGCAGTCCTGGAGGGCAGGCCGGCCGCGACGCGCCGCTCGTGCCGGTCGGCGGCCAGGTACATCGTGGTGGTGACCGCCCCGACGATGTACAGGCCGGTGGCGATGATCATCGCCGTCACGTGAATGGCGATCCAGTACGACTGCAGCGCGGGCACCAGCGAGCCGGCCGGAGTGTAGATAACCGTCACGGCCACGCCGAGCGCGACGACGACCGGGAGCAGCACGAACAGGCCGATGTAATAAGCCTTGTACCGGAGCGAGATGGCAACGAGCACGATGACCGCCATGCACGTGATCGCCGTGACGAACTCGTACATGTTGCCCCACGGGACACGGTGCTCGGAGAGACCGCGGGTCAGGATCCCGGCTATATGCGCTGCCAGGCCGATGACGGTCAGGACAAGCGCCGTGCGGACCCAGAATCCCGGGCGCTCCGAGGTGGACCCGGCGAAGCGCGCGACAGGCGGGCCGGCATCTGAGCCCTCCGCCGGGCTGCGCGGCATTCCGCCGGCCGCACCGGTCGCGGCCTTTTCTGCCGTTCCGGCGACCGCCCGGGCACCGACCAGCTCGGGCACCTTAGCCGGAGCCGGCTCAGAGATGCGCTGCCGCCCGAAGGCGAAGTCGCACGCGTAGGCCAGCATCGCGAGCGCGTAGACGACAATGGTGAACAGCAGGAGATTCTCGCTGAGCTGGGCCAATCCGCTATTGACAGGCATGAAGCCTCACTCCCCCTCGTCGTTGCCAAGGGATGGTTCGCGGTCGTTACGGGCGGATGAAACTTGATCGTCGAAGGCTGCTGCAGCATCGAGACCGGCCTGCTGGTCCTCGGGACGGCCGGCCGTCCCGGTGAGCCGGCTGCCACCGTGGGATTCGGTGATCTCCCCGGCCAGCGAGGCAAACTCAGCCTCGAAGCCGCCTACGGCGTCGGAACGGGCGAGACCGCCGAGGTGCACCACGGTAGCGCCGTCAGGCCCGGCGGCCGCGCGCACGAACACCCGCCGGCGCCGGACCGCAAACGACAGGAGCAGGCCCGCTATCGCGAGGATTCCGGAGATCAGCGCGGGCAACTGCCCGGGATCGTAGGTGATGGCCAGGCTCGCCCACTGCCGGTAGCCGGTGAAGGCGAGCGTCCCCGCGTTGTCCGGGAGCTTCATTGACTGGCCGGGAGCGAGCGGCCGGGGCGCGATCGGCAGCCGCCGCAGGTGGGCGGGATCAAGCTCGTACACCGACTGCGGCTGTCCGTCGTTCAGGCCCAGGTTGCCGGCGTAGGAGACCAGGCTCACCCGCGGCAGGAGGGCAGCGGGGAAGGCCGACTGCAGCCGCCCGTTCACGTCAACGGCGGTCGGCAGGAACACGCCGGCGAAGCCAAGCTGATCCGGGTCGGCGTCCGGCACCTTGATAACGCCCTCGGAGGTAAGCCCGGACTGCTCGACCGGGATGAAGGGCACCGGGCTGTCGAAGACCACCCGGCCCGCTCCGTCGGTGATCCGGAACACCGGAGCGTACCCGTGGCCGATCAGGTAGACCCGCACCCCATCTACCTCCAGCGGGTGGTTCACCCGCAGGACATAGGCCCGCATCGGCGCGCCGGGCCGGCCGGAATAGCGGATGAACGCGTCGAACGAGGACGGCTCGCCGCGGAGTGAGCCCGAGGTGATGTAGTGCGCCGTGAAGTTGTCCAGCCTGATGGAGAAGGGCGCCAGGTCCTGGGGCGTCACCAGCCGCCCGGGCCGGAACTGATCCAGCGCGGTCACGGTGTCGCCGAACGACTGCCCGGAGACAAGCAGCCGGTCCGCCTTGTAGCCGAAGATGCCGCCGATAGCCACCGAGCCCAGCAGCGCCAGCAGTGCGATATGGAAGAGGAGGTTCCCGACCTCCCGCAGGTAGCCCTTCTCGGCGGCCACCCAGCCGTCTGAGGTGCGCAGCCTGAACCGCTTGCCCGATAGCAGCCTGGCGGCGGACTCCAGGGCCTCGGCGGGAGTCAGCGCGGTCCGGTAACTGGCCGCAAGCGGAAGCCGGGCGAGATTACGGGGGGCGCGCGGCGGCAGCTGCCGCGCAGAGCCAACGAGACGGAAGGTCCTTGGCAGCACGCAGCCCGCCAGGGAGAGGAAAAGCAGCAGGTAGATCGCCGCGAACCAGGGCGCGGCGAAAACATTGAACAGCGACAGCCTGGCCATGATCGGGGCCAGCGCGGGATGCGAGGTGTAGTACACCGCCACCGCGGCCGGGTCGATCCCCTGCTGCGGGATCACCGATCCCGGCACGCTCGCCACGGCGAGCAGGAAGAGCAGCACGAGCGCCGTGCGCATCGAGGTCAGCTGCCGCCACGCCCATCGCAGCCAGCCCGAGAGCGCGCGCCTGCCCCCGGCGGACGAACCCGGGCCGGTCTTCGCGCCGGCGCGTCCCGGCGCCGGCGCACCAGTGGCCTGCCCCGCAGTGGCCTGCCCACCGGTGGCCTGCCCGGCAGTGGCCTGCCCGGCAGTGGCCTGCGCGCCGGCGGCCTGCCCGGCAGCAGCGGTTCCGCCGGCGTTCTCGGCCGTTCCGACGCCGGTTACGGCATTCTCACCGGTCGCGATGCTCTCACTGGTCACGGCTTCATGGTGGCCGGAACCTGGCGGCATTCGCAGCTCCGTCACCGGGACACCCCCAGTGGCCGCGCGGTCACGACTTCTCCGCGGATACGTCGGCGATCAGCCGGCCGAGCGCTGAGTAGGTCGACTGCCCGACGACTCGCGCGGCCACCCGCCCGGCCCGGTTGATCACCAGCGTGGTCGGGATCCCGGCCGGCGGGACGGTGCTCTGGAACTCCAGCGCTACCTCATCGCCCGGGTCGTTCAGGCTCGGGTAGCTGATCCGGAAGGTCCGCTCGAAAGCCTCGGCGGCCGCCGGGCTGTCCTGGATGTCCACGCCTATGAACCGGACGCCGCGCGACCAGAAATGCGTCGCGAGCGCGGCCAGCGCCGGTGCCTCCGCCCGGCACGGAGGACACCATGAGCCCCAGAAGTTCAGCACCACGACATCACCGCGGTAGGCGGCCAGGGCGAATTTCCGGCCCGCCAGCGTCGTGCCCTTGATATCCGGCGCTACCGGGCCCGACCCGTTTGCGTACACCGTGCTGGCGTAACTGCCAGCGACAAAATTGGTCCCGTTGCTGACCGGCGTGTCCTGCCCGATCGGACCGCCCGCGCAGCCGCTGACGGCAAGCGCCGTCACTGCGGCAAGCACGACTCCGGCGGCGGCAGGCGCATGAAGCAGCGGGCGGGCCGCGGGAGCCGCGGGACGCGGAGAACGCGGCAGGCGGAACACAGGGGTGATCTCCTACAGGCAGTAGTAACCCGCCCTATTGTGCCGGACACCCGGCGCGGCCGGGACACGGGGCCGGCATTTCGCAGCGCCGGCCGTGCCCTGCCGCTGGGACGGCCGCCGGGCGCCGCCGCCCGGCATCGCCACCCGCGCCGCTGCGCACATCCGCCGGGCTGCGCCGGGCTCGCAGTCCGCCCGGGTCATGCTGCGGCCGCCGGTCCAGCACGGTTCAGGTCAGCTGCGGGCAGGTCAGGACGCACGCCGGTCATGCTCCGGCTACGCCGCCACCGCCAGGTCCGGCGGGCTCCGCGTAGGTCACGCCGGTCAGCTGCCCGGCCTCATAGGTGAGACTCGTCACGCTGGCCAGCGCGCACTGCCTGCGGGCCGGATGGTGCCAGAGCCTGCGGCCCTCGACCGACCTGCGGGTCACCCAGATGGGCAGCTGGTGGCTGACGCAGACGGCCTCATGGCCGCGCGCCGCGCGGGCGGCGTCGCCGACAGCATCGAGCATTCTCGCCGCGATGTCCCGGTACGGCTCGCCCCACGAGGGACGCATCGGGTTGACCAGATAGCGCCAGTGCCGGGGCCGGCTGAGCGCGCCATCACCGATCCCGAAGGTCATGCCCTCGAAGTGATTCCGCGGCTCGATCAGCCGCTCATCGATCACGGCCGTCAGGCCGAACTGCGCCTCCAGCGGCTCGGCCGTCTCCATGGCCCGCTCCAGCGGCGAGGACATCAGCACGGTCACGTCGTGACCAGCCAGGAAGTCCGCGGCGGCCTTCGCCATCAGGCGGCCGTCTTCCGACAGGTGAAAACCGGGGATGCGCCCGTACATGACGCCGCGCGGGTTGGCTACCTCCCCGTGCCGCAGCAGGTGGACGACGCTGCGGTCAGCCCGCGGGTGGATCTCAGTCATGGCCAGCACAGCCTACCGGCAGGACTGCGTTATGCCCGGTTGGTCATCCGCCGTGCCCGGCGGCCCTTCTCCGGCGCCCGCCGGCGGCAGGCCGGCTAGCCTGGAATCAGCATGTGGCTGCGCCTAGGGTTCCGCGCCTCGCCCGCCACCCGCTGACCACAATCAGGGCGAGGCGGGCTGGACCGAGCGGCGCCAGGAACCTGCGTCCGGCTGCGCACGGCCGGAGCGGCAGGCGAACACCTCACGGGACAGAAACCTCGAGGGCTCTGCTAGCCGTGCCCGCAAGGGCCAGACCCGGCAGGAGCCGCCGCGTGAGCCCCACCGCCATCGCCCTCATCCTGGTCGCCGCCGTCGCGCACGCCAGCTGGAACCTGTTCAGCAAGCAGGCGTCGGTGACCGGTGCCGTCTCCTTCATCTGGCTGATGTCCGCCGCCGCGACAGCGCTCTACGCGCCGGTGATCATCATCGCCGTGATCGTTGCGCGGCCCCACCTGACCGGGTGGTCGTGGGCGTTCATGGCGGGAACGGGCGTGCTGCAAGCCGGCTATTTCCTCTTCCTGCAAAGCGGCTACCGGCTAGGCGACCTGTCGCTCGTCTACCCGATCGGGCGCGGCACCGGCGCCCTGCTCGCCGCACTCGCCGGAATCATCATTCTCGGCGAGCGGCCTGGCGCCGTGGCCATCGCCGGGATCGCCTGCATCGTGGCCGGCATCATCGTCATCGGCCTCCCCGTCAGGGCGGGCGCCGCGGCGCCCGCTGCCGCCGAGGCTGGTCTGGCCACCGAGATCACCGGAACCACCCGGAGTGCCCCGTCGGCCGTCCGCGCGACCGCATTCGCGTTGCTGACAGGGACGTTCATCGCCTCCTACACACTGTGGGACAAATACGCTGTCGGCACGCTGCGGACCCCCGCGCTGCTCCAGGGATACGCGGCCTTCCCGATCATGGCGCTGGTGTTCGCCCCGCAAGTGCGCCGGGCCGGGGAGCGGACGGCCCGTGTCTGGCGCGACTACCGGCCCCAGGTCCTCGGCGCGGCCGTGCTGGCGCCGTTCGCCTACATCCTGGTGCTGATCGCGCTGAGCTTCACCGCGGTCGCCGCGGTCGCGCCAGCCCGCGAGGTCAGCGTGTTGTTCGGGGTGCTGCTCGGCAGGCGGCTGCTGGGCGAGGGCGGGCTGCCGCGCCGTCTCGCGGCAGCGGCCGCGATAGTGGCCGGCATCGTGGCGATCGCGATCGGCTGAGCCGCGCGGCCCTGGCGCCAGAGCGGTCAGCGCAGCGTGGCAGCGGCAGCCCTGGCCGCGGCGGGCAGCGCTTCCGCCACCCGGCTGACCGCTGCGGAGTCATGCGCCGCCGACAGGAACCACGCCTCATACGGCGAGGGCGGCAGGTAGACGCCCTGGTCGAGCATGGCGTGAAAGAACGCGGCGTAGGCGGGCACGGACTGGCCGCGTGCCTCGCCGAAGTCACGCACCGGGGTATCCAGGCCGAGGAAAACGGAGAACAGGCTGCCGGCCTCCTGCAGCCGGAACGGCACTCCCTCGGCGGTCAGCGCGTCCGACGCGAGCTTCGCGATGGAAGCCGCCGCCTCGTCGACCCGGGCGTACACCTCATCCGTGCATGCCCGCAGCGTGGCGAGCCCGGCGGCGGTCGCCAGCGGATTGCCGGACAGCGTGCCCGCCTGGTAGACCGGCCCGGCGGGGGCCAGCCTGTCCATGATCGCCGCGCGGCCGCCGAACGCGGCAGCGGGCAGCCCGCCGCCCATTACCTTCCCGAATGTCATCAGGTCCGCGGCGACGCCCTCGCGCCCGTACCAGCCGGAACGGGTGACCCGGAAGCCGGTGAGCACCTCGTCCATGATCAGCACGGCCCCGTGCTCGCGGCAGAGCAGCGCGAGCAGGTCGTTGAAGCCCGCGGCGGGGGGGACCACTCCCATGTTGGCCGGGCAGGCCTCCGTGATCACGCAGGCGATCTGGCTGCCGTGCTCGGCGAACGCCTGGCGGACTGCCTCGGCGCCGTTGTAAGGCAGCACCAGGGTGTCGGCGGCCACCGCGCCGGTTACCCCGGGCGAGTCAGGCAGCCCGAACGTGGCCACCCCGGATCCGGCCGCGGCCAGCAGCGCGTCGACGTGGCCGTGGTAGCAGCCGGCGAACTTGACCACGAGCCGCCGGCCGGTGAAGCCGCGGGCCAGCCGCAGCGCCGACATGGTGGCCTCGGTGCCCGAGCTGACCAGCCTTACCTTCTCCACCGGGGCACGCGAGATCAGTTCCTCGGCCAGCTCGACCTCGCCGGGCGTGACCGTGCCGAACGATGTCCCGAGGGGGAGCGCCGCCCGCACCGCGCCGGTCACGGCCGGATGCGCGTGCCCGAGGATCATCGGCCCCCAGGAGCAGACCAGGTCCACGTACTCCCGGCCGTCGACGTCGGTGAGGTACGCGCCGCTGCCTGACGCCATGAAGACAGGAGTCCCGCCCACCGCGCCGAACGCGCGCACCGGCGAATTGACCCCGCCAGGCGCGACGGCGCAGGCGCGGGCGAAGAGCTCGCCGGATCGCAGTGCATCGCTCATCCGGCGGCTCCCTCACACGTGTCGGCCTCACAAGCGTCGGCGAGGAATTCGAGCAGGCGCACGGCGTCCGGCAGCGGATGGTCAGCGGGGTGACGCAGCCACCGCGCGGAGCGGGCGGCACCGTACCGGGAGGGCGGGGCCAGCACGTAACTGTCCCTGCAGTGCCAGCGCAGGCCGGTCACCTGTGCCACGGTCTCGGGCTCGCAATCAAGGCGGCACGACCACCATTCGTGCTCGTCGGCGGGAGCCCCCCGGGTCCGCACGAAGAAAAGAGCCCGGTTTCCCGCGCTCACCGCGACCGGACCTGGCCGCACTCCCGAGCGCTCCATCAGGCCCAGGGCCGCCGCGCCCGCCGCGGCCGGCACGTCAAGCACATCGAACGCCCGGCCGGTCGGCAGGATCACGTTCGCTTCCGGCCTGGCCAGCCACAAGCCGCCCACCGTGGCCGGATCGGCCGTCGCCTCTACCTGCCAGGCTGCCGACACCGGGTGCGCACCGGGCGCCGGGCAGCCCATCCGGTCGCACGAGCAGCCGCGGACGGCGGCAGCGCCGCGCTGGGGGCGATCGGGCGGATGGGCGCCGGCGCACACGGGCCAGCCCATGGCGGCGTACTCGGCGGCAGCGACGGCCATCCGCTCTACTGCCCTGCGGCGGCCTCGGCGCCGCATGGTGTCAGCCATCAGTCCCACTCCAGCCCGGCCCGCATCCTGAGTGCCGATCATGCCCGCCGGCCCAGGGGCACCCCGTCAGCGGCCCCCCGGCGGAACCGCTCAGGGCCTGAACGGAGATTGCAGGGCGACCGTTGCATTCTGCTAGATGCATGGCCGGCTAGGCCAGGCGCCGTGCGGCCTCGGTCGCCCAGTAGGTAAGGATGATGCTGGCGCCGGCCCGCCGGATCGCGGTGAGAGTCTCCATGATCACCCGGTCCCGGTCAAGCCAGCCACGGGCCGCCGCCGCCTCCACCATCGCGTACTCCCCGCTGACCTGGTAGGCGGCGACGGGAAGGTGCACGGCCGCGGCGACCTGGCTGATGATGTCCAGATAGGCGAGCGCTGGCTTCACCATGACGATGTCGGCGCCCTCATCGACGTCCAGCAGCACCTCACGCAGCGCCTCTGCGGCGCTGCTGGGGTCTTGCTGGTAGGAGGCCCGGTCGCCGAATTGCGGCGCGCATTCAGCCGCCTCGCGGAATGGCCCGTAGAAGGCCGATGCGTATTTCACCGAGTAGGCGCAGATCGCGATGCCGGGATAGCCGGCCCCGTCCAGCGCAGCCCTGATCGCGCCGACCTGGCCGTCCATCATGCCGCTCGGGGCCACCACGGCAGCGCCGGCCGCGGCCTGCGCGACCGCGATCGAGGCGTACCGCTGCAGCGTCGCGTCGTTGTCGACCTCGCCGGAAGGCGTCAGCATCCCGCAGTGACCGTGATCGGTGTACTCGTCCATGCAGAGGTCGGCCATCAGCACGGCGGCGTCGCCGACCTCAGCGGACAGGTCAGCCAGGGCCAGCTGGACTATCCCGGACGGGTCATCGGCGGCGGAGCCGCGGGCGTCCTTGACCGCCGGGATGCCGAACAGGATCAGTCCCCCGACCCCGGCATCAACCGCCTCCGCCGCGGCTTTGCGCAGGCTGTCCCTGGTGTGCTGCACCACGCCGGGCATCGAGGTGACAGGCTGCGGCTCGCCGATCCCCTCCTTGACGAACATCGGCAGCACCAGGTCGGCGGGCCGCACGCTGACCGGCGCCACCAGGCGGCGGATTGCCGCGTTGCGGCGGAGCCTGCGGGGCCGGACGGCCGGGTATCGTGCGTTCACGGGCGTCCAGCGCTCATCGGCGCTCCTCATCTGGTCCGTTCATCGGAGATCCGGTCACCGGATCCGGTCACCTGATCCGGCGGCGGGCTCCCCGGCGGCGCTCACTGGGCTTGCGGACGATCTCCCCGGCCGCGACCGCTGCATCGCGCAGGCCAGCGCCATACTCGGCCAGGGCCTCCACCAGCGCCGCGGCCGAAGGCGTCGGCGCCATCACGTCCACCCGGAGGCCGAACTCGGCGGCAGTCTTGGCGGTCTGCGGCCCGATCACCGCGATCACCGTCACCGCGTGCGGCTTGCCGGCGATGCCGATCAGGTTCCGCACGGTGGATGAGGAGGTGAAGAGGACCGCGTCGAAGCCGCCTCCCTTGATGGCCTCGCGGATGGGCGCGGGCGGTGGCGCCGCGCGGACGGTCCGGTAGGCGGTGACATCCTCCGCCTCCCAGCCGAGGTCGGTGAGCCTGGCCAGCAGGTTCTCGGTGGCGATGTCGGCCCTTGGCAGCAGTACCCGGTTGATCGGGTCGAGCACATCGTCGTAGGCCGGCCACACGTCGGCCAGCCCTTCGCCGGACTGCTCTCCCGCAGGGACCAGGTCGGGCATGATGCCGAAGTCGCGGAGCGCCGCCGCGGTCTGCTGGCCGACCGCGGCCACCTTCACGCCCGCGAACGCCCGCGCGTCCAGGCCGTACTCCTCGAACTTCTCCCGTACCGCGCGGACCGCGTTGACCGACGTGAACGCGATCCACTGGTACCGGCCGGTCACCAGGCCCTTCACCGCGCGTTCCATCTGCTGCGGCGTCCTCGGCGGCTCGACCGCGATAGTTGGCACCTGCTCCGGCACCGCGCCGTGCGCGCGCAGCCGGTCGGACACCGTCTCCGCCTGCTCCTTCGTCCGCGGCACCAGGATCCGCCAGCCGAACAGCGGCTTGGTCTCGAACCAGGACAGCGCGTGCTGCGCGGCGACGCCCTCGCCGACGACGGCGATGGCCGGCCCGCAGGCGGTCAGCAGGCTGACCCCGGCCGCCTTGAGGTCCGCGGAGACGGATCCGAGAGTGGCAACGACGGTCTGCTGGTCGGTGGTGGTGCCATTCCAGGTGATGGCGAACGGGGTGCTGTCCTTCCAGCCAGCCGCCACCAGCATCTTGGCGATGTCGGCCGGGCCGGTCTCGGCGCCCAGGATCACCAGGCTGCCAGCGCCCGACGACACCCGGTTGACTTCCGAGGCCTGGATGATCCGCACGTCGCCGCTGGCGTCGGAGGTCAGCGGGATCCCGGCGTAGGCAGGCACTGCGGTCGCCGATGGCACGCCAGGGACGATCTCGACCGGCACCCGTGCCTTCACGCAGGCCGCGGCCTCGGCGGCCGCATGGCAGAACAGGAAGGGATCTCCGCCGTACAGCCGGAGCACGAGCTGGCCCGCCTTGGCCGCCTTCACCAGCAGCCTCGGATCCTCCGCAAGCGCGGCGGAGTCGGCGACGGCCGCGTCCGGCCGCAGCAGGTGCGCCAGCCTCCCGGCTATCTCCGGGCTGGCGACTACCAGGTCGGCCTGGCCGAGCAGGGCGGCGGCGCTCAGCGTCAGCAGCCCCTCGTCACCCGGGCCCGCGCCAACAAAGGCGACCCGGCCCGCGGCCGGGCCCGGCACCGCGGCTGCCGGGCCCGGCACCGCGGCTGCCTGCCGGCCTGGGTTCCGCGCTGCCTGCTGACTTCTCTGTCACGGGTGTGGGGTTCACCTGTCACCGTCCCCGCTGCTGATGTGTCCATCGGACACGGCCATGTACCGTCCCGCGCCGCGGCGCAGCAACTCGGCGGCCACTTCGCGGCCGAGGCTGATGGCCTCGGCCGCCGGACCGCCAGCGCTGGCCCGCAGCACCGTTCCCCCGTCGGCTGCAACGATGACAGCCTGCAGCCGCAATGCGGGTGTCCCGGCAGCGTACGCGCCGATCGGGGCACTGCAGCCCGCTTGAAGCGCGGCGAGCACGCTGCGCTCTGCCGTCGTCGCGGCGTTGCTCGCCGGGTCGTCCGCGCACGCCAGCAAGCCGGCCAGATCTGGCCGGCTGGCGCTGCATTCCACCGCGAGCGCGCCCTGCCCCGCCGCCGGGAGCATCTCGTCAGGCTCGAAGACCTGGGTGACCGCATCAAGGCGGCCGATGCGGGCCAGGCCCGCGTAGGCGAGCACGACCGCGTCTACCTCGCCGGAAGTGACCCTGGACAGGCGGGTGCCGGCATTGCCCCGGACCGGGACCGGCCGCACGTCAGGCCGCAGCATCAGCAGCTGGGCGGCGCGGCGGGGCGAGCCGGTGCCGATCCGGGCCGCTGGCGCAAGATCGGCGAGCTTGGCGCCGTCCCGCGCGGCCAGCGCATCCCGCGGGTCATCCCGCGCCGTCACCGCGGCCAGCGTGATGCCCGCCGTCGGGCCGGCCGGCAGATCCTTCAGCGAGTGCACGGCGAAGTCGACCTCACCAGCCAGCAGGCATGTCCGCAGGCGGCTGACGAACACGCCCGTGCCGCCGATCTGAGTCAGCTGGGCCCGGCTGGCATCACCGAAGGTGGTGATCCCGACAAGCTCGACCGCGCGTCCCGTCCGCTCGGTGATCATGTTTGCCACCTGGCGGGACTGGATCATCGCCATCGGGCTCTTGCGCGTGCCGAGCCGCAGCGGCGCCGCGGTCACTGCCCCGCCTCCTCGCCCGGCCAGGGCACCAGGCCAGCGTCCGCGCGGACCACGGCCTGCACCGCGTCCGGGTCGAGGTCGAAGAGCACGCGCAGTGCCGTCTCGTAGGAGTCCGCTCCCGGCGAGCCCGCCAGTTCCTTGACCCGGACGGTCGGCGCATGCAGCAGCTTGTCCGCGACCCTGTGCATCGACTGCGCGATCTCGCGGTGCGAGCGCGCGTCCATGCCCTCAAGGCGCCCCGCCAGCCGGGCAAGCTCGGCCTCCACCACCTCGGCCGCCTTTGCCCGCAGCGCCACTACCGTCGGCGCCACCCTGGCCGCGCGGTCCGCCGACGCGTGCGCCGCGAATTCCTCCGCCACGATCTGCCACACCGCGGCCACGTGCTCGTCGCGCGCGCCCGGCCCTGGCAGGCCGGCCGGCTGCGCCTGCCGCAGGTCTTCGAGGCCGATGACGCTCACGCCGGGCAGCTCGCCGGCGCTGGCGTCGACGTCCCGCGGCAGCGCGAGGTCAAGCAGGACGAGCGGGCGGCCGGGCGCTCTGGCGTCCAGCGCTTCCCGCACGGATTCCGCCGTGATCACCAGGCCCGGCGCGCCGGTGCAGGAAACCACCAGGTCGGCCACCGCGATCTCGGCGGGCAGCCGGGAGAGATCGGCCGAGGTCGCCGAGATGGTTGCGGCAATCCGCTCGGCGCGGGAATGACTGCGGTTCGCGACGACAATGCTGGCGGCGCCCATCCGTGCCGCCGTCACTGCGGCCAGCGAGCTCATCGATCCGGCCCCGACCACCAGCACGCTCAGTGCCGCCAGCGAGCTAGGGCCCGGCGCGGGCGCGCGCCCGGGGGCCAGGCGCCCGGCGGCCACCGCAAGCCCGACGCTCACCAGGCTCGCCCCCGCACGGTCGATCCCCGTTTCCGCGTGCGCCCGCTTGCCCGCGCGCAGCGCATGGGCGCCCAGCTCGGCCAGGGCGCGGCCGGCCGTGCCCTGCTCCCTGGCGGCTTGCAGGGCCTGGCGCACCTGGCCGAGTATCTGGCTCTCGCCGACCACCATCGAGTCAAGCCCGCAGGCCACGGCCAGCAGATGCTGGACCGCGCGGTCCTCGTAGTGCACGTACAAGTGCGGGGTGAGCTCGGCGGGCGGGATGCCGGAGTGCCTCGCCAGCAGCTCGCAGATGGCCGCCACGCCGCCGTGGAACTTGTCGACGTCGGCGTAGATCTCCGCGCGGTTGCAGGTGCTGATCACGAAGGTCCCCGCGACGTTCTCCGCGTGGAAAACGTCGCGCAGCAGCTTGCTGAGCGCATCACCGCTCAGCACGGCCCGCTCGAGCGTGGCGAGCGGTGCGCTCTTGTGGCTGAGGCCGACCACGAGCACGCTCATGTCGCTATCGCCTGCGCCTCCGGCTCGGTGTCATCGTCGATCGCCGCCGCCATGTCCGCAGCGCGGACGGGCCCGAGCCCGCCCCGCCGCCGGGCCTGGTGCGCTGCCCAGCCCCGCTCGGAGTCGCCGCTTACCCGGACCACGGCACGCCGCTGGGCATGGAACGCGAGAATCTGCAACTCGATCGACAGGTCGACCTTACGCACATCGACCCCCGTGGGCACGCTGAGCACGACGGGCGCGAAATTAAGAATGCTCGTCACGCCGGCCGCGACGAGCCGGTCGCAGACATCCTGCGCGGACCCGGCCGGGGTGGCGATGACGCCGATCGAGACCTCGTGCCTGGCCACGACAGACTCGATGCTGGCCGCGTTCCTTACCAGGTGGCCGGCGATCACGCTGCCGACCACGGCGGAATCGGAATCGAGCAGCGCGGCGACGCGGAACCCGCGGGACGCGAAGCCACCGTAATTGGCGAGGGCCCGGCCCAGATTGCCGGCGCCGACGATCACGACCGGCCAGTCCTGGGTCAGGCCGAGTTCCCTGGATACCTGGTACACGAGGTAGTCGACGTCATAGCCGACGCCGCGGGTGCCGTAGGAGCCAAGGTGCGATAGGTCCTTGCGGAGCTTTGCTGAGTTGACCCCGGCAGCCGAGGCGAGCTCCTCGCTCGACACGGTCGCGATGCCGCGGTCAGCCAGGGCGTACAGCGTCCGCAGGTACACCGGGAGGCGGGCAACCGTTGCCTCCGGTATGCCCTGGCTGCCGTTTTCTGATGCAGAACGGCGGGACATGCGCCGGCACTCCTGGGGGATAGACGCGGCGTGCACGAGGGCCGGGATCGGCCCTGCGTGGCAGCATTTCGGCTTCACGCTACGCCCTTGTGAACGTTTGCACAAAGTCGGGCCGACTTGCAGCCCGTGAGCGCCGGGCGCGATTATCCGCCGAGGGCAGCCCGCAGCCGATCCTCGCTCACCCGCCAGAAATCGTGCTGCACGCCGTCAATCAGGGTCACCGGGATCTGCTCCCCGTACGCTCTCAGGTCGTCGGCGGACCGGCTGATATCGCGTTCCTGCCACGCCACGCTCAGCTCATCGGCGACGCGCGAGATGACGGCCCGCGCCTCATCGCACAGATGACAGCCCGGCCGTGACAGTAGCGTGATGGTCCGCTGCCCGGCAGTCCGCGGGGCGCCTGCTGCCGGGCCGCCGGTCACGGCAGTCTCTGCTGCCCGCGCCCCGTGCCGGGCGGGGCGCCGCCCGGGCTCCGCGGCGCGGCGCTGGCGAGCCCGCCCGCGCTGAGCGTGCCGCCCGCCGCGCCCTGCGTCCCGGCAGCGGCGGGCCCCCCGCTGGCCGGGCCGACGGCCGGCATGACACCCGACGTCGCAGGCACGCCATTGCCCGGGCCGACGGCGGGCATGACACCCGACTCGGTGAGCAGGTCATCAAGGGAGGAGAACGGGGAGAGCTTCGCCCGCTGCAGCCCTAGCTCGATCACGTTGGTAGCGAGCACGTACGGCCGCCGGTCGGCCTCGAACTTGGCAATGTAGGGCTGGCGCCTATGCTCCTCCCAGGCTTCCCGGTCCTGGTAGACCTCATAGAGGATCCGCTGCATCGGCGCCGAGGGCACCGCGTGCACGATGTAGACCAGGGTGCCGGGCTCGCGGGCGCGAACCTGCTCGACGACCGCCTCGGTCAGCTCGTCGAAGGCATCCACGCAATCTTCCAGCAGCGTGTAGATCGCGATCTGGCCGAACAGCCTCGACCATGCCTCATGATCGTCGGCCGCGGGCATGCTCGGCTGCCCTGAACGCATCCCGGCCTGCTGCGCCAGGCCGCCATCGCTCAGGCCGCCGGCCTGCCAGATGGCCGGCCGGCCCGCCAGGGCCTTCCCGTCGCGGCCGTCTGCCGCTGGCGCCATGCCATCGGGGTCACCGTCGGCGCCCGGCGTGCCGTAACCACTGTCGTCGCCGTATCGCCGGTAACCTGACTGCCCGTAGCGGGCGTCATCGGCGCCGTTCCCGTAACCGGCGCCGTCGGCGCCGCGCCCGTATCCAGTGTCCGGGTCCTGCCCCGGGTAGCTGCCGTAGGCCTGCTGGCCGGCATACCGCCCGTTGCTGCCATTGCCCGCGTACTGGCCGGGATCCCCGGCATCGGTCAGCGGATCAAACTCCCCGGTCCACCCGCGGCGTCCCCAGTCATCTTCTGCGCCGGGGGCGCCGGAGCTTGCCTGGTGCACGACCTCGAGCCGGATACCGCTCATCTGGGACGCCGCGAACCAGGCCAGCACAGCCGCGAGAACACAGAGCACAGGGAACGCCCCGGTCACCGAGGTATGCATCCCCAGCTTGTTGTCGGCCAGCTCGGCCAGGCCAGGCACGCTCAGCGCGAGGGCGGCAACGCCGGCCGCGGCCACTGCGGGCAACGTGGCCCGCCAGGCCGGGTCGTGCCGCGAACGGAGACCTGTGACGAGGATGGCGATGAGCGCGACCAGCGCGGCGAACGGCGCGAGCACGTCCATCAGGAGGGAGTTCGGGATCGGCTGGTAGTACACCGAGGCGGCGGGAAACGTCTTGCTGAACGCCGTCGGCCCGAGCGGGTCGGTGGCCAGGATCACGAGGCTGACGATCCCGACCGCCGTGACCGCGAGCCTTGCCGCGAACCGGGCCGGCAAGTTGCGCGCCGCCACCTCGGCGAGGCCGAGCACGAGGCCGAGGACCGCAATCACTTCTGCGCCCAGCTGCGCCGCGCGGAATGTCGTCGGGCCGAAGCCGACGGCGAAGCCAGCGGCCTGCGCGCCGAGGGCCACCGCGAGCCCGAACACCGCGCAGGTCCATGCAATGAGATCGACGCGGGGCGTGCGAGCGCACCGGCTAGCAAGCGCGATCGTGCCCGCAACGGCGAGGACCGTGCCGGCAGCTGCTGCTAGAAGCGAGATAACCATTGCTTCCTATGTTGCACGACGCGGAGCAATGATGCGAATGCGATGTGACGCGATGGTTGCGGCGACGTGACCATCGGCGTACCGGCGGCGTACTGACGGCCTGACCAGCGGCGTGACCAGCAGCGTGACCGGCCGGGTACTGGCAGCCTGCCCTGCAGCTAACTGGCAGCATGGCCTGCGGCTTACTGGCAGCATGGCCTGCCGCGTGACCAAGGGTCGCGTGACAGCGAGCTGGCCGGCGCCGCCGGCCAGCCTCATCAGGCGGGGCCGGCAGCCTGGCAGCCAGGGCTCGCCTCCGGCTTGCGCCGGTAGGCTCGATGCACATGAGGCAGCTGCCGGGACGGCTCACCTCCCCGATGTGGTCACGCGGTGACCATTCCGGCGACTACGGCGGCGGGTCCGGCGGCCGGGCCAGGCTGGGTCTTGGCCGCGGGCGGTCCAGCCGCAAGAGCCAGGCTGCGCTGGCCGGGGAGGCGTCGGCGGCGGTCGCCGAGGTCGAGTATCCGCCGCCAGCCCAGGACCCCACGGCAGCGGCCTTCTTCGACGTGGACAACACGCTCATGCGGGGCGCCTCGATCTACCACTTCGCCCGCGGCCTGGCGGCGCGCAAGATGTTCCGGTCCCGTGACCTGGTCCGGCTGGCCTGGGGACAGCTGTCCTTCCGCATGCGCGGCACGGAGAACTCCGACCATATCGACGCGGTGCGCCAGAGCGCGCTCGCGTTCGTGGCGGGCCACCAGGTGGCGGACATCGTCGCCCTGGGCGAGGAAATCTACGACGACACCATGGCCGACCGCATCTGGGCGGGCTCCAGGGAGCTGACCCGTCGCCACCTGGCAGCGGGACAGCGGGTCTGGCTGGTCACTGCCACGCCGGCGGAGCTTGCCAGCATCCTCGCCCGCAGGCTTGGCCTGACCGGCGCCCTCGGCACCGTCGCGGAGAGCGTGCAGGGCGTCTACACGGGCCGCCTGGTGGGCGGGCTGTTGCACGGAGAGGCCAAGGCCGCGGCGATCCGCGCCCTGGCGGTACGTGAAGGGCTGGACCTGGCGCGCTGCACCGCCTACAGCGACTCGGCCAACGACCTGCCCATGCTCTTGCTTGTCGGCCACCCCAACGTGGTCAATCCCGACGCGGACCTGCTCGCCGAGGCACGGCGCAACGGCTGGCCAGTGCACGACTTCCGGTCGGGCCGGCGGGTCACGATGATCGCGCTGCCCGTCGCCGCCGGGGCCGGGGCCATCGCCGGGGGGATGGCAGCCGGCATCGCGCTGCACCGCCGGCGAGCCGACGGCTGAGGCCAGATCACCCGCCGGGGCGGCGGCGGCAGTTCCGCTCCGCCGTCAGCGCCGCCGCCTCCTGGTCAGCTGAACGCCGGTCCTCGCTCCACGACAAGCAGGTCAAGTTTTTGCTGAATAATGTCCCGCACTTTGCCACCGAGCTCGGCAACGTCGTGAGCCTGCCCGGCCGTCGCGTACTCCGCGGTCGGCACGGGCGGGCAGAATTCGATAATCCAGTTGGACGGAAGCGGGATGGCGCCGAGCGGACCGAGCCAGGGAAATAGCGGCGTCACAGGAAAATACGGGAGCCGCAGTATCCGCGCGAGCGATTCGGCATTCCCGATCATCGGATAGATCTCCTCGGCGCCGACGATCGCGCACGGGATGATCGGCACCCCGGCCTGGATCGCTGTTGCGGCGAACCCGTTCCGGCCAAAACGCTGCAGCCGGTAACGCTCGCTGAAGGGCTTGCCGATGCCCTTGAAACCCTCGGGAAATACCCCGACAAGCTCGCCCGCGCTTAGCAGCCGCCCGGCTTCGGCCGGGCATGCCCTGGTATGCCCGCTTTTCCTGGCAAGGCCCGCCAGGCCGGGAATCGCGTAGACGAGGTCGGCGCCGAGCAGGCGCAGGTTCCGGTGGCTCGGATGCTCGTCGAACAGGCCCGACTGAAGCATGATCGCATCGAGCGGCAGGACTCCCGAATGATTGGCGACAACGAGCGCCGGGCCCGCGGCCGGCACGTGCTCAAGACCGCGCATGCGCACCCGGAACCAGTTCCGGTACAGCGCACGGGATACGGGCATCACCACCGAGGCATGGAAGTCGGGATCAAACCCGGACTCATCGACCTCATAGTCACCGGCCGCCCGACGGCGCACGAAATCGGCCGCCCCGGCGACGCGCTGCCGCCACCCATCCCGGTGACCGGCCTGAGGCTGGCTCATCGACGCCTCCCCGCGGCGCCGCCGCGGCAGCGCAGCCTGCCCGGCAGCCGGGCAGGCATAGCGCGCCCTACTTCTTGTTCCTGCGCTGAACGCGGGTCTTCCGCAGCAGCTTGCGGTGCTTCTTCTTCGCCATTCGCTTGCGGCGCTTCTTGATAACTGAGCCCACAAAACCACCCTCGCTCTTTGTCTTGGCTGACCGGCATGCCTTTACGCACGCCCTACGCCGGGCGGCTTGCACGCGTCCATGTCGAGGACAGCGTACCCGGCCGCGGCCGCCCGCCTCATCCCGGCTGGCTGCGCGCTGCCGCGGCCGGCGCCCGCAAGGCGGTGCCGGCCTGGCCAGCCGTGCCTGGCCGGCCTGCTAGCAAGGCAGGCTAGGCAGTCCCTACGAAGGCATTCCGGTAGTCCCTACGAAGGCATCCCGCAAGTACTGGTTAACAGCCTGCTCAGGCACGCGGAACGAGCGGCCGACCCTGATCGCCTCAAGCTCGCCCGAGTGAACCAGGCGGTAGACAGTCATCTTGGACACGCGCATGATCGTGGCGACCTCGGCCACGGTCAAGAACCTGACATCACTTAGGGGAGTTGCGTCTGCTGCCATGCTGAGCCCTCTTCCGGCGAAGCTGCGAGCGCCAAAGCAGGATTTGGCGCACCAGTCACGTCCGTCTCCAGCGTAAGTCCTGTACAGAAAAGGGCAACCCCGCCGGGAACCTCATTTGTTAACCGGTCTAGCGCCAGCGCTCCATACTGTTCGCCCGGACCGTTCGTCCCCCGATCAAAGCCGCAGCTCAGAACCCGCACTGAGCACGTGCCCGCCTTTCTGGCTATGTCGATACAACCAATCCGCACGCAAGAATGATCGCCTTACCGCCGGCTAGCCGGCGCCAAGCTCGCGGCCTCGATCGCTCGCGGCCTCGATCGCGGCGAGGAAGGCGGCGCGTACCGAGTGCTTCTCCAACTCGCGGATGGCATTGATCGTCGTGCCGCCTGGCGACGTCACCGCCTCACGCAAGATCACCGGATGCTCGCCGGTGTCGCGCAGCATCGTTGCCGCGCCATACACGGCCTGCGTCACCATTGCCAATGCGTTGCTGCGCCCCATCCCGAGCAGGATCCCGGCATCCACCATCGCCTCGACCAGATAGTAGACGTACGCGGGCCCGCTCCCGGACAGGGCGGTCGCGGCATCCTGCTGCGACTCGGGTATCCGCAGCACCTTGCCCACTGGCCGCAGCAGCTCCTCGGCCCGGCACAGGTGCTCCTCGCGTGCGTGCATGCCGGCCGAGATCACGCTCATGGCCTCGTCCACCAGAACCGGCGTATTGGACATCACCCGCACCACCGGAACGTCTCCGGGCAGGCGGCGCTCGATGAACGACGTGGTGATGCCGGCGGCCACCGAGATCACCAGGCGCCCGTCGGGCATCGCCGGCGCGATCTCTTCCAGCAGCGCCGCCATGTCCTGCGGCTTGACGGTGATGATGAGCGTGTCAGCGCGGGCGGCCGCCTCGGCAGCGCTGAGTACCTCGATCCCGTGCGCATCGCGCAGCTCGCTTGCCCGCCCGGCGCGGCGCGCGGCCGCGATGACTTCGGCTGGCGGCACGCCCGCCCGGAGCATCCCCGAGAGAAGCGCCTCGCCCATCTTCCCGGCTCCGAGGACTGCGATCACGCCACGGATCCTACCGTGGCCGGCGTCCCGCGGCTGGCCGGCTCAGCCCGTCGAGACGAGCGAGCGGAGGAAGAAGGCGGTGTTCGCCGGGCGCTCGGCGAGCCTGCGGACCAGGTAGCCATACCAGTCGCTGCCGTAAGGCACGTAGATGCGCATCCGCGCCCCGCTGCTGGCCAGCCGCAGCTGCCCGGCGGGCCGGACGCCGTACAGCATCTGATACTCGAAGCTGCCGGGCGCCCGGCCGGCCGCCTCCGCCCGGATGCCCGCGATCCCGATCAGCCGCGGGTCATGGGTCGCGAGCATCGGGTAGCCGTCGCCGCCCAGCAGGACTGCCAGGCAGCGGGCGTACGAGCGGTCGACATCGGCGGGCCGGACGAAGGCCACCCCGTCCTGGGCGCGGTAGGCGCCCTTGCAGAGCCGGACCCGCGATCCCGCGACCGCGAGGTCCGCGCAGTCATCCGCGCTGCGCCGCAGGTAGCTCTGGATCACGCAGCCGAGGTCGGGGAAATCCAGCCTGAGCTCGGCCAGCAGGCGCAGCGTGGCCGACACCCTGGTGTGGTCCTCCATGTCCATGGTGACCGTGGTGCCCGCGTCCCGGGCGGCAGCGCAGATCCGCGCGATGTGGCCGGCGGCGGTCTTCTCGCCGCGCTCGGGCAGGCCGAGGCCGACCGCGGTGGGCTTGACGGAGACCTCGGCCCGGCCGCCGCTGGCCAGGCCGGCCGAGCCGAGCCGCCGCAGCAGCCCGACGTACTCGTCCGCCACGGCCGCCGCCTGGTCCGGATCGGCCGTGTCCTCGCCCAGGTAGTCGAGGCTGACCAGCAGGCCGTCGGCCAGCAGCCGCCGGGTGACGCCGATCGCGTCATCGGCGGTGTCGCCGGCGACGAACCTGGCGACCACGCCGCGCGTGTACGGGGCAGTGGTGACGAACTGGCGGACCCGGTCGCTGGCCGAGGCGGCCAGCAGGATGCGGCGCAGCACGGCGGGCGGCCTCCAGCCGGGAGATGCTTCCTGGCCGCCCAGGTTACTCGCGGGTGCGCTGCAGATCTCCGCGCGGTCGCCGCAGCGTGATCTTGACGTTCGCGCCCGCGTCCGGCGGCACGATCACCTCCTGCGCCGCGGCGATGCCCGCCGCGGAAAGGACCGCATCGACCGGCACCGTCCGCTTGATCAGCGCCAGCGCGATCGGCCCGAGCTCGTAATGCCTGGCCGCCGATCCGGTGAACCCGACCGTGGCGCCGGCCAGCTCGACCGGGTCCCCGTGGCCGGGCAGCGCGTCCTCGCTGCCGTCCAGGTGCAGGAACACCAGACGGCGCGGCGGATGGCCAAGGTTGTGCACGCGCGCGACGGTCTCCTGGCCGCGGTAGCACCCCTTGGACAGATGGACGGCGGTCTCGATCCAGCCCACCTCGTGCGGAATCGTCCGGTGATCGGTGTCCAGGCCCAGCCGGGGCCGCCGCGCCGCGATCCGCAGCGCCTCATACGCCCACATTCCCGCGGGCACCGCGCCGTCTGCCCGCAGCCCCGCGGCCACGTCGGCCAGCTCGCGCCGGGCGACGACAAGATCAGTTTGATACGCAGTCCGGAGCGTCACTGCCGTTTCATCCGGCGGATCCTGCGGGGCGGCGGGCCCCATGATCGTGAGCACGGCGTAGTCGGCACTGACATCAGCGGGCTCGACCCGGAGCATGAACCGCATCGACTCAAGGAACTCCAGCAGCGGCCCGGCGGTGCCGGGCTCCACGTGCGCCCACACCGCGGTCCCGTCGTCGGTCAGCGTCAGCTGATGCTCGACGTGCCCGTTCGGGGACAGGATGAGTGCCTCGGCGGTGTGGCCGGCTGCCAGCTTGTCCAGGCTCTGCGTGGTGATGCTGTGCAGCCAGGACAGCCGGTCCGGCCCGGTAATCCGGATGACGCCGCGATGTGAGCGGTCGACCAGCCCGGCGGAGCCGGCCAGCGCGCGCTGCTCGGCGTAGGGATCGCCGTAGTGGGCGGCCACCCCGGCGTCGGGGCCCTCGGCGGGGACGGCGCCAGGTAGGGCGAGAAGCGGGCTCTGCATACGGCCAAGGCTATGCGGTCAGCCCGGTGGCCCGTTATGCCTGGATGTTTTTCCGGCAGTCCGCGCACCGGCCGAACACGGTCAGGTGGCCGACATCGGTCTCGAACCCGAAATCGGCGTCCAGCGCGTTGACCAGGCCGCTGACGGCGGCGGGCTCGATCTGGATGATCTTCTCGCAATCGCGGCAGACCAGGTGCACGTGCTGCGCCTCGGCCGCGAGGTGGTAGCGGGGGGCGCCGTGCCCGAGATGGGTGTGGGTGACAAGGCCGATCTGCTCGAGCAGCTCAAGGGTGCGGTAGACGGTCGACACGTTGACGCCGCGCGCCACCTGATGGATGTCGGCGAAGATTTCCTCGGGGGTGGCGTGCTCCAGCTTGGTGACAGCCTCAAGGACGAGCTGGCGCTGCGGGGTAACGCGGTAGCCGCTGGCCCGCAGCGTGTCATCCCACGTCTGCGACATGGGCTCAAGTCTAGTGACGGACGGCGGCCTGAAAAGGTGCTTGCCACCCTGATGCGAGGTGACGTAGCGTTCTGGCTAACGCGGGAAAGGAGGTGGTCCAGCAGAATGCATAGATGTCGGACTCGTGAGGTGGCTGTCAGCTAGCCGCCGTCCCGCCGACGCTCACCGTGGCGCAAGCCACGGAGCGCGGTTCACCGGCTTGACGCACCGTGGCGCCGGGAGGCGCGGGGGCTGCGTGCCGCACAGGCGGCGGCCGGCGAATACACGGCAGACACCGGACCCCCGGGTTGACCGGCCTTGTCCAGCCGGTCCCCGTGGCGGGTAACACCTCCGGCCCGCGGAGCGCAACGTTCTGTTGCCTCGCGCGCCGCGCCTGACGGCGCGGTGCGGCTCCCGGATCCCGGTAGTGGTGCTTCGTCGCGGGAGCCGCCCGGGGGCTTTCTGCTGCCCGGGCGCGACTCGCCGTCCTGGCACGGCCGGGGCTCTCTCCCTGCAGCCTCTCTGCAGCCGGGCACGACACGCTGTCCTGGGGAGCACGACACGCTGTCCGGGCGCGGGATTGTGCTGGCGGCTGGCACGGTCCTGCCCTAGCATGCTGAGCCTGGCATGACCTTGTCTCACGATGCTGTCCCGCGATGTTGTTCCGCGATGCTGTTGCTGGCCCGGGGCACGACGCCCGGCGTGGCGCACTTTGCTCGGTTTCATTGGGGCGATTTGTTCGGTTTCATTGGGGCGATCTCATAGCTATTGCGCCGATAACTGGGGTTTTTGCCGACACTCTGCGGGGTGCTTCCCGGCGAGGTAACGTCCTCGCCAGGTGCCCTCGCCGTGGGTCTGAGCCGGACCGTGTGTCTGAGCCGCTTGGCCTCTGTTCCTGGAGGGCACTTCCGCATTCGCCATCCGGGCCACCAGTCCAGAAGGGACATCAGTGAACAAGTTCTACCGATTCACCGGGACCGCGATCGCGGCAGTGACGCTCGCGGCGGCGGCCGCGGCCTTCGGCGCCCCGTACGCGGCTGCCCAGCCGGCCGCCCATCAGGCCGCCGCGGCGCCGGCGATTGCCACCCCGGCGCCGCAGCCGATGATCCCTGCCACGCTGCCGGCCGGCGCGGCAGGCACCAGCGCCATCGGCAACATCAAGACCGTGGGCTCCCATAACTGGAGCGGTTACGCGGTTACCGGACCGAAGTTCCGCAAGGTCAGCGCGACGTTCTTCGTGCCGTTCCTCAATTGCGCTGTCACCCCGGGCGGCAGCGATCCGGGTGACTTCTCCTCACACTGGGTCGGCCTTGACGGCTTCAGCAGCAACACGGTGGAACAGGACGGCATCGAGGCGGACTGCAGCAGCGGGTCGCCGACCTACTCCGCCTGGCGAGAGGTCTTCCCCAGGTCCGAGCAGCCGTTCACCATGAAGATCAAGGCCGGGGACTCGATCACTGCATCGGTCAGGTACAGCCCATCGAGCGGCAGGTACCGGCTGGAGGTCTTTGACAACACCAACGGCCACCACCGTACGGTGCACCAGAAGTGCGATGTCTCCACCTGCAAGCGGAGTTCCGCCGAGGTCATCAGCGAGGCGCCGTCGGACAGCAGGGGCATCCTGCCGCTGGCCGATTACGGCGCGGAGAGCTTCTGCGGCATCTCGATTACCAGCGGCTCAGGCCGGACTGGCGGGATCAAGTCCAGCCACTGGAGCCGCGACAAGATCATCCAGGTGAACGACAGCAACGCAATCCTCGCTCGTCCCACCGCACTGAACGGCCGGTGTTTCGACAACTACTGGCTCGCGCAGAGCTGACCTAGCGGGAACTGACCCAGCGGGAACTGACCCAGCGGGAACTGACCCAGCGGGAACTGACCCAGCGGGAACTGACCCAGCGGGAACTGACCCAGCGGAGCTGATCTTGCGGAGCTGATCTCGCCAGATCGGGCCGGGTCACGGCACGCCGTGACCCGGCCTATGGCGCGTCTCCCGCGCGCTTGAGCTGAGCGGACAGGTGCGGCT
>Ga0302229_10000238_pt1 | contig 43373 bp, 46 predicted proteins | sample II_Palsa_N1_3_FD_193518 | JGI IMG/M metagenome (GOLD analysis project Ga0302229, IMG submission 193518) | Peat permafrost microbial communities from Stordalen Mire near Abisko, Sweden - II_Palsa_N1_3 | ecosystem: Environmental > Terrestrial > Soil > Palsa > Peat permafrost | place: Sweden... | reverse complement strand
GCATCACGTCGTACAACTTCCCCATGGTGAACATGGCGGGCAAGGTGGCCCCCGCGCTGGCGGCGGGTAACACCGTCGTGGTGAAGCCGGCGCCGCAGGACCCGCTCGCCATCGTGGAGCTCGTGCGCATCCTCAACGACGTCGGCTTCCCCCCGGGTGTAGTCAATCTGGTCAACGGCAACGGTCCGGCCTCCTCCGCCGCGTTGGTTGATTCCGACGAGGTGGACTGCGTCAGCTTCACCGGATCGACCCAGGTCGGCGTGACCATCGGCCAGCAGGCGGCCCGCACCATGAAGCGCACCCTGCTCGAACTCGGTGGCAAGGGCGCCTGCCTCGTCTTCGAGGACGCTGATATCAAGGGTGCCATCGGCTGCATTGGGTCCACGTGGTCCTTCCACTCCGGGCAGATCTGCACTGCGCCGACGCGGGCGGTGGTGCACCGGAGTGTGTTCGACCAGGTGCGTGACGGGCTCGTGCAGATGGCGGGTTACCTCAAGGTGGGCGATCCCACAGACACCGCCACCATCATCGGACCGGTGATCTCGGCGGCGCAGCGTGGGCGGATCGAGGCGCACATTCAGACGGCGATCGAGGACGGCGGCGAGATCGTCATCGGCGGAGAGCGCCCGGCGGACCTGCCGACCGGCTTCTACGTGGCGCCCACGCTCATCACGGGCGACAACACCATGCGGGTGGCCCGCGAGGAGATCTTCGGCCCCGTCATCACAATGATCCCCTTCGACGACGAGGAGGAGGGCATCGCCATCGCCAACGACACGGAGTTCGGACTCTACGACTACGTGTTCTCGAAGGACGGCGGTCGGGCACTGCGCGTGGCCAAGCGCCTGCAGGCGGGGCACGTCGGCGTCAACACCGCGCAGCGCCACCACGACGCGCCCTTCGGGGGCTTCAAGATGTCGGGCGTCGGGCGCGACGGGGGTGACTACGGGCTGCTGGCCTACACCGAGCCCCAGGCCATCATCTGGAGCTCGTAGACGTCCGGCGCGGCTCACGCTGCTGCGCCGCGGTTGGTCATCAGCCCATCGTCTTGGCGCCGTCGATCGTCTCGCGGATGATGTCCGCGTGGCCGGCATGCTGCGCGGTCTCGGCGACGATGTGCAGGAGCACGCGGCGGGCCGACCATGAAGCCCCTTGCTCGAACCACGGTGCCTCGGGCAGCCGGTGCGACACGTCCAGGGACGGCAACGTCATGATCAGTTCGTCGGTGGACCGGGCCGCCTCCTCGTAACGCTGGCGCAGGGCCGCCAGTGTCTCGTCGTCATCGACGTCGAAGGTGGTGGCGTGATGGGCGGAGCTGTCCGCATCGGCCGGGCTCATCGCCCCTGCGCCTTCGGCGATGAAGCGGCACCAGCTCCGCTCCATCAGCGTCACGTGGTTGATCAGGCCTCCGAGGCACAGCGCACTGGCCGTGGGCGCAGGCGCACCTGCTCCTCCGACAGACCCCGTACGGTTCGCAGCAGGAGCTTTCGCTGCTTGGCCAACGCCCCGATGAACTCACGTCGCTCGGCTTCGCCGCTGCTACGGAGGTCGCTCATGGAGCCCACCGTAGGCTGTGGAGTAAGAACACAGCATGGCCACCTTCCCCCACACGCCGATGCCGGCACAGGGCCTCCCTCGCGACGAGGTCATGCAGCGTCTGATCACCATGAAGCAGGACGACCAGGACTGGCGGGGCGGTCGGGTGTTCAGCCTCGTCTACTCCGCCGGCGACGACGTGCACGAGCTCCTCTCTGACGCACTGGCGCTCTACAGCGCCGAGAACGGCCTCAACGTCCTGGCCTTCCCGAGCATCGGCATCATGCAGCACGACATCGTCTCCAACACCGCCTCGCTGCTGGGTGCCGATGACCCGGCCTCCGGGGGCGCCGTCGAGGGGTACCTGACCTCCGGCGGGACCGAGAGCCTGTTGCAGGCCGTGAAGACAGCCCGCGATGTGGGGCGCGACCGCGGCATGGCGCGGCCGCGTGTGGTGGCGGCCGAGAGCGCCCACGCCGCCTTCACCAAGGCGGCCGACTACTTCGACGTCGAGCTGGTGCGCGTGCCGGTCGACGCGGGCTTCCGGGTATCCGCCGACGCGCTGTCGGAGGCCTGCACGGACGAGACGATCATGGTGGTGGGGTCGGCCCCGACGTATCCCCAGGGCGTGATCGACCCCATCGCCGACATTGCCGGGCTGGCCTTGGAGCGTGACATCCTCTGCCATGTCGACGCCTGCATGGGTGGCTTCTTATTGCCCTTCCTGACCGACCTCGGCCGCCTGGACGAGCCGTTCGACTTCCGGCTCCCGGGCGTGACCTCCATGTCGGCCGACGTCCACAAGTACGGCTACGCGTCGAAGGGGGTCTCTGTGATCCTCTACCGGACACACGAGCTGGCCCGCAAGCAGCTGTTCGTGACCACCGACTGGCTGGGCGGGTTCTACGCCTCGACCGCCATGGCGGGGACCCGGCCGGCGGGGCCCGTCGCCGCGGCCTGGGCCGCCCTGATGCACATCGGCCGTGACGGCTACCTCGAGCTCACGCGCGTCGCGCACGACGCGGCGCTGGAGTTGCGTGCCGGTATCGAGTCGATCGATGGCCTCGAGGTGCGGGGCGATCCGCCGGCGACGGTCATGGCGTTCGGCGCCGTCGATGGCGACACCCTCGACATCTTCGCCGTCGGCGAGCGGCTGGCCGCCGACGGGTGGTATCTCGACCGCCAGAACCGGCCCGACTCGCTCCACGCCACCGTGCACGCCGGCAGCGCCGCCACCGTGCCCGCGCTGGTGACCGACCTGCGGCGTGCGGTCAATGAGGTGGGGTCGAGCCGCACGGAGCAACGCGACACCACCTATGGGAAGAGCGATTAGCTCCTCGCGATCATCGGGGCTCGAGGGTGACCTCGTCGACGTAGCACCAGACCCAGTCCTCGCCGGGCTGGAAGGACTGCATGAGCGGATGGCCCGACTCGTGGAAGTGCGCCGTGGCATGCCGGTTGGGCGAGGAGTCGCAACAGTTGACCTCCCCGCACGACAGGCAGAGGCGCAGGTGCAGCCAGGTGCCGCCGATCTTCATGCATTCGCCGCACCCGGTGGGCGTCTGTGGATCGACCTCCGTGATCTGGTCCAGATGAGTACACGCAGCAGCCATGGCTGTTCTCCTGTCGTTGCCTATGAAGCCGTCATGCCGCCGTCGACCGGGAGGACCGCGCCGGTCAGTCCCGACGAGCTCATGCCGCACAGCCAGGCGATCAGCGCGGCCGGCTCGGTCGGCTCGAGCAGGCGCTGCACCAGATGGTGCGTGGCGAACTCCTCCGTCGACGGCAGGTCGTAGACGGCGGCCGACGCGTCGAGCATCGGGCCCCGAGTCGAACCGGGGCACACCACGTTGGACGTGATGCCACTGCCGGCGAGGTCGGCGGCCAGGGAGCGGACGAAGCCGATGACGGCATGTTTGGAGGCGCTGTAGGCGCTGAGACGTGGCAGCCCTAGCACCCCGGCGGTCGAGGAGATCGCCACCACGCGTCCCTGCCGGGGCTTGGGTGCTTCCAGCAGCGCCGGGACGGCGGCCGCGGCCAGGTTGCGCACGCCCTTCACGTTGACGTCGAACTGCACATCCCACTGGGCGTCGGGGATCTCCCACGCCAGGGGGCCGCCGCTGATCACGCCGGCCGCGGCGACGGCGGCCTGCAGGCCTCCGAATTGCGCGACGGCCCGTTCGACGGCGGCACGCATGTCCGACGCACTGCGCACATCGCCCACCATCGTGCGCACGGAGTCGCCGTGGCGCCCCGCCACCCCGTCGAGATCAGCCTTGCTCGAAAGCGGATAGTCGAGGTCGGGGTCGTCGGCGGACCGGTCGACCGCCACGACCTGCCATCCGGCCGCCACGAGAAGGTCCACCGTCGCCGCCCCCATGCCGCGTCCGGCGCCCGTCACGACCGCGGTCGGGCTCACGACGGCGATGGCGACATGGACCAGTGCGCCGAGACGGCGCCGACCAGGTCTTGCACGAGGTCATTCAATAGCGCGTGGCCCTCTTCGACACTCGCACCCGTAGGATCGCCCAGCACGCCGTTGGACGATACCGGTCGCACCCCCTCGGCACGGAGACGGGGCAACAATTCGGCGATTGGCTCGGTGCAGCCGGGCTCGGCGAGGTCGAGGCGCACCGCTCCGGGGTCGATGGCCAACAGGAGCGACGTCTCGGTCCGGCCCGCATGGGCGTCGCCACCAGCGGGCGTCAGAGCGCGCCACACGAGCACGTCGTCGCCCTCGGCGGCGGAGCGCTCCCGAGCCAGCGCCAGCGCCTCCCCATTGCCCCCGTGGGCGTTGACGAAGACCACGCCGGCGAAGGAGCCGCGGGCCGAGCGCACCAGCTCGACGAGCAGGTCGGCCAGAACCTCGTGACCGACCACCAGCGTTCCCGGGAAGTCGGCATGCTCACCGCTCGCCCCATAGGACAGCACGGGCGCCACCGCGACGCCGACGCCCGAACACCGCCGGGCCAGCCCATCAGCGACCGCACCGGCGATACGGCTGTCGGTGTCGAGGGGAAGGTGCGGTCCGTGCTGCTCGAGGGATCCCAACGGAATGGCCAGCACCGAGCGCCGCCCCGTCGCCTCCACCTGGGGCCAGGTGGCCCCGGCGAGATCCACCAGCTCAGGCGCGCGCCGGCGAACGGAAGCTGACGCGGACCGGCGTGGGCACCGGAATCGGCGTCCCGTCCCGCCCGACCTTGGAGTGCCCTACCGCTGACTGCGGCCGTGCGTCCAGAGCAAGTGCGGCCAGTGCGGTCTCGCCGTGCCCGTGGACACATTCGGGATCGGGGCCGTCGAGCGGCAGGCCGGTGAAGAACTTGGCGGCCATGCAGCCGCCCCGGCAGGCATCGAAGGAACCGCACGACGCGCAGGCACCGGCGCTCTGCGGTTCGCGCAGCGAGGTGAACAGCGCCGATTCCCGCCAGACCGCAGGAAACCCACCGTCGTCGCGTACGTTGCCCGCCAGGAATTGGCGGTCGATGACGAAGGGGCAGGCGTACACATCGCCGACGGGATCGATGAGGCACACCACCCTGCCCGCGCCACACAGGTTCAAGCCGTCCAGCGGCTCACCCAGAGCCGACAGGTGGAAGAACGAATCCCCGGTCAGGACCCCGGGACGCTCGACCAGCCAGTGGTAGAGCGTGCGTTGCTGCGCCGCCGTGGGATGCAGCGCGTCCCACGTGTCGACGGCCCGTCCCGAGGGGCGCAGGCGCGTCAGGCGCAACTGGGCGCCATACCCCTCGGCGATGGCGGCCAGAGCATCGAGTTCATCCATGTTCTGCCGGGTGACGACGACACTGACTTTGAAGGGGCCGAAGCCGGCGGCCGCCAGGTTGTCCATGGCGGTGCGGGCGGCGGCGAACGAGCCTTCACCACGCACAGCGTCATTCGTGGCAGCGGTGGCGCCGTCGATACTGATCTGCACGTCCAAATAGTCCAGCGCCGCCAGTTGCCGGGCCCGCTCGGCCGTCAGGCGGGTCCCGTTGGTGGAGAACTTGACCCCGACCCGCCGATCGACGGCATAGGACACCAGATCGAAGAAATCCGGTCGCAACATCGGCTCGCCCCCGCCGATGTTGACGTAGAAGACCTTCATGTCGACCATGTCGTCGACGATGCCGCGGGCCTCGGCCGGGGTCAGCTCGCCCGGGTCACGCCGGCCCGAGGAGCTCAGACAGTGCACGCAGGCCAGGTTGCAGGCGTAGGTGAGCTCCCAGGTCAGGCAGATGGGTGCGTCAAGGCCCCGGCTAAATCGGTCCTGTAACGGCATCGGAGTCGGAGACATATCAACGGACATCGATCACCTCGGAGGCAGCGAGGCGGCCGAGGGCCCGCCGGTAGACGTCATGCTGGCCCTCGGGCACGATCGCATCGATGGCCTCGGCCGCGCTCGGATACTCCTGCAGCGACGACACGAGCTCGACCAGCATGCGCGACTTGAGGAAGACAAGGCGGCGATTGCCGTAGTGGTACGCCAGCGCCCCGAACGATTCGTCGCGCAACGCGACCTGGGGGTTGAGCTGCCACGCCTGCTCGACTGCGAACGCGGCCCGGGTGGGCCGCGCCTCGGTCACGCTCAATAGACGCCGCACATTCCGTCGATAGAGACCTCTTCCACCAGGAGCTCGTCGACGTCCTCGTCGGACAGCTCCTCGACGTCCTGCGTGTCTTGGTCCTCAGCCAGCATCCCGACCTCCTCTGGGCACAGACCCAGCCTATCCCCGGCCCCGGACTGCCAAGATTGAGCAGTGGCCCAGCTCAGCGCACCGCCGATCCGACCGGCACCCTCCCGGTCCGCCACGCCGCTGCCCGCCTCCTTCACCCTGAGCGAGGACCCATCGACACGGGAGTTCGACGGCGGGGCCGTGCTCCTCGGCGGCAATCCGCTCCGCCTCTTCCGGATCTCCGAGCGGGCGCAGCGACTGGTCGGACAGTGGAGGAATGGCGCTGCGGTTGGGCCGCGTCGTTCTGCCCAACTGTTGGCGCGGCGGCTGGCGTCTGGCGGTGCCTTCACCCCGCAGGCGCCGACGAGCGGCGCGACGCCCGGCGATGTCACCGTCGTGGTGCCGGTCCGCGACAGGCCGGCCCAACTCGACCAGCTCCTTCGTGCGCTCGGCGGGTTGGCGTGCATCGTGGTCGACGACGCGTCAGCCGATGCGGGAGCGACCAAGGAGATCGCGGAGCGACATGGTGCCTCCTTCATCGGGCTGTCCTCCAACGTCGGTCCGGCCGGGGCGCGCAATGCCGGGTTGGCCGCGGTGCACGGCCCACTCGTCGCGTTCGTCGACTCCGACTGCGTGCCGGCAGAGGGATGGCTCGGGCCGTTACTCGGCCATTTCGACGACCCCCTGGTCGCCGCTGTGGCCCCGCGGATCGTCGCGGCCGCCGGCCCCGCTCGATTCGAGGTGGCCGGCGCGTCGCTCGACCGTGGCCCACGTGGAGGCCCGGTGCGCCCCGGGAGCCGCATTCCGTTCGTCCCCAGCGCGGCTCTGCTGGTCCGTGCCGATGTGGCGACGGGACCCGACCTCTTCGACGCGGCGCTACGTGGCGGTGAGGACGTGGACCTGGTCTGGCGCCTGGACGAAGCGGGCTGGGACGTGCGCTACGTCCCTTCCAGCACCGTCGCGCACGAAGGCCCGGCCACGCTGAAGGACTTCCTGGTCCGCCGCGCCTTCTACGGGACGACGGCCGCGCCGTTGAGCCGGCGCCACGGGAAGGCCGTGGCTCCCGTGCACGTGTCCGGCTGGTCCCTGGCCGTCTGGGGCCTGCTGCTGGCTCGTCGGCCCGTGCTGGCGTTGGCCGCGCTGTCGGCGTCGATCGTCCTGCTGGCGCGCCGGCTGCGCGGGCTCGTACGCGATCCCGTCGGCGTGGCCACCCACATCGCCGGCGCAGGCGCGGCGCGCTCGGCGCTGCCGGCGCTCGCCTCGTTGACGCGAGCGTGGGCGCCCGCATTCGTGCTGGGACTGGCCTTTCGCCGGACCCGTCGCGCCGCAGCCCTTGCTCTCGTCGTCCCGGCCCTGCACGGGTGGGCCGCCGACCGCCAAGGGCGCGGCCCCGTTCGTGCCTTCGCCGTGCACGTGGCCGATGATGTCGCCTACGGCACCGGGGTCTGGGTCGGCTGCGCGCGGGAGCGCACCCTCGTGCCTCTTGTTCCCCGCATTGCCTGGCGCTCCCGGGTCTGGTCGGCGCGCTATCTGCACGACCAACTGCAGCCGGTGCAGGCGGTGCAGGCGGTGCAGGCGGTGCAGGCGGTGCAGCCGGTTCCGGCGAAAAAGGGCTGACCCGCCGTGCCCGATGACGCGACCGGTCGGCCACCCCTCGCCGTCCTTGTCAGCGGCGCGCCCGGTGCGGGAAAGTCCACGTTGGCCGACGCGCTCGCCGTCGGGTTGGACCTGCCCGTCGTGCACAAGGACCAATTGGTTCACGGAACGTGGCGAACCCGCGGCCGAGCCCTGGAGCTCGGCGCGCCCGGCGTCGAGCCGTTCTACGAGACGATGGAGTTGTGGGCGTCACTCGGCGTCAGCTTCGTCGCCGAGCAGACCTTTTACCGCGGCGTGAGCGAGCCCGACGTAGCCCTTCGCCTGGCGCCCAGGTGTGTCCTCGTCAACGTCCACTGCCGTAGCACCCACGCAATGGCGCGCTTCGAACGCCGCATGCGCGACGACCCGCTCTGCGGCGAGGCGCGACTGCGCAAGTTGAGGCCGCTGGCCGAGAGGCTCCAGTCCGAGCTCTCCGAGCCGCTCGCGTTCGGCTGCCCACTCATCGTCGTGGATACCGACGACGGCTACACGCCCACACTGCAAGCCGTGCTCGAGCGGATCGACGAGATGTACAGCCGTCCTCTGATCCACGATCTCGACCGGCCCGCTCCACCCGGCTGAATGCCGCGGCGCGTGGCACCGGGCCGGGCCGGGCCCGGCCGAGCACGGGCGTTACTTGGCGAAGCGGAGCTGGCCGGCCTGATGCTCCCAGTCGGTCGCATCCCAGAAGGCGACGGCGTTCTCGTTGGACTCCACGACGATCGCATGCAGCCGGCTTGCCCCCAGCGCGGTCAGGCGATCCTCGGCGTGGCGCAGGAGGGCCTGCCCGAGCCCGCTCCGTCGCTGCTGCGGAGCCACCGCGAGCCGGTAGATGGCGCCGCGCCATCCGTCCCATCCCGCGATGACGGAACCCACGACGCGCCCGTCCGCGACTGCGACGATGAGCGCACCGGGATCGCGGCGCAGGAGGCGGCCGAGCGCCTCCGCCGAGTCGGTGGATGTCGGCTCGGCGGCGTCCCGCCAGAACGCCAGGACGCCCGCGATGTCGTCAGCCGTCGCCGGCCTGAACGCGATCTGCACGGCGCCATCGTAGGAACCCGGCCCGGCTCACCCGGTACCGCTTATTCAGCCGTGGCGTCGTGCCTTGAACACCTCGGCCCGGTAGCCGATGTCCACCGTCACGTCGCCCGAGACGCCGAGTGCGTCGCGCAGGACGCTGCGCGCCGTCTCGAGCAGCCGCTCCCGGGCCGCATCCTCCATCAGGATGACCCAGCTGAAAGTGCCGAGCAGTCCGATGAGTTCGTCGGCATTGAGTGCCACCTCCCAGGTGATCACCGTCTCTTCGGGCTGGTCGAAGGGGACCCCCGGCGGGATCTGGAGCGCCTGCGCCAGCGCGTTCCGGTCGCCCAACGCGGCCGACAGCTCGGCCTGGCTGTCGCCGTCGATGCCGACTGTCCCTGCGCCCCCGTCTCCGCTGAGGAGCGACCGCGCCTGGGCGATGAGCCCCGTGTCGGGGTCAGGCCCCGACCACATCGCTGCCAGTGTCCCGCCCGGAACGAGCACCCGTCCCACCTCGAGCAACGTGGGCACCGGGTCCATCCAATGCCACGAGGACGACGCCAGTACGGCGTCGACACTGGCGTCGGGCAAGGGGATCGACTCACCCCGGCCCGCCACGGCGCGTACGCCAGGAACCGATTCGATCAGCGTCGCCCGCATGCGGTCGTCGGGCTCCACGGCCACGACCTCGTCGGCCCGGCCGACCAGCAGCCGGGTCAGGGCCCCGGTGCCGGCACCGAGGTCGACGACCGTGTGCACCGGGGTCGGCAGGACCCAGTCCACCGCTGCGACCGGTGGCCCCGGGCGGTAGCGCTCGTACTGCGCCGCGGCGGCGCCGAAGCTGCCGGCACGCTCGGCCTTCTGCTCGGGGGTGAGGGCGGGGGGGTCGGGCTCAGGCATAACGCCGACGCTACGTCGGGGCCCGGCCGCTCCGCTCGGAATGGGGATCATCGGGATAGGACGCGTAGAGTCTCTCGGTCCCGATGCACCTCCCGATGGGAGCGGGGACGACCCGGCAGGACGAGAGGCTGGCAATGGCAAACAAGTGGTTCGAGACGGTGGCGGAGGCCCAGCGGCGCGCCAAGAAGCGTCTGCCCAAGTCGGTCTACGGCGCCCTCGTCGCCGGGTCCGAGCGGGGACTCACGCTCGAGGACAACATCACCGCCTACTCCGAGCTGGGCTTCGCCCCCCACGTGGCCGGGCTGGCCCCCAACCGGGACCTGGCCACCAGGGTCATGGGCCAGGAGATCTCCTTCCCCGTCCTCATCTCCCCCACCGGGGTCCAGGCGGTCCACCCCGGCGGCGAGGTCGCCATGGCAGCAGCCGCCGCCGCCCGCGGTACGGCCATGGGCCTGAGCTCGTTCGCCAGCATGCCGGTCGAGGACGTTGTGGCCGCCAATCCCCAGACCTTCTTCCAGATCTACTGGATCGGCACGCGGGACCAGATCGCGGAGCGGGTCGAGCGGGCCCGTGCCGCGGGTGCCGTGGGCCTTATCGCAACATTGGACTGGTCCTTCTCGCACGGGCGCGACTGGGGCAGCCCCACCATCCCCGAGACGGTGGACCTGCGCGCCATGGCGCGCTTCGCCCCTGAGGCCCTGGCCCACCCGCGCTGGTTGTGGTCCTTCGCCCGCACGGGGAAATGGCCTGACCTGACCACGCCCAACATGGTGGCCAAGGGTCAGCCCGGGCCGACGTTCTTCGGCGCCTACGGCGAATGGATGGGGACACCGCCGCCGAGTTGGGACGACGTGGCCTGGCTACGCGAGCAATGGGGCGGCGCCTTCATGTTGAAGGGCGTGAGCCGGGTCGACGACGCCAAGCGCGCCGTGGACGCCGGCGTCAGTGCCATCTCGGTGTCGAACCACGGCGGCAACAACCTCGACGGCACTCCCGCCACCATCCGCGCCCTCTCCGCGGTCGCCGCCGCGGTGGGGGACCAGATCGACGTCCTGCTCGACGGCGGCATCCGGCGGGGTGGCGACGCCGTCAAGGCACTGGCGCTGGGCGCCAAGGCCGTCATGATCGGCCGCGCCTCGCTGTGGGGACTGGCGGCCAACGGGCAGGCCGGGGTCGAGAACGTGCTCGATATTCTGCGCAGTGGTATCGAGTCCGCACTGCTCGGGCTCGGGCACAGCTCCGTCTCGCAACTGAGCCGCGACGACCTGATCATCCCCGAGGGGTTCAGCCGCCACCTCGGCTGAGCGCTACGACGGCGGACCAGCAGGTGAGCTCGGCTCGGCTGGTTGAGCTCGGCTCGGCTGGTTGAACTCGGCTCGGCTGGTTGAGCTCGGCTCGGCTGGTTGAACTCGGCTCGGCTGGTTGAAATCGGCTCAACTCGGCTCGCTGAGTTCGGCTCCGCTCGTTCAGTAGCTCAGCTGTCGAACTTGACGACGCCCCGCACGATGGTCCCGGCGGCCTGGTCGTCGTAGCCCTGCTGCACCTGGTCGAGGGTGTACTCCTGGGTGATGATCTCGTCGATCTTCAGCTCGCCCGCCTCGAAGAGATTGAGCAGGTTCGGCACCTGCACCCGCGGACTCTGCGAGCCGAACACCGTGCCGAGCAGCGCCTGGTTGAACATGGCCAAGTTGAAGAGGTTGAGCTTCACGTCGATCTGGTCGAAGGGTGCGATCGCCGTCACGACGATCCGAGCGTCCTTGGATCCGAGCGCGCACGCTTCTGCAATGAGCTCGCCCTTGAGCACACCAGGCGTCAGGATGACCACGTCGGCATTGCGGCCCATGGTGAGCTCGGGCAGCATCATCTGGGCGTCGAGCATGCTGGGGGCGGTGTGCGTCGCACCGACCTCCTTGGCCTTCTCCAGCTTGAAGGGCACCGGGTCGACCGCGATGATGTTGCGCGCCCCGGCGATGCGGGCTCCCTGTATGGCGCCGGAACCGACACCGCCGACCCCGACCACCACGACCGTCTCACCCGGCTTCACCTTGCCGCGGTCGACGGCAGAGCCGAAGCCCGTGGCGATGCCGCAGCTGATCAGCGCGGCGGCCTTCATGTTTTCCCACGGGTTGATCTTCACGAGCGAGTTCTCGTGCACGACCATCTCGTCGGCAAAGGTGCCGAGCTGCGCCATGCGGTTCAGGTCCTCGCCGGCGAGGTGGTAGCGGTAGGTGCCGTCGCTGATCATGCCACCCGCCAGCGTCATCATCCCGAGATCACACAGGTTCTGTCGTCCGGAGGCGCACCAGTGACACGTCCCACAAGAGGGTATGAACGACACAGCGACGTGGTCACCCTCTGCCACCTGCGTCACATTGGTCCCGACCTCGGTGACGATGCCGGAGCCCTCGTGGCCGCCGACCACCGGGAACATGGACTTCACGCCCATCATCTCGAGCACCTCGGGCGTCTGGCTGATGGCGCCGTCGCGCAGGTGCTCGTCGGAGTGGCACATGCCCGACCACACCATCTTCACCCGGACCTCGCGGTTGCCCGGGGGGTCGATGTCGATCTCTTCCGTCTTCCAGGGCTCGTTCAGCCCCGTGCATACCGCCGCCCGCACCGTCGTCATTGACAATCCCTCCCTGAGGTTGCTCCGAACCGGTTCGCGCCGGTTCGCGTTCGCACACGCAGTATCGTCCTCCGCCCGGTCGGGGACAACCGGGCCCGGCGGTAAGGTGCGCGCGTGGCCGCCCCTCCCGTGTTCACCGACATGGCGGCCCGGGTCCGCAACTGGGGGCGATGGGGGCCCGAGGACGAGATCGGCACGCTCAATTTTATCGACGAGGCGGCCCGGCGACGCGGCGCCGCCGCGGTGGTGTCGGGGCGGGCCTTCGCCCTGGGATTGCCGCTGTCGGAGGCTGAGGGGATCCAGCTCGGGTTCGTCGAGGGGCGGGTCAACCCCACCCGGGAGATGGTGCAGGTCAATCAGCCGGTCAATCCGGAGCAGCCCGACTGGGTCTGCTTCAGCGAGGACGTGGTGACGATGGCCACCCAGTGCGCCACCCACTGGGACGCACTGGCCCATAGCAGCTACGGGGGCGTGATCTACAACGGGTACCCGGCCGGGGTGGTGTCGGCCGACGGTGCCTCTCGGTGTGGCATCCATCGCCTGGGCCCGGTCGTCAGCCGGGGAGTCCTACTCGATGTCGCCCGTGCCCTCGGCTGCGACGTGCTCGAGCCGGGCTATCCGATCATGCCGGGGGACCTGGATGCGGCGGTCGGGCTGGCAGGGATGGAGCTGGAGCCGGGCGACATCGTGCTGGTGCGGACCGGCCAAATGGTGCATTTGGCTCCCGGACGGCGCGATCTGGTCGCGTACACGTTCCCCTCGCCCGGACTCACCATCGAGACGGCGGGGTGGTTCCACCAGCACGACGTGGCTGCGGTGGCCACCGACACGTTGGTGTTCGAGGTCTACCCGAGCCAGCACGAGGACGCCTACCTGCCGGTGCATCTCCTGCACCTGGTGGAGATGGGACTGACCCAGGGTCAGAACTGGGTGCTCGATGCGCTGGCCGACGAGTGCGCCGCCGACGGGCGCTACAGCTTCCTGCTCGATGCCACGCCCTTGCCATTGACCGACGGGTTGGGCACGCCACTCAATCCGGTCGCCATTAAATAATCAGGCTCGGTCGGGTCGCCGGGCTCTACTGCGAGCCGGTGCCGGTGCCGGTGCCCCGCCTGGCCGTGGCGCCGCCCAGCATCGGTCCGGTGCGCGGCCTCGTGCGCTCGCGCGGCGGGATCTCTGACAGCGGAGCCGGTCGTCCCGTGACGGCCCAGTGCAGCATCCGGGCCTGCGTGTCGATCAGGTTGCGCGTCCGGATGCCCCAGAACTCGAAGCCATAACGGTGCGCGGACACGCTGGCGAACATGGCGACGAGCGTGCCTGCCACAGCCATCGGATCGGCACCGGCCGGCGAGCAGGTCGCTCCGGCCGGTCCACCCGCGGGGGACGGCGAGGCGGCGGCGATCACCTGGGCCAGGGCCACCGTCACGGCGTTGAGCGCCCGCACCCGGATGCCCCGCAGCTGCCCGTCGCCTTCCTCGGTCGCCAGATCGACCACCCGGAAGACGGCGCGGTTGTCCTCCCAGTACCCGAGGAAACCCTGCGTCACCGCCAGCGCGGTGTCCCAGCTCGCACGCTGCGACCAGTCGCCGCCCACCAGCTCGGCCAGCTGGCCGGCCTGGTCCACCATCCCCTCGGCCAGCACCTGAATCGCCTGTTCCACGTTGGCGAAGTACTGGTAGAAGGTCGCCGGCGAGGTCCGGGCCTGGCGCGCGATATCGGTGACCTTGACGGAGCGCCAGGACGTGGTGGCCAGTAGATCGACCGTGGCGTCCAGCAAGCGCTGGCGCGTCTGGCGGCCCCGCTCGCCGGGCACCCGTCCGTCGGTCGTCGCCACCGGCTCGGCGTAGGCCTCGAGGTCCACGACGGTCGCCTCCTGCCCCGAGCTCTGCCCTGCCATGGGCGCCCAGCGTATCGGTCCCGCCCCAGAAGACCCAGGTGGCGGTGCGGATACGCTGTGCGGATGGAGCAGACGCTGACCCGCCCGCTCACCCGCGCCCAGCAGGCCAGGCGCCAGCGGGTGATCGACGCGGCCATGGCGTTGGGGCTCGAGGGAGGCTACGAGGCGGTGCAGATGCGCGACGTCGCCGCCCGAGCCGACGTCGCCATGGGCACGGTGTACCGCTACTTCACGAGCAAGGATCATTTGCTGGCGGCGACGCTGGTGCACTGGGTCGAGCTGCTCGACAGCCGGATCGGGCAGCACCCCCCGCGCGGTGACCACCCCGCCGACCGCGTCCTCGATGTTTTGGACCGCGCGTTGCGTGCCATGGGCCGCCAGCCGAAGCTGGTAACGGCAGTGTTCACCTCGCTGTCCTCGCCGGACCCGGCGGCGGTGGGGTGCCAACAGCAGATCACCCTGTTGATGGAAGGCATCATCTCCCGGGCAATGGGCGAACGCGACGTCCCGGACTTCGCCGACCGCGCCCGCATGATCGGCCACGTCTGGTACTCGGCCCTCGTCGGTTGGGTCAACGGCTGGTCCACCATGACGCGCGTCTATGACGAGCTGGCCGTGTCGGTGCGCCTCCTGCTGCCAGATCAGCTCGTCGAACGGCCCGCACCCGGCTGACCAGGACGTTCCGGCGGCGCAGCGCCGGCGGGGGTTGACCCAATCGCCCGAACGGGTCGCGCTAGGGTCGCCCTCGATGAGCAGCGGCCCGACCACCCGCGGGCTGCCGATCGAGATCAACGGCCTCACCAAGCATTTCGGTCCCGTGGTGGCCGTCGACGACCTCTCCTTCAGCGTTGCGCCCGGACGCGTCACCGGCTTTCTCGGCCCCAACGGCTCGGGTAAGACGACGACGCTGCGCATGTTGCTCGGACTCGTGCACCCCTCCGCCGGGACGGCGACGATCGCCGGGCAGCGCTATCAAGACCTGGAGAACCCGACGTCCAGCGTCGGTGCCGTGCTCGAGGCGACCAGCTTCCACCCGGCGCGCCGCGCCCGCACCCACCTGCGCATGGCGGCCCGCGCCGGCGGCCACGACGAGAAGCGCGCCGACGAGGTGCTCGGACTGGTCGGCCTCAGTGGTGACGCCAAGCGCAAGATCGGTGGCTTCTCCATGGGCATGCGCCAGCGTCTGGAACTGGCCACGGCGCTCATGGGCGACCCCGACGTCCTCATCCTCGACGAGCCCTCCAACGGCCTCGACCCGCAGGGCATCGCCTGGTTGCGGGACTTCATGCGGTATCTCGCCGGGGAGGGCCGCACGGTGCTGGTCTCGTCCCATCTGTTGTCGGAAATGGCCCAGACCATCGACGACGCCATCATCGTGTCGTTCGGGCAGCTGAAGGCGCAGGGCACGCTCGCCGAGATCACGAAGGGGATCACGGGAGTGGTCATGCGGGCCCGCAGCCCCGAGGCGGACCGGCTGGCCGGGGTACTCACCCAGGCCGGCATCGCCTTCCGCCGGCTCGGACACGACGAGATCGCGATGGACGGTGTGACCCCCGAGCAGGTAGGCCCCTTGCTGGCCACAAACCAGATCGTCCTGTACGAGCTGGCACAGGAGGGCGGGGACCTCGAGTCGGTCTTCCTCTCCCTCACATCGGGGCTGGGATTCGGCGATGTGGCGGCGGCGGCACCGCCGTCGGCACCGCAATCGCCATCGGCGCCACCACCGCCGCCGCCCATGGCGCCATGATCAATTCCCTGCGGGCCGAGCTTCTCAAGATGCGGACCATGCCCGGCGTGTGGGTCACGTTCGGCCTGGCCTTCCCGCTCACCGTCCTCGGCATTCTGATCGTGCTGGCCTCAGCCGGAGGCTTCCCGGGGCACACCTTCTATTACGTGTCATCGCTCAGCCAGCGGCGCCGGCTCCTGGGCGCCGGCTTCTTCGGCATAGAGGTCCTGGCGCCGATCATCGGCGTGTTGTGCATCACGAGCGAGTACCGCCAGAAGACCATCACGACCTCGCTCGTCCTGGTCCCGATCCGCAGCCGGGTCCTGCTCTCCAAGGTGATCGCGACCGCACTGTGGTCCATCTACATCGCGCTGCTCGGGCTGGTCGCCGTGGCCGCTATCGCGCTGCCCTGGAACGCCGCCCTCGGCGGCGTCACTTCGCAGGTGACAGATCAGATCGGCGCGGTCATCCCCGGCCTGCTGGCCTCGGCCGTCCTGCTCGGCCTCTTCGGCCTGGGCTTCGGGACCCTGGTCAAGAACCAGGTCGCAGCGATATTGCTGACCATCGGCGGCACCCTCATTCTGGAGGGCATCCTCATCGCGTTGGCCAAGGCCATCTTCCACTACGACCTCAACTGGCTTCCCAACGGGGCCGGTGCCGCACTGGCCGGCGATATCGCCCGGGGCTTCGGCGGCGGCGGGGGTGGGAACGGACCGAACGCATTCCGCCTCCTGACCTGGTGGCAGGGCGGCCTGGTGCTGCTCGCCTGGGGCGTCGGGCCGCTGGTCCTCGGTTACTTCACCACGTTCCGCCGCGACGTCACGTAGCGGCCGGCGCGGCGGGCGACCCTCCGGCGTCGGGCTGTCAGGCCCTCACGACGTCAGCCGGCGTCACTCCCGTGGGCCGGGCAGAAGTCGCTGTCGCCGATCCGCGTCCAGCCGACCTCGACCGCGGCCACGGTGCGCACGTGCTCGACCAGCTCGAAGTCGTCCGCCGGCTCCTCGCGCACGAGCTCGTCGACATAAATGACACAGTCAGGGTTGTCGCACAGAATCCGTTGCACGCGAAGCGTTGACACGGTGCCGTCCTTTCCGAAGTTGGATCCGATGGTGTCGCACGCATCCCGGCGCGTGCAACAGACAGCCTCAGCTGCGCTCAGCTGCGCAGCAGCACGCCGGGCCGGGCCGCCAGACCGTCCTCGTCCGGCGCGCCGTCGACCCGGATCGGCACGCCGTTCACGACCGTATGGGTCATCCCCACCGGAGCGTCCGCCGTCAGGCGCTCGCCATTAGCCGGGAAGTCGCGCACGCGCCGCAGAGGTCCCGGGGCCACCGTCTCGGGGTCGAAAACACATAGGTCGGCCGCCTTGCCCACCTCCACGGTGCCCCGGTCGGCAAGGCCATAGACAGCTGCCGGCTCCCCCGTCAGCTTGTGGATGGCCCGCTCCAGCGGCATGACCTCGCGTCCCCGGACCCAGTTCCCCAGCAGGTCGGTCGAGAAGCAGGCGTCGCAGAGCTGGGAAACGTGCGCCCCGGAATCGGCCAGGCCTAGGAGCACGTTGTCGCGCGGCAGGAGCCAGGCGATCGCCTCGGGGTCGTCGTTCGCCAGCACCGACCAGAAGCGCGCTTCGAGGTCGTCGTCCAGCGAGACGTCGAGCATCACGTCCAGAGGGGTACAGCCCCGCTCCTCCGCCAGGACCGCCACCGGGTGGTCGGCTAGCTCCGGGTGGGTGCGGGACTCGGCCACGGAAATGGCGGCCCAGTTGAGCGGGAAGCCGCCCGCCTTGCCGCTCACATCGTCCCACGCCGTCGCCCGCCACGACGGGTCGCGATAGGCGGCGACGCGCTCGGCCTTCGACTTCCCCATCAGGGCGGCGAAGGTGGGTCGCATGTTGAGAGTGAAAGGCTCCGACAGGTTCATCTGGAATACCAAGGGCCGGCACGACACCTGCGGCCACACCTCGACCCCATCGGCCCAGGCCGCGTCGTGTTCCGCCACGACTTTCTCGTGGTACGGGTAGCCCTTGACCGTGAGCAGCGCCGTCCAGGTGAAGGGCCGCCCCACCTCGCGTTGGAGCTGGAAGACCTCTTCGTTGGAAAAGACCCCGCCCGGCAACAGCGCCACCACGCCTCGCCCGCACTGCTTGACCGGTTCGAGCAAGGCCCGCAGCTCGGCCAGGTCGGCCACCCGCGAGGGCACCGGCCGACCGCTGTCGCCATTGTGGGTAGGTGACGCGCTGGACGCGAAGCCGGCGGCACCGCCCGCCATGGCGTCGGCCACCACGGCCTGCATGAGCGCGATCTCCTCGTCGGTGGCCGGACGCTCATACGCGTCCTCGCCCATGACGTAGAGCCGGACCGCGGTGTGGCCGACGTAGCACCCGAAGTTGAGCGCCGTGCCCCGCTTTGCCACGGCGTCGAGGTACTGCGGGAAGGTCTCGAACTCCCCCCAGGGCACGCCGGCAGCCAGGGTGTCGAAGCTCATGTCCTCCACGTGCTGGAGGGTGCGCGCCAACAGCGGCACGCCATCAGCCCGGATGGGCGCGATGGAGAACCCACAATTCCCGGCGATGACCGACGTCACCCCGTGAAAGGAGGACGGCGTCAGGTTCGGGTCCCAGAAGACCTGCGCGTCGTAGTGGGTGTGGATGTCGATGAAGCCCGGGCTCACGACCTGGCCCGAGGCGTCGAGCTCACGATGGCCTTCCAGACCGGGGCCGATATCGCTGATATGGCCGCCGGTGATGGCGACGTCGGCCCGGCGGCCCGGGGCACCGGTGCCGTCCACCACGGTGCCACCCCGGATGACGATGTCTGCGTTCATGCACCCCATCGTCGCAGCCCTCACGCCCCGCTGCACGCGCAATGGGCGGGTCACGCCCCAGGTCGGATACCGTGGACAGGCAGGATCTGGCTGAATTGGCGGTCGAGGAACGACGCGTCGGGTGAGCGCAGGACTGGAGGGCGCATGGCGGTTCGGTTTTTCAGATCCAAGGCGACCCCGCCTCCTGACGACTCCCTGCAGATCTCGGGCGCCATCGTCGCCCCCTCGGACGGCCCCTCCCCGGTCCAGCTGGTCGACGCGGGGCGGGCCCCGCACGGTCTCGGAGTCGTGCGGGACCAGTACGTCCGGAAGATCCGCAAGAGTCCGACCATCCGAATGGTGCCCAGCTCCATGCTGGTGGAGGGCCGGCGCCTGCGCTTCGCCGTCTCCGACAACGTCGACGCCTACGGGCCCGACGGCCCCGGCTCACCGCCAATCTGGGCGGTGAACATCCACGGCTACTTCGCCGGCGGGGGCATGTACTGGCGCGAGAGCGCACGGCTCGCCGAACAGCTTGGTTGGCGGGTCGTCAACCCGAGCCTGCCCGGATTCGGAGGCAGCGACCCCCTCGACTGGTCGGACGTCTCCATGGAAAACCTGGCCAATCAGGTCATGGCGATTGCGCACAAGGTGGACGCCGGGCCCGTCGTCCTGCTCGGACACTCCATGGGAGGCGCCGTGGCCGTGCAGTTCGCCAACGACCACCCGCGGCGGACCCTCGGCGTGATCTACCGCGACGGCATCAGCACGCCGTCGTGGAAAGAGCGTCACGGAGTCCTCCCCAAGGTGCTGTCGCCGCTCCTCCCCGACGTGGCGCCCATGGTCGACATGATCGCCGCCGTCGTCTTCGACTTCCCCGACCTCTTCCTCGGCCGCATGTACTCGACCGTGCGCGCCGTGCTGCCCGACATGCGCCAGAACATCCGCACCTTGACCCAGACGATGCCCGTCGGCAGCATGCTCATGTCCGTGGACCAGCGCACCGAGGTGCGCCACCTCGTGGCGCAGCAGATCCCGATCCTCAACGAGTGGGGCTGCTTCGACCGCATCACGCCCGGGGGTACCGCACTGGAGTTTGCCACCATCGCGCGCTCCCCGGTCCTGTGGGTGCCGGGCGGCCACAGCTGGATGTTGGCCCGCCCCCAGGGACAAGCGGACATCCTCACGCATCTCGTCCAGGGCGTGGCCTTCCGGGCTCAGGTCGACGATCGTTGGCGCCAGCTCACCCCGCGCGAGTATCCACTGCGCGCCGTGAACTGAGCGGCGCCATGAGGCGGGCCAGTCGCGGCGCTTACGCCTACGCCTACCCCCACCCCCACCCCCACCCCCACCCCTACGCTCGGTCGGCGGCGCCGGCGCGGTGATCGACCGCCTTCTCCAACCACTGCTATCGCTGCACGGTTGGCAGGCCTACACGCTCGTCGGCCTTCTCGTCTTTGCCGAGGCGGCAGTGATGCTCGGCTTCGTCTTCCCCGGCGAGACGGCCGCCATCCTCGGCGGCGTCCTTGCTTCCAAGGGCGGTGTGAACCTGACCGCCATCGTCTCTGTCGTCGTCGTCTGCGCCATAGTCGGTGACTCGGTGGGCTATGCCGTGGGCGAGAACTGGGGACCTCAGCTGTTGAGGCTGGGGCCTTTGCGCAAGCGCCAGAAGGGCATCAACACCGCGCTCGATCAGCTCAACCGCCGCGGTCCTGTGGCCGTGTTCATAGCCCGCTTCTCCGCCTTCCTGCGTGCCGTGGTCCCGGGCCTCGCCGGCGTGTCCTCCATGCGCTACCGGACCTTCCTCGGGGCTAACGCCGCAGGCGGCCTGTGCTGGGGCGTCCTCTACACCCTGCTCGGCTACTTCGTCGGCCAGCGGGTGGAGAAGGCGACCGGCATCGCGTCGGACGTGGTGCTCGGGCTGATCGTCGTGGTGATCGTGGTGCTCATCGTGCGCCACCACCGGAGGGACAAGGAAGAATTCCAGGGCTCGTCGGACCCGGACTCCGGGTCGGAGTCCGAGCCGGCGGTGCCGCGCAACGACCGCTCCGGTTGATCAGGAAGGCCGGCCCAGCACGCTGCGGTCGCCAGCGCGCAGGCCGACCACGACACGCGCGAATTCCCCCGCCGCGTCGTCGCCCAGCGCGTCGGTGTCCATGAAGTGCACGGCCGCCGGGTCGCTGCGGTCCACGCCGAAGAGGCCGTAGCGGGGCTCGTAGGTACCCCACTCGTAGTTGTCCATCAGCGACCAGTGGAAGTAGGCGCGCACGGGGGCGCCCGCCGCCACGGCGTCGACCATCGCGCCCAAGTGCTCGCGCACGTAGCGAGGCCGGTCCATCCCGTCCTCCCGCGGGACGGCCCGGCCGTCGACCGTCCGCGTCGCCATCCCGTTCTCCACCACCCACAGCGGGAGTCCGGGGCGCAGCGCCGATTCCGTGACGCACCAGGCGCGCAGCGCGGCCGGATGTGATTCCACGTCCCAGTAGGCGCGCCCGAACGACCAGTCCCGCCCGCCCCTGGGCGTCCGCCGCCCCGGGACGCGCAGCGCGTGGCTGGCCACCGGGTCGTACCAGTCGAAGCCCACTGCGTCGATGCTGCGCGGCCGCGCCGACGCATACACGGCGTCGACGACGCGGCGCGGGGCATGGCGCCGCGTGACACCGCGCAGGCGGGACCAGGCTGCGCTGCGGCTCAGCTCGTGCACGGCGCCGTAGGGCGACATGGCCGCGAAGTACCGTCGGATCAGCATTTCTCCGGCGTGCCGGGGTGGGAAGGCGGCGTCGTGTACCGTCCGGCGCTCGTCGATGTAGCGGTCCACGTCGTCGGGATCCACTCCGGCGTCGCGCAACTGCAGCAGGTCGAGCAACATGCGGTCGTGTTCGTAGACCGAAGAGGAGCTCGTGTTCACCGTCACTTCGGCCTCGAGCTGCACCGCGGTCACCACGTCCGCCGCCAGCACGTGCGCTGTCAGGATGTTGTCGAGCGCGCAGAAGGCGTCCGAGACGGCCATGCGCCGACCAGGCGGGCAGGATCCCTCGATCCACCCCATCAGCGTCACGATGTTGGGCTCGTTGATGGTCACCCAGCGACGGCAGTAGGGCGCGAGCGCCGGCACGACACGTTCCACGTGACGGGCGAAGATGTCGGGCGAGCCGGGCCGCAGCCAGAACTCCTCGCCGAGCCAGAACGGGTGGGTAAAGTGGTGCAGCGTGACGATGGGCTCCAAGCCCCGGTCCACGCACAGGGAGAGGATCTCTGCGTAACGCTCGAGCGCGGCGGCGTCGAAGGCGCCGGGCTGCGGCTCCAGCCGCGGCCACTCCACCGAGAGGCGGAACGCATTGCAGCCGATGGCGGCGGCACGGTCGAGTGCTTCCTCGGGGCGACGCCAGAAGTCGCAGGCCAGGCCCGAACGGGCAGCCCGCCCCGCCCCTTCCCAGGCGGCCCAATTGTTCTCAGGTTCGCCGTCGCCGTTGAACCCGCCCTCGACTTGGTACCCCGACGTTGCCACCCCCACCGCGAAGCCCTCGCCGAGAAGACTCGCCTGATCCGAAGACGTCGACGTCGACATCGCCCTTGACGCATCGTTCGGTCGGCGTGGCCGTGGCCGTGGCCGCTCCGGGACGGACCCGTCGGGTGGAGTGGAGGTCGGCATCCGTTCAGCTTGGCAGGCGCAGCTGACGTCCGTGCCGGGCCGCGGCACGGCGCGGACGGGAAGCGGTCAGTGCGGGCGCGCCGCCGAGCGCATGCTGGCGAGCGCCGTCGACACGATGTCGACCTCGTCGCGGGCCTGGCGGACCAGGGAGCGCACCTGCGGCTCGGTGGCGTCGCTCCCGGCTCGCACGGCTGCCGCCTGCACATCGCGCGCCGCGCCGATGACTTCGGCCACCTGGCGGCGCACACCGGCCCGGCTGGCTCCCGGTGGCAGGCGGCGCTCTAGGCGGAGGAGCCCGTCCAGCTCTTCGGCGACCACACCCAGGGAGCGGCACACGGCGGGCAGCTCGGCCACGGGCGCGTCGTGCGACTCGGCGTGGGCCACTGCGATCTCCGCATCCTCGACCGCCACCCGCAGGCGGCGGCGCACGCGGGACGCCGCACCCCGGCTCAGGTCCTCAGGGGTGGCCCGCCCGACGTAGCGCTCACGACCGGCGGCCAGCAGCGCCCCCGTGCCCAACAAGCCGCGCACGGCGACGTGCCCGTGCAACAGGCGCCAGTGGCGCCGGATGTAGCTGCGACCGATCAGGAAGGCGGCCGTGAGGCCCAGCGCGACCGCCAGCCCGGCGATGACGAAGAACTCGAGGACGTGGGCCACGAAGGTCACCCGACAATGCTATGCAGCACCAGCCGGATTTCCGGGCGCACCCCCGCTTGACCTCCCTGCACCGGACAGGGCCAGGGCCCGCCCCGCTTCCTCCACCGGGCGGCCCGGACCCCGGCCCAGGACATCCTCGCCAGCCCGACCCGCCGGATCAGGTTCGGTAGCCTCGGCGTCGCACCACGCCGTCCGGCGTCGGGCACCAGGGAAGGGTAGGAGCACCATGGCAGACGAAGTGCTGCGGGAACGCCGAGGGCATGTCGACATCCTCACCATCAACCGGCCCGAGGCGCGCAACGCCATCAACGGTGCCGTCAGCCTGGCCATGTCCGGTTTCATGGACGAGCTGACCGAGGACCCGGACTGCTGGGTGGTCGTGATCACCGGGAGCGGCGACAAGGCCTTCAGTGCGGGCATGGATCTCAAGGCCTTCAGCAGCGGCGAGGGCGGCAGCATCATGGGCGCCAGCGGGGGCTTCGGCGGGCTCACCCAGCGCGACTTCCCCAAGCCGATCATTGCCGCGGTCAACGGGTCCGCCCTGGCCGGCGGTTTCGAGATCATGCTCTCGTGCGACCTCGTCGTAGCCGCCGAGCACGCCACGTTCGGCATCCCCGAGGCCAAGCGGGGTCTCGTCGCAGGGGCGGGGGGCCTCATCCGCATGCCCAAGCGCCTGCCCATCGCCGTGGCCCTCGAGCTGGCCATGACCGGCGACGCCATCGACGCCGCCCGGGCCTTCGAGCTGGGCCTCGTCAACCGGGTCGTGCCCTCCAGCGTGGTGGTGGAAGAGGCCGTGTCACTGGCCGACCGGATCGCTGCCAACGCGCCACTGGCGGTGCGCTACTCGAAGAGCGTCATGAAACAGGCCGCCGAGGTCTCAGAGGCCGAGGGCTGGAAGATCAACGCCGAGGCCGTCCGCGTGGTGTTCAGCTCGGCCGACGCCATGGAAGGCCCCGTCGCCTTCGCCGAGAAGCGCCCACCGAACTGGCAGGGCAAGTAAGGCAAGTAAGGCAAGTAAGGGGACAGGTCAGGGAAAGCAAGGCACGGAGCGCAGAGCGGTGCTGGCACCGACCATCGTCACCATCCGCCTGACGCTCCACGTCCTGGCGGCGACAATCTGGGTCGGCGGCCAAGTCGTCATGACCGGCCTCGTCCGTCCGGCCCGCAGCCTGGGCCCCGACGCCCCCAAGGCCCTGGCCAGGGCTTTCGCCCGCCTCGCGTGGCCCGCGTACGCCGTACTCATCGTGACCGGCATATGGAACATCACGGCGGACGGCTACTCCAACGGAGACACGGCCTGGAAGGCAGTGCTCATCGCCAAGATCGCCGTGGTCGCCCTGGCCGGCCTGGGTGTGCTCCTGCACCAGCGCGCCACCACGCCACGCGGCTTGGCCCTCTGGGGCTCGGTCGGGGGCCTGGCCAGCGTGGCCGCGCTCGTGATGGGCATCCTGTTGGCCGGCTGACTCCGAACAGACCTCACAGACGTCGAAGAACGGCGCTGTCACATAACTGTCGCGTGCGGGGAGCCCCGTGCGTGGGAATGGGTCTAACCTGGAAGACGGCCCATTCCCCTGTGGACCCGGGTGAAGGAGAACCTCAACATGCTCGCTGACATTTTCGGCCCCGACCTGCTCATCGTGGTCATCGTCCTGGTGGTGCTCCTCTTCGGAGGCGCCGCCATCCCCAAGCTGGCCCGGAACCTCGGTTCGGCCAAGAACCAGTTCGAGAAGGGGCTGGAGGAGGGGAAGGCCAAGCAGGACACGACCACAACCACGATCACGTCGACTGCTGCCGACACGCCGGCCCCCTCGACCGAGGAAAAGGCGCCCGGCGCCTGACGCCGCGGCCGGCCCACTTCCCGGCCAGCAGCCCATAGACCCTGGGGGGCCATGCCATCTGACGTCCTCGCCGTCGCCGACCGCCTCTGGAAGGGCGAGGTCTCGACCTCGACGTTTCACCCCGTTGATCACATCGGCGGCTTCGTCGAGATCACCGACGGCGTCGGCTTCTGCCCCTCCTTCGCCAATGTCTCCTCCTTCGCCACCGAGGACGGCCTCGTCCTGGTCGATACCGGCAGCGCCCCGCTGGCGCAGATCGTCCACGACGACATCCGCACCTGGAACCCGGATCGCCTCAACACCGCCGTCTACTCCCACGGCCACATAGACCACGTCTTCGGCGTCCCGGTCTGGGAGGAGGAGGCGGCCACACAGGGCTGGGCCGCTCCCGAGGTCATCGCCCACCACGCCCTGCCCGCCCGCTTCGACCGTTACATCTTCACGGCCGGGTACAACACCATCATTAACCGCCGGCAGTTCGGCTTCGCCGACCTGAACTGGCCCACCGAGTACCGCTACCCGGACCGGACGTATCACGAATCGCTGGAGCTGTCGGTGGGCGGCCGGGGCTTCATACTCAGCCACGAGAAGGGCGAGACTGACGACCACACCGTCACCTGGCAGCCCGACAGCCGCGTCCTCTGCTGCGGCGACCTTTTTATCTGGGCCTCCCCCAACGCCGGCAATCCCCAGAAGGTGCAGCGCTACCCCAGGGAATGGGCAGCCGCGCTACGTCGCATGCTGCAGCTCAATGCCGAGTACCTCCTCCCCGGGCATGGCTTCCCGGTCATGGGAGCCGACCGGGTCCGCACTGCCCTTACCGACACGGCGGACCTCCTGGACTCCCTGGTCGACCAGACCCTGGCCATCATGAACGCGGGCGGCCGGCTCGATGACGCCATCCATGCCGTGCGCGTCCCGGCCGCGCTGGAAGCCCGGCCCTTCCTACAGCCGGTCTACGACGAGCCCGAATTCATCGTCCACACGGTGTGGCGCCAGTATGGGGGGTGGTGGGACGGCAACCCCGCCACCTTGAAGCCGGCCCCCGAGCGCGCCCTGGCGGTCGAGCTGGCCGCGCTGGCCGGCGGACCCGGTGCCCTGGCCGACCGTGCGTTGGCGCTGCTGGCCGACGCCGTCGACTCCGAACCCGAGGCGGCCGAAGGGGCAATGCGCCTGGCCGGCCACCTGGCCGAGCACGCCTGGCTGGCCCAGCCCGACGACGAGGGCGTGCAGCTGGCACGCCAGCAGGTCTTCGCCGCCCGGGCCGCCCGGGCGACCTCGACCATGGCGAGAGGCGTCTTCACCTGGGCCGCCAACGAGTCGGCGGCCCCTCCCCACGCGCACCCGCACTGACCCGCCTCCGGAACGGCCATGGGGCAGGCCATCGGACAGACCTGCGATTTCCAATTTTTTTACCGCGTTCGATAGTGTCGGCGCGGTGGACTCGTCGTTGACCAGCCCGTCTTCCGACACACCAGAAACCCCAGCTCCCAGGGCCAAGAGTTCACGCCGTCGGCTGGCCGTCGTCGTGGTCGGGCTGGGCGCCCTGCTGCTCACCGGCTGCCAGCTCCCGACCTTCGGCGCCTACAAGGGCTCGACGACACAGGCCCAGTCCACCTTCCACCTCTGGCAGGGCTTTTTCATCGCCGGCATCGTCGTGGGCGGGTTCACCCTGCTCCTCATCGTCTGGGCCATCTTCCGGTACCGCCGCCGCTCCGACGACGTGCCGGTGCAGACCCAGTACCACACGCTGACCGAGATCATCTACACGGTCATGCCCATCCTGATTGTGCTCGGGCTCTTCTGGGCCACGGTCGTGGTGGAGAACAAGGTCACCGCGGTGACACCGAATCCGGGCACCACCATTCACGTGTACGCCTTCCAGTGGGGTTGGGAATTCGAGTATCCCAACGGCGTCAAGGTGATCGGTCAGACCACCGAGGCTCCCACCATGGTGGTGCCGACGGGGCAGACGACGCGCATCTACCTGCGTTCCTACGACGTGCTGCATGGCTTCTACGTGCCCGAGTTCAACTTCAGCCGCTACGCCAGTCCCGGGTACTGGACCAGCTTCGATCTCAACGTGTTGCACGACGGCGTCTACCGCGGTCAGTGCACGCAGCTCTGCGGGCTGTACCACTCCTTGATGTTCTTCAACGTGCGCTCGGTGTCCCCCACCGCCTACGCGACGTGGCTCCGCACCACCCGCGCCTTCCAGACGGCCCATCCCTCGTCCATCGGCCAACTCCCGGCCGCCCTGCATGCCAACCAGAACGGCGCGGTGCCCAGCTCCTCGGGCAACAGCGGGAACACCGGGAACACAGGAGGTGCGCTCTACGGTGACTGACGTCATCGCCCCACCAGGCGTTCAAGAGCACCAAGAGCTCGAGTTCCCGCCCTCCACTCCCGGCGGCCACGAGCCGTCGCACGGCGGCCACGAGGACCACGGACCCACCGGCATCCTCAAGTGGCTGACCTCGACCGACCACAAGGTGATCGGCCTCAGCTACATGATCACGGCCGTCGTCATCTTCTACCTGTCGGGGATCATGGCCCTCCTCATGCGGCTGCAGCTGTCGTCGCCGCACTCGTCGTTTCTGAGTTTCTCGCAGTACAACGCGCTGTTCACCATGCACGGCAGCCTCATGCTGTACCTCTTCGCCGGCCCCTTCGCCTTCGGAGGTCTGGCCAACTACATCGTGCCGCTGCAGATAGGGGCGCCCGACATGGCGTTCCCCCGCCTCAACGCGCTGAGTTACTGGCTGTACCTGACCGGGTCCATCACCATGATGATGACCTTCTTCGTGGCGGGAGGCGCCGCACAGTTCGGTTGGGTCGCCTACGCGCCGCTGTCGAGCGCCACGAGCTCCCCGGGTGCCGGGCCCGACCTCTGGATCATGGCGCTCGCCCTCACCGGGTTCTCGGCCATCTTCACCGGCGTCAACCTGTGCGGGACGATCTTCTACCTGCGCGCGCCGGGCATGACGATGTTCCGCATGCCGATCTTCACCTGGAACATGCTGGTGACCGGGATCCTCATCCTCATCGCCTTCCCGGTGCTGACTGCGGCGCTGATCATGCTCTTCGCCGACCGACACTTCGGGACCCACATCTATACGGCCGTGGGCTGTCACCTCGTGAGCGGCGCGCCCATGGCGTCATGTGGTTCACCGCTGTTATGGCAAAACCTCTTCTGGTTCTTCGGCCATCCCGAGGTCTACATCCTTGCTTTGCCGTTCTTCGGCATCGTCACGGAGATCCTGCCCGTCTTCTCCCGCAAGCCGGTGTTCGGCTACAAGGGCATGGTCTTCGCCACCATGGCGATCGCCGCCCTGTCGACCGGTGTGTGGGCGCACCACATGTTCACCACCGGTGCCGTCCTCCTGCCCTTCTTCTCGTTCTTGAGCCTGCTCATCGCCGTGCCGACCGGCATCAAGTTCTTCAACTGGATCGGCACCATGTGGCACGGCCAGCTCACATTCACCACACCCATGCTGTTTTCCATAGGCTTTCTGTTCGCCTTCCTCATGGGTGGCGTCACCGGCATCATGCTGGCCTCGCCTCCGATCGACTTCGCCACCCACGACACCTACTTCGTGGTGGCCCACTTCCACCAGGTGCTCTTCGGCACGGCCGTCTTCGCCGGGTTCGCCGGCCTCTACTACTGGTATCCGAAGATGTTCGGCCGCATGCTCCGGGAGAGCCTGGGCAAGTGGCACTTCTGGCTGATGTTCATCGGCTTCTGGGTCACGTTCATGCCCCAGTACGTCGTCGGCCTGCTGGGCATGCCGCGGCGCGTGGCCAGCTACCCGTCGAACCTCGGCTGGCAGAGCTACAACATCGTCTCGACGGTGGGCGCATTCATCATTGGGATCTCGTTCGCCTTCCTGCTGGTGAACTTCGTCGTGTCGTGGCGCAAGCCGATTCCGGCCGGGAACAACCCGTGGGACGCGCAGACACTGGAGTGGTTCACCACCTCGCCGCCGCCGCACCACAACTACACGCATCTGCCGCCCATCCGCTCGGAGCGCCCGACGTGGGACTACAACCACCCGGACCACCTCACGGCGCCGCACGGTCGCAACGCGCACACCAACGGCAACGGGCACGGGAACGGGAAGACCAACGGCAATGGGAAGGGCAACGGAAAGGTCACGGCTGGCGTATGAAAGTCGAGTCGCTGTTCCTCTTGTTCCTCGGCGCCTTCTTCGGCATCGTCGGCCTGGTCTACTGGTTCTGGGGCTACGACGACGGTGGTGGCGTCATGCTGCTCGGCGCCACCCTGCTCGGCTTCCTGCCTGGCTCGTACTACTTCTTCTGGCACCAGCGCTTCCACGGCCGCAAGTACTTCTTCTGGGGCACCGTCCACGCACCGGGCGACCGGCCCTCCGATCGCGAGGACGCGGAGCTGGCTGACGGCGCCGGGACCGTCGACTCATTCCCAGGCTCTTCCATCTGGCCTTTCGTGCTCGGCATGGGCGCCTTCACGGTGGTGCTCTCGCTGGTCTTCGGCGTCTGGTTGGCTTTTATCGGCGTTCCGCTGATCCTGACCGCGCTCACCGGCGTCACCGCCGAGAGCCGCCGCGGCGGCACCGTCTGACCCAGAAGGGACCGCCGGTAGCCTGTCCCGGTGGCAGCGGCGAACACGGGAGCGAGCAAGGCACAGCAGCTCCCACAAAGCCTCGTCGTACTCATTGCCGTGGCCACCGGCGCAGTGGTGGCCAACCTCTACTACGCCCAACCTGTCTTGCATCAGGTGGCGCGGACGTTCCACTCGGGACCCGGTCCGACGTCGACCATCATCACGGCCACGCAGATCGGGTACGCGGCCGGCCTTCTGCTCGTCGTCCCCCTGGGGGACCTGCACCCGCGCCGCGGGCTCGTCACCCGGCTCTTCTGCCTCAGCGCGGTGGCACTCATCGGCTGCGCGCTCGCCCCCAACCTCTGGATCTTCGCGGTGGCGTCCATCCTCGTCGGCGCCTCCTCGGTGGCGGGGCAGGTGATGATCCCCTTCGCCGCCGACCTGGCGCCGGAGGAACGGCGGGGCCGCGTCGTGGCGCGCATCATGACCGGACTCTTGCTGGGCATCCTCCTCGCCCGCACCGTGTCGGGGTTGGTGGCCCAGGCTGCAGGCTGGCGCGCCATCTACTGGCTCTCGGCTGCGCTCATGGTCGTCTTCGCCGCCGTCCTGTGGCGTGCCCTGCCCTCCGAAGGCGCGCGCCCGCACCGCACCTACCCCGAGCTGGTCGGGTCGTCGCTCCGCCTGCTGATCACCGAGCCGGTGCTCCGGCGCAGAGCGTGGCACGGGGCCTGTGCCTTTGCTGCCTTCAGCGTGCTCTGGACCACGTTGGCCTTCCTACTTTCGGGCAGCCCGTACCACTACTCCAACCTCGTCATCGGGCTCTTCGGCCTGGTGGGGGCAGGCGGGATCCTGGCCGCCAACCTCGCCGGCAAGCTGGCGGACGCGGCCCGGCACAACCTCACCACCGTCATCGCGGGCGTCCTCCTGGCCGGCTCCTTCGCGCTGCTCTGGGCCGGCCGTTCCTCACTGGCCTTCCTCATCATCGGGATCGTCGTCCTCGACATGGGGACGCAGGGCATGCAGATCACCAATCAGGCGGTGATCTACGCACTCCGGCCGGACGCCCGCAGCCGCATCAACAGCGCCTACATGGTCTGTTACTTCCTCGGAGGTGCGGCCGGCTCCCTGGCCTCAGGAGCGCTCTACGGCACCCACGGCTGGGCGGGCGTCTGCCTTCTCGGAGCCGGCCTCGGCCTCCTCACGCTGGCCATGTCGGCCTACGACCGGCTGCGGCCGCCCGCCCGCGTTCAGCCTTCGACGATCTCGAGCCCGTTGCCGTCCTGATCACGGAAGGCGAACATCGGCGGCACGCCGGGCCAGCGCAGCACGTCGTCGGCATCGACGCCGCGTGCCCGCAAGGCTGCGTTGGCGGCATCGGCGTCGGCCGTCGTCAGGCGGACGCCGGTCTCCACGCCGGCGGGACGATCAGCGTGGGCCGGCTCGAGTGCCAGTGTCACGGGTGCGCCCGGAGGCGCCACCTCGATCCACCGTGCGCCCTCTCCCATCGGCACGTCGAGACGCGTCTCGAATCCGAGCGCCTCATAGAAGGTCCGTGCCGCGTCCTGGTCGATGACCGGCAGGCCCACCGTGTGCAGGCCGGTGATGATCATGGCGTCTCCTCTCCAGTTGGCTGCATAACGGTCTGGTTGGTGGAAGGCGGCGGCGCCCCAACGCTCAGAGACAGTCGTAGCTGAGCATGAGGACGCCCGTACTGGTCTGCTGCACGCCGGCCAGGCTGAGCGGCTGAGGTTGGTCTAGCTGGCTGAACAAGCGCTTGCCGCTGCCGAGCAGCAAAGGATGCAGGAAGAGCCGGTACCCGTTGACGAGATCGAGGGCGGCGAGCTGCTGCACCAGGTTCCCGCTCCCGAGCACGGCGATGGTGCCGTCGCCCTCGGCCTGCAGCCGCCGCAGGGCCGGCACCAGATCCCCCCGGAGAATCTCAGAGTTCGCCCACGTGTTTTGCGCGTCGTCCAGGGTGCGGGTGGCGACGTACTTCGGCGTGGCCCGGAGATGTGCCGCCATCGGGTTGGTGTCCGGCTGCTCCGGCCAGAATGCCAGCATCTTCTCGTAGGTGCGCCGCCCGAACAGGTACGCGCTCGTCGTCTGCATGCCCTCGAGTGCGGCGTCCCGCTGGATGTCGTCGCCATAGGGCGCGCCCCACCCGCCGTAGGCGAATCCGCCCTCACGATCCTCATCGGGCGAACCGAGTCCCTGCATAACGCCGTCGAGCGTGACGAACTCGACCACGATCAATTGCCGCATGTCGTCTCCCCCGTCAGGCGTAGCGGAGCGAGCCGGGCGTGGTCAGGAGTTCACCCGACTCGAGCCAGGTCTTGAGGCCGGACAGGATCATCGGCCAGCCACCGTAGATCTGCGAGTTGGCGCCTTCCCTCATGTGGTCGTGGGTGAGGGTCAGCTGACACGAGTCGTCGCTGACCGGCTCGATCTCCCAGGTGACCCGGGTGGTCCCCTCAGCCTTCACGTCGTCGTCCCACTGCGCAGCCATGGTGTGGACCAGGCGGCGCGGCGGGTCGATCTCGAGCACTTCGCCGTCGCCCAGATGCACGCCGTGCTGCTTGACGTCGATGCTGAGGGGAGCGCCGACCTTCCACTCCGAGTAGACCGCTCCGCCGAAGTTGTACTTGGCCCGGATCTCGGGGTCGAGGATCGCCTCCCAGAGTCGCTCGGGCGTGGTCTTGATGAAGATCTCGTACACCTTTTCCATCTGGCTCTCCAGTCTCTCCTTGATCTCGCTGAGCCCTGCCACCCACGGCTCCGCGTACTTGCTGACCCAGCGGTCGTGGATGAGCCGGATCGGGACCGGGTTGAGGAAGTGGAGCTTCTCGCGACCCCGGCGCCTGGTCACCACCAGTCCGGCCTCTTCGAGCACCTTGAGGTGCTTCATGACGCCGAAACGAGTCATGGAGAACCTCTCCTCGAGCATGCCCAGGGTCTGGCCGTCATCCCGGAACAACTCGTCGAGCAAGTCGCGCCGGGTGGGGTCGGCTAGGGCCTTGAACACCTCATCCACGTTCAGAAGTTATGTGACCTTTTAGTCACATGTCAAGGGCTGTGCTCGGCTCGACTCGGCTGCTCGGCTGACTGCTCGGCTGACTGCTCGGCTGACTGCTCGGCTGACTGCTCGGCTGACTGCTCGGCTCGGCTCGGCTGCCCGGCGTGGCCAGCGAGTAGCCCAGGACGGCTGCGGCGCCCGTGCTGTAGGTGAGCAGCCGACGTAGCCGTAGCTCCGCCAGAATCTGGTCACGTTCGAGGACATGTCGAGCGCTGGGGGTGGGCGCATGCCTGGTTCCTCGGTTGCCATTCGAACCCTCCCCATATCGGCCGATTGGCAACAGATGTTGAGGGGAACCGAGGGTTGCCCCCGGGGCCAGGTCCGGGTTTCGGAGCGGGGCGGCGCCGTCAGGCGGACAGCGAACGTGCCGGGCGCCGGCGCCACGTGTCGACGCAGCCCGGCGAGCAGAAGAGCACCATGGAGCCGCGGACGTCGTGGGCGATCTCCTGGGCGGTGTCCTCGGTCAGCGGGAGCCCGCAGATGGGGTCGTGGGCGCCCCCGGCGTCGTTGTGCGCGATGCGGATGCTCGAGGCGGGCACGGGCTTCTCGACCCCGCGCAGTGTCACCTGGGTCTCGGAGAGGACCTCGCCCCAGTTGGGGAGATGGTCCATGACGGCGGGCGCGGCAAGGGCCTCGCCGGCCACGGCCAGGTCGCACAGGCGCGAGGCGACGTTGACGCAGTGGCCCACATAGTCGTCACCCTCCATCAGGATCACGTCACCCGCAGTGAGCCCGGAACGGATGGAGACGGTCTCGACCGCGCCCACCTCGCCCACGACGTAGTGCAACTCCAGAATGGTCTCGAGGAGCGGGCGGGTGTCGACACACACCAGCATCACGCCGTCGCCCAGCCACTTGACGATGCGCACGCCGCGGCGCGAGCAGATGTCGCGCAGGAGCGCCCGGAAGGCGGTCAGCACGTCGACGGCGCGCTCGTCACCCTCGAGCTCCGTCAATGCGGTGAAGCCCGAGACGTCGACGAAGGCGAAGCTGCGATGCACCCGCACACTCAAATGTTCCCATGTCAGGCGGGGTCCGGCCCAATTCCTCGCGGCCGCAGGAACGGGATGGTGACGCCCGGACGCTCCTCCTACGATGTGCCCATGGGGGGACAGCTCGAGGGCAAGGTCGTCCTCGTCAGCGGCGGTGCCTCCGACATCGGTCGCGCCACCGCGCTCCGGCTCGCCGGTGCCGGGGCGGCCGTGGTGGTTGGCGACGTGTCCACCGAGGGTGCGGCGTCGGTGGCCGAGGAAGTCGAGCGCTCAGGCGGCCGGGCTATCGGTGTGCCCTGCGACGTCCGGCGCGAGGAGTCGTTGGTCGCCTTCGTCGAGCGCGCCGTGACGGAGTTCGGAAGCATTGACGCCGTCGATCACAACGCGGCCTGGAGTCATCCCCGCCTCGATACCGACGCCGTCGGTGTGGATCTCGGCGTCTGGGAGCGGGCGATCGAGATCACGACCCGCGGCGCGCTGTTGCTGGCACGCCACGCCATCCCTGTCATGGTGGCGGGCGGAGGCGGGTCGATCGTCACGATCTCGTCGGGGACGAGCACCATCGGCGAATCGACCAGGGTCGCCTACGGCGTGGCCAAGGCTGGGCTGAACCAGCTCACGCGTCATCTCGCGGTGCGCTACGGCCGCGACGGCATTCGGGCCAACGCCATCGCGCCCGGGTTCATCTTGACGGAGACAGCGGCGGCCCAGGTGCCGCTCGACGTGCAGGCGCGGCTGGCCGAGGCCAACCCCATTCGACGTCTGGGCACCCCCGACGACATCGCCCGAGTGGTCGTGTTCCTCTGCAGCGACGACGCTGGGTATGTCAACGGACAGGTGCTCCACGTCGACGGTGGGCACCAGATCGCCGGGATGATGTGATAGCTGATGGCTGAGCCACGTCGGGTCGCTCTCGTGACCGGCGCCAGCCGGGGCATCGGCCGCTGCGCCGCGCTGGCGTTGGCGCGGCGTGGCTTCGACGTCGTGATCACCGCCCGGACGGTGCACGAAGGCGACGGGCGCGCCCACGCATCGAGCACCCTGGTGCGCGACGACCCCCTTCCCATTGCCGGGAGCCTCGACACCACGGCAACCGAGATCGAGGCGCTCGGGCAGACCTGCCTGCCCGTCCCCATGGACCTGCTGGACCGCTCCTCGGTGGAGCGGGTCGCCGCAGTCGCCCTGACCGAGCTGGGCCGGGTCGATGTGCTGGTCAACAACGCCATCTACCAGGGGCCGGGGACGATGGACCGCATTCTGGACCTCCCGCTCGAGCTGGCCGAACGCTGCCTGCTGGGCGACTATCTCCATCCTCTGCTGCTGACCCAGTTGCTGTTGCCGGGCATGCTCGAACGCGGGGACGGCCGCTTGGTCAACATGCTCTCCGAGGCGGCCTTCACGACGCCGCCCGCGCCCGCCGGCGCCGGTGGCTGGGGCGTGGCCTACGCCGCAGCCAAGGCGGCCTTCCACCGCGTCACCGACATGTGCCACGTGGAGTTCGCGACCCAGGGCATCTCGGCGTTCTCCATCGCCCCCGGCCTGACCCTGACCGAGTCCATGCGAGCGTCGGGCATGGACGAGGTGCTCGTCGGGGCCGGTCACATCCCGGCTCCCCCTGAAGTGGCGGGGGAGGTGGCCGCCTGGCTGGGCGACGACCCCGATGCCCTGCGCTACGCGGGCCAGATGGTGTCGTCACGCAAGCTGTGCAAGGAACTGGGACTCCTGCCCGGCTGGCCGCCGCCCCGGTCGGCCTAGCCTTAGCGCGGCAGGGGCGACAGGGGCGGCAGGGGCGGCAGGGGCGGCAGGGGCGGCAGGGGCGGCAGGGGACGAGGCAGCCCCATCGGATTGGGGAACGGGACCACTCCGGAGGCAGCCACATCGGCGCCGTGCAGGTCCTCGAGCGCCTGGTCACTGAGGCCTGCGTAGGCGGGCTCGGCCAGCTCGTCGGTCAACTCCTCGATCTGGCCGTGCAGGGTGCGGCCAGCGTCGGTCACGCGCCCGTCCGCGTGCAACAGGCCCCGTCGCGTGAGCGTGGCCGCGGCATTTTCCCACTCCGCTTCGCTCCAGCCCCGGTTGTCCCGCAGCAGGTCGACGGGAATCGCCTTGGTCCCCGCCGCCAGCACGTGCGCCTCCACACCGTTGACGCCGTGCACCACGAGCGCGGCGACGTGCCCGTCACCGCGGTGCTCCCGCAGGGTCGTGCAGGCCTGCCACACCTCGCCGAGACCCCCGGTTCCCAGCGCGGTCGCGATGCGCGGCCAGAGGGACCGATTGGCGCCGGCCATGATCCGCCCCTCCCCGTCGCAGGCCGCGGCCGCCCGCCGGAGCAGCGGCAACGAGGCCAGCAGTGCCGAACGGGCCTCGGTGCGCGACACCTCGCCGAGCGCCTCCGCCGCGGCGATGGCGCGCACCCGGCAGAGCGTCTCGGGCGCCACGGTCTCCCAGCAGGCGGGAATGGCCCTCGCCACCATGGCGGGGTGGAAGTTGAAGAAGGCCGCCGTTACGGGGCTCGGACCGACGCGACCGAGAGGAGCGGCCCGCGCCGCGAAGTAGCCCGACCAGAAGCCGCGCAGCCCCGCCTCGCGTAGGGCGGTGCGGCATTCCGCTGCGAAGTAGGTGACGGCGTGTATGGACTCGCCGGCGACCCACAGGTCGCGTGCGGTGGCGCGGCGCCGCGCTGTGCTCAGCGGCTGACCTGTCGCGCGCCCGTGGGCGAACTCTCGGGCTGGCGGATGCCGCCGTTGCTCAACGGCTCGATGTCGATACGCACCGGCACCGGTTCGGGATCGAGTTCTCGGTGCACGTCGTCGGGCCGGGGAGCCGCCTCGACCGTCGAGTACTCGCCCTCGGCAGAGCGCTCCACGATCAGCGCGCGCTTGCGCTTGCCGATGCCGTGCACGCCCTGCATCTCGCGGCACAGCTGGTACGTCACCAGACCAGTGATGACCGGAACGACGAAGACCGCGATCCGGAAGAACCAGAGCACCTCGTTGAGCGACACCTTGAAGTAGTTCGCCAGCACGTCGGTCGAGCTCGCTGCGAAGAGCGTGAACAACATGGAGAAGAAGGCCACGCCGGCAGCCGTGCGCTTGGGTCTGTCCCGCGGTCGGTCGAGCAAGTTGTGCAATTCGTTGTCCCCCGTATAGCGGCGTTCCATCGCCGGCCACAGCAGAGCGATATTGAAGACGATGCCAGGGAAGATCACGGCCGGGAGGAGTACCTCGAGCGGCACGGTGTGCCCCCAGAAGGCCAGCTCCCAGGAGGGCATGATGCGCAGAGCGCCGTCGAGCCAGCCCATGTACCAGTCCGGCTGCACGGCGTAGGAGATCTTGGACGCGTCGTACGAGCCGAACTGCCAGATCGGGTTGATCTGTGCGAAGGCACCGAGCAGGGCCGTCGCCGCGGTCACCATGAAGAGGAAGCCGGTCGTCTTGGCCATGAAGGTCGGGAACATCGGCGAGCCGACCACGTTGTTCTCGGTGCGCCCCTCGCCCTTGAACTGGGTGTGCTTCTGACGCACCAGGAGGCCGAGGTGCGCGGAGAGGAGGCCGATCAGGACGAGCGGAATTATCAAGACATGGATGATGAAGAAGCGCGGAATTATGATGCCGGTCCCCGGGAATTGGCCGCCCCAGAGGAACGTCACCAGGTAGCTGCCGATGAACGGGATCGACTCGGCGATGGAGTACCCGATACGCAACCCGGTGCCCGAGATGAGGTCGTCGGGCAGCGAGTAGCCGATGAAGCCCTCGAGGATGGCCAGGATCAACATGGTGGTCCCGATGAGCCAGTTCAGCTCGCGCGGCTTGCGGAAGGCGCCGGTGAAGAAGATACGGCCCATGTGGACGATGATCGACCCGGTGAAGATGTCGGCCGCCCAGTGGTGCATCTGGCGCACCAAGAGCCCGCCCCGCACGTTGAGGGAGATCTGCACCGTCGACCGGTAGGCCTCTGAGACCCACTGCCCGTCCAGCGGCCTGTAGCTGCCGTGGTAGATGACCTGCTGGCTCGAAGGAACGAAGTAGAGCGACAGGAACACGCCGGTGGCCAGCAGGACCACGAACGAGTACAGGGAGATCTCGCCCAGCATGAAGGACCAGTGGTCCGGGAAGATCTTGTCGAGGAAGACGCGGCCGCCCTTGGCCACCCCCAGCCGGTCGTCGAGCTCGCCGACGGCCCTGCCGACACGTCCGTAGGGGCCGAGGGCGGCCTTCTTGCTGCGCTTGGTCGCGGCGTCTGTGGTGCTCACGAGTTGCGCTCCCAGAAGCCGGGCCCGACGGGCTGGTTGTACGGTGCCATGGCGATCAGGTACCCGTCGTCGTTGTAGCCGAGGTACATCTGCGGCAGCGGCCGCGGCGCCGGTCCGAACTGCGGCACCGCGCCGTTCCGCACGTTGAACATCGACTGGTGGCACGGGCAGACCAGCAACTCGAGTTCCTGCTCGTAGAGGCCCACCGGACAGCCGAGGTGGGTGCAGAGCTTGGAGTAGGCGACATAGCCATCAGGGGTCCAGTTCTCGCGTCCCGGCTCGGTCGTGAACGGCTGGTCCGACACTCTGATGAGCACCGTCTGGTCGACCGCCTGGCCCTGGTCGGTGATGAACCCGTTCTGGGGGTCGACCGTGTCCTGGGGGTAGACCGTCATGATGCCGCCGACGACCAGGGTGTCCCGGCGCACCGGGCGGCCGCTCGAATCGACCAGGACCATGCCCTTGCGCCAGCCGGTGGTCTCCAGGGACGTTCCGGGCAGCGGGCCGAGCGAGCGGATGAGCGGAAAGGCGGCCACAATGCCGAAGACGCCTGCGCCTGCGGCGAACAGGCCACCCAGCATCTTGCGTCGCTTGACGACCACCGCGGAGCGCTCGACCAGCGCAGCCGACATGGAATCCCGCTCCTCGGGAGTCGAGGCCAGCGTGTGGCGCTCCTCGACGAAGGGGCCCTGCGGCATGAGGTACTTGCCCCAGGCGGTGAGGCCGAAGCCCAGCGCAAACAGGCCGGCGCCGAGCGCGCCTCCGAACGTCCACGGGCTCCAGTTCTGCACGTAGGCCGCGCCGGCAATGCCGAAGAAGACGATGCCGAGGAAGAGGATGAACGCGATGATCTTTTCGGACCGCTCTGGGTTCTTCGCCGCATCGCCCATGTGCGGGTCGCTCAAGGCGGCCACCGGCATGGGCACTCTGGTGCGCGAGGGCTGGTGGTCGGTGTCGCTCACGAGCGCTCTCCGATCCAGAAGCAGATGAGGGCGAGGCCGCCCACACCGATGAGCAGAGCGACGAAGCCCTCGGCGACCGGGCCGATGCCACCCAGCGCGGCACCACCGGGGTTGGTCCCGTGCTGCAGCCGCCCGGTGACGTACGAGACGATGTCGGTCACCTGGCGGTCGGTCAGGTTGCCAGAGAAGCGCGGCATATTGGCCGGCCCGGTGCGCATCGCCTCGACGATCTGCTGGCCCGTCACCCCGCGGTTCTCCAACGACGGGGCGTTGGTGCCGAAGGCCAGCGCATCGCCGGCTCCCTCAATGGTGTGGCAGGCGGCGCAGTTGAGCGAGAACAGGTCCTGTCCGGCGGACTGGTTGGCGCCGGCCAGGTGCGGGGTGGGCACGGCCGGGACGGAGGGGTCGAGCGAGTTGACCCAGGCGGCCAGTTCCAGCGCCTGCACCGGCGTCAGCCGGGACGGCTTGCGCTCCGCCTCCACCGCCTTGACATCGGTGGCGGGCATGCGACCCGTGCTCACCCAGAAGTCCACCGTGGCGGCGCCGACACCCTGCAGGTTCGGCCCGATGGTGGCCCCGCCGTCGGGGTTCACACCGTTGGCTTCGCTGCCGTGGCAACTCGAGCATGTCTGCGCGAACAGCAGGCGCCCGGCGGAAATGAACGACTGGGGCGGGTTCGAATACGTGATGGCGGTGTTGCCGTAGGAGATGAGGTGGCCGTTCAGGCAGGTCTTCGAACTGCTGAGGAAGGGGTTTCCGGCGTTGGTCACCGAACTCGTGACGCCTTTGATGTTCACCGTGCCACACGAGCGCGTCGTGACGTGCGTCGGGGTGATGGAGATCTGCGCCGCGTCGGCATGGCCGCTCGCGCCGGCATTGGTACCTGGGAAGAACATCGCCAGCGACGCCAGCGCGGCGACGGAGAGCAGGCCCGCCGGAAGAAGGAACCGGCTCCGAATCGTCCTCATGAGTGGTGTCCGCACGCCTCGCATGCCTACTTGAGGAGGAAGAGGCAACTGTAGAGCCCGACCCAAACGATATCGACGAAGTGCCAGTAGTAGGAGACCCCCTGTATCGCCGAGAGCTCACCAGGGTCACCGCCCTTGTCGCCGCGCAAGCGACCCAAGAGGAAGACCATGGCGATCAGTCCGATGAGGACGTGCAAGCCGTGGAGACCCGACATGATGTAGAAGAGCGAGCCGTATGCGTTGGTGTACCAACGCGTGGTGCTGTAGAGCCATTCGTAGACCTGGTTCCCCAGGAACGCAACCCCCAGGATGATGGTGCAGACGATCCAGATCCGGGCTGACCGCCGCTTGCGCCACTCGGCCTGGAACACGGCCCTCTGCATGGTGAAGCTCGAAGAGACGAGGACGGCGGTGAAGAAACCGGCCCTCGCGGTATCGAGCACCGTCCCGGCCGGGGGCCAGGGCCCCACCGTGTTGGCCCGGATGGTGAAGAAGGCCGCGAACAGCCCGCTGAAGAACATCAGCTCGGACCCGAGCCAGATCATGACGCCGATGGCCAGCATCGGAGGCCGGTCGTGGATGATCTTTCCCTGGGGAGCGGGGACCTCCGCCGAGACAGCCTGGCTCACAGGTGAATTTCTAGTCGACCCGACGCCGAACACGCCAACCAAGGGGTCGGGAGACCCGGACCACGAAAGGCGGTCCGAAGACCCAGGTCAGTGCAGTTCGACCGGCAGCGGCTCCGCGTGCAGCACCGTCAGCCGACGGGTTGGTCTCGTCAAGGCGACATAGAGCGTCCGCAAGCCCCGTGTGGTGGCCACTGGTGGCCCTTCTCCGGCGACCTCGTCGCCAACCGAGGCGATCAGGGAGGGCTCCACCACGATCACGGAGTCGAACTCGAGACCGTTCGTCTCGTCGGCTGGCAAGACCACCAGGCCCGCCGCCAGCCCGTCGCCGGCGGGGTCGCGCGGATCGATCGGATCGAGCCCTGCCTCGGCGAGCGCCCGCGACAGCTCGGGCAACAGGACACTGGGGCCGAGGATGGCCACGCGGCCCGGCGCCACCGCTGCCACCTCCTCGCCGGCCAGCTCGGCCAGCCGGGCCGAGAGCCCGCCGCGTGTGGTCGCGACGATCCGCGGCGAGAAGCCCGACTGGCGGACCGGGCGCGGGGCGGTGATCCCGGGCGCGGCGACGGCCAGCACCTGCGCGGCCAGGGCAACGACCTCGGCCGGGGTTCGGTAGCTCACCGTGAGCTCCACGAGCCGAGTCGGCCTTTGGGGGCTCAGGTAGCGCGTGATGTCGTCCCACCCCGCTGGGGCCCAGGGCCCGGTGGCCTGTGCGATATCGCCCACCACCGTCATGGAGCCCGACAGCGAGCGGCGGGCCAGCATGCGCAGCTGCATCGGCGAGAGGTCCTGCACCTCGTCCACGACGATGTGGCCGAAGGCGCGGATGTCGTCCTCGGCGCCGGTCACCACGCTGGGCGCGGGCTCGGGCGAGGCCGCCAAGCCCTGGGGCCAGAACCCCAGCTCCGACGCCGTGCCCTCCTCCGGCCGCTTGGTCCGCACGCGGGCCGGGCGTCCACGACGCGGACCGAGCAGTGTGCGCGCCTCGTCGATGAGCGCCGCGTCACCCACCGTCCAGGGCACCGATTCGAGCGACGGACTGCGGGGCCGGTACAACCGCTGTGCCTCGACCGGAGTCAGGGACCCCTTGCCGGCCGCTGTCAGGAGTGCCCGGGCACCGAGCAGGTCGTGGAGGAACTCGTGGGGCGACAGGCGCGGCCACATGCGGTCGAGGGCCTCGCTGACTTCGGGCACCCGGCGCAACCGCTGGGCCAGATCGCGCTGCTCCTCGGCGGTCGGAGGTTCCTCGGCTCCGTCGACGCCGCTCCGGCCCAGCCTGGCCCGGTACTCGTCCGACAACACGCGCAGCACATTCGACTCCACGAAGCGACGGCGGACGTTGTGCGACCCGGGTCGGCGACGGGCCATGCCGACGATGTCCTCGGTCGTCCGCGCCCGCAGGCGCAAAACGCCGGCACCGAACGGGACCTCGACGTCTTGGCGGAGCGGCCGCTGGCGCGTCCGGACGGCCCGGGCCAGCACCTTGACCATGCGCACGTCACCTTTCAGCTTGGCGACGGAGGGGTCGTCGACCCCGCGCACGCGGACCTCCGGCACCAGCCCGGCGACGGTCGACAGGCTGACGCCGGTCTCGCCGAGCGAGGGGAGGACCTGCTCGATGTAGCGCAGGAACAACGGGTTCGGTCCCACGACGAGGACGCCCTGGCGCTCCAGCGGAAAGCGGTGCGTGTAGAGCAGATAGGCGGCACGGTGCAGCGCCACCGCGGTCTTTCCGGTGCCGGGACCGCCCTGGACGACCAGAACCCCCGGCAACGGCGAGCGGATGATCTCATCCTGCTCACGCTGGATGGTCCCAATGATGTCGCCCATCTGCCCCGTGCGTGCCTGCCCCAGCGCCGACAGGAGCGCTCCGGGCCCCCCCAGCACCAGCCCGTCGGACAGGAGGCGCTCCCCGCCCTCCGTGTACTGCGCCCCTCCGGCTCCGGCGGGGGCCGCCGCGCCCGGACGACCGTCGGGGTCGACGAAGTACTCGTCTTCGAGTCCGAGCACCGCACGGCCCCGGACCGAGAGGTGACGGCGGCGGGCCAGGCCCTGGGGATCGAGGCCGGTCGCCCGGTAGAAGGGTTCGGCCACTGGGGCGCGCCAGTCGACGACCAGCGGCTCGTGGTCCGGGCCCGAGACGGCGAGCCGGCCGATGTGAAACGACTCGCCGAGCACCCCAGACGCCGCCGATCCGTCGTCTGGAGTCGCCGCCGATCCGTCGTCTGGAGTCGCCGCCGCTCTGTCGTCCGGAGTCGCTGCCGCTCCGTCGTCCGCCGGTTCGGGCAGGCGGTCGATGCGCCCGAAGTAGAGGGCCTGGTCGCCGATGTCGAGCTGCTCCAGGCGGGCCAGGCTGGTGCGCACCACGATGTCGCGCTCGGTACGCGACTGGAAGGTGCCGCCTCGGCCGAGATCGAGCACTCCCTGCAGCATCTGGCGTGCTTCGCCACGCATGAACTCCAACCCGTCGTAGGCGCGGTTGAGGAACTCCTGCTCATCCTGTAGATCGGGATGTTCGGGCACCTCTCCCCTTCCTCGCCCCGGCCCACGGGGAAACGAACGATTCTAGACGCCCGGGCACGCCGGGGAGTCCGGGGTGGTCACGCGTACGATGAGCCCGACCGAAAGGATTGGCATGCTCATCACGACCATGAACGACGTCCCGGGGTACAAGGTGACCTCGGTGCTCGGCGAGGTCTTCGGCCTGACCGTGCGCTCGCGCAATGTCGGCTCCCAGTTCGGCGCCGCCTTCAAGTCCCTGGCGGGCGGCGAGCTCAAGGGGATGACCAAGAACCTGCAGCTGAGCCGGGAGGACGTCACGAACCGCATGGTCGAGGAAGCCGAGGCCCGCGGCGGCAACGCCGTTTTGGCCATGCGGTTCGACACTTCGGAGATGGGCGGGAACTGGACGGAGATCTGCGCCTACGGGACGGCCGTCGTCATTGAGCCGCTCGGGTGA
>Ga0302229_10000227_pt1 | contig 44340 bp, 42 predicted proteins | sample II_Palsa_N1_3_FD_193518 | JGI IMG/M metagenome (GOLD analysis project Ga0302229, IMG submission 193518) | Peat permafrost microbial communities from Stordalen Mire near Abisko, Sweden - II_Palsa_N1_3 | ecosystem: Environmental > Terrestrial > Soil > Palsa > Peat permafrost | place: Sweden... | reverse complement strand
GCCGCGTCGCCACGGCCCAGCATCGCCAGGGCCGGGACGTCACGTGCCCTGGCCATATCCCCCCGATCAAAACCCGTCCCCCTGTTTTCCTGACCGGTCATTACATAAAGAACTGGGCGCCGCGCGCATTCTCCCCTTACCGCGCGGGTCCCGGACACTCGTGCACCGACGATTCATTAATAATGCCCATAATTACGCCGGGCATCAGCTCCCCCACCAGCCACTCCGGCACGGAATTAAGCGCATATCAGCGCAGGACGCAGAAAGCTGAATACAAGCACACCACATGCGCGTATGTTGCTAGTAAGCATATTACATGGCGGAACCGGGGAAAGGCGCATCGTGTCATCGCCCCGGCCATATCCCAGTCGGCCACGACCCGTCCTCCCCGTTCCCTGAACGTGGCTATTATCTAATGAACCGGGCAATGCGCGCATTTTTCCCTTACCACGCCAGGCCTTGCCGAATTCTCCGCCGACGATTCGCGAAGAATACCCGCGATTGCGCTGAAAACGGGCTTCGGCGGGCCAGTCAGGCGACGACCTGCGCCGTGGAGGAGCCGTCGGCGATCCGGCGCACTTCAAGGCGCTCGGCCACCCGGTCCTTCAGGTCGGCCACGTGGCTCACGATGCCGACCACCCGCCCGCGGTCCCGCAGGTCGTCGATGACCCCCAGCACCTGGTCCAGCGTGTCCGGGTCGAGGGAGCCGAACCCCTCGTCGATGAACAGCGTGTCCAGGTCCACTCCCCCGGCCTCGGTCCTGACCACGTCGGCCAGGCCGAGCGCGAGCGCCAGCGAGGTATAGAACGTCTCGCCGCCGGAGAGCGACTTGGGGCTGCGCTCCTCGCCGGTGTGCCGGTCGAGTACCGAGAGCGTGAGCCCGGCGCGCTGGCGCTTGTGCTCGCCCTCGTCGATGCGCCGGAGCTCATAGCGGCCCGAGGACATCGCCGACAGCCGCAGGTTGGCCGCGGCGACGACCTGATCGAACCAGTGCCGCAGGACATACGTGGTCAGCGCCACGCGGCGGTGGCCCTCCATCCCCTTCGCCAGGCCTGCCAGCCGGATTACCGTCTCCGTCCCCTCGGCGAGCCGGTCGCAGGATTCCTCGGCGCCGCGCACCTCGGCCAGGCGCTGGCTGAATCGCCCGGCCTGCGCGAGTACTGCCGCGTGGGCGCCCCGTACTTCCTGCTCTGCCTCCTCGGCGCGGGCCCGGGCGCCGGCCGCGGTCAGCGCCGCCGCTTGCACGCCGCGGGCCAGGGCCGGATCCAGGCCGGCCAGGTCGTCCGCCTCGGATTCGGCCCTGAGCCGGATGAGTGCCTCGTCCCAGGACGCCACCTGCTCGCCGAGCTTCGCCGCTGCCCCGGAGCCGAGCACCGCCGGGCGGGCCTCGTCCAGCGCGGCGAACCCGCTGGCCAGCGCTTCGTGCTCGGCCCGGCCGCGAGCCTCCTGCTCCGCGGCAGCGGCACCGGCCAGCCGGTCCAGGGCGCTGGCCAGGGCACGGTCCCGCGCGGCGGACTCCTGCAGGGCGCGCTGCCGGGCGGCAACGGACGGATACTCCGCCGCGCCCGCCGCCAGGTCCGCGCGCAGGCGCTCCAGATCCGCCCGTGCCGCCAGCAGCTGCTCGTGCGCGGCCGTCGCCTCGGTGGTGGCCGTCAGCAGGTCCGCCGCCAGGCGCTCGTGCTCGGCTCGCCGGCTGGCTAGTTCCGCCGTCAGCCGCGCGTCGTCCGCCGCCGCTGCCTCCGCCGCCGCGATGGCGGCGGCCAGCGCATCGGACTCGGCGGAGAGCTCTCCGGCAGTGCGGCCGCCAGCAGCTGCCACCAGGGCCGCCTCCTGCGTGGCGAGCTCATCGCGGCGCGCGGCAGCCAGCTCCCGAACCTCCAGCGCGGTATCGCGGCGGGCGGCGGCCTCGGCGACGTCCTCGGCGGATACCGCGCCGCTGCGGGGCGACGCAGGCGCCGGGTGATCGGCGGAGCCGCAGACCGGGCAGGCAGCGCCATCGGCCAGCTGAGCGGCCAGCTCGGCGGCCATCCCGGTCAGCCGTGCCTCGGCTTTGCCCTGGTGCACGTCGACCAGGGCCTGATGAATGTCCACCGCATCCCGCAGCGCCGTGCGGGCTTCCGCCAGCAGCGGCCCGAGCCCGGCGAGCTCGATGGCCGCGGTTCGCTGCGCCGAGATGCTCTCCGCCCGTACGCGCACGCCATCCAGCGCCGCGGCGACCAGGCGGGCGGCGGCCAGCTCCCGCTCCAGGCCGGCCAGCACGGCCGGAAGCTCGCCGCGGGACTCCTCCAGCGCCCCGGCTTGTGCCGATGCCTCGCCGGCGCGGCGCAGCAGCCTGGCAAGGGCGGCCTCCCGGACCGGCAGGGTCGTCTCGGCGTCGGCCAGATGCTGCACGGAGGCGGCCGCCCGCTCGGCGGCCTCGGCCGCCGATGCCCGGCCGGCCCCGTCCCGGCTCGCGAGGATGTCCTCGTCCGGTTCGGGGACCAGGCCAAGGACAGCATCGCGAGCGGTGCTCGCGGCACCCTCGGCCTCGGCGAGTGCTGCCAGCAGCGGCCGGACTGGCTCCGCCTGCCGGGCCAGGGCCAGCAGGCTGGCCAGCTGGTCGTGATCCGCCCTGGTGCCCTCGTGCTCGCGCAGCCTCGCCAGCGCCTGGGTGAGCCTGGTCATCGCGGTGGCCTGCTGCTTGGCCTGCTCGTCGGTCCGCAGCGCGGCAGCCGCCGCGGCCACCGCCACCTCCAGGCCCTCGCCGGTGACCGCTGCGCTCACGGCCAGGTCCCCGGCGATCTCCTTCAGCCGGATCTCCCGCTCCGCCCGGGTCAGTCCCAGCACCTCATCGCGAGCACCGGCCTCCAGGCCGGCCGCCTCGGCCGCGGCCGACACCGCGTGCCGGATTGCTGCCTCGCCGTCCTGGCGCGCACGGACGGCCTCGGCCCGGCGGCGGTCGAGCTCGGCGGTGATGCGGTCGTAGAGCTGGGTGCCGAACAGCTTGGTGAGCACGATGCGCCTGGCGTCGTCATCGCAGCGCAGGAATTTCGCGAACTCGCCCTGCGGCAGCAGCGTGACCTGGGTGAATTGCGCACGGTTGAGCCCGATGATCCCGGTGATCTGGTCGCCCGCCTCGGCCTTGTTCGATGACAGGCTGGCCCAGCTGCCGCCATCGAGTCGCTGCAGGTGCACCTGGCTCGGCTGGGTCGTGTATCCCTGGCCGCGTTTCTTCGGCCGCTGATGCTCCGGCACCCGCGAGATCCGGTAGCGGCGGCCGCCCAGTGAGAACTCCAGCGTCACCGACGGCTCCACATCAGGGGCCGCGAAATCCGAGTGCAGCCGGTCGGCGCCGGATTCGTCCCCGGCAAGGCCGCCGTAGAGCGCGAACGTGATCGCGTCCAGGATGGTGGTCTTCCCCGCGCCGGTCGGTCCCTCCAGCAGGAACAGCCCGCTGCGGGCGAGCCGGTCGAAATCGACATGCTGCGCCGTCGCGTACGGCCCGAAGGCCTGCAAGTCCAGGCTGTGCAGCCGCATCAGGCAGCCGCCTCGGCGTGCTGGCTGGCCTCGGCCGCGTCCCGCAGGACGGCGCGCTGGGCCTCGTCCGGCGGGCCGCCGCTGGCGAACTCGACGAAGTGGCCGCAGATCTCCACCGGGTCGGCCATCGCGGCGGCCAGCCGCGCAAGATCGGCCTCTGCAGCGATCAGCCCGCCCTCCGGAGCGAAATCGAGCACTAGCGTGTGCGGCCACTTCTCCCGCAGCCGCTCCATCGGCGAGGCGGGCCTGACCCTGTCGGTCAGCACGACCTTGACCCACGCGGCGGCCAGGTCAGCAAGGTCACCGTCGGCCCGGGCGAGCAGGTCGTCGATCTTCCCCCGGACCTCGCGCAGCGGCCGTGGCACCGGCGCCGCCAGCTGGACCGTGGTCACCCGCCCGGCCGCGTCGATGTCGGCGAGCGTGACGGACTTGGCATGGTTGCGCTCGGAGAACGAGAACGCCAGCGGTGATCCGGAGTACCGCACCGTGGTGCCCCCTTTCCCGGCAGCACCGGCCCCGGCAGCGCCGGCCCCGGACGGGATGTCCTGCTGGCCGTGCAGATGGCCGAGGGCCACGTAGGAAACACCATCGAAAACGGAGGCCGGCGCGTCGCCGATGCCACCGACCCGGATGTCCCGTTCTGAAGCTGAGGGCAGTCCGCCGGTGATGAACGCGTGCGCCGCGACGACAGTCCGCCCGATGCCGCGTTCGGCGGCATCGGCCCGGATCCGCGTGACCGCCGCGGCCAGCACCGACTGGTGCGAGCGCCCGGCGTCCAGCTCGGCCATCACCGCGTCTGGCAGCAGGTAGGGAATGCCGTAGATCGCGACTTCGCCAGCCGCATCGCTGAGCACTACCGGGCGGGTGATATCGGCTACCGAGGTGCGCAGGTGGATGCCGGCCAGCTCACTCAGCCTGGCGCCGAACCCGAGCCGCACCGCCGAGTCGTGGTTACCGCTGGTGATGACCACCGGGATGCGCGCGCTGGCGAAGTCCCGCAGGGTGCGGTCGAGCAGCGCCACGGCGTCCGTGCAGGGCACCGCCCGGTCGTAGATGTCACCGGCCACCACGACGGCGTCTGCCCGATGGCTGGCCGCCTGGCCGAGCAGCCACTCCAGGAAGGCGCCCTGATACTCCAGCAGGCTCTCGCCGTGCAGGGTGCGCCCCAGATGCCAGTCCGAGGTGTGAACCAGTCTCATCGCCGCACCATGGATTCCGTGAAAGGCCGGCCCGGCCCTTCTGATCGGGCATCGTCAGGCCCTCATGATGCCGGGCGGGGGCGACAATCCTCGCTATCCGGGAGCGCGCGGCGTGTCGCGCCCGGTTCGCGGCTGGCTTCGCTGCGCCGGCATTCGGCTTTCCCCGCCAATCCCGGAAGGGCCAGGCTCAATGATCTCGACGGGGCAACATAGCCAACCGCGCCGCGCGCGGCCGCTTCAGTCCCTGGAGCATCCGGCCGGGGCGTGGATGTCCGCGGCCTGCTGCCAGCGCAGCTGCGCGGCGAGTTCCGCGGCGCTGACGGCGTGCACGCAGAACGCCGGCGCGCCATGCTGGTAGACCTGCATGTATCCATCGCTGCGCCTGCGGGCGTGCCACCCGTGATCGTCGGTCCAGATCCGCCAGTCCGCGAATAATTCGGACAGCGCCTCGACTCCGGCGCTGGTCAGGACGTCCGCGCTCGTGCTTACCTGCGGCGGCGGGCACGGCCGGGAGTCCAGGTCGGCCGGCTGCGGGAACGGCTGCGGGTCCCGGCCGGCCGGCGGCGGGCGCATCAGGAAGTCATTCGCACCTGGCGGGCTGAGGAACTCGGGGACCACGCCATGGTGGCTGCAGCGGAATAAGAACGCCATCATGAGAGCGGGACTGCTGCTGATCACGCCAGCGGCTGGCATGATCACGGCGTCGTGGCGGCCCGCGGCGATCGCTGCGCTCAGCACGTCCAGCGCCGGGCCGTATCCGTCAGCCAGGCCTGGCCCATCGTCGGCATAGACGGACGGCTCCGGCCAGCTCCGCTGGCGGGCCGCCTCAAGGATGGCGTTGCGCTGCTGGGCTGGCGTCGGGGCGCCAGGGCCGGCAGCGATTCGAATGTAGGCGGCTGGGCACTTGGGCGCAGCCGTGCGCTTAGGCGAAGTCATAGCCGGTTTCCCCCCCAGGCTCGGACGTAACCATAGTGTCACACACAGTCCGCTTTCGCGCCCAGTTGGTCAGCCCGGGCCAGGCCCGCGGCTAAGCCAGGCGTCCCTCAGCCGGGCAATCCCTCAGCCGGGCAATCCCTCAGCCGGGCCAGGCCAGGCCGACGGCCCAGGCCAGGCCGGCGGCCCAGGCCAGGCCGGCGGCCCAGGCCAGGCATGCGGCCGGTGGCCGCTGCGGCGGATGACCTTACGCATGGCCGCTTCCCAGGAACTCGCTCAGCACGGACTCTGTGTCCTGGCCCAGCCGCGGAGCGCGGGCCGGCGGCCGGCTGTCGCCGCTGCGACGCACCGGGCCGGTGGTGGCGAGCATCTCACCGAAGCCCTCCTCCGCCAGTTCCGCGACGACGGCCGGCCCGCGGCCCGCGCCAATGTCGCGGGCGACGTCGGTGAAGTGGCGGAACGGTGCCCACAGGACGCGCGACTCGCCGAGTGCCACGGCGACCTCACCCAGGCTCCGTGCCGCGAACCACGGCCGCATCAGGGCAGCCAGCACATGCCGGTGCAGGTAACGGTCACCTTCGGTACGGAAATCGACATCGAGCGCCGCCGCCAGCGCGGTGACGGCCCGGGCCGTGCCGGTTAGCTCAAGGAGCGAATCCCACTGCCGTGCCGTCAGCGCCACGATCATGACCCGGTTGCCGTCGGACAGCGGCATGTCGGCCCCGAAAGTGCCGTAGAGATAGTTGCCGTGCGGCGGGCGATTACGCAGCCTCAGGTGCGCATCCGGCAGGAAGCCGAGTGTCGTCAGGGTGGACGCAGCGACGTCCTCGAGCGTGATCTGCAGGAACGTGCCGTCGCCGGTCGATTCGCGCTGCCGCAGCGCCGCCAGCACCGCCAGCGCTGTGTGGCCTGCGGCAAGCAGGTCCCAGGCCGGCAGGGCCTGGTTGACCGGGCCAGGCCCGTCCTCCGGCCCGGTCGCGTAGGCCAGCCCGGAGGCGGCGTTGACCGTGTAGTCGACGGCGGAGCCGCCATCGGCCTTGCCGACGACCTGCACGTAGATGAGGTCGGGCCGGTCCCGCCGCAGCAGCTCGTCGGACAGCCAGGGCTTGCCTGCGACGTTCGACAGCAGGATCCCGCCCGTCGCGCCGCCAGCGCTCACCAGCCGCCGCAAGGTGGCCTGCCCGGCCAGCCCGGCGAGGTCGAGAACCACCGACTCCTTGCCCCGGTTCAGGCCGGCCCAGTAGAGGCTGCGCCCGTCCCGGCCAAGCGGCCAGCGCCCGATGTCCGGCGCCCCGCCGACCGGATCGACCCGGATGACGCGCGCACCAAGCTGGCGCAGGGCGAGGCCGGCCGCCGGGACGGCGATGAAGCTGCCGACCTCGATGACGCGCAGGCCGGCCAGCGGCAGCGCCCTATCCACGGGGACGGTTCCCGGCCGCGAGCGGGCGGACGGCCCAGCCCGGCCCATCACCATGGCAGCTCATCGGGCCTCCTCAGGCCGGCTCGCGGAACTTCGGCCGGGCGGGCCTGGCCGAGGATAACGCTGGTGACTCCGGCCGTGTCGCCGCCGGGGTCGCCGTCAGCCGTTCCGGGAGGTAGCGTTGACGAAAGGAGACGCCTCATTCTTCGGCGCCGGCGATCCGTGACCCGGATCGCCGCGTCGGCACATTTCCGCCCCGGACCCAGGCGGTACACCGTATGCTCGCCACGATGTGCAGCCTAGGAGCCCAGCGGTGCGATTGTCAGGAATAGAGCCTGCCCTGGCCGGGGGCACTCAGTTGCCGTCCCGGCCGGAGCCACCCAGTTCCCCCGCCCCGCAGCGCGGCAGCGAATACGCTCAGCTGTCACGGCAGATCAAGGAGTCGGGGCTGCTCGATCGCCGCTCCGGCTACTACTTCTGGAAGATCACGGCCACCGCTGCGCTACTGATCGGCGGATGGGTCGTGTTCGTCCTGGTGGGCAACTCGTGGTGGCAGCTGGCTGTGGCCGCGGCCCAGGGCGTGATATTCACCCAGGTCGGCTTCCTGGGCCACGATGCCGGGCACCGGCAGGTCTTCGGGACCCGGCGGGCCAACTACGTCCTTGGCATCCTGCTCGGCAATCTCGGCATCGGGCTGAGCTACGGCTGGTGGGTAGACAAGCACAACCGTCACCACGCGCATCCCAATACTGAGGGCGCTGACCCTGACATCGAGATCGGCGCGCTGGCGTTCAGCCAGGCCCAGGCATGCACCAGCGGGCGGATGGCCCGGCAGGTCTTCCGCTACCAGGCGTACCTGTTCTTCCCTCTCCTGCTGATGGAAGCGTTCCACCTGCACGTCGCGAGTTTCCGCGCGCTGGCCAGCCGGGCCTTGCGCGGCCGGCCGGTGGAGGCTGCGCTGTTCGCCGTCCACGTCATCGGGTACCTGACGATCGTGCTGCTGGTGCTGCCCCCCGTGAAGGCCGTCGTCTTCGTCCTGGTGCAGCAGGGACTGTTCGGCCTGTACCTGGGCTGCTCCTTCGCTCCCAACCACAAGGGCATGCCCATTCTGGATGCTGCAGACCAGACTGATTTCCTGCGCCGCCAGGTGCTCACCTCGCGCAACGTCCGCGGCGGCTGGCTGACAGACTTCGCGCTCGGCGGCCTGAATTACCAGATCGAGCACCACTTGTTCCCGTCCATGCCCCGTCCCAACCTGCGGCACTCACAGGCGCTGATCGAGGCGTTCTGCCGGCAGCACGAGGTGTCTTACTGCCAGACCAGCCTGGTGAGTTCCTACGCCCAGGCCCTGCGGCACCTGAATTCCGTGGGCCGGACGGCTAGCCCCGCCGCGGCGATGGCGGCAACGGCCCAGCGCTGAGGTCGGAAAGCTGCTCCGAGCCGTCGATAAAGGCCCGGGCCAGTTCGGAGAGGCCACGGTTGCGCTGCCGAGCGTAGCTTCGCAGGACATTGAAGGAATCGTCCATGTCCAGGCCGAGGCGCTCGGCGAGCTTCCCCTTGGCCTGCTCGATGATGACCCGGCTATTCAGGGCGGCCTGGAGCTGCTCGTTGAGTGTCTCGCTGCGGCGCAGGGTGCGTTCGTTGAGCAGGCCGATAGTGGCCACGTCGGCGAGGGCCTGGCCCATCCGTACGTCCGCGCGGTCGAACGGCCCGGGATCGGCGCGGAAGAGGTTCAGCGCGCCGAGAGTCTCCTCGCGCAGCCGCATCGGCAATGCCTGCACAGCGGCAAACCCGGCCGCGCTGGCGGTCGCGCTGAAATGCGGCCAGCGCCAGGATTCCGTGCTCAGGTCGGCGGCCGAGACCGGCTCGCCACTGCGGAAGCAGTCCAGGCAGGGACCCTGGTCGTTCTGGACCTGGAAAAGCTCCACCATCCGGGCCTGCTCGCTGGAAGCGGCCACCACCCGCAGCTCACCGCGCGGGTCGGCCAGCAGCAGCCCGGCCGCGGAGGCATCGAGCAGCTCAACGCTGCGGTCGGTGAGCACATGCAGGAACTCGATGATGTCAAACCCTGCGACCAGGGTGTCGGCCAGCTCGACGAACGCTTCCGGGAGCAACTCTATGTCCAACCCGCTCACCTTCTCCGGAGCCATGGCGGCTCAGCAAACGAGACCTCACGCGGCGCACCAGGGACGGCCTGCCAGGAGGTATTCATGCCGCACCATGGTGATGCGGACTTCGGCCAGGCCCCATCCACAGCGTCCTGGCCACCAGGTCACGGGCTACGTCGGCAAGGCGCCTATCATGAGCATAGGCGTAGCCACGCAGCCGCACGAAAGCCTCTTCGATGCCGACTCCCAGCTGCTCGGTGAGCATTCCGGTTGCCTGGTCGATCTCGGCCCGGTGCAGCGCCAGCGGCCATGGCTGCCCGGCTGGGCCGGTCCCGCCCCCGGCGTGTGCCGCTGCCTGTGCCCGGTGATGAAGCAGCAGCACGGTGGCGGCATCGGCGAAGACAAGCGCGTCACCCAGGTGGTCCGCGCTCAGCGGACCGGGCTGCGCGCGGTAGAGATCGAGGACCCCGACTCTGATGCCCCCGATCTGCAGTGGCAGCGCGAACACCGCCGCGGCGCCGGCCAGGCGGGCCGCCGGGCCGAAGGCGGGCCAGCGGGCGGCGACATCGGCGGCGGCGAGGTCTTGCACGAGCACGGGGCCGCCGTCAGCGGACGCATCGACGCGCGGCCCTTCGCCAAGGGTCAGCTGGAGTTCCTCAAGATGCTCGCTGACCTCATCGGTCACGCACATCACATGGCTCGGACCTGACTTACCTGTCGTCACGGCTGCGCCGTCCATTCCCACGGTCGTGACACATATCGCGCACGCATCCGCCACCGACGCCAGCCCGCCCCGGCCGACGGCGTGCGCCGCCAGCAGGCCCCAGATCGTCTCATTACGGCTGGCTGCGCTGTCATCTGCCATGCGTGCCCCGCCCCGCCATCTCTCATGAGAATCATCAGCTGTCACGAGGTCATGCAGTTGCCAGGAGACCGCGCAGCGGTGATCGCCGGGACTCGTCCGACGGCTGGCCAATGATGGGTCTGAGCGATCCAGCGATTCTCTGACCAGCCGCATCTGCGCTGCAGCGGGCCGGGCAGCCGGCCGGGCAATGCCCTGGGCGCCCGCGCCCTGCGCGCCCGCACCCTACGCACCCGCCCCTGTGGGGTACGTAGACTGCCGGAGCATCGCGGCCGAAGATCCCGGCGAAATGGGGGAATCCGCGACGGGCGCCACTCTCCGTCCGCTGTCTAATGAAATAATTACTCGCACTGATATAGGCACAAAAAAACCCCGGAACTCTCGCAGTCCACGAACATGCCGTAGATGCTGCCAGGGTCCGGAGCAACCCCCCCCACACTACTACCTGCAACCACTCGTGCACGCTAAGCGAGCAAAAATGTCGCGGCAGAAGGCCCGCAGGAGGGACCGTTAGGGATAAAAGGGACTGGCCTTGCAGCCAGGCTGGCCCGGCCTTGCGGCCGGGCCAGGGCGGCCTAGTTAGAGCGGGCGAACCTGCTCGGCCTGCGGGCCCTTCGGGCCCTGGCCGGCAGTGAAGTCGACCCGCTGGTTCTCCTGCAGGCTGCGGAAACCGTCAGCCTGGATGGCGGAGTGGTGAACGAAGACGTCGGCGGTGCCGTCGTCAGGGGAGATGAAGCCGTAACCCTTGTCGGCGTTAAACCACTTCACGGTGCCCTGAGCCATGTACTTTCTCCTACAGAAACGATCTTCGGGATCCACGGACGTGCGTCCCGGGTTGCTGCGACCGCCTGCCTTCGAAGGCTGGGCCCTGAAAAGTCTAAACGCCCGCTGTCAGAATTCCGCAGGCGCTGTTACACGTACACGAACTTCGACTACAACCGCCATCATTTTAGCACCATCGCGCGGGCCCGCGCTCATACTGGCCCAATCGGGCCGGGCTGGCCCGCGACGACGGACGGCTGCCGGCGCTTTCTACAGCGGCTCGCTGATCCAGCGCCAGCCGCGCGGCTCGTCCCATACCGGGCGCACCACGAAGGCCTCGGCCGCGTCGGACAACTGGGTGACGACGCGGATCAGCTGGCGGTGAAAGTCATCCGGCGTATGCGGGACATCCTGCGCGCCGGGCGCTACCAGCGTGACAGTAGCGCCCTCGCCGCCGTCCAGCCGCGCCGTGACATTGCCGTTGTAGTCCAAGCCGACGCCCACGATCGCGTCGGCCCGGACAATGTCACTCCCATCGTCCTTGCACACCCAAACGTGCAGCGAATCCATCAGCGTCATCTCCCGGCTTACTGGCGCGGCATCTCCGCGCTACTGTCGCGGCGTGCCCCAACAGTGGCATAGCCCGGTTACCGGCGCGGCGCGGCCTCGGGACGGCGCAGCCGCCACGGGAGAAACGTGGCCCCCGGGCCGCCGTCGGCGGCCACATCCGCCGGGTTGGACAGGGCGCAGCGGCGCAGCGACAGGCAGCCGCAGCCGATACATGAGTCGAGGCCATCGCGAAGCGCGGTCAGCGCGAGTATCTGGTCATCAAGCCGCTTGCGCCAGCCGCGGGAGAGCCGTGCCCAGTCGGCCCGCGTGGGCGTGCGCGTCTGCGGCAGGCCGGCCAGCGCCGCGGCAATCTCGTCGAGCGACAGCCCGATGTTGCGCGCCGCCCGGATGAACGCCAGCCTGCGCAGCACACCGCGCTGGTACCGGCGCTGGCCGCCGGATGTTCGGGACGCGGCCACCAGGCCCTGGGCCTCGTAGAACCGCAGCGCTGACGGAGCGAACCCGGACCGCCTCGCGACCTCGCTGACCGTCAGCGCATCTGTCGGCTTCATCGTCTCCGCTCCGTTCTGCGTCACCGCCGCCACTTTGTCCTGCTCGGGCGCCTGTCCTGTTCCGGCGTTCCACTCCGGGTCCGGTCCCCCGCACTCCGCTTCAGTTGACTTCAAGTTGACTTCAACGTCAAGTATGGGTGCAACAGCCGGCAACGGCAAGGAGGACAACATGGCGGTAGCTATCATCACTGGCGCATCCCGTGGCCTGGGTCTCGCCACGGCACGAGCACTCGCGGAGGCAGGATGGTCGGTGGTCGTCGACGCCCGCCGCGGGGAGCAGCTGCGGGCCGCAGCTGATGGCATGCCCGCGGGCCGGTTCATCACGGTTCCGGGCGACATCACTGATCCGCCTCACCGCGCCGAGCTGGCGGCCGCCGCCCGCGGCGCCGGGCCGATCACCCTGCTGATGAACAACGCCAGCCGTCTGGGCCCCAGCCCGCAGCCGGGTCTTGCCGCCTATCCGCAGCACGACCTGGAGGCGGTCTACGCGGTCAATGTCCTGGCGCCCGTCGCGCTGACCCAGCTGGTCATCGCGGACCTGCTGAGGGCCGCCGGGACGGTCGTCAACGTCAGCTCCGACGCAGCGGTCGAGGCGTACGCCGGCTGGGGCGGCTACGGCTCATCGAAGGCCGCGCTCGACCAGGTGTCCGCGATCCTCGGCGTCGAGCACCCGTCGCTGCGGGTCTATGCCTTCGATCCGGGCGACATGCGCACAGAACTGCATCAGCAGGCATTCCCCGGCGAGGACATCTCCGACCGGCCGGAGCCTGCGACGGTCGTGCCTGCCGTGCTGCGGTTGCTCGGCCAGCGGCCGCCGAGCGGGCGCTACCGGGCCGCGGACCTGCTGGCCGCGGACCTGGCGGCCGGCGAGCCGGCGGCTGACCAGCCAGCGGATGACCAGCCAGCGGCACGCGAACCGGCGGCACGCGAACCGGCGGCACGCGAACCGGCGGCACGCGAACCGGCGGCTGATGACCTGCCTGCGGGGGTGGCCCGATGACGGCCGCGGCCGATTTCGAGCTGCCGCCGGACCTGGAGGCCGGCCAGCCGCCCGAGGCTCGCGGCCTGGCCCGCGACGATGTCCGGCTGCTCGTCGCGGACCCCTCCGGCCTGCGCCACGCGCGGTTCTCCGGCCTTGGCCGGTTCCTCTCGCCAGGGGACGTGCTGGTGATCAATACCTCCGCGACTCTTGCTGCCGCCATCGACGGCCGGCGTCCGGACGGCACTGCCGTGACCGTGCATTTCTCGACCTTCCTCGATGAGGGCAGCTGGCTCGTCGAGCTGAGGCCGCCGGGCCGCGCGACCGGGCCAGTCACCGATGCCCGGGCCGGGGAACGAGTCGAGCTTCCGGCCGGGGCGGCGCTGACGCTACTTGCGGCCGTCGCGGGCACTCCGGCACCGCGGACTCCGGCACCGCGGACTCCGGCACCGCGGACTCCGGCACCGCAGATTCCCGCGCCGCCCAGCCCGGCGTCACGCACTGCGGCACCGCCCGCCCCGGCATCACGCACTGCGGCACCGCCCGCCCCGGCATCACGCACTGCGGCACCGCCTACCGCCGCGCCGCGGCTGTGGCATGCCCGGGTCGCGGTCGAGGGTGATGTACTGGCCTACCTGGGCGTCCACGGACGGCCGATCACGTACGCGTACCTGACCGGATCGTGGCCGCTGACGGCATACCAGACCGTGTTCGCCCGGGACCCGGGCAGCGCGGAAATGCCCAGCGCCGGACGCCCGTTCAGCACTGCTCTTGTTACCTCGCTGGTGGCTGGCGGCATCTTCATTGCACCGATCACCCTGCACACCGGAGTCTCCTCGCTGGAAGCCGGCGAGGCTCCGCTGCCCGAATGGTTCCGGATACCGGCGCCGACGGCGGAGCTTGTCACGCATGCGCGCGCGGCCGGCCGCCGGATTATCGCCGTCGGGACCACGGTGACCAGGGCGCTGGAGACCGGCGCCGCGCCGGACGGCACGGTGACCGCCGGCGAAGGCTGGACCGGCCTGGTGCTCGGCCCGGACCGGCCGGCCCGGGCAGTGGACGGGATCATCACCGGATGGCACGCCCCCGGCGCGTCGCACCTCTCCCTGCTGGCGGCCGTCGCCGGGCCGGGCCTGGTCAGCGAGGCCTACGGCGAGGCGATCCGGCACCGGTACCGCTGGCACGAGTTCGGCGACAGCTGCCTGCTGCTCCGCTAGCCCTGGCCGGGCGAGCCCGCCGATCAGCCACGATTCTCTCGCCAGCCACAATGATCAGGGCCTGGCAGCCTGCAACCAAACGCCCGGCCGGCCGATATAGAAAGGTATGAACGGAGCTGCGTGACGACCCGGCGCGCTCCGCTCGTGATCAAGCGCATGGGCCCGGCCCGGGCAGCGCTGACGGCCGGCGTCGCGACCACTCTGCTGACCATCACGTTCGTCGTCGCGCTGGTGTCCTTCACCCAGACCCAGACAGCACGCGCGATCCGGTCGGCGCTCGCCCGGCCGGACAACCTGGCGATCACGATGTCCGGCTCGCTGTCCGCGCAGCAGCAGCCGCGGGCGCGCGCCGCCATCCGCAGCGACGTGCGGCGGGCGTTCGGCCCGGTCCCCTTCGCGCTATTCGGATCGCTGCGGGTGGACGGGCTCGCGCTGCGCGGTAATGTGCCGGCGAACCGGGCCGGCGCCGGCGGCACGCGCCAGATCGCCACGGTCATCGCCGCCGATGCCCTCGCCGCACACGCAACGCTGATCGACGGCCGCTGGCCGTCGGCCGGGCCGGCCGGCCAGCCGGTACCCGTGGCCGTCTCCGCGCAGGCGGCGGCCCGCCTGGGCATCTCCGCGGGAAAGGTCTTCACGGTCCGGTCCCCCTACGATCGCAAGGACGCCAGGCTGCGGGTGAGCGGTGTCTTCCGGCCGGATGACCCGGCAGGCCCGTACTGGAACCTCGACCCGCTGCACGGAAAGGGGATCCAGCAGGCCGGCGGCTTCACCACTTATGGCCCGCTGTTCACCAGCGTCGCCGCGATGCAGTCGGGGCCGCTCTCGGCCACGCTGGCCGACTGGGTCGCGATACCGCGCTCGGCCGCCGACATCGCCGCCGGCGGGCTGCAGCCGCTAAGTGCCCGGGTGGGCGCGGCGCTCGGTCAGCTGACCGCGTCCGCGGCGGCCGGCAACCCGGTAGCGACATCCCCCCTGCCGGCGTTGCTCTCCCGGCTGTCCGCCGCCGTGCTCATTTCGCGCTCGCTGCTGCTGATCGGCCTGCTGGAACTGCTGGTGCTGGCTGCCGCGGCGCTCACCCTGATGGGACGGGCACTCGCCGGCGAGCGCCGGGCGGAGACCGCGCTGCTGCGCGCCAGGGGCGGCGCAGAACGCCAGCTGGTGGGGCTCGGTGCCGCCGAGAGCACGCTGCTCGTCGCGCCTGCCGTGATCATCGGGCCGGTACTCGGGGTGTGGCTGGCCGGCCGGCTGGCGGCCGGGCGGGTGCACCTGGCCGGCGCGGCGGGCTCGGCCGGCCCGCCGGGCATCCCCGCGGGCATCTGGCTGGCGGCACTGGCGATCGCCGCGATCAGCCTCCCGGTCATGCTGTTCCCCTCGGTGCGTGCGGCCGTCTCGCCGATCGCGGTCGCCACGATGCGCGGCAGGCAGCGCGCCATCGGCGCGGCCAGCCGGGCGGGCGCCGACCTGGCACTCGTCGCCCTGGCCGCGGCGGCCTGCTGGGAACTCGCCCATACGAGCGTTACGCTGACCGTCGCGGCCGGCGGCAAGCTCAGCCTCGACCCCGTGCTGATCGCCGCGCCCGTGCTCGCCGCGCCTGCCTGCAGCGTGCTGATCCTGCGACTGCTGCCGCTCGCCGCCCGGCTCGCCGAACGGAGCGCGGCGAAAGGCCGCCGGATCGTCCTCCCGCTCGCCTCCTGGTCCATCGGGCGCCGTCCGCTGCGGCACGCCGGGCCGCTGCTGATCACGGTGATCTCGCTGGCCACCGCGGTGCTCGCGGTCAGCCAGTACCAGACGAGCCGGCAGACGGCACGGGACCTGGCAACCTTCACCACCGGCTCGGACTACCGGGTCGACCTGCCCTACGGCCCGCTGCCGCTGGGCCAGGTTGGCCGGCTGACCAGGCTGCGGGGCGCCAGCACCGTCATGCCGGTGGCCCGCGCCCAAGCCACGCTCAGCGACAACGTGACCACCGTGACTGTGCTCGGCATGACCGGGACCGAGGCCGCGTCCGCCGTATTGCTCCGGCCCGATCTGGCGAAGGTGCCGTTCGCTGAGCTCAGCAAGCGGATCACCCCGGCCGCGGCGGCACCGGGCACGGCGACGTCCGGCATATCGGCAGCACTGCCCGGCACGGCGCTGCCCGGCCGGCCGCAGCGGGTCTCGGTCATCGCGACGCTCAGCAAGGGCCGTGGCCTCGGCTCCCCCGAGTTGCAGCTGCAGATCCGGGACGGCGCGGGACTGTACTACCTCATCGATGCGGGCACGCTGCCCGCCGACGGGCGGCCGCACACGCTGATCGCCGATATCGGGCCCGGCAACCGCGCCGCCTACCCGCTCCGGCTGGCCGGCATCGGAGTGTCCTTCGCCCCTCCGTCCAAGCCGGAAACCGGCGTCCTGCGGATCGGCCCGATCCGGGTCACCAGCACCGGCAACGGGCCGTTCCCGTCCGCCGCGCCCCAGCTCAGGCACGCGCTGCCCGCTGACATGACCCGGTTCCCCGCCGGGCCGAACGGCACCCCGCAGGGCGCCGACGCCGCCCAGATCAGCTGGCTGCGGAAGCCGCGCGTGATTCCCGCGATAGCGACGAGCGCGTTCCTCGCCGCTACCCGCCAGCGGGTCGGCTCGGTGGTCAGCCTGCCGGTCGACAACGTGCCGCTGCAGATGCGGATAGTCGGGTCCGTATCGGCCTTCCCGACCATTCCGGCGGCCGGCGGCGGCGTCATCGTCGATACCGAGCCGCTGCAGCAGGCGCTGCTAACGTCGGACGCCCTGCCGCTGCCGGTCACCGAGTGGTGGCTGCGGGCCGCCCGCGCGCCTGATTTCCGCGGCATCGCGGCCGGCCTGCAGGTCACCAGCCGGACCGCGGTCGCCGCGTCGATGATCGGCAATCCGTTCGACGTCGACGTCAGGCTGGCGCTGGCGGCCATCGCCGCTGCCGCCCTGATCCTGGCCATCGCGGGCTTCGCCGTGAGCGCGGCCGCCGCCCGGGAACGGCGGCCCGAGCTGGCACTGCTGGACGCGCTCGGGATGCCCCGCAGGCAGCTGCGCCGGATGCTCCGCACCGAGCAGATCCTGCTCACGGTGCCCAGCGCCGCCGCCGGGCTGGCACTCGGCGCGGTGCTCGCGCACCTCATCGTGCCGGCGCTGACCCTCACGCCCACCGGCGGCGTCCCCGCGCTGCCCGTCATCGTGGGAGTCCCGTGGGGGGTCGCCGCCGCCATGGCGGCGATCATCGCGGCCTTCCCGGTCATCGTGGCGCCGCTCACCGGACGGGCCGGTAACACCGTCACGGTGCTGCGCCAGGGAGCGCAGGAGTGAGGCCCGCGAGAAGGCTGCTGACCGGCGGCGCGGCACCGCGGCCGAGCCGCGTGCTCGCGGTCGTGCTGCTAGTGACGTGCTTCCTCGCGGCGGCCGCACCGCGCGTGCTCGAGGCGTTCCAGACCCGGATCCTGCGGGAGACGCTGGCCGCCGCGCCGGCGCTAGACCGCTCGATCACCGTCACGACCGGGTGGGTCGCCGCCGGCCAGGGCAGCCGAAGCCATCCCACCGGTGCTCAGCTGACGGCCACCGCTCCCGTGCTGGGCCAGGCCATCCAGCCGCCGCTGGCTGCGTCGCCGGGCGGCACCTGGACCAGCGTTACCACTCCTGACCTCACCGTGCTGAACCCGGCCGCCACGGCCAGACCGGGGGTCAGGGACCCGCAGCTGGAGATGGTCTACCGGAATCCGGCCCGCGGCCATCTCCGGCTGGCCGCGGGCGCGCTGCCCGACCGGTTCACCACCCGCGCCGTGGCCGGACAGCGCGTCCCGGTGCTCGACGTCGCCGTCACGGTTGCCACCGCGGCCAGATTCGGGCTGCATCCTGGTTCTGACATGCGGATCGGCTCGCAGCCGGTGAACCCGGACACCGGGCAGCTCGTGCAGCACGTGACCGGGCCGCCGGACGCCGTCCTGCACGTGACCGGGGTGGTCCGGCCGGTCAGCCCGTCGTCGGCCTTCTGGACTTATGACCAGCTGGTTACGGCTCCGGTGCTGCAGGATGCGTTCTCCTCGAGTCCCGGTCCGTTCTGGGGAGGCGCGGTCCTGATCGGGCCGGCCGAGCTCGCGGCGCTGCCGTCTGTCTTCCCCGCGCAGCAGCTCAGCCTGCTGTGGGACTTCCCGCTCAGCATGGGCTCGCTGACGGCAAGCCAGGTACCGCAGGTGCAGGGCGCCCTGCTCGCCATGAAAGCCAGCCTGATCACGGACACCGCGGGCGCCCAGTATCCGCTGCCACTGGCGATCAACGGCAACCCGCAGACCGTGCTGGCGTCCTTCCCGGCCCAGGAAGCCGCCGCCGACCAGGTCCTGTCGCTGACGATCACGGGACTCTTCCTGATCGGCATGGTGCTGATCCTGCTGGCATCGCGCCTCATCGTGGAGCGGCGCGACGAGGAGCTGGCCGCGCTGCGCGCGCGGGGCAGTTCGCTGCCGGGTCTCGCGCTGCGCATCCTGGCTGATACCGGCCCGCTGCTCGTTGTCTCGCTCGCCGCCGGGATCGCCGCGGCGGTGGCGGTCAGCCCCGGAGCTGGCGTTATTGCCTCCTGGGAGATGACGGCATTGCTCGGGGCGGCCGCACTGGCCGCCCCGCCGCTGCTCGCGGTGATCCGGCATCGGGACAGCGCGCAGTCGCGCCGCGCCGCGCGCGCCGATGTCACGATCCCGCGCCGGTCCTCGCGGCGCACGGTGGCCGAGGTGTCCGCCGCTGCGCTGGCGGTGCTGGTCGTCGCGGCGCTGCGGTTCCGCGCGCCGGGCGGCGGCAGCGGGGTGAACCTGGTGACCGGGACCGGGCCGCAGCTCGTCGCGCTGCTCGCGGCGCTGCTCGCCATCCGCTGCTATCCCCCTCCGCTCCGGCTGCTGCTGCGGCTCACCACGCACCGCCGCGGCGCCGCCGTCTACCTGGGGCTGGCCCAGGCGGCGCGTTCCGCGTCCACGGCGCTGCTGCCCGCGCTCGCGCTGATCCTGGCCATGGCGCTGGCCGGCTTCGGCGGCATGGTCCAGTCCACCGTCAGCAGCGCGCGGGTGGCCGACTCCTGGCGGCAGGTCGGCGCCGACGCCTCGGTCAACGTCGCCGATATCCACCCGATCACCGCCGCCGCCGCGGGCCAGCTGGCCCGGGTGGCCGGGGTACGCCACGCGGTGACGGTGTCCGACGAGCCCGGGCGGGTGCTCATCAGCGGGCATGTCGTGAACACCACGGCGGTCGACACATCCCCGGCGCCGTACGCGGCGCTCAGCGCCGACACCCCGCTGGGCTCGTTCGCGCCGTCGCTGCTCGCCGACCGCGGCCAGCCGGCGACGGCCGCCATCCCGGTGCTCGTGTCGCCCGACATGGCGAGCCTGTCCGGCCAGACCGGCACGCTGTCCACCGACGTCGACCAGCCGCTGCTGATCCGGGTGGCCGGGGTGCTCCCCGCCACGCCTGCCGTACCGGCCGGCTCGTTCATGGTGGTGCCCGGGTGGGCAGCGAGCCGCACCGACGGACCATGGCCGGTCAACGAGGCACTGCTGACGGGCGCGCACCTGGACGCGGCCGCGCTGCGGGCGATCGTGCACCACTCGATCCCGGGCGGGATGCTGACGCTGCGCACCGCCGTGCTGCAGCAGGACGTCGCCGCCAGCCCGCTGGCGAGCGTCGCCACGCAGATCTTCGCGTTGTGCCTCGCGGCCGCGGCGCTGCTGGCGGTGGCCGCGGTGGTACTCGGATTCGCCCTGGCCGCTGACTCGCGCGAGCGGCTGCTCGTGACCCTGACCACCCTCGGCCTGCGAAGCCGCCAGGCCAGGGCCGTCGCCGTGCTCGAGGCACTGCCGCTGCTTGTCGTCGCGGTGGCGGGAGGGCTGCTGGCGGCGCTGGCCCTGCCGGTGGCCGTGGGTCCCGCGCTGAATCTCGCCGTCTTCATCGGCTCCGGCCCGGCGGTACCCGTGCAGCCCGGGCTGCTGCCGCTCGTTATCGCGGCCGGCGGGACCGCCGTGCTCGTCATCGTGACCGCGCTCGGGCAGTCCGCCGCCGCGATGCGGGGCAGCGTCGGCCAGGCGCTCCGGAAGGGAGCAGAACAATGACGGGCGTCAGCAGGCAGCCCGGTGCCGCCGGGGAGACCCTGACCGAGCTGGAGCAGGCAGCGGCGGCGGACACCGGGAGCAAGGACGGCTTCGGCGCCGGCGCCGTCATCGCCTGCGACCGGCTGGTCCGCATCTACACCGTCGAGGGAATCGAGATCCAGGCGCTGCAGGGCCTTGACCTGGAGATCCGGCCGGGCGAGCTGACCGCCGTGGTCGGGGCGTCCGGCAGCGGCAAGTCGACGCTGCTGAACATCCTGTCCGGCCTGGACCGTCCCACCGCTGGCCAGGTCTTCGTGGCCGGCCACGACCTGCTGCTCATGAAAGGCAAGGAACGGCTGGCCTACCGGCGCCAGACGGTGGGCTTCATCTGGCAGCAGACCGGGCGCAATCTGCTCGGCTACCTGACCGCCGCCGAGAACGTGGCACTGCCGATGCGGTTCGCCGGCACGCGCCGCCGGCCGCGGCAGGCCAGGGCCGCGGACCTGCTCGGGCTGCTCGGCGTGGCGCGCTGCAGCGACCGCTACCCGGCGCAGATGTCCGGCGGCGAGCAGCAGTGCGTCGCCATCGCCGTGGCGCTGGCCAACCAGCCGCAGGTCGTGCTGGCCGACGAGCCGACCGGCGAGCTGGACACCAGCACGGCCGCGCATGTCTTCGCGGCGCTGCGCACCGCCAACGCCGAATCGGGCGTCACCGTGCTCGTGGTGACTCATGACGCCGCGGTCTCCGCTCATGTGCAGCGGACCATCGCGATTCAGGACGGCCGGACGAGCACCGAGGTGCTGCGCCAGCGCGCGCCCGGGCACGGCCGCGGGATCGATGGCGGCGCTGGTGACGCTGACGGCGCTGGCGGCGGCGCTACCGCTGACGGCGGCAGCGACGGTGCTGAGGAGTTCGCCGTGCTCGACCGGGCAGGCAGGCTGCAGCTGCCACGCGACTTCACCGACTCCCTCGGCATGCGGGACCGGGTGCGGCTCGCGCTGGAGACTGATCACATCGCGGTGTGGCCCGGCGCGCTGAGCGGGGGCGCGGACGGCGGCAGCGGCAACGACGGCAGCGGCAACGACGGGGGCGCGCACCGCCGCGGCACGCACCGCCGCGGCGCGGACGGCACGCCAGCCCGGCGGCAGGAGGAGGAGCAGACGTGACCGGAGTGCAGGATGGTGCCGCCAGTCAGCAGCCCATGGTCGCCGTCCGCTCGCTGGTCCGGACATACGGCAGCGGGCGTTCAGCCGTCCGCGCGCTGCGCGGCACCTCGTTCGATGTCGCGCCGGGCGAACTCGCCGCGCTGGAGGGCCGCTCCGGGTCGGGGAAGACCACGCTGCTGAACATCGTCGGCGGCCTGGACCGGCCGGACTCGGGCACGGTCGAGATCGCCGGCACCGAGGTGACCAGGCTGAGCCGGGACGAGCTGGCCCGGCTGCGCCGGGAGACGCTGGCATTCGTCTTCCAGTCCTACGCGCTGATCCCGATCCTGACTGCCGCGGAGAACGTGGCCGTTCCGATGCGCCTGACCGGGACGGATCCCGCGGTGCGGGACGAGCGGGCGATGCTGCTGCTGCGCATGGTCGGCCTGGGCGAGCACGCGCACCAGCGGGCCTACGAGCTGTCCGGCGGGCAGCAGCAGCGGGTGGCCATCGCCCGGGCACTGGCGAACAGGCCCAGGCTGCTGATCGCGGACGAGCCCACCGGGCAGCTCGACTCGCGGAACGCCACGCAGATCATGCGGCTACTGCGGGCACTGTCGGACAGCGAAGGCGTCACGGTGCTCGTCGCCACGCATGATCTGGCAGTGCTGGCGATTGCCGACAGGCAACTGCGTATATCTGATGGCCTGGTCACTGAACCGGCCGCGACGGCAAGCGGAGGCTGATCGCCCGGCCGGCCGGCCGGGTCACGTCTGCGCCGTGCACCGCGCCGCCGCGGCCAGGCTGTCAGACTACGAACCATGCAGACGCTCGTAGCCGACCACCCGCTGGTCTCGCACAAACTTACTGCCCTGCGCGACGTGCGCACCGACTCACCGACGTTCCGCCGGCTGAGCGACGAGCTGGTGACCCTGCTCGCCTACGAGGCCACCAGGCATATCCGGATAGAACGGGTCCAGGTGCAGACTCCCATCGGCCGGGCGGACGGCGCCAGGCTGGCCGGTCCGCCGCCGCTCGTGGTGCCGGTGCTCCGGGCGGGCATCGGGATGCTGGACGGGATGACCAGGCTGCTGCCCAGCGCCGAGGTCGGCTTCGTCGGGCTGGCCCGTGACGACGAGACCCTCGTCGCATCGACCTACGCGGCCAGGCTGCCCGCCGACCTGACCGGCCGCGAGGCGTTCGTGCTCGATCCGATGCTGGCGACCGGCGGGACGCTGGAGACGGTGATCGGCATGCTCGTTTCCCGCGGTGCGGCGGCCGTGACTGCCATCTGCCTGCTGGCCGCGCCCGAGGGTGCCGCCCGGCTCGCCGGGGCGTTCCCCGCGGACCTGCCGGTGCCCGTGCGGGTGGTGACCGCGGGCATGGATGACGGGCTGAATGACCGCGGCTACATCGTGCCAGGGCTTGGCGACGCCGGGGACAGGCTGTTCGGCGAGATCTAGGACCGCCGGGCTGCGGGCACTTGAGCGGTCCAGCAGGCAAATGCGTGGCCAAGCCGCAGGAGGACGCGACCAGTGCCGCTGGACGGCGTGACCAGGGCAGCTGGACCGCGTGACCAGGGCCTGCTAAATCGCCCCCTGCGCCCCACCAGCCCCACCTTCGACGGCACGACGGACAGTGGTTACGATCTGGCCGACGCCGGCCGGACAAATCGTAACCGCTGTCCCGATGGGCATACCGCCCGGCTGGCCGGGCGGTACCGCTAACCCGCGCTCCCGGAGAAAGGTCCAGGCTGCTAGCCGCCATGCGCGGCGGCATGCACCGAAGACGTCGAGCCCTGGCGGCTGATGCCGAATGCGCCATAGATGAGCACGACGGCCAGAACGAGGTCGGCGTAGAAGCCCCAGCCGAAGTTGCCGATGTGGAAGAGGATCTTGATCACCAGCAGCGCGAGCACGGCGAGCGCGCCGTACAGCTCGGCCGTGGTCCAGGAAACGGCGATCGTGGGGAGCTGGACGGAGGAGAACCGCCTGATGGCGAACTCGGCGAGCACCGCGATCAGCACGATCAGCGCCAGGACGCCGAAGAAGGCGCCGGGGCCCTGGAGCACGTTGCTGTTGAAGCTCTCCCCGCCGAACGTCTGGTTCCCGACGGTGACGGAAGGGACGCCGACGTGGTACCACGGGAAGGCGAACATCCCGATGAGCAGCACGATCCCGGCGCCGGCGGTGATTCTCTCTGGCCGGGTAAATTGCTGTAGCGAGTTCATGGCTAGCCTCTCTGTCTTGCGGGGTGAGATGGCCCGATCGTCAGGCCAGGGCGTTGCAGAGGCGTTTCAACGGCGTTACACCGCCAGCTGCCGTAGCCGCGCAGGACGGAGCGGGCGCCGGGGCCGTCATCCGGGCGAGCGGGACGGAGCCGACGACCAAGGCTCTTATCTTGAGGTGACCGCAGGCGGTCCTGGCCCGGCTAGCCGCCGGCTGGGTCGTCCGCGACGGCCAGGATCACATCCGATGCCTTGACCACCGCGATCACCTCTTGACCCTCGAACAGCGCGAGTTCGTCGGCTGCCTCGACCGTGATCGAGGCCACCAGGCGGGTACCGCCCGCGTCCATTTCCACGTTCGCGGTCGCCTCACCGCGAGTAACGCCAACGACCCGCGCGTTGATCCGATTGCGTGCGCTTAGCTTCATGCTGGTCCCATTCCCCGTTCTGTATTGTCAGGATGTCGCGTGCGCCTGCTGGCAGACCGCAGTCACATTGTGCCGGAGTACCCAGCAGGCAGGGCTGCCAAGCGAGCCGTGCCGCAGCGAGCCGCGCCACCCGGCGCCGATGCTCCGCCTTTCGCCTTGCGAGGGTGACCGTGGCAAGCTCAACAGCATGACCAGCTCACCACAGGACCCGGCCTGCGCGGTCGCGCACGGGCATGCTCCCTCCCCCGGGAACGGGCGGACGCTTGTCGCGGTGTTCTTCTCGCCGGTAGCCGGCTACCTGCTGCACTTTGGCCGCGACACGGGATTCCGCGCGGTGCTGATCGAGCCTGACCGCGAGCGCGCGGACGCCGCGCGGGCCTCCGGTCTTACGGTGCAGGCCGGGGTGCCCGCTTCCCTTGATGACACCGCCGATGTGGTCGTCACCGATCACCACCGGCCGGAACTCGGCGCTGTGCTCCGCGACGCGCTGGCCAGCCCAGCGCGCTGGGTCGGCGTGATGGGCAAGGCCAATCACCCGGCACCGCACATCCCCGCGCTCACCAGCCTCGGCGTGCCGGCCGGCGAGATCGCTCGTGTGCACCGGCCGATCGGCCTCAACATCGGCTCGCGCACGCCGGCCGAGATCGCCATCTCGACCCTGGCCGGCCTGATCGCCGACCACAACGGCCGGCCCGGCGGGTTCAGCTATCCGGCCATCGTTTCCTAGCCCGCGGCATTTCCGTCGCCCCGCTCAGGCCAGCGGATGAGGGAATGCCAGGCGGCGGCCAGTGCGGGCTCGGACTCGATCAGGGCGGACAGCCGCACGGAGTCGATCACCACCACGCGCGCACGCGTCTCCAGCCGGACGGTCACCCCCGCGGGCGGCTGCGGGCCGCCGGATGCGTCGACGTCGCCCACGAAGTCGCCGCTGCCGAGGCTGCGCAGCTGCGCTCCGTCCCGCTCGACCGCAGCGCGGCCATCGATGATCACGAAACACTGCCGCCCCGGCCGTTCCTCATCGGCAAGCCTGCTCCCGGCAGGCAGCACTGCCTCATCGCCTGCCAGCTCAAGAAGGCCGGGCAGGCGCGGGTCGGGTGGACGCTCGGGCGGCGCGCTCATTCCTCTGTTGTGCCTGATGCCCGTTACAAGATAGTGACAAGATGACCTTCGCGGAGGTGACGAGCCATGGCGGCCGAGAGTCCGGCGCCACCCGCTGGTTACTCGGGGACGCCGCTGCCCAGGAAGCTCGGCATCAAGCCCGGGCAGATGATCGCGCTGATCGGCGCCCCGCAAGGCTTCGCCGACAGCCTGGAGCCGCTGCCCGAACGGGTAACTGTGCACAGCGGCCTCGATGGTGACGTGCCGTTTGATGTCATCGTCTGCTTCGTGGTCGAGCGCACGGACCTGGCGGCGTGGCTTGACCGGCTGCGCGCCCGGATGGCCCCCGCCTGCGGATTGTGGATCGCCTGGCCGAAGCGGGCGTCGAAGGTCCCCACCGACATGTCCGACCATGTCATCCGCGAGATCGCCCTGCCCACCGGCCTGGTCGACAACAAGGTCTGCGCCATCGACCAGGTCTGGTCCGGCCTGCGGCTGGTCATCCGCCGCGATCTCCGCTAGCGGGGATCGCCATCCTGCGCGACTGCCGCCCGCTCGCCCATGCGCACTTGGACATCCTGAACACCAGGAGCCTTACTGCGGGCCGATCAAGCCGCGGCAGTGGAAATCAGCGACCGCGCTGGCCGGCCGGGCCAGGGCTCAGCGCTGCTAGTAGTCGAGGATCCGCTCCCCGTTGAAGATGCCGAGTTCCTCCTGGTAGAGCTCAAGCCCGATGCCGTTCGGGTCGCGGAAGTACATGCTGTCCAGGACCCCGCGGTCCGGGCCGAGGTAGTCGACCCCGGCCTGATCCAGCTTCTTCTTCGCCGCCTCGAATTGCTCAGCCGAGATGGATATCGCGAGGTGCTGCACCGCGCCGATGGTCTCGCTGAACGCCGGATGTTCGTGGCCGGGAAAGTCGAAGAACCCGAGCAGGTTGTGGTTCCCGATATCGAAGAAGAAGTGGTTGGAACCCGCGTAGTCACGGTTCTCCACCAGCTCCACCAGGGGGAACCCGAGGAAGTCCTGGTAGAAGCGGATCGTCTCCTCGGTGTCACGGCAGATCAGCGCGAGATGATGCACGCCGCGCACGGTGCTGTGCGGCCTCTCGCTCTCCGGGCGCAGGTACTGCTGGCGCAGCCGTTCGCGGCGCGCCCTGATGTCTTCGAGTTCCTTGCCTTCTGGCTGTGGCACAGCGTCCTCCCTGACGTGGTCCGGCAGCACGATTGTCCCCCGGCACAGCAGGGTTCGGCCACTGCCGGCACGATCACCCGTTAGCCGGTTCGCCGGCAAGCCCGCCCGTTAGCTGGTTAGCTGGTTCGCCGGTTCGCCGGCAAGCCGCCCGTCAGCCGGTCACGCTGGCCGGTGAGCCTCCGCTTAGCCTCCGCCAGCCGGGAGACGCGCCTGGTCCAGGCTCAGGCCGCGGTGCCGGAACGCCCACCCTCGCAGCCCGCGGCCCATCTGGGCCAGTGCCGACGGGGGGACGGCAATCACCGGGCAGGTCGCGTGCGCCAGGCAGTATCGGCTGACCCGGCACGCTCCCATCCGCCGGAGCGCGCCCCGGCGGCCCGCTCCGACGACGAGCAGGTCATCGTCGGAGTCCGCGACGCGAACCAGGACGCTGCCCGCGTCACCGCGGAACACGAGGGGCTCGACGGGCGCGTCGGCCGGGAGTCCCCCGAATGCCAGCTCCAGTGAGTTCCACAGCCGCTGCCACGCGGCGTCCTTCCAGAGCTGGCGCAGGTAAGGGGACGGGCCGGCGCGGTCGGCCAGCTCACCGCCCGGAGGCGTCCAGGCAAGGACAGCGATCAGCGCGGAGTCATGCACGCGGGCCACGCCCGCCGCATACCGGAGCGCCTGCAGACTGCCCGGCGACCCGCTGACGCCTGCGAACACCCGATGTACGCGGGACACGGCAAGCCTCCTTCCGAACGGGATGCTTCCCTCTCCAGAAATGTACCTGGGTTCCGATGGTGGCGCGGGGCTACCTATGCCCGCCACTTAGCGATGTATGCGGTGTTTGGCCGCACGCGGCGGTAGGCCGGCGTCCGCAGGCGTCCCCGCCTTGATGTCCCGGATTATTCGCGATTGACGCTCACCAGCCGACTGCGTACGTGCCGCTCACCTGAGGTTTCACCGCGAAACTGGTACTCCGCAGGACGGTTGTCGGGATGATGACTGACCACGATCGGACCGTAACGATCGAGATCAACGTGGCCCGCAGGCACGGCCTGCGCGTTAGAGAGGGTGGACCGTGAAGAAGATATGCATGGTGCTCGCCGGCCTCGCGCTGGCGCTCAGCGGCCTGCTGGCGAGTGTCAGCGCATCCGCCACGACGTTATCCGGTCCCGGGCAGCACCCGGCTATACACATCGTCGCGCCGCATGGGCGCCCGATGATGAGCCCGCAAGGCGCATCGATCGTCTACAGCAGCAACAGCTCCGGTTATGCGGCCACGCCCAAGAGCGGGCACGCCAGCGCATTCCAGTACGTGAACGCGAGCTACACGGTGCCCTCGCTCAGCTGCCCGGCCGGCGGCAACAACGGCGACCTCCAGCTGACGGCGCTAACACCGGGAGTCTCGCAGTTCGGCTATGAGGACGGAATCAACGCCGTCTGCGAGCCGGGCGGCAGCCCGCTTTACCAGGCGTGGTACGACACCCCGGCGGGCGGCGGGGCCTTCGATGTGGACGCCGGCGACGCGGTTGCCTCCAGCGTGGACTACGACGCCACGACGGGCGTCTACACGCTGAAGCTGACCGACGCCACCACCGGGCAGGCATTCGATATCACCCAGAAGTCCCCGATTCCGAACACGGTGGCCGAGGTGGTCACGGTGGGCGAGGGTGGCAGCAACGACGGGATGGCCGCCTTCGGCGCGGTCCACTTCGACACCATCAAGGTGACCGACAGCGCCGGCCAATCTGGCGGGCTGGCCAGCAGCAACTGGACTACGGACAAGGTCGTCGCGCTGGGTCCCGTTTCTGGCCAGATAGAGGCCCAGCCGGGACCGCTGTACGCGACATCGTCTTCTGCTCAGTCGGCGTTTGAGACCACCTGGCTCAGGGGCAGCTAGAGCTCTCCATGAGGCACCCGCATCCCAGGAGAACAAGAAATGCCAGGTCAGCGACCGTGCTGACCTGGCATTTCTGGCTCATCGAGTAAACCTGCGGTCGGCCGGCCGCTGGCCTCCTCGCCAACTATTTGACAGTCACTCTCAAATATCTATAACATTCAATTCCAAGGAACTTTTGAAAGAGGGTGACTGCCATGATCAGCTCCGGCAACCGCCGGTGGTGGGCGCTTGGCGCCCTCGCTCTGAGCGTTCTTGTCGTCGGGCTCGACCTGACGGTCCTCAACCTGGCGCTGCCCACGCTCGCCGCCGACCTGCACGCCTCGACCGGCGACCTGCAGTGGTTCGTCGACGCCTACAGCCTGGTCCTGGCGGCGGCGCTGCTCCCGGCCGGGCTGCTCGGCGACCGGTTCGGCCGCAAGAAACTACTGACCGGCGCCCTCGTCGTGTTCGGCGCGGCGTCGCTGGCCTGCGCCTACTCGCGCTCGGCTGGCGAGCTCATCGCCGCCAGGACAGTACTCGGCCTGGCGGCGGCGGTCATCCTGCCGCTGTCGCTGGCCGTCATACCAGTGCTGTTCACTGCCGCGGAAAGGCCGCGGGCCATCGCCGCGGTGGGCGGCGCCACCTTCATCGGCTTCCCGATCGGGCCGATCCTGGGCGGCTGGCTGCTCGACCACTTCTGGTGGGGCTCGGTGTTCCTGATCAACGTCCCGGTGGTCGTCATCGCGCTGATCGCCGTCACGATGCTGATGCCGGAGTCGCGCAGCGAGCGGCGCCCGCGACTGGACGTGCCCGGAGTGCTGCTGTCCAGCGGCGGCCTCGCGGTGCTGACCTACGGTGTCATCAAGGCGGGGGAGAACGGATGGAGCGACGCGACTGCCGTTGCCACCATGGCAGCCGGGGCCGCGGCGCTTGCCTCGTTCGTTTTCTGGGAGCGCCGCGTCACCAGCCGGGTCGACGGCCACCCGCTTATCGACCTGACATTGTTCCGGTCGGCCAGTTTCACCTGGGGCACGGCATTGTCGACGATGGTCTCGTTCGCGCTGTTCGGGATTCTGTTCGGGGTGCCGCAGTACTTCCGTGACGTCCGCGGGCTCGACTCTCTCAGCAGCGGGCTGCGGCTGCTGCCGCTGATCGGCGGCCTCGCCGTGGGCCTCGCCATCGGGCAGCGGCTGCAGATCCCCGCCAAGGCCCCGGACGGCGGTCCGGCCGGAAAGCCGCTGGTCAATGCCAAGGTGCTGGTCGCGGTCGGGTTCACGGTGATGGCCGCGGCACTGGCGGTCGGCGCGGGCACGACCATCAGCAGCGGCACCGGCTTCGGCGCAGCCTGGTTCGCCGTCACCGGCCTCGGCCTGGGAATCGCGATGCCCACCGCGCTGAACGCGGCCCTCGGCGCGCTCACGCCCGAGCGCAGCGGCTCGGGTTCCGCGCTGATCACCGCGCTGCGCCAGGTCGGAGCAACGATCGGGGTGGCTGTCCTGGGTACCGTGCTCGATTCCGTCTACCGGAGCGGGCTCAAGGTGACCGGGCTTCCCGCCGCGGCAGCGGCAGCGGCCCGCAGCAGCGTGGCCGGCGGCGTCGCGGTGGCGCACGCAGCTCGGTCAGCGCCTCTGCTGCACGCCGTCGGCGTCTCTTACGTGCATGGCATGGACATCATGCTGTGGGTGTGCGGTGGCATCGCGCTAGCGTCCGCCTTGCTGGGGCTGGCCTTCCTGCCGCGCTGGGCGGCGGCACCAGCCGCGGTTGCGGCGCAGACGGGCGCCGATGGCCGGCCGGCCGGCCAGGCGCAGGCCGATGACGGGGCGGCAGCCGAGTTCCGCGCGCAGGCGAGGGCAGAATGACGGGCATGACCGGGGTGCCCGCGGCGGGCAGTCCGCCGGGGCTCCGCGAGCGGAAGAAGGCCAAGACCCGCGCCGCCATCAGGCAGCACGCGATGCGCCTCTTCCGCGAGCGGGGTTATTCGGCAACGACGGTCGAGCAGATCGCGGCGGCGGCCGAGGTTTCCCCGGCGACGTTCTTCCGCTACTTCCCCACCAAGGAGGATGTCGTCCTGCAGGACGACATGGATCTCATCACGCTCGAGGCGCTCGAGGCGCAGCCCGCCGATCTCGGCCCGATCGCCGCGATGCGCTCGGCTACCACCGCGCTGGTGGCCCAGCTGAGCGCCGCGGACCTGGCCCGGCTGCGGGACACCGTCGAGCTGACCATGTCGGTACCCGAGATCCGGGAACGAGCCGTGGACGAGCTCACCCGCACCATCGACGTGGTGGCGGCCGCCCTGGCGAAGCGCGCCGGACGCGACCCGGATGACTTCGCCGCTCGTAATGTCGCCGGCGCCATGATCGGCGTGATCATGGCGGTCACCCTGGTGGCCCCCCACGACGACCCTGCCAGCATGTTCGACAAGATCGACGCGGCCCTGGCCCACCTTGAGGCCGGGCTGCCGCTCTAGTACGGCTGCAGGCGGAAGTACCTCGGCGCGGTGATCGGCAAGATTTCCAGCTCGGCAAGGGCGGCTGCCTGCTAGGTGCCAGATCCGGTCAGCGACCGTCGCCTACGGATAGCGCACTAACTACGTGACGCGAATGTATTGCGTAGTACGCAAGTTAGTGCTTCAATGACGACATGGCACTCGCACCCACGACTCCGGGACGCTCACCGCTGCGGCGCCGGGACCTGCAGAAGGAGCAGACGCGCTTGGACCTGGCGCTTGCCGCCTTCGAGCTGGCCAAGGCCGACGGGCTCGCCAGCGTGCGGGTCCCCCAGATCGCCGAGGCGGTCGGGGTATCGCCCCGGACGTTCAACAACTACTTCCCGAGCAAGGAAGCGGCGATCGTCTTCCCGACGTCGCTGCGGGCCGCCCGGATGGCGAACGACCTGGCCGACCGCCCGGCCAGCGAACCACTGGCCAGCGCGCTCATCGAGTCGGTGGCCTGCCTCTACGGTCCCGAGGGACAGGACGGCCTGCCCGACGGCTGGCTCGACGGGTTCCGCGCCCTGGTGGCCGCAGAGCCCGCGTTGCACGGCGAGTACCTCAAGGCCATGGCAGCTGGCGAGCGGGACCTGGCCGACGCGATCGCCTCCCGCATCGGTGCCGCGGCGGACGACCTCGAGCCGTTCGTACTCGCCGCAGTGGTCGTCGCTGCCGAGCGAGCCGCCGTCTTGCACTGGTTCCGCCAGACCACGAGACGCTCGCCGCTCGCCGACGTCGTCCGGGCCGCCATCGACATGGCCGTCCGGGGCCTGACCGCCACCTCCTGCTGACCACCACCAACCTCCTGACCAGCGCCAGCCTCCTGACCAGCGCCAGCCTCCTGACCAGCGCCAGCCTCCTGACCAGCGCCAGCCCATCAACATGAGAAAAGGAGCTATCCCATGCTGTTCCTCTTCCGGGGTCACAACGGCCCAGTCGTCCGCGCCATCGCCGGGGCGGTCCTCCTCGCCATCGGCGTCGCCCTGCCCGGCGGCGCGCTGTGCGCCGGAATCGGCGCCGTCCTGCTCGTCTGGGGCGGGATTGGCGTGCTGAGCAGCCAGCGGGTTCGTCGCCAGGGCCACATCGGCAGCGGCGGGCGGATGCCGTGAGCGCCATCGTCGCCGACCGGCTTACCAAGCGCTTCGGGGACTTCGCGGCGGTCGACGGCGTGAGCTTCGAGGTGCCCGGCGGCCAGCTGGCCGCCGTGCTCGGACCTAACGGAGCCGGCAAGACCACCACCTTGGAGATGCTCGAAGGATTCCTCGCCCCCACCAGCGGCACCGTCCGGGTGCTCGGGACCGATCCCCACCGCGGCGACCGCAGGTGGCGGGCCCGGATCGGCCTGGTGCTCCAGTCGACCAGCCTCGACGCCGAGCTCACCGTCCGGGACACGCTCAACGTGTTCGCTGGGCTCTACCCGATACCCCGCCCGGTCGGCGAGGTCCTCGAACTTGTCGACCTCGCCGACGACGCCGAGACCCGGGTCGGCGCCCTCTCGGGCGGGCAGCGCCGCCGGGTCGACGTCGCCATCGGCATCATCGGGCGGCCCGACGTGCTGTTCCTCGACGAGCCAACCACCGGGCTCGACCCCGAAGCCCGCCGGCGAGCGTGGACCGCGGTCGAAAACCTCACCACGACGGGCACCACCGTCGTGCTCACCACCCACTACATCGACGAGGCCGACCACCTCGCCAACCGGCTGATCCTGCTCGCGGCCGGGCGGATAGTGGCCGACACCACCCCCGAAGGGCTGCGCGCCCAGGGCGGCCCGGCCACGATCCGCTGCCGGCTCGGCGACGCGGCCCTCGCCGACCTGCCGGCCACCCTCGCCGACCTGCCGGCCACCCTGGCCGGGCACCTCGACCGCGACAACCACGCGCTCGTCGTCCGCGCCGAGGACATCACCGCACCGTTGCGGGACCTGCTCGGCTGGGCCGATCGCCACCACCTGCACCTCGCCGGGCTCGAGGTCGGCCCGCCCAGCCTCGAAGACGCCTACCTGGCCGCCATCGGCGAGCCCCGCAGCACCGAAGGAGCCCTCTCATGACCGATACCGCCCGGGCCGCCGCTGCCCGGATGCCGAGCGTCGGGCGTCTCCTCGCCGCCCAGGTCAGCTACCAGGCGCGCCTGCTGGCCAGTGGCCGGGCGATCACCATCGGCGTCGGGCTGCCCGTCATCCTGCTCATCGCCTCCCACGGCCAGCACAGCAACACCAGTGCTACCGGCATCGCCGGCTACGCCGCTTTCGGTCTCACCCTCACCGCCTGGAACACCTACGGCGTCCGCCTCGTCGCAGCACGCGAAGCCGGCGTCCTCAAACGGTGGCGGGCCACCCCCCTCCCGCACTGGTGCTATTTCCTTGGCCGCATCCTGGCCACCGTCGTCGTCGCCGTGCTGGCCGGAGCCGCCACCGTCGCCGCCGGGGTGCTTCTCTACGGCACCCACCTGACCGTGAGCGGCGCCCTCGGCGCGCTCGCGGCCTTCATCCTCGGCGCGTTCGCCTGGGCGGCCACCGCCACCGCCCTCACCGCCCTGATCCCCACCGTCGAGGCTGCCGCGCCCACCCTGATGCTCACCTACTTCCCGGTCATCATCATCTCCGGCATCTTCGGCGCCATCAACGAGCCGCACTGGCTGGCCACCATCGCCAGCTACCTTCCTGCCCAGCCGCTCGTCCACGCCCTAGGCAGCTCTCTCGGCCACACCGCCGGCCATGCGCTGCTCCCGGCCCGTGACCTCGTCGTCCTGGCTGCCTGGGCCGTAGCCGGGCTGACTGCCGCCATCGCCACTTTCCGCTGGGAGCCGCACCGGCCCGCGCAGCGGCGTCCGGCCCGGCAACGACGGCAGCCGAGGCCCGGCGACCGGAGCCACCAGCCGGCGAAAGGTGGTCACGACGCTCCGACGAGTCTGCCGTTTGCCGGGTGTGCATCAACCTGTGTCGACCACTACGAAGCGATCGAACCTTCAGGGTGACTGGTTGAGTCGTCTTCGTCATCGACCGGAAGCGGGATCCATCGATGGGACCAGGCGATGACGGCGTCGAGATCCGGTCTGACACGGCGCGGGTCGAAGGGTGGCGTGTCTCCAGTCATGTGGCCCCCTCGGTCACGGTGCGGGTCCTCATCTGGATGACCACGACGAGCACGGCCACGACGGCGATCCCGGTCGCCACGAGAAACGAAGCCTTGTAACCGCTGACGAGCGAGCCGTGGTCGGCGTTGGTTCGAGCGGCGGCGATGGTGGCCAGTGCAGCGAGGCCGATGGCCTGGCCGACTTGTTGTGAGGTGACGAAGAGGCCGCCGGCCAGTCCTCGTTCACCTGCCCCGATGCCTGAGGTCACCGCGACCGAAGCGGTGGGGAAGGCCAGTCCCATCCCGAAAGCGGTCAGCAAGATCCCGCCGAGGACGTTGAGCTGATAAGAGCCGGTGTTGCTGATCGTGAACAGCCAAAGCTGCCCGAGCCCGACGGTGGAAAGTCCCACCAGAAGGAGCTTCCGGACCCCGAAACGAGCGAGTGCCCGACGCGTGATCACGATCGCGGTGACCATCACCGTCCCGGTCGCGGGGATGAGGGCCAGCCCGGTCTGGAGTGGGCTGAAACCAAGGACGTCCTGGAGGTAGAGCGAGGTGAAGTAGACGTAGCCGGCGACGACCGCTCCGAGGAGCAGCATCATGCTCAATGCCGCCCGGCGAGCCGGGTCGGCGAGCACCTGCAGGGGCACCATGGGGGCCTTGCCGCGCTTTTCGACCACGACGAAGGTCACCCCAAGGAGAACGGCCAGGGCGAGGGCGGTCAAGGCTGCGGGATTGGTGAATCCGTGCTGCTGGCCTTGGCTGAGCCCGAAGATAAAGAACGCGATCGACGCAGTCGCCAAGACCGCGCCGACGATATCCAGCCGGGCGCCCGGTCGCCGGGCCTGGATGGGAAGCACGCGCCGGATGGCGATGACCAGCACGACGATGATGGGCGGGTTGACGAGAAATATCGCTCGCCAGCCGATGAACTCGGTCAAAATGCCACCGAGAACAATCCCGGCGCTGGCCCCGGCTGCGGTCGCGCCTTGAAAGATCCCAAGCGCCCGGGCACGTGCAGGGCCCTCGGAGTACAGGTCGGTGATGATGGCCAGCGCCTGGGGTGCGACGAACGCCGCGCTCGCTCCTTGAAGGAACCGGGAGATGATCAGTGCCAGCGACGTCGGGGCGAGCCCGGCGGCGAGCGAAGCGACACCGAAAGCCGAGAGGCCAATGACCAGTACCCGGCGATGCCCGGCGAGGTCGCCGACCCGGCCACCAAAGAGCAGCAGAGAGCCGAAGGTCAGCGCGTACCCGGTGACGATCCATTGCAGGTCAGCCGGGACGAAGTGCAGCTCGCGCTTGATGGTCGGAAGCGCTACGTTGACGATGCTGAAGTCGAGCTGCAGGACGAACTGCGCCGCGACCACGAGTCCGAGCGCCATACCCAACCGAGCAATCGTGGAATCGCCGGCGTCAGCAGACGTAGGCGACGCTGTCGCCTTGCTGGGCGGTCCGGTGGGGCGCCGGGTCACGATAGCTCTCTTCGGTGGTGCCGACCGGCGACGAGTTCCTGACCCGGTGCCCGGTGCGCTCCCTCGGAAGCCGGGCGGATGCTAAGAGCCCCTCTGTCACGACGGCGCGTCCCCGGAGGAGACCCTCGCAAGGGTATCGGCCAGATGGCGACACAGCCAACGTGTCCTACATGGTCGCTGCCGGCCTGCGAGGGCAGGGCATCGCAGGGCCAAATAGCGAATACAAATTCGAATTAGATCTTGGAACAGGCACGCACGTGAACTGGTGGCTCGGCTGATCGTAGGTCACTCACTACGGGATAACCGGGAATGTTGCGAGTTCAAATACCGTTGGCGCCCACGAAGGACCTGGTCCGCCTGTTCGTGCGGGGCGGGCTTACATATGTTCGCTGAAGGAGGACACCATGCCAGCGGTCACCGTTAAGGACACCCTGGTCCTGCCACGCGTCCAGGAGCCCGACCCGGCCGCCGCGGCGGACCGGCCGGTGCTGACCGTGACGACCGCACCGTCCGCCTATGAGGGCGAGGGCTTCCCCGTCCGGCGCGCTTTCGCCGGCGTGGACCTGCGCGCGCTTGACCCGTTCATCCACATGGACCAGATGGGCGAGGTGGATTACGCGCCGGGCGAGCCGAAGGGGACCTCCTGGCATCCGCACCGCGGCTTCGAGACCGTGACCTACATGATCGACGGGACCTTCCGGCACCAGGACTCCAATGGCGGCGGCGGGATGATCACCAACGGCGACACCCAGTGGATGACGGCGGGCGGCGGACTCCTGCACATCGAGGAACCTCCCGAGACCCTGGTCATGAGCGGCGGGCTCTTCCATGGCTTCCAGCTCTGGGTAAACCTGCCCGCCAGGCTGAAGATGGTCAAGCCGCGCTACCAGGACATCAGGGCTGGCCAGGTCAAGCTGATCAGCTCGGCGGACGGCGGCGCGCTGATCCGGGTCATCGCTGGCGATGTCGCCGGGCACAAGGGCCCGGGTGTCACGCACACTCCGATCGCGCTGCTGCATGCCAGCCTCGAGCCGGGCGCGCAGCTGCGGCTGCCGTGGCGGGCCGACTTCAACGCGCTCGGCTACGTGCTGGCCGGATCCGGCACCGTCGGGGCCGAGCAGCGCCCTGCCCGGACGGGCCAGCTGGCGGTGTTCGGCCGCGGCGACGTCATCACTGCCGCGGCCGACCGCCGGGCGGACGGCCCGAGTCAGGGGATGGACATCCTCATCCTCGGCGGCCAGCCGATCAGGGAGCCCGTGGCTGCCTACGGCCCGTTCGTGATGAATACCAGGGATGAACTGGTCACGGCATTCGAGGACTACCAGGCAGGCCGGCTCGGCACGATCCCCGCGGAGCGGCGCCCGCTGCCCGAGGACCTCCGTCCCGGGCACGACGTGCTGTAACCGGCCGGAGTAAGACGTATATGAACGACACTATTTCTTGTATGCTTTATTCATACGTCGATGGATAGCGACGGGAGAAATAGTGCCCACGACACAGATCGAACTTGACCAGGACCTGCTCAGGCAGGCGGCCGCGATACTTGGCACCTCGACCAAGAAGGCCACTGTCAACGAGGCCCTGCGCCGTGTCGTGCAGGCGGAACTCCGCCGCCGTCATGTCGACGAACTGGCCAATGGCGCATTGCCCGACCTCGCCGAAGCGGCGCTGATGGAGGGGGCGTGGCGGTAGCGCACTACCTGGCTGACAAGAGCGTATGGGCTCGCCTGAGCCAGCCGGCAGTTCGCGCGGTCGTTGCGCCCTATGTCGACCGCGGCCTGATCGGAACTTGCGCGATCATTGACCTTGAGATCCTGTACAGTTCCCGCACTGGCGCCGAGCATGACCGCTTCCGGGCTCAGCGCGACGCTTTTGAGTACTTCCCGATGACCGATGAGATCGCCAGGCGGGCCATCGAGATCCAGGGACTGCTCGCCCGCCGCGCGCAGCACAGGTCAGTGTCCATCCCGGATCTGATCGTTGCCGCGACCGCCGAGCGGTACTCCCTGACCGTCCTGCACTACGACGGCGACTACGACCGCATCGCGGAGATCACCGGCCAGCCGGCCGAATGGATCATCCCGCGGGGGACGGCGGATCGCGACTCCTGAGCGGACTCGGCCCGCCCGCTGGCAGGTGCGCGCGGCGGGCAAGTTCGGCAAGAGTCAGCTCCGGCGCTGCCGCCGGAAGGGATCAGGTCAGCCTGCCAGCCGGCGCAGCGCGCCGCGGACGACCTGCGGGTCGGTGGTGGTCCAGAACGGCGGCAGCGACTCCCGCAGGAAGCTGCCGTATCGCGCGGTCATCAGGCGCGGGTCCAGGATCGCGACCACTCCCCGGTCGCTCATCGTGCGCAGCAGCCGGCCGGTGCCCTGCGCAAGCAGCAGCGCTGCCTGCGCGGCGGCGACCTCCATGAACCCGTTGCCGCCGCGTGCCGCGACGGCCCGCTGCCTGGCCGAGGCCAGCGGGTCATCGGGCCGGGGGAACGGGATCCGGTCGATGACGACCAGCTGCAGTGACCGGCCGGGGACGTCGACGCCCTGCCACAGCGAGAGGGTGCCAAACAGGCAGGTAGCCTCGTCGGCGGCGAACGCGCTGATCAGCTGCCCGGTCTGGTCATCGCCCTGGCAGAGCAGCGGGTAGTCGATCCGCCCGCGCAGCTCGTCGGTGGCCTGCCGTGCGGCCCGCATCGAGGAGAACAGCCCGAGGGTCCGGCCGCCTGCCGCGGCGATCAGCTCGCGCAGCTCGTCCAGGTAGGACTCCGCCAGGCCGTCCCGGCCAGGCGGCGGCAGGTGCCTGGCGACGTACAGGATGCCGCTGCGCGGGTGGTCGAACGGCGAGCCGACGTCGAGCCCGGTCCAGGCAAGTGAGTGCGGCTGGTCGGCTGCGGAAAGTCCCGCCAGCTCGTCAGCCGGTGCAGCCCGGGGAGCTGGAACTGTCGGGACCCCTGACCGCGGCAGGCCCCACTGCCGGGCCAGCGGCTCGAACGACCCGCCCAGTGACAAGGTGGCCGAGGTCAGCGTCACCGTGCGGCTGCCGAACAGGCGCTCCGCCAGCAGCGCGCCGACTGCCAGCGGCGTTACCCGCAGCGTCGGCGGACGTGCCGACTCCGCCGACACTGGCCGGTCCATCCACACCACGTCGGGACGTTCGGCGACGTCGTCGCCGAACGCGCCGAGGATTCTTTCTGCCGCACTCCGCAGCTCATCAACGGCGACGAAAGCCGACCGGCGCGCAGCGATCCGTTCTGGCTCTTCTTCGGTGTTCTTAGCGCTGGCGCGCAGGTCAGCGGCGCAGCCCGCGGCGGCGTCACGGAGACTGGCGAGCGGGAGGGCGAGATCGGTGGCCAGCACGTCGATGCGCCCGGCCGGAAGTACCGCAAGGACGCGCCCGGCATCCTCGGCCGCGTCCCTGAGCCTGGCGATCAGCTTCTCCTCGGCCATCTTGCCGCAGCGGCGGGCGGCGATCTCCGCCGCCACGGCGGACAGCTCATCGGACGCAACGGAGGTGACCCGGTCGACCAGGTCGTGCGCCTCGTCGATGATCACCACGTCGTGCTCGGGAAAGATGTCGAAGTCCTCCATCGCGTCGATGGCGAGCAGCGCGTGGTTGGTGACGACAATGTCTGCCTTGCCCGCCTCGTCACGCGCCCGCTCGGCAAAGCACTGGGTGCCGAACGGGCAGCGCTGGGCGCCGATGCACTCCCTGGCCGTGACCGCGACCTGGCGCCAGGCCTGCTCGGTCACGCCCGGAACGAGCTCGTCACGGTCACCAGTCTCCGTCCGCGCGGCCCACTCGTGCAGCCGCTGCACCTGCTTTCCGACCGCAGAGGCAGCGCGGGGATCGAAGAGCGCGTCCTGCGGGTCGTCTTCCGCTCCGGTGCGCAGACGGTGCAGGCACAGGTAGTTGCGGCGGCCCTTGAGGATCGCGAAGGCAGGCGCCCTGCCGAGTACGGGCTTCAGCGCGGCGGCAAGGCGCGGCAGGTCGCGGTCGATGAGCTGGCGCTGCAAGGCGATCGTCGCGGTCGATACGACGACGGTGGCCTGCTGCATGACGGAATGGCGCACCGCGGGGACGAGGTAGGCCAGCGACTTGCCGGTCCCGGTTCCGGCCTGGACGGCCAGGTGCTCGCCGGTCTCGATGGAGCGCTGAACTGCCTCGGCCATCGTCACCTGCCCGGGCCGCTCCGCCCCGCCGATGCCGGTGACCGCCGTGGCGAGCAGGGCAGTGACATCAGGCAGACCGGACTTGCTGGCAGGCTCGCGGACGCTATCACCGTGCGCCGGCAGGACGGCGTCGTCCGGTGGGACGGCGTCGCCCGGCGGGACGCCGTCGCCCGGCGGGTTGCGGGCATCGTCTGCGGGGGGCTTGCGGGCGCGGCCGGGGGGCACGGCAGAAAACGCTATCGCGTCCGGGACGGTGGCGGCGACGCGGCGGGCCGGGCGGGCCAGCGAATCCGGCGGCCGACGGCCGGCAGGGCGCGCGCTAGCCGCGCCGGACCTCGAAGGTAAAGCAGCCGAAGTCCACCGCACGGGCGTGCACGACGGCGACCGCCGGATCGGCGAATATCCCGGCGAGGATCGCCTCGGCCGATGCCGCGTTCTGAGTCTCGGCGCGGCCGGCAAGCCGGCCGGCCAGGATCCGGCCGCTGGCGGAGTAGGCGCGGAACACCCTTGGGCAGCCGGTCAGTGCCGCCGGGTATCCGGGGCCGTCCGGGCCCGGGCACGGCGCGGGATGGATGAAGACAGGGCCTACCTCGTCGTAGGGTCCCGGGTCGGCGCCGGTCTCGTACGCCCACCGGCATAGTGGCGCGTAGGAGACGAGCGCGACCCGCTCGCCGGCCCGGCTGAGGCGCAGGCAGCACCGCAGCGGGCTGCCGCCATCCTCGTCGATGATTAGCCGCGGCGGGTGGCCGGCATCATCGCGCCGGCGCAGCTGGCTGAGCACATCCGGGTCGATGGCCCGTACCCGGAGTGCGACGGCAGTCTCGCCTGCGGTTGTCATGTCTTCATCCTGCGCCGCGCTGACCAGGAAGTCTGGCCGGAATCCGCCCTGACCGTTGCGGCTGCCGCAGCCTCGCTGCGGGCCGGCCAGCAGGTCTTCCCGGACCCCGGGGCGATGCGGGCCGGGCCGGGACGTGCCCGGATGAGCCCGGACGGGCCGGGACGTGCCCGGACGAGCCGGGACGGGCCGGGCCGGGACGTGCCCGGATGAGCCGAGACGTGCCCGGACGGGCCGGGACGGGCCGGGGAGATCACCGAGATGCGTTTCGTGTCTCGTTCGCGCCGGAACTCAGCTATCCCGAAGGATCGGCGTCGCCCGTCGCGCCAAATCCTTCGGGATAGCTGAGCATGGGTGACTTGAGCGCACGCGGCAGCGCTGGGGGTAGCGGCCCGGGCGGCCCGGGCGTCTCTGGGGGTACGCCACAAGGTTCCGCTAACCTGCTAGACAATAGTTAACGATTACAGCAACTATTGCGTAATGACTGCAGAAACGCAGCTCGACGAGAATGTGGCACCGCTGTTCGGCGCCCTGTCTGATGCCACCCGGCGCCAGGTCGTGCAACTGCTCGGCGCGGGCCCGCGGCGCGCTGGGGAACTGGCCGCCGCCGCGGGCACCTCCGCCCCGGCGATGAGCCGGCATCTGCGCGTGCTGCTGCAGGCCGGCATCATCGCGGACGAGCGGACCGTGCAGGACGCGCGGGCACGGGTGTTCCGGCTCCGGCCGCAGTCGATGGTGGCCTTGCAGGCCTGGCTCGATCAGCTCCAGGCGCACTGGGACGCCCAGCTTCAGTCGTTCAAGCGGCACGTCGAGGGAAGGACGCGGTAATGAGCGAAGCCAGGTCGGTCTCGTCCGAGGTGGAGGTCGCGGTGGACGCGCCGACCGCGTTCGGCGCGTTCACCTCCGAGATGAACTTGTGGTGGGTCCGCGGGCCCATCAACTTCTTCGATGCTGCCCGGGCGGTGGCCTTGACCTGCGAGCCGGGCGTCGGCGGGCGGCTGCTCGAGGTCTACGACGAGGCAGCGGGCGACGTGCTGGAACTGGGCCGGATCACGGTCTGGCAGCCCGGCGAGCGGCTGGCCTGGCAGAGCTCGGTCGATGACGTCCTGATCGACGTGCGGTTTGAGCCGACCGCGGGCGGGACGATCGTGCGGGTGCTGGCCAGCATCCCGGCGGGCGGCGAGGACCGCGGCGGCACCTCCTGGGTGCGGGTCGTGCCGCCATGGTTCGGCGCATGGTGCGCCCGGCGCGAGACGGCATCGCGGGAACCGCGTGACCTGGGCCGGCTCGCCGTGGCCGTCTATTACGACAAGCCCGCCGCCGCAGCCCGCTGGCTCGCCGCCACCTTCGGGTTCGAGACGCCCGGACGGCTGCCCGGTGACGATGCGGACCGCGACTGGGACGCCGAGCAGACGTGGATCGAGTTCCGCGTCGGGGACTGCTCCCTGATGGTGTTTAAGCTCGAAGGCGAGCGGCCGGAGGGCGGTGCGGATACCCATGAGCCATGGGTGTTCGTCGATGATCTCGATGCCCATTTCGCCCGCGCCCAGGCGGGCGGCGCCGCCATCGTCGAGGGCATCCATCAGCACGGGTACCGCGCGTACGTCGCCCGTGACCTGGAGGGGCATCGCTGGACGATAGCCCAGGCCCGCCCGTCGATGCACTGACCGCCGCACGCCGCGGCACCTGGGCCCGCTGGCCCAGGTCGCCTGGGCCAGATGGCCCGGCCAACGGTCCAGTGCCGGCCGCTCAGCCTCGCCGCCAGTTCTTCATTAACACGGAAATTCAGGCGCGTTCCAGCACGTCTTTGTTTCCGTGCTGATGGACGACACGGGTAGTCCACTGTCACGGTCGCGACTAATGAGCACTCTGTGCGGGTGATGTACGCACGTCACTCTGTGCGGGTGATGTACGCACGTCGTGTCAGGTTGCCCCTGCCGCGTCCTGCACCCTCACTTGCCTTCCCCTGGTCGAGTGGGGATCAGCGGGGCGGAAGCCCGCGCGCCAGGAAGATCGTCCGTCACCCGGGCCGTTCAACGGCGCTCCAGGTCAAGGGGCAGCCGGATATTCGGTGGCGGGTCTGCCCCCGTCCGGCCTAGCGTGGGCGGGGACATCCGAGCTGAGGAGACTGCCCGTGCCGATGATCATGGTCTTCCGTGCCAGGGCGGCCGCCGGCGGCGCCGAACCCGGCCGGTGCCCATTTCCTGCGTGACCGCGGGCTGATCGCGCGGCTTGTCCGCGCTTCCGGAGCCGGGCCGGGCGATCTCGTTTTCGACCTCGGCGCCGGATATGGCACGATCACGACTGCGCTGTCCGCATCCGGTGCCCGCGTGATCGCCGTCGAGCGCGATCAGCGGCTGGCCGGACGACTGCGGCGCCGCTTCGACGGCCATCCGGGTATCCGCATCGTAAAGGCCGACCTGCGCCGGGTCCCGCTGCCACGGCGGGATTTCCTGGTCGTGGCCAGCCCGCCGTTCTCGGTCACCACCACGCTGTGCAGGCGGCTGCTCGGCGATCCGGCCGTGCCGCTTGCCGGGGCCGAGCTGATCCTGCAGTGGGGCGCCGCGCGCTGGCTTGCCAGCCCGGTGCCGCGTGACGCGGAAACTGCCTGGTGGGCCTGCCGCTACCAGATCACCCTGGCCCGCAGGATCAGCGCGGCGAGTTTCCTGCCGCCGCCAGCGGTCGATGCCGCCCAGGTGTCCGTCCGGCGCCGCCCGGGTGCCACGCCGCCGGCGGCTCAGCGTGAGTTGCGCAGGTTGCTGCGCGCCGCGTACGCCAGCGGCCAGGAGCCGTTGGACCGCGTACTGAAAGGCCGCGCATCCGGCAGCCCGGCGGTGCCGGATTCCGCGCTGCGGGCGCTGATCGCGGCGGCCGGGGTCGGCCCGCGCACGCCCGCCGCCGCGGTGACCGCCGAGAACTGGCATCAGATCGGCCGGCGGCTGGCCGGCCGGTACGGCGGCACTGGCTAGTGCGCGAGCGCGCCTGCCGGGCCGGCCGGATCTGCCGGGCCAGGCGGACCGGCTGCGGGAGGCAGGCCCGCAGCGGGAGGCGGGCCGGCGGGAGCAGGTGCCTGGCGCCGCAGCTGCCTTACTTCAGGAACGAGCAGGACGGCCGCAGTCAGCACCGCGATGATGATGCCACCCGCGGTCAGCACAGCTGACGTGCCGAAGGCGCCGGCGAGCGGGCCAGCCACCACGGTGCCGACAGGAGCCAGCGCGAGACTGCCCAGGGCGTCGTAGGACGAGACGCGGGAAAGCATGGCTGGCGGTATCTCCTGCTGCATCGTAGTGGTCCAGTTGACAACGAAAATCTCGGCGCAGCCGCCAGCGAAGAGGGCCGCCGCCGCATCGAGGGGGACAGCGAGAGGCACGGCCAGCGCGAACATCAGCACGGCAAACGCGGGCACGGCCAGGGTCCCGGCCAGCAGCATCCGGCGCGGGCGGAACCTGAGCATCACCACGCCGCCGGCGACAGCCCCGACGGCGTAGCCGGCCACTATGATGCCCCAGCTGCGGGCACCGCCGAGGCGGTCATCGGCGACCAGCGGCCCGAGGACGTTGATGGTTCCGGCGGAGATGCCGACAATGAACGCGAACTGCAGCACGATCGACCACAGCCAGCGCCGGGAGATGAACTCGTGCCAGCCCTCGCGCAGTTCGTGCACGAGGCCAGTCGCCGCCACGGGGGGCAGGGCGGGAAAACGCATGCCAGCCCGCAGCACCGCGGCAATGGCGAAACTCGCGGCATCTATCGCCAGCCCCCAGCCCGGGCCGGCCAGGCCGACCAGGACGCCGCCGAGCGCCGCGCCGCCGATCGAGGCGGTATTGCGCCCGGTGCGGTCCAGCGCGTTCGCCTGCGACCGCTGATCGGCCGCTACTGTCTGCGGCAGCAATCCCTGCGCGGCCGGATAGTAGAAGCCCGCGCCGACGCCCCCCGTCGCAGCCAGGGCCGCCAGCTGCCAGACCCGGGCATGACCGGTCAGCAGCAGAACGGCTGAGGTGCCTTGCGCCATCGCCTGGAGCACGTTCGCCGCCACGATGACCTGGTGGCGGGGCAGCCGGTCCGCGATAACGCCGCCGAGCAGCAGGAAGGCGATCAGCGGAATCAGCCCTGCCGTCGCGACGTATCCGATGTCGCTGGCAGAGCCCCCGATCCTGAGCACAG
>Ga0302229_10000214_pt1 | contig 45003 bp, 40 predicted proteins | sample II_Palsa_N1_3_FD_193518 | JGI IMG/M metagenome (GOLD analysis project Ga0302229, IMG submission 193518) | Peat permafrost microbial communities from Stordalen Mire near Abisko, Sweden - II_Palsa_N1_3 | ecosystem: Environmental > Terrestrial > Soil > Palsa > Peat permafrost | place: Sweden... | reverse complement strand
GAGCGGCAGCCGCGACCGGTCCACCCCCCAGTTCAGCGCAAGCACGGGACCGGCACCAGGCCACCAGGCGCCGCGACGACCCGGCGGACGACCCGGAAACGGCCTTAATTCAGGAGGCTCCTAGCCGTCGAGGTGGATGATGACGGTATCGTTCACCTCTTCTTCGACGCGCCCCCGGAGGCGCCGACCACCCGCGGCTTCGCGGGCATCCTGCACGCCGGGCTTGATGGGCTGGGCGCGGACGAGATCCTCAGCACGCCGGGGGAGTTCTCCAGCCAGCTCGGGTTGCAGGACCTGGTGAGCCCGCTGCGGCTGCGCGGCATGGCGGCGATGCTGGCCCGGATCAAGCGGCAGCTGCGCGAGCAACGGGGCTGACGGTTCCTGCCGGTGACCAATGCCGGCCTCATGCCGCGGCGCCGCGGAAATTCGAAGGCGCTGCGGAGGTCTTCCGCGGTACGGTCCCGCGATGGACGATGCGGATGGCTACTTCGGGGAACGTGTCGCGGCGACCTACGACGAGTCGTCGGCGGACATGTTCGAGCCGGCCGCGGTGGACGCGGCGGCCGGCGTTCTGGCGGGGCTCGCCGGCCGTGGCCGTGCCCTGGAGCTGGGCATCGGCACCGGACGCATCGCCCTGCCGCTGGCGCGTCTCGGCGTGCCGGTCCACGGCATCGACATGTCGCGGGCAATGGTTGCCCGGCTGCGTGACAAGCCGGGCGGCGACGCGATCGGCGTGACGATCGGCGACTTCGCGACGACGAGAGTGGACGGGACGTTCGCCGTCGCGTACCTGGTCTTCAACACGATCATGAACCTGACGACGCAGGCGGCGCAGGTGGCCTGCTTCGGCAACGTCGCTGCGCACCTTGAACCCGGCGGCTGCTTCGTCATCGAGGTCTCGATCCCCGATCTGCGCAGGCTCCCGCCCGGGCAGGACGTCGTGCCGTTCCACGTGAGCCCGGCCAGGTGGGCGTTCGACGTCTACGACGTCGCCACGCAGGCGATGAGCTCGAACTACGTCGAGGTGGCCGGCGGCCGCGGCGAGTACACCTCGTTCCCCTTCCGGTACGTGTGGCCGGCCGAACTCGACCTGATGGCCCAGCTCGCAGGAATGCGCCTGCGCGAGCGGTGGGACGGGTGGACCCGGGAGCCCTTCACCAGCGAGAGCCGCCAGCATGTCTCGATCTGGGAGAAGCCCGCCAGCTAACCGCGAGTCAGTCATCCGCTAGCCGGTCAGGACTCGCAGTTCCTGCGGTCCGCGGAAGGAGATGTTGGGGTCCCTCCTGTCAGGCCTGGCGCCGCGCCTCCATGAACCGCAGGATCAGCGGAGTGAAGATCAGCTGCATGGCCAGCTCCATCTTCCCGCCCGGCACGACGATGATGTTCGGCCGGGACATGAACGAGTCATGCAGCATGGACAGCAGGTAGGGAAAGTCGATGCCCCTGGGGTTGGCGAACCGGATGACGAGAAAGCTCTCGTCGGCGGTCGGGATGAAGCGCGCGATGAACGGATTCGAGGTGTCCACCGTGGGGACGCGCTGGAAGTTCACGTGCGTACGGGAAAACTGCGGGCAGATGTAATTGACGTAGTCCGGCATCCGCCGCAGGATCGTGTCCACGATGGCCTCGCTGGAGTAGCCCCGGGTGGTCTTGTCGCGATGCAGCTTCTGGATCCACTCGAGGTTGATGATCGGGACAACCCCGACCAGCAGGTCCGCATGCTGGGCGATGTCCGCCTTGTCGGTGACGGCAGCACCGTGCAGGCCCTCGTAGAACAGCATTTCGCTCTCGGGGTCGACGTCCTGCCACGGCGTGAACGTCCCTGGCTGCTGCCCGTAGTGCCCGGCCTCCTGCGTGTCGTGCAGGTACTTGCGGATCTGGCCGCCACCGCGCTCGCCGTATTCGCGGAACAGGGTCTCGAGTTCTTCGAGCAGGTTGGCCTCGGGGGAGAAGTGGCAGAGATGGTGGTTGCCGCCGGTGTCGGCTTCGGCCATGGCGGTGCTCATCTGCTCCCGGTCGTAACGGTGGAAGGAGTCGCCCTCCACGATCGTCGCGTTGATCTGCTCTCGCCGGAAGATGTGCTGGAAGGTCCTGGTCACCGAGGACGTGCCCGCACCGGACGAGCCGGTGATGGCGAGGACGGGGTGCTTGGCCGACATGTGCCTCTCCTGCAGCTACTGGAGCCGGAACAGGGAACGGGTGTTGAACAGTGAGTCGTCGAAGGCTGGCTGCGGTACGTCGGCCTGGTCGCGGTGGTAGCGCTCGATCCGCTCGACCTCGTTCCTGGACCCGAGAATCAGCGGCGCGCGCTGGTGCAGGCCCGTCGGCTGGAGTTCCATGACGCGTTCGCGGCCGGTGCTGGCGCCCCCGCCGGCCTGCTCGACGATGAACGCGATCGGATTGCACTCGTACATCAGCCGCAGCCGCCCCGGCCGGGCCGGCTCCTTGCTGTCCCTGGGGTACAGGAAGACGCCGCCGCGGGTGAGTATGCGGTATGTCTCAGCTACCAGGGAAGCGATCCAGCGCATGTTGAAGTCCCGGCCTCGCGGCCCGGTCCCGCCCGCCAGGCATTCGGAGATGTAGCGGCGTACCGGAGGCTCCCAGAAGCGCTCGTTGGATGCGTTGATCGCGAACTCCCCGCAGTCCTCGGGGATGCGCAGCTGCGGGTGGGTGAGGATGAACGCCCCGATGTCACGATCGAGCGTGAATCCGTCAACGCCGTCGCCGGTGGTGAGGATCAGCATGGTCGACGGCCCGTACAGGGCGAAGCCGGCGCACACCTGAGCCGTGCCCGGCTGCAGGAAGTGCTCGGCCCGCGGCTGCGCATCCGGGTCAGGGCTGCGCAGGATGGAGAAGATCGTGCCAACCGAGATGTTGGCATCAATGTTGCCCGAGCCGTCCAGCGGGTCGAATACCAGCAGGTATTTCCCGCGCCGCTGGCGCTCCGGGATGGGGTAGATGTCTTCCATCTCTTCCGACGCCATCGCGGCCAGGTGCCCGGCCCATTCCGTCTCGCCGATCATCACCTCATTGCTGATGAGGTCGAGCTTCTTCTGTACCTCGCCCTGGACGTTCTCCACGCCAGCGCTTCCCAGGGCGCCGACCAGCGCGCCGCGGTTGACCTGGTTACTGATGATCTTCACGGCTGTTGCCACCGCGTTGAGCAGCCCGGAGAAATCACCGGTTGAGCCGGGATGACGGTGCTCGGACTCGATCGTGTACCGGGTCAGCGTCCTGCGTTCCTCACGCACGGCTTGCCTCCGGCACGTTGACACGCTCCTCTTCAGGCCGCGCTCGCAGCGTCGTCCCTGGTCGAGCTTAGGGAAGCGATGCCGAAGTCGCCTCACCCCTCAGAGTGGACGAAGGGGTGAGGTACCCCCTGCGGGGGGTCTTCCCGGCCAGATACCGGGATGCTTCCCGCGATGGTGGTTCCTTGTCCTGGCCGTGAGCGGATCTCGATGCATCCGCCGAGCGCCTCAAGGCGGTCGGCCATCCCCTGCAGGCCGGTGCCGTTGGCGGTCGCAGCCGGGTCGAATCCCCGGCCGTCATCGGTGATTTCGAAGGACAGGTGGCTGTTCACTGCCGACACGCTCAGCCGGGCCGAGGTTGCGCTGGAGTACTTGGCGATGTTCTGCAGGGCCTCCAGGCAGCAGAAGTAGACGGCCGCCTCCACCTCCTGGTGGTATCGGCCGACTCCCTCGGCCTCCGCGGCGACGGGCACCGGGGATCTTCTGGCCTGGGCTGCCAGCGCGTCCGGAAGGCCCCGGTCGGCTAGCAGCGGCGGGTAGATGCCATGCGCCAGCTCCCTCAGGTCCCGGGCGGCCTCGCCCGTTTGCGCCTGCAGTTCCGCCATGGCGGCATGTGCCTCACCCGGGTCGTCATCGATCAGTGCGTCCGTCAGCCTTAGCCGCACCGCCAGCGCCACGAGCTGCTGCTGGGCTCCGTCGTGGATGTTGCGCTCGATCCGCCTGCGCTCGGAGTCCTGCGCCGCTACCAGCCGCTGGCGCGAGGCCCGGAGTTCCTCGATCAGCCGGGCATTGCGGAGCACCAGGCCGGCCTGTCCGGCAAGATCGCGGATGAGCTTGTCCTGGGCGGCGGTCAGCGGGCTGCCCGGCGGCATCCGCACGGTCAGGGCGCCGAGAAGCTGGCCCTGATGCAGGACGGGCACGGCGCGATCCGTGCCGTGGATCAAGGGCAGTCCGCCGGCCGCCGAGACCGGGAGAATGGCAGGCGCCGGTGTCTCCTCCGGCCAGCCGCCAGCGCGGTGCAGCTCGGCCCCCAGGGCCAGCCATACCTCCGCTGCCTGCGCGCCAGTGCACTGGGCCAGGATCTGGGCCATCCGGCGCGGAACTTCCTCCGTCGCGTAGGCATCGGCCATCCGGCCGGAGAATTCAGCCAGCACCTCATAGGGCGTGGCGCGCCGTCCGTACACAACGCGGTTCGCGAGGTGCTGGACCCGCTCGCGGAGCGGCTGGAAGGCCACCGCGATCACGGCCGCGGCCACGGCGGCGAGGGCTAGGCTGCCGCGTCGGCCGACGAGCGCCCCGGCACCGGCCACGGTGGCTGCGTAAATCGCTGTGATGAATACTGCCAGTGTCCCGAACACGATCGTTTTGCTGATGACCAGGTCGAGGTCATAGAGGTGGTACTTCAGTACGGCCACCGCGATGGCGACCGGGATCAGCGAGAAGAGGACGAGTGAGTACCGGCCGTTTCCGAAGATGACGACGATCGAGACCACTACGGCGGCGAAGACCACGGTGACGGTGTAGACGAACCACCTCAGCTGCTGCCGCTCGTCGCCTCGTGAGCGCCGGAACCGCATGATCAGGGCCGCGACGCAGGCCGCCACGACGGTCAGCTGGATGGCCAGGAACGGTGTGGCGACCGCCTGGACGGCGGACTGGCCGGGCAGCAGCGAGGGCAGGGTGCGGCGGGAGAAGATGCCGGTCACGTCCACCGACCACAGCGCCGCGGTAACCGCGAGCACGCCGTAGACGAAGGCTCCGTACCACAGCAGCCAGCGCCAGCGCGGCGACGGCAGCCTGCCGTCGGGGAACAGCAGCAGCAGCAGCCCGATGACCAGGAAGAGGAGATGCGAGCCCAGGATCAGGTTCGCCATCCAGGCCGCGAACGTCCCGAGCGGCAGCGGCCCGGCCGCGCGGGCGAATGACCGGAGCGCCCAGCCGTCGGCGGCAAGCCCGATAGCGGCAAAAGGCCCGGACAGCAGCACGATCCAGCCCACCGTGTTCCGCGGCTGGCGGATCACTATCAGCGACCCCATCCCGGTGAAGGTGGCGGGCATGAGCAGGGACGGGGCGGGATAGAGCTGGTGCGGCTGGAAGGCAATCCAGATGATCAGCGTGCCCGTCACGGCCGCGGCAATCGCCACCGCGACGGCAACCGGGGAGCGCAGCATGCCCACCGGGGAGCGCAGCACGCCTGCCGATGCTCGGCGGTTCATCGGCGCGACCAGGCCAGGTTCATCTGATGCTCCTCTGCTGAAAGATGCTGAGGACATCGTCGAACGGCGGCAACCGCTGAGGCGTCCGCCGCCGGATGGAAGCTGCGCCCGGCATGTCCGCCCCGGGGAGGACCCCGGGCGGTCCTCAGCCGATCCCGGGCAGCCGGGCCAGCACTTTCCACCCGCCGTCGTCTGCCGGGCCGGCGGTGAAGTCGCCGCCGCAGGCAGCCGCACGCTCGCGCAGGCCGGCCAGGCCACGGCTGCCCCCGGTGCGCTCGAGCCCGGACGGCGCGGCCACCGCGGGCCCGTTGACCACGCTGATCGTGACGTGCCCGTCCCCGGTCTCGATGGTGATCCTGACCGGCGCGCCGGGGGCGTGCTTGAGCGCGTTCGTCAGGCTCTCCTGGATCAGGCGGTAGGCGGTCTGCGAGAGCGCCGGTGACAGGCCCCCGGCGGAGCCGGTGAAAGCGCACGTGACCTGCAGTCCGGTAGCGGCGGCCCGCGCGACGAGCTCGTCGATCAAGCGCAGGCCGTCGGCGCTGCCTGGTGGCGGGCGGTGGTCAAGCAGCTCGACGAGGCGGCTGATCTCGGCCTCTGCCTGCCGGGCTGCTTCGCCGATGGAGTCGAAAGCCTCGGCGGCCCTAGCCGGATCGGTTGCCGCCAGCCGCCGTCCCGCGCTCGCCTGGATCACCATCACGCTGACGCCGTGCGCCACGATGTCATGCAGTTCCCGCGCGATGCGCGCACGCTCGTAACGCACCGACTCCGCCGCGAAGAGCTCCCGCTCCTGCTCCAGCTCGCTGCCGCGGATGGTGAGCTGCTCGGTGAGGTGCCGGCGCGATCGGGCAACGAGCCCGGCTGCCCACGGGCCTATCGTGATGATCACAACAAATGGGTTGAAGTGCCCCACCGCGATCTGCAAGCCGGTGCAGAGCAGCGCGATAGTGAGAATCGACAAGCCGAGGCTGGTGCCCGCCCCGAGTGAGTAAGCAAGCAGGAAGATCACAACAAAAAGCACGCCGAACGGATCACCCGCCGCCGGTCCAGCCGCGCCAGCGAGGCCGAGAATCGCCGCGGCTGCCAGTGCCGCCACCGGCGGATAGGCACGTCGCAGGACCAGGCAGCCGCAGACTCCGGTCGCGCATACCGCCTGGAGCGGCCGGCCAGGCCGGCTCAGCTGCCCGGCCGCCGCCAGGACTGACAGCAGCAGCGCGATCAGGATCGCGGCGGCGGCGACGTCGCCGCGCCAGCTATCCAGGGCATGCCAGGCGCGCTGGGCGGCGTTACGCATAGCGCGGCGTCAGCGGCAGCTGCACAAGCACGTCACACCGGCCTGCCTGGTTCTCGACGCGCAGTGTCCCGCCCAGCAGCGCGGCCCGCTCACGGACAAGCGCGAGTGCCGTCGCCGGATCGCCGTCCCGGGCGGCCGGCCCGGTAACCTGCAGCTCAAGCGCGTCGGGGGCGAACCGCACCCGTACGTCAATGCGGGCCTCCGGGGCATCCTCCAGGGCCATCAGCAAATGCTCGACGATCCGGTAACCGGACAGCTCCACGCCGTCCGGCAGTGCGCGAGGACTGCCCTCGACCTGGAGCCTGGCGTCCGCGCTGGTGGCCCGCTCCAGCAGGTTGCCGAGCTGCGCGAGCACCGGCTGCGGCTCGGTGAGGGACTCTTGCCGCAGGGTGCCGACAACCTCCCGCATCTGCGACAAGGTGGCCCGGCCGCTGGTCTCGACGGCGGCGAAGGCGCCGTCCGCCGCGGCCGGGTCGCTGAAGACCTTCTCGCGCCCCGCTGCGGCGGCGGCGGCAATCGCGATGATCCGGTCACGCAGGAAGCTGTCGAGACCGCCGGCGACCCGCGCTCGGTCAGCCGCCACGGCAAGCTGCGCGGTCTGCTCACGCTGCTCACGGAGTTCATCGTTCCGGTGCCGGAGCGCCGCTGCTGTGGCGCTGCGGGACCGGACGAGCTGCCCGGCGACGCAGAACCCTGCCGTCACGGGCAACCCGGCGACCAGGAATGCAGGACCGAGCTGCGGATCGAAGAACGCCTGCGTTGTCACCGCGCCCAGGCAGAACGCAATGCCCACGGCCAGCCGCCGGCCGCTGCACCGGGTACCGACGAAGAACGCGATCGCGAAAACGGCGGGAAGTGCCGCGCCGCAGCGGACCATCGGGCCGATGAGCAGCTCGTTTACCGTCGCGCCGATGGCGACTGCGGCCGCGGCAGTGGCCGGTGCCCGGCGTTCCCACGCCACTGGCAGCGTCATGGCCAGCGCACCCAGGGCCGCGACGACGCCGCCGGGCGGGTGCTGCGCGGTCAGCTTCCCGCTGATGATGCCCACCATGAACAGGCTCAGCGCCCCGGCGAGGACGATATCTCCCCGGCCGACCTCACGCAGCCCCCACGCAGGCCGGCCGAGCCAGCTGCCCAGGCGTATCCGGTTCACGGCTGCCCTCCTCGGCCGGCACTCTATTGTCGCTGCGCGCCGGCGCCGATGCCAGGCCTTCGTCCCGCGCTCGCGCTCGCGCTCGCGCTCACGCTCGCGTTCCCGTTCGTATTCGCGTTCACTTTCATAACCTAGGCAGTGACCGCCGCCGGGGCGTCCTTCCCCGGGACGACCTGCCGGCACCGCCGTCCCCCGCCAGGAGGACCCGTGCCCGCCGGTGCCCGGCTAGCATAAGCATCGATCAACCTGCGAGAGGCTAACTGTGCCGTGACCAGCCGGACTGTGCCGTGACCAGCGTGGCAGTGCATTGACCAGCCTGGCTGTGCATTGACCAGCCTGGCTGTGCCGTGAACAGCACTGCGAGTGCGCCGGCTGGCCAGGCTATCTCGGTGGTCATCGCAGACGACCAGCGACTGGTGCGGGCGGGTTTCCGCGTCATCTTGGAAAGCGAACCCGACATCCGCGTGGTCGGCGAGGCCGCCGATGGACGGGAAGCCATCGAGATGGTGCGGGCGCTGGCCCCGGCCGTCGTCCTGATGGACATCCGGATGCCGAACATGGACGGCCTGACCGCGGCCCGGCGCATCATCGGGCATTCCGTCAGCCGGGTTCTCATCCTGACGACCTTCGACGCCGACGAGTACGTCTACGAGACACTCAAGATCGGCGCAAGCGGATTCCTGCTGAAAGACGCGCCGCCTGAGCAGCTGGTCGCCGCGGTGCGCTGCATCGCCGCCGGCGACGCCCTGATCGACCCGTCAGTAACGCGGCGCCTGATCCGCCGGTTCGCCCGCGCGGCCCGCCCGGCCTCGGTGCTGCCCGCCCAGCTGAACGAGCTCACAGCGAGAGAGCTGGACGTCCTCCGGCTGATCGCCCGCGGGCTCGCCAACTCCGAGATCGCAGCGGAACTCGTCGTCGAGGAAAGCACTGTCAAGACCCATGTCAGCCGAATACTGATGAAACTCCGGCTCCGCGACCGCGTGCAGGCCGTCGTAGTCGCGTACGAGTCCGGCTTCGTCGTCCCCGACGAGCGCATTGACCGTGATTAATCACCGCGCCCGCCCTGCCTGACACCGCGCCCGCCGTGAGTAGGTGCCCGCCCTGAGCACGTGCCCGCCGTGAGCGCAGCCCGAAGCCATCGTCGCTGCCCAGCCGGGCCTGCGGCCGAAGGATCAGCCGGGGGTCGGGAGGGGGATGACCTGCGGCGATCCCGTACCTAGATCAAGGAAAAAAATCGAATTTAGTTATGATTATTGACTCGATCTGGCTCCACTATTCGATAGTATTATCGAAGAAGGATTAAGCCGAGGCGGCGGCCCGGAACCGGCGCTCAGCGGAGGAGGTGACCCGATGCCAGCAGAGGCGGCAGATGCAGGAAACGCCGGTGGCGCGGGTGCCCCGCAGGGCTTGTCGTGGTCGTGGGAGCTGGACTTCGGTGCCCTGCTGGCCGCCCTTACCGGTACTGACCCGCCTGACGCGGATTCCCCCGGCGTAGGGGGTGAGGAGGCTGCGCAGCAGGCTATCCAGGATGACCTGGATGCCCTGGATGACCAGGATGGCGGCGCGGGACGGACTCCGGTGACGGCGGTGGCGGGGCGGGTCGCCGAGCGGCTGGCGCCGGGCCCGGACCTGGCCGCGTGGCTGGCTACTGCGCTGCCGGCCGGCCTCGGTGACGGTGACCTGGCCGCGGTCGCGGGATCATGGCGGCGGGTGGCGTCGTGGGCGCAGGCCCGGGAGCTGGCCGCGGTCGCGCAGATGACCTCCCGGGCCGCCGCCCGGGACGAGCACGCCAGCACCAGCGAGGATGGGCGTCCCTCCCAGGTCACGCCGTCGGCGGCGGCGGAGGTGGCGCTGGAGCTGACGATGTCGCAGTACGGGGCGTCGGCGTGGGCGCAGCTGGCGGTGGAACTGGCCTGGCGGCTGCCCGGCACCGGCGCCGCGCTCACCGCCGGGGTCATCGACCTGCCCCGGGCCCGTCTGATCGCGGAGGCGACCAGCCCACTCGGTGATGAGATCGCCCGCGCGGTCGAGGAACGGGTCCTGCCCGCCGCCGGCGACCAGACCACCGGGATGCTCCGCGCCGCCCTGCGTCGCGCCGTCATCGCCACGGACCCGCAAGGCGCAGAGGAACGCCGCAAGGATGCAGAGCGGCGGGCGCAAGTGGTGCTCTATCCGGATCAGGACTGCACGGCGACGCTGGCCGGGCAGCGGCTGCCCGCGGTGCACGCCGCGGCGGCGATGGCGCGGATAAAGGCCATGGCCCGCGCCTTGAAGGCCTCCGGCGCCGGCGGCGGCGTCGACCTGCTGTCCGCCCAGGTGTACATCGGCCTCCTCCTCGGCACCCTGCCCCTGATCCCGCCCGCCGAAGACGCGCCCCCCGACCAGCCTCCCGGCACCGATGCTCATGACGATCCCGGCGACGGACCCCGCGACGACCCAGGCAATGGGCCCGCTGATGACCCGCGAGATGACAGCCCGGCTAATGACGTGCCGCCGCCCGGGGACCAGGACGCGCCCCGCGACGAAGACCCCGGTCCCGGCGATGGTCCGGCGCAGGGTACGCCCGCCGGTTACAGCGACGCCGACCACGATGACGACGGCTGGCTGGCCCCCGACTGGCCAGGCCTGCCTGCACTGATCCCGCCCGCCTTCACCCGCCCCGGCGCCCCGGTCCCGGATGGCCGGCCGGTGGCCGGGCTGCTGGACGTGTCGCTGCCCTGGCAGGTACTGGCAGGGATCAGCTCCGGGCCGGGGTACCTGGGCCGGATCGGGCCGATAACTGCCCCTCAGGCCCGCCGCCTTGCCGCGGCCGCCGCCCGGGACCCGGCCGTCGAATGGCGGATCATCGTCACCACTACCGACGGGTATGCCCTCTCCGTCACCCGCATCCCCTGCCCCCGCCCCCGCCCCCGCGGCCGTCCGCCCGGATCGGGCACCGGGCAAGGAGCCGGTGATGCAGCCGGAACGGGCGCTGGGAACCGACCCGGTGCCGGGACCGGGCTAGTCGGCCGCGTCACCCTGACCATCGGCGAGGACATTGCGGCCCACCCGCCGCCCTCGTGGCCGAGACAAGGATCAGGAGCAGGCCCGGGCCCGCCAGACGGCATCCTTTCCCGGGTATTGCTGGCCGCAGCCACCGCCGCGGCCTGTGCCCGGGCTGCCATAGCCGCCGATGACGCCGCCGGAGGGTGCGCGCACAGCTCGGCTAGCCCCGCCTACCGGCCCCCGCCGCGGCTCAAGGAATATGTTGCCGCCCGGGACCTCACCTGCCGGTTCCCCCGCTGCCGCCAGCCCGCCTGGCGCGGCGACCTCGACCACACCATTCCGTTCGACGACGGCGGCCTGACCTGCCGCTGCAACCTCGGCGGCCTCTGCCGCACCCACCACATCCTCAAGCACCACCCCGACTGGAAACTACGGCAGATAGCCCCCGGCACCTTCGCCTGGACCACGCCGGCCGGCCGGGCCTTCACCGCAACCCCCGACACCCACATCGTGTAGGAAGCCCAGCGGAGGGCGGTCGGCAATGCAAGGCAGCGACGGCCCGGGCAAGACAGGGGCAGCCAGGGCAGGGCAGGGGCAGCCAGGGCAGGGCAGGAGGGCGAGGCGGCGGGCAGGCGAGCGACGGTGGGCAGCCCGGCCATGAAGAGCAGTCGGCCGGCCAGCCTGGCAGACCGGCAACGGCGCAAGGAGGTCGCAGCTCATGGGCTGGGATAACCCGCCGGTGCCATGGCAGGAATTCGAACGGCGACTGTCCTGGCGCGCCTCCAGCAGCCGCGACAATAGCGCCCGCAGCGACCCCCGCAGCGATGGCGACACCCGCGACACCCGCGACACCCGCGACAGCGGCGACAGCGGCGACAGCGGCGACAACGGGAAGCCGGCTGGGGGCGTAGCTGCGCAGCGGCCGCAGCCGGTGACCCACCTGCCTGACCGGCGGAAACGACCGAGACGTCAGGGCCAGCCGGGCCGCCTGGGCCAGCCGGGCCGCCTGGACCTGGCTGACCGGCAGGGCGGCCCCGCGTGGGCGGAGCTGCACTGCCATTCGTCCTACAGTTTCCTCGACGGCGCGTCCAGCCCCGCCGAGCTGGTCGGCGAGGCGCTGGAACTCGGCCTGACAGCGCTGGCCATCACTGATCACGACGGCATGTATGGAGTGCCGCAGTTCGCCCAGGCAGCAGCCCGCGTGAAGGAGGCAGGAGGCACCGGTCTCGGCACGGTCTTCGGCGCCGAACTCAGCCTGGACCTGCCCGGCGGCCAGGGCGGCGTTCCCGACCCCACCGGCAGGCACCTGCTGGTGCTCGCCCGCGACCCGGACGGATACCGGCGGCTGTGCCGGGTGATCAGCGCGGCGCAGATCGCCGGGGGAGAAAAGGGCCGCCCCGTCTACGACGCAGCGCAGCTCGCTGCGGCGCATGACGGGCACTGGGTGATCCTCACCGGCTGCCGAAAGGGCGCCGTGCCCGCCGCCCTGGCCGCCGGCGGCCTGGGACCGGCCGGCCAGGAGACGGCCGGCGGGGAGACAGCCGGCCAGGAGGCAGCCGCCCGGGAGCTCAGCGAGCTAGCAGCCATGTTCGGCCGGGACAACGTCATGGTGGAGCTGATCAGTCACGGCCAGCCAGCCGACGACGAGCGCAACGACGCGCTGTTCGAGCTGGCCGCCAGGGCAGGGCTAGCCGTGATCGCCACGAATAACGTGCATTACGCGGATCCGCCGCGGGCCAGGCTGGCCCAGGCGCTGGCCGCGATCAGGGCCCGCCGGAGCCTGGACGAGATGAATGGCTGGCTGGCCGCCTCCGGGACTGCCTACCTGAGGTCGGGCGCGGAGATGGCCGCGCGGCTGCGCAGGTATCCCGGCGTGCTGGAGCGTACCGTGGAGCTGGCCGGCGACTGCGCGTTCGACTTCAAGGTGATCGCCCCGAAGCTGCCGGACTTCCCGGTGCCCGAGGGCTGCGACGAGGCGCGCTTCCTGCGGGAGCTGGTCGCCAGGAAGGCACCGGAACGCTACGGCCCGCCGCATCGCGAACGCGTGCCAGGTGCCTACCGTCAGATCGAGCGCGAGCTCGACGTGATCGAGGATCTTAAGTTTCCCGGCTACTTCCTGATCGTGCACGACATCGTCAGGTTCTGCGAGGAGGCCGGCATCCTCTGCCAGGGCCGTGGTTCAGCGGCCAATTCAGCGGTCTGCTACGCGATCGGGATTACCAGCGTGGACTCCGTCCGGCATGGATTGCTGTTTGAACGGTTCCTGTCATCGGGCCGTGACGGTCCGCCCGACATTGACCTGGACATCGAGCACCGCCGCAGGGAAGAGGTCATCCAGTACGTTTACGAGACCTACGGCAGGGACCGGGCGGCCCAGGTCGCCAACGTGATCTCCTACCGGCCGCGGATGGCGCTGCGCGACGCCGGGCGGGCACTCGGCTACGCGCCGGAGCAGCAGGATCAATGGGCACGTCAGGTCGGCCCCCGGCAGTATGGCGCGGGCCAGCCGGTCCCGCCTGACTCCGGGGTTCCCGAGGCAGTGGTCAAGCTCGCCGGGCAGATGCAGCGGCTGCCCCGGCACCTTGGCATCCACTCCGGCGGGATGGTGATCTGCGACCGGCCGGTGGGGGAGGTGTGCCCGGTGGAGTGGGCGCGGATGCCCGGCCGCACGGTGCTGCAGTGGGACAAGGACGACTGCGCGTACGCCGGCCTGGTCAAGTTCGACCTGCTCGGCCTGGGCATGCTGTCGGCGCTGCGGGACTGCTTCGAGCTGGTCGAGGCCCATCACGGCCGGCGCTGGAGCCTGGATTCGATTCCGCAGGAGGACGTCGGCGTCTACGGGATGCTGCGGGCGGCGGACACGGTCGGGGTCTTCCAGGTCGAGTCGCGTGCCCAGATGGCCACCCTGCCGCGGCTGCGGCCGGAGAAGTTCTACGACCTGGTGATCGAGGTCGCGCTGATCAGGCCGGGCCCGATCCAGGGCGGCTCGGTCCATCCCTACCTGCGCCGCAAGCGCGGCGAGGAGCCGCCGGCCCTGCCGCACCCGTCCATGGAGCATGCGCTCGGCAAGACCCTCGGCGTGCCGCTGTTCCAGGAGCAGATGATGCAGATCGCGGTGGACTGCGCCGGGTTCACCCCGACCGAGGCGGACAAGCTCCGTCAGGCGATGAGCTCCAAGCGCGCCCCGGAGCGAATCGAGGAACTGCACCAGCGGCTGCTGGAGGGAATGGCGGAAAGGGACATCCCGCCGGCCGTCGCCGAGGACATCTACGAGAAGATCCTCGCTTTCTCCAGCTTCGGGTTCCCCGAGTCGCACGCGATCAGCTTCGCCTACCTGGTTTACGCGAGCGCCTGGCTGAAGTGCTACTACCCGGCCGCGTTCACCGCCGCGCTGCTGCGCAACCAGCCGATGGGCTTCTACTCGCCGGCCAGCCTGATCAGCGACGTACGACGGCACGGCGTGCAGGTAAGCGGCATCGATATCAACGTCAGTGCCGTGCTCGCGACGCTCGAAGAGCAGCAAAAACCACTAAACCAGATGCATAACGGATGGTTCCCCGCCAGTCCAGCCCGCAAGGCTGATCTCACCGGGGCAGCTGCGCCAGCGTCTGCGCAGCCCGCGATCCGGCTCGGCCTGTCCGGCGTGCGGAACCTGGGCGCCGCGGCGGCTGCCGCCATCGTGGCCGGGCAGCCGTACGCGGACCTGGAGGACTTCGCTCGCCGCACCGCGCTGCCCGCGCCGACGCTGGAGGCACTGGCCATGGCGGGCGCGTTCGGCTGCTTCGGGGTGAGCAGGCGCGAAGCGCTGTGGGCGGCCGGCGCGGCCGCCACGATCTGCGATGGCCAGCTGTCGGGCACCACCCCGGGGATGGCCGCGCCGCCGCTGCCGGCCATGACCGCAGCCGAGGAGACCTTCGCCGACCTGTGGGCGACAGGCACCTTCGGTACCCATCCGATCGAGCACATCAGGGAAATGCTCACTGAGCGCGGAGTGGCGCCATCATCGGCGCTGAAGACGGCGCCGGACCGGTCCGCCATCGTGGTCGGCGGGCTGGTCACGCACCGGCAGCAGCCGGGGACGGCGCGGGGGGTGGTGTTCCTGAGCCTGGAGGACGAGACCGGGATGGCCAACGTGATCTGCCCGCCGGCCGTGTGGGAACGGCACCGCCGCCTGGCGATGGACGCCAGCGCGCTGCTGGTGCACGGCCGGGTGGAACGGCTGGAAGGGGCAGTCAGCCTGCTCGCCACCAGGCTGCAGCGGCTCCGGGTGGTCGCCGCCGCCCGCAGCCGCGACTTCCGCTGAGCCCGCGATCCTCACAGGCGCATTTCCGCCTTGGCCGCCGGGCTGTCCGCCGGGTGGAACACGCCAAGCACCCGCATCGTGACAGCGCCGGTGTTCTCCAGGCAGTGCAGCTGCCGGCGCGGCAGGTGCACGCAGGTGCCAGCGGACAGCGGGCTATCAGCGCCATTCAGGTGCAGTACGCCCGCTCCCTCCAGTACCAGCACCACCTCGTCATAGGGGTGGCTGTGCTCAGGTGCCCGGCCAGCCGGAATCTCGCCCAGGAACTGCGTGGCCGCCGCGCAGCCCTGCCCAGGGCCGAACAGGACGCGGAAACGGCGGTCTCCCGTCGTCTCGACCTCGCAGTCCCGCAGGTCACGGGCCTGGGGGGTCGCCTGATCACGCTGTTCCGGATGGCCGGCTGCCGCGGCGCCGGCGGGACGGCCAGGCTCCGGTGTCCCGGCGGGCAGGGTGACCGCGTCGATCAGGAGATCAGCCGGTCCGGCTGCGTATATCCGGTATTTCATGTCCGGCGGGATCCAGAGTCCCCGGTCCGGGCCGAGCGGCAGGCCAGCCTGGCCTGCGCTGGCCAGCCGCCCGCGGCCGCCGATCACGAACCACAGCTCGCCGGCCGATCCGGCGGTGCCGTCGAGTAGCGCGCCGGGCGGGATCTCGGCGAGCCGCCGGACGAGGCCAAGCCCGGCCTGCCTGGTGTCCGGCAACCTGGTGTCCGGCAATCTGTTGTCCAGCAGCCCGGCGTCCGGCGGCCCGGTGTCCAGCAAGGTCCGGACCCGTGTGCCAGCGGCAGCGTGATCGACGTGCGCGTCGGCTGCCCGGGCCACCGGTCCGGTGGTCATCCCGGCTGGCCCGAGTACAGTGGCGCGGGCCCGTGAGCCGCCACCACGGTGGCGAGGGCCTGGTTGAAGCGGTCCATCTCCTCCAGGGTGTTGTAATGCGCGAGGCCGATCCGCAGCGCTTCGCCCCAGGCGATCCGGTCGTGCAGCCCGGGGGCGTAGTAGTTGCCGTCGCTCCACACGCCGAACCCTAGGTCGGCCAGCGCCGGGCTGAGCTTCGCCGACGGAACCCCGGGGAAGTTGACCAGGAACGTCGGGACCCGGCCCGCCATGGTAGGCAGGCCGTAGGTCGTGGCGCCGGGCGGAAGGCCGGCCAGCAGCCGGTCGCCAAGCTGCCGTTCCCAGGCGGCGACCGCCGCGGGCCCGCCCAGGCTGTCGAGGTAGGCGAAGGCGGCGAGCAGGCCGCCAAGCAGCTCGTACGCCTGGGTGCCGGTCTCGAAGCGGTGGCCGACCGGCTCCATCGGGGCGGGCCTGGCCTTGTAGGGCCGCCACGACTCGAGCAGCTCACGGCGGCCGAAGGCGATGCCGAGGTGCGGCCCGCAGAACTTGTAGGCGGAGCAGAGCAGGACGTCGGCGCCGATCGCCCGCACGTCCACCGGCTCATGCGGGGCGTACTGCACGGCGTCGACCCACGCGAGGGCTCCGGCCTGATGGGCCAGGTCGCACACCGCGCTGGCGTCCACGATCGTGCCGACGGTGTTCGCTGCCCACGGGAACGCGACGACCCTTGTCCGCGGACCCAGCAGGCGCTCCAGATCCGACAGGTCCAGCGTGGTGTCGGCGTGCACGTCGGCCAGCCGGACCACGAGCCCGCGATCCTGGGCCAGGTCGAGCCATGGCGCCACGTTGGCGTCGTGGTCAAGCCGGGTAACCACGATCTCGTCGCCCGGCTGCAGGTCGCGGCCGAGCGTGCGGGACAGCGTGTAGTTCAGCGAGGTCATGTTAGGCCCGAAGATGATCTCCTCGGCGGTGCAGCCGAGGAAGCGCGCCGACGCCTCGCGGGCGTCGCCGACGAGCGCCTCGATCCGCCGGCTGGCGGCGTACGGCGCGCCCGTGTTGCCGCTCGCCTCGCGGTAGACCCTGGCTACCGCGGCGCCGACCTCGTCCGGGGTCTGGGTGCCGCCGGGCGCGTCGAGAAAGACGAAGTCGTCGCGCAGCGAGCTGAAGCGGGCGCGGACGTTGACCAGGCCATCCGGCGGGCCGGCCAGGTGGCCGTTACCAGGCCCGATGCCGCTCCGGGGCTGGTCAGCGGGGGAATAGGTCATTGACAGCAAATTAGAACAAAGCCGACGACAGGTCAACGCCCCGCACTGCAGCCGCACTCGTTCAGGGCGGTGGGAGGGCATGGATCCGCGGATCTCGGTGGTCCGGTGAGGTCAGCCGGATTCAGGGCGCGGCCCGGGCAGCGCGATCGGCGCGCCAGCACCAGGTCCGCATCGGCACGTCGATCTCGCTGGCGCCGGGAAACCGCTCCTCCAGCACGGCCCGCGCGCGGGTCAGCGCCGCCGTTCTGTCTTCCTGGCTCGCGGTGATGAGGTTGCTGTAAGTGGCCAGCATGCCGACGAAGTCGCTGATCGTCATCGCGCGGGTGAATCCGAACGTCGCGGTCTCGGCATTGCCGAACAGCCCCGTCCCGGGCAGCGTGACCTCACGATGCCGGGGCCTGCGGCGGGCCGGACCCTGGCCAGCAGGCCGGACGGTCTCCTCGCTGTCAGGCCGGCCCCACTGCGCCCAGTCGAGCTCGCGCAGCCAGCCGGCCTCGCGGTCGCGGCCCGTCCAGACCGCGCCGAAGCGGCCGCCGTCACGCAGCACCCGGCCGATCTCGGGGATGGCAAGCTCGGGATCCATCCAGTGCCAGGCCGAGGAGACGAACACGCCGTCGGCGCTGGCGTCGGGCATCGGGATCGCCTCACCCCGGCCATCGACAACACGCACGGCCGGCGAGCGCGCCCCCAGGACCGCCCGCATCCGCTCGTCGGGCTCGACCGCCACGACATGCGGTACCTTGACCGCAAGCGCACGGGTGAGCAGGCCGGTGCCGGCCGCCAGGTCGACGGCGACCTGGCACTGCGCCGGCAGCAGCCAGTCGACCGCGACCTCCGGCGGCCCGGGCCGCAGCCGGTCGTAGTCGCCGGCCACCGCACCGAAGGACATCGAGCGCTCTGCACGGCTGGCCACGCCTGCCACACTAGCCCGGCGCGCAGCTTGCCACGTTCATCCGCCAGGAACCCACGTCATCCGCCAGGAAGCCCACGTTCATCCGCCAGGAAGCACTGCGGTCGGTGAACTGGGGAATGTCAGCCCAGGTTTCTCATTCCGGCGCTGGTCCGGCAACTTGGCTTACCGGGAAGCGGCGCTCGGAGTCGGACATCTTGCTGTGGGCGGCGGCGCCGAGATCTATGCCGAGGACGTCCGCGAGCAGCACCAGGTAGAGCAGCACGTCTGCCATCTCTTCGCCCGCTCGCGTCCGGAGCGGTTCGCTCGCCGCGAGGCCACGGACGTCGGCGGCTGGCAGCCACTGGAACAGCTCGGCCAGTTCGCCGACTTCCCCGACCAGGGCGAGGACTACTGACTTGGGGTCGTGGAACTTCCCCCAGTCCCGGTCTTCGGCGAACTGCCTCATGCGGTCACGCAGAACCTCGAGTTCAGACACGCCTGCAGGTCCCACGCCGGTTAGCTGACGAAGGACTTGACGTCCTTGACGAGCTTGTCCTCGATCTCGAAGTTCCAGGTGATCTCGGCCACGTCCACCACGAGGAACAGGCTGGAGATCAGCAACGTCTCGATCGCTGCGACCGCGAGGTGCTCGATCCACTTGCCGATGCCGATGCGGACCGTGAAGTCGTCTGGACTCCCCGCGATCATGATGGTCATCGCGCGGTCGGCGGCGATGAGCCCGCTCAGGAACCCGCCTTTCCTGGCCTGGATGACCACACCCTGCGGGCTCGGTGCGGAGGTCTGGACCGTGAAGCCGTCGGTCTTCAGGTACTCCTCGATGTGGGACTGCAGGGCGCTCAGATCCGTGCTCTTGCCCTGGAAGTGCTCCACCTTCTCGCCGATCATGACTGCCTCCTTCGGATTCGTCGCCGGGTCGTCTGACCTGCGCATGCTACGAGACACTGCTCCCGGCGCCGCACCGAGGGTGTCAGACCTGCCCGAGTACGTCGCCGAACAGCCTGAGCATGGAGGACCATGACTGACGGTCCGCCCGGGGGTCGTAGCCAAAGCCGGGCATGCCGAACTGGTCGGCCGCGGGATTGGTGAAGCTGTGCTTGACCCCGCCGTAAAGCTCGAGCCGCCATTCGGTGACGCCGGCCTCGCGCATCTCTGCTTCGAAGGCCAGCCGCTCCTCGGGTGCCGCAAACGGATCGTCCGTACCGCAGCACATCAGGACGCTGGCGCGGATGTTCCGGGAATCCTCGGGCCGGGGCGTGGTGAAGCCGGGATGGAAGCCCACGACGGCCTTCAGGTCGGCGCCGGCGCGGGCCAGCTCAAGCGCCACCACGCCGCCGAAGCAGTACCCGATCGCGGCAACGCGACCGGCGTCAGTCGCGGGCTGGGCGAGCAGGACATCAAGGCCGGCGCGGGCGAGACGCGCGGTGCGCCGGGGGTCGGCAGTCAGCGCGCGGAGGCGTTCCTGTGCCTGGTCCAGCGGGGGGCACTGGCCGTCCCCGAAGTAGTCCAGCGCAAAGGCGATGTAGCCCAGGGCTGCCAGGCGCTCAGCGACCTCTTTGGCGTGCTGGCCGAGGCCGGAGCCTTCGTGCGCGACCAGGACCGCCGGACGTTTGCCTGGCTGCTGGTCGTCTAAGGCCAGGTGCCCGACCATGATACTGCCGTCGGCTTCGTACCAAATATCCTCGGTGTGCACTCTGCCCCCAAATTTGGTGGTTGTCAGTCAGACGCCCACCAGCACCGCCTGGTTGCCACCTGGCAGCGGATGGGAGTCAGCTGGCAGCGGGCGAGGGCGGAGCGCCGGGCAGTTCCACGCCGATGTCACGCAGTTCGCCGAGCGCGGCCTTTGTCGTGGCTGCGGTGACTCCCGCGGTGAGTCCGAGTAGCACCCTGGTGGCGAACCCCGCTCGCACGGCATCGGCAGCGGTCGCCCGCACGCAGTAGTCGGTGGCAATCCCGGCCACGTCGAGGCTGGTGACGCCTCGCTCGCGGAGCCAGCTCTGCAGCGATTCGCCATCGGCGGCCGTGCCCTCGAACCCGCTGTAGGCAGCCGCGTGGGCGCCTTTGCGGAACACCTGCTCGATGCGGCTGGTGTCCAGGTCAGGGTGGAAATCCGCGCCCGGCGTCCCGGCCACGCAGTGCGGCGGCCAGGTCGTCGCGAAGTCGGGCTCCGCCGAGAAGTGCGCGCCGGGATCGATGTGATGGTCCTGGGTCGCCACCACGTGCTGGTAGCCGCTGTCGGGGCTTGCCAGGCAGGCGCTGATTGCCCTGGCCACGGCGGCACCGCCGGCGACCGGGAGCGAGCCGCCCTCGCAGAAGTCGTTCTGCACGTCCACGATCACCAGAGCGCGCATGCCCTGCTCCTGTCCCGAGCGCCTCGCTGCCGGCCGGCGCCGTTGATCACATAGCCGGCTTTCTTCATACCGCAAGGTCTACCTCAGCTGAAGGTGACGCGCGTTATCTCTCTACCTCGCAGTGAGCGTCCAGGCCGGTGAGCTCCAGGATCCTGCGGACCGCCGGGCTGGGGCGGCGGATGACCGGCCGCCGGCCTTCCGGCAGGGAGCGGCCCGGGCCGGCTATCAGCCGTGCAGCGGCACAGTCGAGGAAACCAACCCGTGCCATGTCGAAGACGAGCTGCTGAGGTTTCCTAGCCAGGATCTGCGCCAGCTGCCCGGAGAGCCACGGCGTGCTGGCAATGTCCAGCTCGCCGGCGAGCACGACCACGGCAGTCCCCGTGGTCATGTCCCACTCGACCGCCAGGAACTGTCCTTGGGGGCCGGACGGCATCGCCGCTAGCTCCCTGCCTGGTGAGCTTGGCTGACGCGGGAGAACTGCTGATGCCGGTCGTCGCTGCGATCGCGATCGGCGTTCAGGCGGTGAGCAGCGGAATGTGACCAGGTCATGAGAACTCCCGTGCGGCAGCGGCAACTTAGAGCTAGAGCCGACTGCTGTCAGGAGGCATCTTCGGAAGTCATCCAGCGAAGACGCGAGGCCAGCATCGACGTGACGGTGAGCCGCAGGGGTTCTGGGCGGCGTCGTGGCGACCCTGCAATTATGCCCCAGGCGGGCTGTAGTGGTGACTCTTCTGCTCTGGCATGGTGAGGCATAGCAGCGCAAGGCCGAGAGCAGGGCAGCCGGCCGGACGAAGCCCGGGCCAGGTGCGGGCGGAGGAGTGGCAGTGACTGATGACCTGAACGCACTTGTCTCCGCTCTTCCCGATGGCCATGTGATCACCGACCCGGATATCGTCGAGTCCTACCGCCGGGACCAGACCGCGGTCGCAGCGCCCGGGCGGCCGCTGTGCGTCGTTGCCGCGCGCGCCACCGACGAGGTGGCGGAGACGATGCGGTGGGCCAGCAAGCACAGCGTTCCGGTAGTGCCGCGCGGCGGCGGAACCAGCCTGGCAGGCGGCGCGGCCGCCATCGACGGCTGCGTGGTCCTCTCGCTCGCCCGGATGGACCAGATCCTTGAGCTCGACCCGGCTAATGAGCTGGCCGTCGCCGAGGCTGGCGTGCTCAACGCGAATCTGGACAGGGCAGCGGCGGCACACGGACTGATGTACGCGCCCGACCCGTCGAGTTATGAGATATCGACGATCGGCGGCAACCTGGCAACCAATGCGGGCGGGCTGCGCTGCGTGAAATACGGCGTCACCCGGGATGCCACGCTCGGACTGGAGGTCGTGCTCGCCGACGGCCGCGTGCTGCCGACCGGCCGAAGGACGGTCAAGGGCGTGGCCGGCTACGACCTGACCAGCCTGTTCGTGGGCTCCGAGGGAACCCTCGGGGTGATCACCTCAGCGACCCTGCGGCTGCGTCCGCGGCCCTCCGTGCCTCCGGTCACGCTCGCCGCAAGCTTCCCCAGCTTCGCCATGGCAGCCCAGGCGGTCACCGCGATCCTGCGCGCGCGGCTGCAGCCGAGCCTGCTCGAACTGCTCGACCGGGCCACGCTGCGCGCTATCGACGCCTGGAAGCACCTCGGCTTCGGCGACTCAGTGCAGGCGCTGCTCATCGCCCAGGACGACAGCGACGACTCGGTCGGCCGGGCCGGGATCATGCGGGATATCTGCACCGGGCACGGCGCCCTGCTGGCGGACGTCTCGGAGAGCGAGGCGGAGTCGCAGCAGCTGCTCGACATTCGCCGGCTCTCCTACCCCGCGATCGAGCGGCTCGGGGTGACGCTGGTCGAGGACGTCTGCGTGCCGCGCTCCCGGCTGCCGGAGATGATCGGATGCATCGAGCTCGCCGCCGAACGGCACGGGGTCCTGATCGCCACTGTCGCGCACGCCGGCGATGGCAACCTGCATCCGGTCTTCGTCTTCGACCGGGGCCTGGCGGAGGGCGACGTGCCGCCCAGCGTCTGGGCAGCCGCCGACGAGGTGTTCCGAGCCGCGCTGGATATGGGCGGCACGCTGACCGGAGAGCATGGCGTCGGCCTGATCAAGCGGCGCTGGCTGGCCCTCGAACTTGGCGAGAATTCGATGGACGTGCACCGCGCCATCAAGGGCGCGCTCGACCCGGCAGGCATCCTGAACCCCGGCAAGGGATTCTGACCGGCGTCTTTCGCAGCCCGGCGGCTCGCTTTCCCGCAGTCGGGCCACTCCGCTTTCCCGCGCGGGAGAGTAGCGGTAGCCTCGGACCATGACAGCCCGCAGCACCCTCCTGCTTACCTGGCCGCGCTGACGGCACAGGCAGGACAATCAGCGCGGCGGCCCCTTCGTAAGGAGGGGCTTTTTCGTTCCCGGACAAGCCTTGACGAGGATGCGATGAGTGAGCATGTCACCCAGGATCAGGTCCCGCCGCGAGCCGACGGCACGGACGCCGAGCTGCCATTCAGATATAACGCAAGGCTGGCCGGCGACATCGAGCTCGCCTGGCAGGACCGGTGGGAGGCCGATGGAACCTTTCACGCGCCGAACCCGGCAGGGCCGCTGGCCGCGGGATTCGAGCAGGTGGCCGGCCGGCCGAAGTTCTACGTGCTCGACATGTTCGCCTATCCCAGCGGCGCGGGCCTGCACGTCGGCCACGCGGTCGGTTACATCGGCACTGATGTATACGCCCGGTTCCTGCGGATGACCGGCCATGCGGTCCTGCATCCGTACGGCTACGACGCATTCGGCCTCCCGGCCGAGCAGTACGCGATCGACACCGGGCAGCATCCGGCCGTCACCACGAAGATCAACATCGGAATCATGCGCCGCCAGCTGCGCAGGCTGGGCCTCGGGCATGACCCCCGCCGCGAGATAGCGACCTCCGATCCCGGCTTCTACCGCTGGACCCAGTGGATCTTCCTGCAGATCTTCAACAGCTGGTTCGACGAGGACCGGGGCAGCGCCAGGCAGATCGCGGAGCTGATAGCCGAGTTCGAGGCGGGGACGCGGGAGCCGGCCGGCCCGGCCAACCCGGGCGGCAAGCCATGGGCGGAGCTGGACGAGGTGACCCGTCGCCAGGTGGTGGACGGCCGCAGGCTGGCCTACATCTCCGAGGAGCTGGTCAACTGGTCCCCGGACCTTGGCACGGTGCTGGCCAACGAGGAGGTCACCGCCGACGGGCGCAGTGATATCGGGAACTACCCGGTGTACCGGCGGCCGCTGCGGCAGTGGATGCTGCGGATCACCGCGTACGCGGACCGGCTGCTGGCCGACCTGGAGCCGCTCGACTGGCCAGAGCCGATCAAGACGCAGCAGCGGAACTGGATCGGCCGCAGCGACGGCGCGACGATCAGCTTCCCGGTCGCCAGTAGCTTCCCGGCCGCCGGCCGCGCCGCGGCGGCCGGGCCGGCGGTGGAGCCAGCGGCCGGGCCGGCGGCTGATCCAGCGGCCGGGCCAGCGGTGATCACTGTCTTCACGACGCGGCCGGACACCCTGCCCGGTGCCACCTATCTGGTCCTCGCGCCCGAGCACCCGCTGGCTGACAGCCTGGTCGCCGGCACCTGGCCGCAGGGCACCCCGCAAGGGTGGCGGTTCACCGACGGGCGCAGCGGCAGCGATGCCGGCTGGTCACCAGTAGCGGCAGTGCATGCCTACCGGGAGCGCGCGGCGACGATGGGCGACCGGCAGCGTGCCAGCAGCCGTGACAAGACAGGGGTGTTCACCGGCTGCTACGCCGTCAATCCTGCTACCGGCGGCCAGATCCCGGTGTTCCTCGCCGACTACGTGCTGATGGGCTACGGCACCGGGGCCATCATGGCGGTGCCGGCGCACGACGAGCGCGACCTGGCGTTCGCGCGCGAGTTCGGCCTGCCGGTCACCGAGGTGGTCAGCCCTCCTGACCAGGAGGACCCGGTCGAGGCAGCCATCGCATGGCTGGAGCACTCGGGCCACGGGCACCGGCAGCGGACTTACCGGCTGCGGGACTGGCTGTTCTCCCGGCAGCGGTACTGGGGCGAGCCGTTCCCCATCGTCTACGACTCCCTCGGCATGCCGCGCGCGCTGCCGGAGGACCTGCTGCCGGTCATGCTGCCGGAGATGACCGAGTTCGGCGCCGGACCGCCGGATGGCAGGACCGGCGATCCGCTGCCGCCGCTGGCCAGGGCCAGCGACTGGGCAGAGGTCGAGCTGGACCTGGGCGACGGCCGCAGGACCTACCGGCGCGAGCTGAACACGATGCCGCAGTGGGCCGGGTCGTGCTGGTATTACCTGCGGTACCTGGACCCGGACAACGACACGGCATTCGTCGACCCGCAGATTGAGCGTTACTGGATGTCGCCGCCAGGGGCGGCCCCCGGTGACGGCGGCGTGGATCTGTACGTCGGCGGGGCGGAGCACGCCGTGCTGCACCTGCTGTATGCCAGGTTCTGGCACAAGGTGCTGTTCGATCTCGGCCACGTATCGACCCGCGAGCCGTTCCGGCGGCTGCTCAACCAGGGATACATCCTGGCCGACGCCTTCACCGACGCGCGCGGCAGGTACGTGCCGGCTGCAGAGGTCGGCCTGCTGCCGGACGGCACGCCCGCCCGCGATGGCAAGCTGGTGACGCGCCGCGCGGGAAAGATGGGCAAGAGCCTGAAGAACGGCATCAGCCCCGACGAGATGTATGCCAGGTACGGTGCGGACACCCTGCGGCTGTATGAGATGGCGATGGGCCCGCTCGATGGCGACCGGCCGTGGCAGACCGACGATGTCGTCGGTGTCTACCGGTTCCTGCAGCGGCTGTGGCGCAGCCTGGTCGATGAGCGGACCGGCGATCTCATCGTCGACGCCGGTCCGCTGGACGACGAGACGGCCCGGCTGCTGCACCGGACGGTCAGCGCGGTGCGCGGTCACTATGCCGCGCTGCGGTTCAATGTCGCCATTGCCCGGCTGCAGGAGCTCACCAGCCATGCCAGCCGGATCGCCGCAGCCGGGGGAGCGGTGCCGCGATCGCTGGCCGAGCCGCTGGTGCTCATGGTCGCGCCGCTCGCGCCGCATATCGCCGAGGAACTCTGGGCCCGCCTCGGTCACGGCGAGTCCGTCAGCAAGGCGGCATTCCCCGAGGCCGACGAGACGCTGGCGGCTGAGCTGGCCGTCGTTATCCCGGTGCAGCTGGACGGCAGGCTCCGGTTCAGGATCGAGGTGCCGTCGGATGCCAGCGAGGAGCAGACCCGGGAGATCCTGACCAGCCATCCGGACTTCGCCCGGCTTGTCGGCGACGCTGCGATCGAGCGCATCATCATCGTCCCCGGCCGGGCCGCCAGCGTGGTTACCCGCGGGCCGGATCGCGATCGGTGAAGCCCGTCAGGCGATCTGCTTGCCGTTGACTGTCAGGGTGACTTGCTCGTTCGGGAAGCACATGAGTCCGGCGATCCCCTCGGCTCCGGGGATCGGCGTCTCGTAACTCCAGACGAGACTGTCGCGGACCTCGTCACCGACCACGACCGACCAGTACGATGCCTGGCCCTTGAATGGGCATCTGGTCTGCAGGGTCGTGGGCCGGAGCAGGTCGGTGCGCACGTCCTCCGGCGGTACGTAATAGCGGGTCGGCAGCCCGGTCTCGTCGAGCAGGACGGGCCGGTCGGAAACCGCCAGTTTCTCACCGCCGACGGTTACCTCAAGATGAAGCTCGCTGGGCGTGATGGTGATCCGGTGTCCTTTAGCCATGCCTGGTCAACCTCGCTCCGGCCCTGATGATTCCAGCGGCCGGTGATCGGGAAGCTGGGTGCCACCGCCCGCGATCCGCAGCCAGCAGCGAGTCGGGGAATTGGGGGGTTCCATCGAGCCGCCGTGCACGGAGCCGCCGACGCGCGCGGCTAGCGCCAGCCGGTGCGGACCTTCAGCCACGCCAGGGCTGCCTCGTGAAGATTTCCTCCGGCGGCGGTCCGCCGAAGGCAAGGACGCTCGGCAGCATCGTCAGCAAATGGAGGGCTTGGCGCCGGCTGACAGGACCCGGTCGCCCGGCCGTAGCCGCTTGCCCTGCCAGTACCCCTGGTAAAGGTCCAGGATCACGGCCGCCCTGGCTTCGAAGGCCGGGGCGCGGGGGAGATCCAGGACCGGTACTGCCAGGGCTTGACCGGGTGCTCTGCCAGGATCCGCAGGACCGAGGATGCCGAGAGCCCATCGCCGGTCCCGGCCCTGGTGACCTCGGCCAGCAGTTCCGGTCCGGTCCAGCGCGACAGCGGCACCCCGGTTGCGGCGGGCAGCTGGCAGGCCAGCGCGACGACCGCGGCGCGCGTCAGCTCGCTGATCCGCCGCGGCCTGCCTGAGCGGGGCAGGTCAGCCAGCCCGTCCAGGCCGCAGCCGGCGAACCGGCCCCGCCACTTGCGAACGGTGTCCACGGTGATCCGCAGGTCCGCGGCGATCCGGGCGTTGTCCCGGCCGCGGGCGGCCGCCAGCACGATCTGTGCCCGCAGCCGGTCCCGGTGCGCCGTCCTGGCGCCGCGGGCGCGTTTCTTCAGGGTCTTGCACTCAGCGGCGGCCAGCGTGACCGGCACGGCGCGGGGCAGCAGCATGCCAGCTCCCAGGGGAAATCCACAGCTACGTAATCCGCTCCCCGGGCACGAGATCATAACCAGGCCCGATGCCGCCGCGCGGCACAATGAGGCGCATGCCCGCCATCCCGGAATCCACCCGCAGCTCCATCATCTTGCGGCTGCTGGACCACGCCGAGAAGAACTGGCCACAGCTGAAGAAAGTGCAGGCCAGATACCACGGCTCCTTCGCCTACATCACCGGCGTCCTGCCCGGCGGCGAGCAGATCCCGCTGCTGCGGCTCCGCTACGGTGGCTCCGCCCACTCCCTCGGCTTCGCGATCTACTCGCCCGCCCGCGACCGCTACGAAGACGCCGTCCTGCTCACCGGACTCCCCATCGGCAGCCCGCAACAAGCACTCGACACCGCCTGCACCGTCCACCTCGCAGCGCCCGGACACCAACCCGAATCATGACCCCCGACGAACTTACGGTGTCACCCACTAAGCCTCCGCAGCCAGCCATGGCGCGCCCGCGCCGGGGGGCGCTAGCCGGGCCGGGGGGCGCTAGCCGGGCCGGGGGGCGCGGAAGCTGTCCAGCAGATGGTCGAGCATGGTGACCTGGCGCTCCGGGGCGACCCGGCCCGGGTACAGCACCCGCTCGGCGCTCAGCCCGTCGATCAGCACCACGAGCTGGTGCGTCGCGAAGTCGAGGTCGAGGCCGCCGGCCAGCTCGCCGAGCCTGCCAGCCTCCTGCAGATGACCGCGCAGCCGGGCGCAGAGGCCGTCGAACTCCGAGTGCTGCAGGTCCCGCAGCCCCGGCGTGCCGAGCGCCCGGCCCCAGAAGCTGATCTCGATCTGCGCCTCAAGATCGCGCCGCTCGTCGATGGGCAGCGCCTCGAGCATCACCACCCGCAGCGCGTCCAGTCCGGAACGCCCGGCCGCCAGGGCATCCATCCGTGCGATGACGCGGCGATGGGACATCAGCAGCGCCGAGCCGAGGATGTCCGCTTTGTCATCGAAGTAGTGCGCCAGGATGCCGCGCGAGCAGCTGGCCTCGCGCGCGATGGCGCTGATGGTGGCCCTGGCGAGCCCGTCGCGCGCGATCACCCGCCAGGTGGCGGACAGGATCTCGTCCCGTCTGGCATCCCAGTCGACGATCTTCGGCATGGTCCTTGACGAGCTGGCGGAGGACGGGCAGGGAGCAGCAGGCAGTCAGGTCTATTTTTTTGTCGGACGTCCGTCTAACGTCCTGCTTAATGTACCCCCAGGGTCCTGCCGAGCTCAGCGCGGGCCGCGAGCAGCTCGTCAGCTACAGCCGCCGCATGCTGGACGACGGCCTGGCCGTCGGCAGCGCCGGCAACATGAGCGTGCGGCTTGGCGGCTCGGTCATCATCACGCCCTCCGGGGTGCCCTACCCGGACCTGCGGCCCGGGCAGATCTGCGAGGTCGGCCTCGACGGCACGGCGATCTCCGTCCCTGCCACGGTGTCTTCCGAGACCCCCATGCACCTGGCAATTTACGCAGCCACTGACGCCGGTGCCGTGGTTCACACGCACTCACCGGAGGTCATCGCGCTCTCCTCGGTTTTCGACGAGCTGCCGGCCATCCACTACGCGATCCACGCGCTGGGCGGGGCAGTCCGGGTCGCCCCGTATACCCGGTTCGGGTCGGACGGGCTGGCCAGCGCCGCCACGGCGGCGCTGAGCTCGCGCCGGGCCGCGATCCTGCAGAACCACGGCGCGATCTGCTACGGCAGGACCCTGACCGAGGCATACGAGCGCGCGTTGCTGCTGGAGTGGCTGGCGCGCACCTACCGGCTCGCCCGCATGCTCGGTGAGCCGAAGATCCTGACCGATGCGCAGCTGGCGGAGGTCGCCGCCGAGGCCCGCCGCCGCCGTTACGGCGAGGCGCCCGCGGAAGAACGGCGGAACTCCGGGTGAGTCCCGCCGCGGCGGCTCGCGCCCCGCTCGGCCGGCCCTGCACGTGCCAGGCGCGATGGCCTTGCTCCGGCCAGGCGACATGTACGGCCACCAGGACGCGGGACCGCTCCCGGCCCGGCCCATCAGCGCTTTCCCGCCCGGGCCAGCGCGTCCTCGGCCTGCGCAGCGAGGGCGCCGACAAGATCGGCTGCGGGCGGCAGGTCGTTGATGAGATCGATGGCCTCGCTGGCCCAGACCGGCACCGGGAGCAGATCGCCTCGCGCCACGCCATCGTGATACGCCTGCCTGGCGCCGGCGTCAGCGGCGAGCTCATCTTCGCGGCCCCGCCACTCATCGAGGAACGGGTGGGCGAGGGTGCGGGCCGGGTATCTGGATGGCCACCGGGAGCCCCGGGCGATGTCAAGCACCGTGCTGCGCTCGGTGTCCTCCCCGCGTCCCTCGACGATCGCCTTGCTGATCGAGGGATCGACAAGTGCCTCGGCAGTGGCCTGGAACCGGGTCCCGATGAGCGCCCCGGCGGCGCCGAGAGCCAGGGCCGCCGCGACGCCCCGGCCATCGGCGATCCCGCCGGCGGCCAGCACTGGCGTCGGTGCAGCCAAGTCCACCACGACCGGCACGAACGGCAGCGTGGATCGCCCGCGCAGGGCGCCATGCCCGCCGCTTTCTGTGCCCTGCGCGACGATCACATCGGCGCCGAGGTCCACCGCCTGCCTGGCCTCCTCCAGGTCGGTGACCTGGATGATCAGCGCCGCGCCGGCCTGGCGGATAGGCCCTGCGAACGCGCGGGGGTCACCGAAGGACAGCATCACCGCCCTCGGGTTCTGCATCAGCACGCGCTCGACCGTGCCCACATCGATCGCCCAGCTCTGGAAACCGACGCCCCACGGCTTGTCCGTGCTATCCGCAAGGATCGGCAGCTCGCGGGCCAGCCAGCCCGGATCCCCGTTGCCGCCGCCTAGCAGTCCCAGGCCCCCGCCGTTAGAGACAGCCGCCGCCAGCGCACCACCGGCCGATCCGCCCATCGGCGCCAGCGCAATCGGGTGCTGCAAGGAGAAGAACTCCGTGAACGCCGTGCGCAACGCCATGGCCACCATCATCACCCCTCCCGGAAACTCATTCCAGCCCGCCCCGGCACCCAGCCAGCCGGGAGATATCGGCGATTTTCATACGAAGCCCTCCCAGACCTCTACAATCGAGATGTATCGTGTATCCACCGGCGGACACAACCAAGACGAGGCTTGGAAGGGCGGCGCGGAGCATGTTCGAGCGATCTGACGACCAGGCGCGGTGGGTTGTGCTGGCTCAGGAAGAGACCAGGATGCTCGACCAGGAGATCTGGCGGGTCCGTCACGACAAGGAATCTGCCATCGATGCCGGGGACTTCGAGACTGCTGCGGTGCTGCGCGCCAGGGAAAAGCAATTGCTCGGCGAGCAGCGGTCCTGGCGGCAGGAATGGGCAACCGCGCACCCGGGCGCTCCATCGGTGAGCGACGAGGTCGAGCGCCTTCGTGGTCTCCTCCGCCGGCACGGCATCGAGCCGCAGGACGGCGCCGCGTAGCCAGCTCTTCCGTGGCCGGTCTTCGGTGGCGGCGAGCCAGCCATGGTAGCTAGCCGAGCCCGAAGATGCGGGCGGCGTTGCCGCCCCAGGCGGCTGCCACCTGGGCGTCGGTGCAGCCCGCGCCGAGCAGTACCTTCTCCAGCGCGCGGGCGTTGCGCTGCACGCCGGGCACGCCCGGCCAGTCCGTGCCGAACACCATCTTGTCCGCCAGCCGACGCAGCGACCGGCCGTAGTAGTCCGGCAGACGCTGCGGCGGCAGGCCGGAGACCTCCAGCCAGGCATTCGGCCGGGCCAGCGCGATGAACGCGGCGGCGTCGTACCACCAGCCCCGGCCGCCGTGGGCCAGCACGACGGTCAGGTCCGGGAAGTCCCGGAACACGTCGTCGAGCAGCACCGGGTCCGCGTAGGCGTTGACCGAGCCGGAGAAGGTCGACGTACCGCAGTGCACTATCACCGGCAGGCCCCGTTCCTGCGCCCAGGCATAGGCCGGATAGAGCATCCTGTCCCTGGCCTCGAACCCGCCGTGCACTGGATGGATCTTCAGCGCGATCGCGCCGAGCTCCACCTGCCTGGCCAGCTCGGCCGCCACCGGGTAATGCAGGTGCGGGTTGAGGTTGGCGACCGGCCGGAAGCGGGCCGGATTGATGGCGGCCAGCGGCAGGACGTCCTCGATGGGCTGAGTCCCGGTGACTTTCGGGCTGTACTCGGTGAACAGCAGCACATGGTCGGCGCCCTGCCGGGCGAAGTGCTCGTCGATCTGCGCCGGGCGCGGGGTGCCGTCGGCGTCGAACAGATCGCCGATCGGGACGCCGTCGCCGAAGGTGCGCACCCACTGCTGCCAGTCCGGCGACAGGGTCGGCAGCCGGGCGACGTGCACATGCGCGTCGACGAGGAGCTTGCCGTCGATCACGCCGGCTCTGCCTCGCGGGCCGGCGACCCGGCTGCCGACGCGGCGGCCGGCCCGGGCACGCCCGCGCCGGCGGCGATCTGCGCAAGCGCATGCTCGCGCAGCCGGAAGCGCTGCACCTTGCCGGTCGCCGTCAGCGGGAACTCCGGCAGGAACAGCACTCTGCGCGGCCGCTTGAATGCCGACAGCCCGGCCCGGCAGAAAGCGATCAGCTCATCTTCCGTTGGCTGCGTGCCTGCCGCCACGACGACGCAGGCCACCGGCTTGTCCAGGCCGTCGCTGTCCGGGATGGCGACGACAACCGCCTGCTCCACATCCGGATGCTCGCGCAGCCGGGTCTCCACCTCGCCGGGGGAGACCCACAGGCCGCCTGCCTTCAGCACGTCGTCGCTGCGGCCCAGGCAGGTGTAGAAGCCGTCGGCGTCGCGCGCGTAGATATCACCGGTGCGCAGCCACTCGCCGCGGAACACCCGGCGGCTGACCTCGCTGCGGCACCAGTACCCGGTGGCGATCGAATCGCCCTTGACGTACAGGCTGCCCGGCTCGCTGCCGGGGACCTCGTTGCCGTCGGGATCCTCGATCCGCAGCTCATACCCGGGGACTACCTCGCCGGTGGTGCCCGGCCTGACCCGCCCCGGCCGGTTGGACAGGAAGATGTGCAGCGCCTCGGTGGACCCGATGCCGTCCAGTACCTCAAGGCCGAACCGGCCGGTGAAGCGCTTGTACAAATCCGCGGGGAAGGACTCCCCGGCGCTGACGCCGAGGCGCACGCTGGCGAAGGTGCCGGCGGGCAGGTCAGCGGCGAGCATCGCCGCGTACACGGTCGGTGCCCCGAAGAACAGGGTGGGCCGCGCGGCGCCGAGCACGCTGGCCAGCCGCGCGGGCGTGGCCCGTGCCTGGTCGAGGATGGCACGCCCTCCTACCGAGAACGGGAAGGTCAGCGTGTTGCCGAGACCATAGGCGAAGAAGAACTTGGCCGCCGAGTAGCAGACGTCGCCGGGCCCGATGCCGAGCACATCGGCCGCGTAGGTGAGCGCGGTAGTGCGCAGCGAGCCGTGCCGGTGCATGGCCGCCTTCGGCGTTCCCGTGGTGCCCGAGGTGTAGAGCCAGAACGCCGGGCTGTCCGCCAGCGTCGGCTCCGCGCCGCGCGCCGCCGCCAGGTCAGCGGGACCGGCCGCGGCAAGGAACCCGCGCAGCGTCCGCACCCGTGCGCCGGCCCGTGCCCGCCCGGCAGCCGGTGCCCGCCCGGCAGCCGGTGCCCGCGACGGCGCGAGCAGGGGCTCCAGGTCAGTGGTCTGGCCGGCGACGACTACGTCGCGCAGGCCGCCCGCGGCCGCGGCGTACGCCGCCGCCGCGGCGAACTCGGCGCTGACCGCCAGCAGCCTGGCCCGGCTGTCGCCGGCCATCGCCGAGAGGTCCGCTGCCGTGGCCATGGTGCTGACCGGAACGGGCACCGCGCCGATGTACAGGCCGCCGAGGAACAGCGCGAGCAGTTCCGGGCTGTCGGCCATGCACAGCAGGATCCGCTCCTCGGCGCGGATACCCGCGGCGACGAGCGCGGCGGCTGCCTGCCAGGCGAGCTCATCGAGCTCGCGATAGGTGACGTCGGTCGCCGAGCCGTCGGCGTCGATGGCCGTGACGGCCACCCGGTCCGGCGTGGCGGCCGCGTTCCGGCCGAGCAGCCAGCTAGCGGCATTGAAGAACTCGCCGGCGCTGGTAGTCATCTCCTGACCGTACTCGCCTCATGCCGCCCGGAACCTGACGTGGTCCTGCGTTGGTGAACTCGCAGCGCCGTCGAGCCCGCTCGGCGGTCGGTAGCCGGGGAAGGTGCCGCGCCTGAACTGCCGGGCGTGACGCTGCCGTGGCGGACGAGCCGGAACCCGGATGGGGCGGAGCCAGCTATCGGCCAAGATAGCCCGGATGACCGCCCGCTCTCACCTCATTGAGCCGGGCGCCGTGATGAATTCCCCGCCGCGAATGACAGTGGTGAGGATCTGACCGGCGATCACCGGCGAAATCGTCACCACTGTCAGGCGGCCGCCGATAGCGGCGCCGGCCGGGCAGGACGGCGGCTCAGGCAGCGAGCCGCCGTACATTAACGGGAGGCCGGGTGCCGGCGGACGCCCTAGAATGCGTTCTTCCGCGGAAACCCCTCGTTACTTGAAGCAGAGGCACACCATCATGCGCTGGTCACAGCTGCACATCCCGACATTGCGCGCGGATCCGGCCGAAGCGGAAGCGGCAAGCCACCGGCTGCTCGTCCGGGCCGGTTTCATCCGCCAGCTGATGGCCGGTCATTACTCGCTGCTGCCGCTCGGCGTCCGCGTCCGGACCAAGGTCATGAACGTGATCAGGGAAGAGATGAACGGGATCGGGGCGCAGGAGTTCCTGCTGCCGTCGATGCAGCCTGCCTGGATCTGGGAGAAGAGCGGCCGGCTCGCCGTGATGGGCGAGGAGATGTTCCGGCTGAAGGATCGCAAGGGCGCCGATGTCGTCCTCGGCATGACCCATGAGGAGATCTTCACCAGCCTGGCGGTCGAGCTGGCCTCTTACCGTGAGCTGCCGCAGTTCTGGTACCAGTTCCAGCTCAAGTTCCGCGATGAGCCACGGCCGAAGAGCGGGCTGATCCGGGTGCGGGAGTTCACGATGAAGGACTCCTACAGCTTCGACCTGGACGAAGCCGGGCAGGACGCGTCATTCGAGGCGCACCGGGGCGCATACGAGCGGATCTTCGCCAGGCTCGGCATCCCGGCGCTCGCCGTCGAGGCGTCCAGCGGGAACATGGGGGGCACCGACTCGATCGAGTTCATGTGCCCGTCAGAGGCGGGGGAGGATCTGGTCGCCCGCTGCGGCAACTGCGACTACGCGGCCAATCTGGAGAAGGCGACATCGGCGCTGCCGCCCGTCACCGACGGGCCGGGCACGCCGGAGCCGCGGCAACTGCCCACGCCCAGCGTTGCCACCATCGACGACCTGGTCAATAAGCACGGCATCGCCGCTGACCGTCAGGTCAAGACCCTGGTGCAGGTCATCGACGGGCAGCTGACGCTGGTGCTGCTGCGCGGGGACCACCCGCTCGCCGACCAGAAACTGATCGACGCGACCGGGGCCGCCGCCATCCGGCCGGCCCAGCCCGATGAGATCGTCGCGGCGCTCGGCGCGTCGCCGGGCAGCCTCGGGGCTGTCGGGGTGACGGACCTGCCGGTCATCGCCGACCTGGCATTGCAGGGCCGCACCGATATGACTACCGGGGCGAATGTCGACGAGGTGCACCTCACCGGCGTCGACATCGCCCGCGACATCACCATCGGCCAGTGGGCCGACCTGCGCGAGGTCCGGGCCGGCGAGCCATGCCCGAGCTGCGGCACGCCGCTTGAGCTGGTCCAGGCGATCGAGGTCGGGCACATCTTCAAGCTCGGCCGCAAGTACACGAACGTGCTGGGCGTGACCGTGCTCGGTCCCGATGGCACCGCCATCGTCCCGATCATGGGCTGCTACGGGATCGGCGTCGAGCGCGCGATCGCGGCGATCGCCGAGGTGCACCACGACGACATCGGCCTGACCTGGCCGGTGCGGGTCGCGCCGGCCGAGGTGACCGTGGTGCTGCTGTCGGTGAAGGACGGGGCGGCCAGGGCCGTCGCCGAGGACATCTACCGCGGCCTGCTGGCCGGCGGCGCCGACGCGCTGATTGACGACCGGGACGAGCGGCCGGGCGTCAAGTTCAGGGACGCCGAGCTGACCGGCATTCCGTACCGGATCAGCGTCGGTAGCCGTGATCTCGCCGACGGCGTGGTGGAAGTCACCGAGCGGGCGACTGGCGAGAAGACCCGGGTTCCGGTCACCGAGGTGGTCGCCCTGGTACGGGAGATCATCGCGGCCAAGGACGCCTGAGCGCTGCCGCCAGCCGCGGCCCGGACGAGACCAGGTCACGGTAGGACCAGCCGTGGAACGCGCTGGTTCACATCGAACTCACGTGATATTCAGACGGCTCATCGATGTCGCCCGTTTATGCTCGGTCTCGCTCTACCGCAGCCCCGGACGTCATGTCCGGCCGCTCGCTGCGCATTGCTAAGGGAGCTCGCGGCGCATTGCTAAGGGAGCTCGCGGCGCATTGCTAAGGGAGGAGGCTGCCAGTCGTGACCAGTTCGTCGGCGGGTGCCGACGCGGGAGGGAATCCTGTGATCGGCGCTGATGTCGCGGCCGACGGGAAGTCAGCGGCCAGCGAAAACACGGCGGGCGCCGGTAACCCGACGGGTGGCGGCGGTTCCGCGCTTGGCCGCCGGCGCTGGGTGGCGGCCAGAACGCGGCTGGATTTCTGGTTCGACGCGGCCCTGCTCGTCGGCTACACGCTTGCCTACAGCTTCGGCTTCACCGGGATCGCGATCCACGAGTGGCTCGGCATCGCCCTCGGCCTCGCGCTGATGTTCCACCTGACGCTGCACTGGGACTGGGTGATCCGGACCACGAAGAAGCTGTTCAACCCGCGTGGGCACGACAAGCTCATCTGGGCGGTCAACCTGCTCCTGATGTTCGCGATGGTGATGTGCGTCGTCTCTGGCATCGTCATCTCCGAGGTCGCCCTGCCCAGCATGGGGATCCACCCGCAGGTCGGGCCGTCCTGGGAGAGGTTTCACATCCTGACCGCCGAGATAACGCTCGGCCTGGTTCCAGTTCACGTGGCGCTGCGCTGGCGCTGGATCGTCCGGGTCGCGCGACGGCTCTGGACATCGCGATCGGCCAGGCGGGCCTCGAGGCGGGCAGCATGAAGTTCATCCGTCAGTTCGCCGTGGCGACGCTCGTCATCGCTGTCGTGGTCGCCCTGAGCGTGGTCGTGGATCACCTCGCTTCAGGGGCGCTGATCGGCAGCTTGAGGCATGGCCCGCTGACGCGGTTCCCGGGGAAGGGGCCGCGCGCGCCCGGCAGAGTGATTGTGCTGCCGCCGGGAGGCAAAATCGGCGGCAAGATCCCGCCGGGCGTCAAGGTCATCCACGCGCACGGGTTCGACCTCGGGCTAACCTCGATGTTCGACTCGGTGAACTGGCCCTACCTGCGGCACACCGTGGTCATCGAGGTCGGCGTGCTCGCCGCGGTCGTCGTCCTCGACGTGATCCGCAGGAAGTGGCGGCGTGCCAGGCGTGCGCACACACGCGCCGTTATCAGCACCAGGCCGGTCAGGTAGACCGGCACCGGCAGCGGCCGGCCCCGCGGCCCGGCCGCGCCGGAAAGGACAGCCACCGCGCCGCGCGCGGCAGCTGGCCGGTCAGCGGGATGACCACCAACCGCTGGCCGGCCAGCGGGCCGGACTACCGTGCTGCGGCTAGCGCCGGAACTCGAACACGTCCGCCGTCTGGTCCACGCTGGGCATGGACCGCTTGAATATGCTGCCGACGGCAAAGGAGGTCTTCGTCTGCCCCACGGCGGCGATGCCCAGCAGGCCGAGCCGCCTGGCGCCCACTGGCATCTGCGCGTTCCGCAGGTGACCGTCAGAGTAGTGCACCATATGCACCGGGCCGCCGGAGGCGACGAAGGTCGGAATCCAGAGCCCGTGCCTGCCGTCCGGTACGACTCCGACCGGCGCGCCGAAACTGGAGTGCCGCGCTAGCCGGCGCCAGTGCTGCCCGTTGTAGTGCAGCAGGAATCCGGGGCCGATCTCGTCCTCGCAGTTACCCAGGCCCACCGCGTAGACGCTGTGTGAGGAGCGCGCGTAGATGGCGCTCACCGTCGGATCGCAGAACTCCGTGTTCGGCGGGATGATCGAGGCCACCGACGTCCTGGACCACCGGTGCCCGTTCCAGTGCGCTATCTTCTTGCCGCCCACGGCCCAGATGCTGTGCGCCGACAGGGCGCTGCCGCTGTTCAGGCTGTGCCCGGACGAAACGCGCTTCCACCGTGTGCCGTTGAAGTGCCGTGCGCCGAGGCCGGAGCCCGGGGCGCCGAAAGCCCAGGCGTTACGGCTGCTGAGCACCACCGTTCCACCGACATCCCCGGTGAAGGACCCGTCGGCCGCCCAGCTTGTGCCGTTCCACCGGAACGCCTCCGACTGAAGGCCGTCCTGGGTGAATGCCCACACGTTGCGCGCCGATGATCCGCCGGCCGCGCGGACCGTCTCGCCGGCCTGGCCGGGGAAGGTGACCTGGTGCCAGCCTGCGGCGGGGGTCAGATGCCAGGCGGCCGGGGTCGCCGACCCGTCGCCCGGGCTCTCGAAGGCCCATGCGTGCTGCGTGCCGGTGGCGGCGACGGCCGTGAATGCCGGGTCGTCCGAGGCCGGCGAGGTCAGGACGGTCTGCCAGGACCTCGACGTGGCCGTTCCGCTGCCCGCGGCGGCCGCGCTGGCGCCCGGCATGGCGGTGGCCATCCCGCCCACTGCCAGCACCGCCGCGCTGGCGGCCGCCACTGCGCGCCGGCGATGCCGCCCGTGCCGCGGGGCAGCCGGGGGAGCTTCGGTCACCTGTGCCATCGGCGGCACCGGCATCGCGGGATTTGCGGGGTCCACGAGCCGCTCGTTCTCGCTGTCCAGTGCTGTCCACTGGTCACCGTTATCCGGCATTTGCGTCCTCCCAGCTACGGCGCCAGGGGTCGCGGTGCCCTGGCGATCTCACTGTTAAAGAGACGCAGGAGGCGTGTTCGCGGGCACAAAATTAGATAACGAAGAAATAACGTTTACTCGGCGTGACCTTCGCCGCTGGCCCGGGCGCAGGACTCACCTGGCCCGGGCGGCGCGATCAGAGCCGGGCCCACGCCTGCGTCAAGACGGTGCGCAGGATCTGCTCGATCTCGTCAAAGTGCTCCTGGGTGCAGGTCAGCGGCGGGGAGAGCTGGATCACCGGGTCGCCGCGGTCATCGGCGCGGCAGACCAGGCCGGCCTCGAACAGGGCGTGCGAGAGGAAGCCGCGCAGCAGCCGCTCCGACTCCGCGTCGGAGAACGTCTCGCGGGTGGCCTTGTCCTTGACCATCTCGATCCCGTAGAAGTACCCGTCACCTCGTACGTCGCCGACAATCGGCAGGTCGTTCAGCTTCTCCAGGGTGCCGCGGAAAGCGGCCTCGTTCGCCCGGACGTTGCCGAGCAGGTCCTCCTTCTCGAACACGTCCAGGTTGGCCAGGGCCACGGCGCAGGACACCGGGTGCCCGGCGAAGGTGACGCCGTGCACGAAGCTGGCCTCGCCCTTACTGAACGGCTCCATCAGCTCGTCCCTGACCAGCATCCCGCCAAGCGGCGCGTAACCCGAGGTCACGCCCTTGGCGAAGGTGATGATGTCCGGCTGGTAGCCGTAGCGCTGGGAGCCGAAGTAATACCCCAGGCGGCCGAACGCGCAGATCACCTCATCGGAGACCAGGAGCACGCCGTAGCGGTCGCAGATTTCCCTGACCCGCTGGAAATACCCGGGCGGTGGCGGGAAGCAGCCGCCGGAGTTCTGCAGCGGCTCGAGGAACACCGCGGCCACGGTCTCCGGCCCCTCGCGCAGGATGGCGCGCTCGATCTCGTCGGCAGCCCACTGCCCGAATGCCGCCAGGTCGTGCGCGACGAAGCCGGGCGCGCGGTAGAAGTTGGTGTTCGGCACCCGGACGCCGCCGGCCGGCAGCGGCTCGAAGGGGGCCTTGAGCCCGGGCAGCCCGGTGATCGCCAGCGCGCCCATCGAGGTGCCGTGGTAGGCGATGTCACGGCTGATCACCTTGTAGCGGCCCGGTTCGCCGGTCATCTTGAAGTACTGCTTGGCCAGCTTCCAGGCCGACTCGACGGCCTCGGAGCCGCTGGTGGTGAAGAACACCCGGTTCAGATCGCCGGGCGCCATCCCCGCCAGCCGCTCGGCTAGCTCGATCGCCCTGGGGTGCGCGTAGGACCAGAGCGGGAAGTAGGCGAGTTCGCTGCCCTGCCGCGCGGCCGCCTCGGCGACTTCCCGGCGGCCGTGCCCGATCTGGCTGACGAACAGCCCGGACAGCCCGTCCAGGTAGCGCTTGCCGCGATCGTCAAAGACATACGGGCCGGAGCCGCGCACGATCAGCGGCACGTCATGGTCCGCGAACGTCGACATGCGCGTGAAGTGCAGCCACATGTGCCGCTTGGCTGATGCCTGCTGCGCCGCAATCTGGGCTGCCGCATCGTCGCTGCCGTGTGAGGTGGTCATCTGGTCCCCCAGCTATAGGTCTGCTTGCAGAGCTTCAGGTACACGAATGTCTCCGTACTTGTCACGCTCGGAATGGTCCGCACGCGGCTGATGATCTCCAGTAGCTGATCGTCGTCCTCGCAGACGACCTCGATGAGGAGGTCGAACGAGCCCGCCGTGATCACCACGTAGTCGATCTCGTCCATATCCGCCAGGAGGTCGGCTACCGGCTCGATGGCGCCAACGCACCTGACGCCGATCATCGTCTGGCGGCGGAAGCCGAGCATGAGCGGGTCGGTGACCGCGACGACCTGCATCACGCCCGCTTCGGCCAGCCGCTGCACTCGCTGGCGCACCGCTGCCTCGGACAGCCCGACCGCCTTGCCGATCGCCGCGTACGAGCGGCGGCCGTCCTGCTGGAGCTGCTCGATGATCTGCTTGGAGACGTCATCGAGCACGATGCGGGGACGGTCACGGCCGGTCCCGTCGCCGTGCCGCCGTCCGCCCGGGGCCGACGGCGCTCCCGGCGTGTGTGCCATGCACCGCCTCCTTCGCAAGGCAATCGTGTCACGATCTGCGTATCTGTCAACTGATTCCGTAGAATCTTGACCTATGCACAACTGATTCACTTGTGCTAGGGCCTTTATTCTGTCAAGGTCGTTTCAAATCGGCGCCGGGCGAACCGGATGAACCGGATGCCGGCACCAGAGCCGAGATCTCACCCGAGGAGGCGTCGTTGACATCCAGCGCCCCGGTACCAGCCCGCCTGCCGGAGCTGCGCAACTTCGTGAATGGCGCCTTCACCGGCACTCAGGAAGGCGCGTTCAGCTACATCGTGGACCCGAGCACGGGCGAAGCCTATGCTCGGGCGCCCCTTTCGGGAGGCGCGGATGTCGACGCGGCGCTGCGCGGGGCCGCGGCGGCATTCGAGGCCTGGCGGGATACCACGCCTGCCGAGCGGAGCCTTGCCCTGCTCAGGATGGCGGACGCGATCGAGGCCAGGGCGCAGGAGATCACCGCGGCCGAGTGCCGCAATACCGGCAAGCCGGTCGCGATGACGCTCGCGGAGGAGATCCCGCCGCTTGCCGATGAGCTGCGGTTCTTCGCCGGCGCCGCGCGGGTGCTGGAGGGAAAGTCGGCAGCGGAGTACATGCGCGGCTTCACGTCGATGATCCGGCGTGAGCCGGTGGGGGTTTGCGCCCAGGTCACGCCCTGGAACTACCCGATGATGATGGCGGTCTGGAAGTTCGCGCCCGCGCTCGCGGCCGGCAACACGGTGGTGCTCAAGCCGTCGGACACGACGCCGGTGACCACGCTGCTGCTGGCCGAGATCGCCGCCGAGTTCCTGCCGCCGGGCGTGCTGAACGTGGTCTGCGGCAACGCGGCCACCGGCCGCGAGCTTGTCGCGCACGAGATACCGCAGATGGTGTCGATCACCGGTTCGGTCCGCGCGGGCATCGAGGTGGCCACGGCCGCGGCGGCCGGGCTGAAGCGCGTGCACCTCGAACTCGGGGGGAAGGCGCCGGTGATCGTCTTCGACGACGCTGACATCGCGCGGGCAGCCGCGCAGATCGCCGAGGCGGGCTACTACAACGCGGGCCAGGATTGCACCGCCGCCACCCGGGTGCTGGCCGGGCCCCGGGTCAGCGCGGACCTCACCGATGCGCTAGCCGAGCTGGCCCGCGGCACGAAGGTGGGCGGCCTTGACGTGCCGGACGCCGACTACGGCCCGCTGAACAACCTGGCCCAGCTGGAGCGGGTGCAGGGATTCCTGCGCCGCGCGCCGGAGCACGCGAAGGTGCTGACCGGCGGCCAGCAGGTGGGGGAGCAGGGGTATTGCTTTGCCCCGACTGTGGTGGCCGGCCTGCGCCAGGACGACGAGATGATCCAGGACGAGATCTTCGGGCCAGTCATCACCGTGCAGCGGTTCAGCTCCGAGGACGAGGCGCTGCGGTGGGCCAACGGCGTGAAATACGGGCTTGCCTCGAGCGTCTGGACGAAGGATCACGGCCGGGCGATGCGGATGGCCCGCCGTCTCGACTTCGGGGTGGTGTGGATCAACACGCACATCCCGTTCGCCTCCGAGATGCCGCACGGCGGGTTCAAGAACTCCGGCTACGGCAAGGACCTGTCGTCCTACGGCCTCGATGACTACACCCGCGTCAAGCACGTCATGAGCAGCCTCGACTGAGCCCGACTGAATGGGCAAGGCCCCTGCATGTATGAGATGCAGGGGCCTTGCCTGGTCGTTGGCCGCTGGCCTGCCGGTTGCCCGGCTGGCGTTTGGTTAGTTGACCTGCTGCTGGTACCGGGCTCCCGCCGGAAGCGCCGGTTTCCCGGTTCTTCCTGCGTTCCGGGGTTGCCCCCGGATTGGTGCCCGTCTCCGGCAGTGACGTATTTCTACGCCCCCGGCCCGCGGCGGCACAAGGGTTTCGGGCAGTGACTTTAAGATTCTTTGGCTGCCCACAATCTATCCACAGGGATGGGCGCTGTTGTCCCCAACGGCAGGCACTTTTCCACCGGACCGTCCACAGCTTTCCCACAGGCCAGCCAGTGCACCGGATCCGCCTGTGGATGGGCGGTCCTCTTGCGCGAGCCCCGGTTCGTTGCACTTGTGGGAAGGGCCGCAGACCAATCCCCCGGAGTGGACCGAGCGTGCCACAGGCCTGGTCGCCGACGGGAAACCCGGGCGCGCGATGGCCAGCTTCCTCACCGAGATCATCGGCCTGACCGCCGCGAAGGTCGATGAGCTCAAAAATGCTCCGAGGGCGTACGACGTCCTTCCGATCGTGTCCGCGACGCTGCCGCGCGAGGCGCATGCCCTCACGAGCGTCGACCTCCCCGGCCTCGCCGCAGCCGTTACCGCTCGGCACTGCTGCTGCTCGGTGCCACGAGCCCGGCCTGGGCCGCCGACATCACTCGCGCCGTAGCAGCGGCGCTCCCGGCGGCGGAACTGGTGGCCCTGCCCGGTCACGGACACGATGCCGTCGACTCGGCACCGGACCTCGTCCCATCCGCGAGCTCCACAGGTTCTTCGGCAACGGCCTACCGGGAAATAGGCAAGGCCCCCGCATGTATGAGATGCAGGGGCCTTGCCCGGTCTCTGGCCGCTGGCCCGCCGGTTGCCCGGCTGGCTGGCGGTTAATCGACCGGCTGCTGGTACCGGACTCCCGCCGGAAGCGCCGGTTTCCCGGTTCTTCCTGCGTTCCGGGGTTGCCCCCGGATTGGTGCCCGTCTCCGGCAGTGACGTATTTCTACCCCCCCGGCCGCGTGCGGCACAAGGGTTTTCGGGCCATGGATTCAAGATTCTTTACTGTCCACAACTCATCCACAGCAGAGGGCCAGTTGTCCCCAGTGGCCGGCGCTTTTCCACCAGACCGTCCACAACTTTCCGCACAGGCAGCCAGCGGGTCAGGCGGCCTCGCCAAACCCGTACGCCTCCACAACGCGAACGGGGGCGGCCACGGCTACCTGCGCACCGGGCGCCTGGGGCCAGTGTGGCGGCGGCTGCGAAGCTATAGCTGACGGCAGGCCGCAGCAACCGGCAAGCCGCAGCTCCGCCGAACGCCCGGCTGGCAGAGCCTGCCGGTGGACACGGAAGGCGCAGGCATGACATCTCCGCCAGTACCGATCGCTGTAGCGCAGATGAAGCCGTACGTCGAGACCCATCCCATCGGGCTCGTGTGGCTTGTCGTGTGGGTCGCCGCTGGCTTCATCGAGTTCTCCGGCGCTTTCCGCGGGCGATCAGAGGCGACCAAGAAGGACAGGGGCAGCCTGATCCTCATCCGTGGCTGCGCCACGATCGCCGTCGTCCTGCTCCTGCTCTCGCCGAAGATCGCGCCGGCCGCTGAGATTCGCCCGCCCCTCGTCTCCGTGATTGCCGGGATTGTGATCTTCTCGGCGGGGGAGGCCCTGCGGGTATCGGCGAAAGTGGCGCTGGGCAGGTACTTCACCTACACGGTCATGACCAGCAGTGATCAGCCGGTGATTACCAGCGGCCCGTACCGAAGCCTGCGGCATCCCTCCTACACCGGGATCCTGCTGATCGTGATCGGAGCCGGCGCCGTGTGGGGGAACTGGCTCGGGCTGGGTGTGCTGACGTTGATGACACTCGTCGGGCTCGTCTATCGCATCCACGTCGAGGAGAAGGCCTTGCTCGAGGAATTGGGCGAGCGGTATCGCACCTACGCCGAGCACCACAAGCGCTTGATCCCGTTCGTCTGGTAGCCCGTGGAGCCGCGCGGATTCGCCTGCTAAGAGTCCGTCCCGCCTGCGGATGATCGGACGTAACGGTACAGATAGCCGAGCCGGAATCGTCAGGGCCACGGCGTCGGGGAGTTCGTAACGGGTGCTGGGGCAGGATAGGTCAGGTGACCGGTGGTGACCTTCTGCAGGAAGCGGTCGCCGAGCTGTATTCGTGCGACCCGGGCGAGTTCGTCGAGCGCCGCGGCGTTCTGGTGGCCCGGGCTCGCGCGGCTGGCGAGGCCGCACTGGGAAAGCGGATTGCCGGATTGCGGAAGCCCACCCGCTCGGCGTGGGTGCTCAACCAGCTGGCCCGCTCTGCGCCCGCCGTGACGTCCCAGCTGGACGCGCTCGGCGAGGAGCTTCGCGTCGCGCAAAGCTCCCTGGATGGCGCGGCCATCCGTGAGCTGTCCCTGCGCCGGCGGCAGCTGATCGACGCGCTGGCCCGTCAGGCGTTCACGGTCTCCGGCGTGCAGTCACCATCGGCTGGGCTCAGGGATGAGGTGACCGCTACTCTGGGCGCCGCCGTGGCCGATCCGCAGTTCGCTGAGCAGCTGCGGGAAGGAGCCCTGACGGAGGCGGCCCACCGGGACGGCTTCGGCTCCGCGGCAGCGTCGGCAGTGGCTGTGCTGGCGTCGTTCCCGGGCCGGGCGCACAGCCCGGCTGCGAGGCGCGCAGCTGCTGCCCCGGTCACGCGTGCGGCGAAGACGACCGTACTGGCGGACGCCCGCGAGCGGGCGGAGCTGGAGCGCCATCGCCGGGCCATCGCGGCGGCTGAGCAGGCAGTGGCCGAGGCCGACAAGGCTGCCAGCGCCGCTGCCAGGACGGAACGGGAGCATGACAGCGCTGTCCGGCTGCTCGAAGAGCAGCTCACCGAAGCCCGTCAGCGCCTGGCCGAGGCCAGGCTCCAGGCACGCCGGGCAACAGCTGGGCAGCGCCGCGCGCAGCTGGCGCTCGATCGGCTGCAGGAGCATCCACCGCGCCCTTCGTCGAGTCTCGGCTAGCGACGGCGAGGCGGACAGCTCGCGTTTCTGACTTCTGCGGAACTATCCACAGGCACAGCTCGCCGGGAAATAGGCAAGGCCCCCGCATGTATGAGATGCGGGGGCCTTGCCCGGTCTTTGGCCGCTGGCCTGCCGGTTGCCCGGCTGGCTGGCGGCTTACTCGACCG
>Ga0302229_10000211_pt1 | contig 45238 bp, 41 predicted proteins | sample II_Palsa_N1_3_FD_193518 | JGI IMG/M metagenome (GOLD analysis project Ga0302229, IMG submission 193518) | Peat permafrost microbial communities from Stordalen Mire near Abisko, Sweden - II_Palsa_N1_3 | ecosystem: Environmental > Terrestrial > Soil > Palsa > Peat permafrost | place: Sweden... | reverse complement strand
GTATTTCGCGATCTTCGCGGACGGGCATAACCGGCAACTGCCCCGGCTGACCGGCGGGCCATTCCGGTACAAGACCTACGCCGCGGACACCTTGGCCGAGTCGATCGGGCTGGCACACAAGCCGATGAAGCAGGCCGTGATCGCGCCGTCGATGCTGGCCCTGTTGTACCCGCTGGATGAGGAGCTCCCCGGCTACTCCCGGCAGGCGTTCGAGGAGGACCTGGTCGGGGAGTGCGAGAAGGATATCCGGCAGGCGTTCGCGGCCGGCGCGGCCCGGGTGTCCGTCGACTTCACCGAGGGACGGCTGGCCACCCGCGCCGACCCGCGGAACCCGTGGACGGGCCGGAACATGCTGCCGCACTTCATCGAGCTGAACAACCGGGTGCTTGGCCGGTTCAGCGCCGACGAGCGGGCCAGCATCGGGATCCATACCTGCCCGGGCGGGGACCGGGACTCGGTGCACAGCGCCGATGTCCCCTACAGCGACCTGCTCCCGTCGATATTCGGCATCAACGCCGGGTACTTCTTGATCCAGCTGGCCAGCGAGCGGGACAAGGACCGGGTCTACCAGCTCATCGGGGATCACCTGCGCACCGACGCCAACGGCGTGACGCAGATGGCCTACATCGGCGTGATCAACCCGCTGAACCCCCGGGTGGAAAGCCCCGAGGAAGTCCGCGACGCCCTGGTCCGGGCGGCGAACTTCATCCCCGCCGATCAGCTCGCCTCCACCGATGACTGCGGGTTCTCGCCGTTCAGCATCGACGAGAAACCCAACCACGGATCACCCGACTTCGCCCGCGACACCGCCTGGCAGAAGATCACCAACCGGGTCGAGGGCACCAAGCTAGCCGCCGAGAAGCTCGGCATCAGCTGACCTGCTCCAGGGGCGCCGCGCGCCGTTAGGCCGCGGCGCCCCTTCGGGCTGGTCTTAGCGGGCGCAGTACTCCCTGAGCACAAGCTCACCGATCTCCCGGGCGCGCGCAGCCGCTACCGTGTCCCCTTCGTGGGCCGCCATGATCGAGCCCTTCATCAGGATGTGCCATTTGCGCGCGAAGGAATCGGTGAGTTGCTGAACCACTCGGAAAAGTAGTTAGCGGACGCCTGGCTGGACGAGCCCGGTCTCATAGGCGAGCACCACCACCTGGACCCGGTCGCGCAGGCCAAGCTTGGCGAGGATCCGCCCGACATGGGACTTCACGGTCGCCTCAGAGACGTACAGGGCGGCCGCGATCTCAGCGTTGGATAGGCCCTGGGCGACCGCGATCAGCACCTCGCGCTCGCGCTCGGTCAGCGTGGCCAGCTGCGGGTAGCGCTGTGCCTTCTGGGAACCCGACAGGGGCAGCACGTGGGCATACTCCTCGAGCAGGCGGCGGGTCACCCGGGGCGAGATGACCGCGTCCCCGGCCGCGACCGTCCGAATGGCCGCGACGAGCTCACCGGGGCGCACATCCTTCAGCAGGAACCCGCTCGCGCCCGCCCGCAGCGCGCCGAAGGCGTACTCGTCGAGGTCGAAGGTCGTCAGGACCAGCACCCGCACCCGGGCGTCCACGGCGGTAATCCGCCGGGTAGCCTCGATGCCGTCGGTGCCGGGCATCCGGATATCCATCAGCACGATGTCCGGGGCGTGGCGGCGGGCCAGCTCGACCGCTTCCTCGCCGTTGCCCGCCTCCGCCGCCACCGTGATGTCGCCTTCGGCCTCCAGGATCATGCGGAAGCCGCGGCGCAGCAGCGGCTGGTCATCCGACAGCAGTACGGAAATGCTCATGCGGGCACCTGCTCGGGCCAGAAGGCGGTTTCGACCAGCCAGCCGCCGCCAGGGGCTGGTCCGGCACACAGCGCGCCGCCGTGCAAGGCCACCCGTTCCCGCATGCCATCCAGGCCATGTCCGGGCTGGGGCTGGCCTGCCACGGGGAGCTGGCCGGACCCGGGGCCGTCGTCGGCGACCCGCACCCGTACCTCGGGATGGTCGTAGCTGATCGTGACGTGCGCCTGCTTGGCCCCGGCGTGCCGGATCGCGTTGGTCAGCGCCTCCTGGACGATGCGGTACACGGTCAGCTCAGCGGCCCCGCCGAGCGGGAAAGGCGTGCCTTCGACGGCTAGTTCGACCGCCAGCCCGGTGGCACAGACCTGGTCGATGAGGGTACCGATATCGGTCACCCCTGGCTGCGGGGCCAGCCCGGACGGCCCGGATGCCCCGGACGGCGACGCGTCGGTCCGCAGCACACCGAGCATCGCCCGCATGTCCGCCAGGGCGCGGCGGCCGGCCTCGGAGACCTCGGTCATCGCCTCCGACCCCTGCCCGGGATCGGCCCGGCTCACGATGGCCGCGGCGTCCGCCAGGGTGATCACGACCGACAGGCTGTGGGACACGATGTCGTGGAGTTCCCGGGCGATCCGGGTCCGCTCGGCGGCGGCGGCGATCTCGGCCTGCTGGTCCCGCTCAACCTCGAGCCTGCGGGCGCGCTCGTCCATCCAGGCCAGGTACCTGCTCCCCGAGGCCGCCGTGAGGCCGGTAAACAGCGCGGCGACCACGGTGGCGGTGAGGAAGAGCAGCGATCGTTCCGGTGTCCCGGCAGGCTCCCATTTGACCGCGGCCATGACCGCTCCGGCTTCGAGCAGCCCGGCGGCGAGCAGGGCACGAAGCCGTGACTGGTGGGCTGCCACCGTGTACAGCGCGACTAGCAGGGCCGCGTCACCCATCAGCGGGAAGCCAAGCAACCACTGGCCGAGCGCGATGGCGCTGGTCAGCAGGAACACCGCAGAGGGCCAGATGCGGCGGACGGCGATCACGACGATCAGCGCGGTCTGGATGATGGCGGCACGGGGGCCGGCGAAATTCGACCCGGCCAGCCACACGCTGGACAAAGCCAGCAGCACCGCGGCCACCAGTGCATCGGTGGCCAGCGGATGGGTGCGTACGAGGCGGCGGCCGCTGGCGAACAAGCCGCCCGGGGTCTCCTCGGGTCGCGGCGCGGCCGGCCTGAGTCGCTCTGGCCGCGGTGGGGATACCGCGCCCCAGGCGCGTTTAGGCCAGAGGGGGAGCTCGGTCATGGTGCCCAAGGTGCGTCCTTCGTGGTGACTTAACCGCAGCGTACCGCGTTCAGGCATGGCCCCAAGGACCCGTATAGTGGCATTGCCGCAGGTAAGACCCACCTCACCGGGCCACCATCCAACCTGAGGATGAGACGGGGAGACCAGATTTCGTTCTCCCGGCTATCCCGCTGGCGGGCGGGCGGAGCGTACCGTGGCGTAACGCGTTCGCAGCGATGGAGGGATCGTGCCTGCTCCGGTAGAACTGCCGTCGTGGCTGGACCGCGTGCTGAGGCTCGTCCGGGTGGACTTCGACCCAAAGACCCCGGCGCATCGGCAGCCTTCGGCGCTGCGGGTGCTGGTCGCCCTGGTCATCTCGGTCGTCGGCTCGCTGGCGGTCGACGCGATCCTGGTGGTGGCGGGCGAGGCGGTCTTCCCTTCGACCAAGGGTTACGTGCACTTCCAGTTTCGCGACTACGCCAAGCTGACGATCATCGGCGTGGTGATCGCCTGCGTGGCGTGGCCGATCGTGACCCGCATAAGCTCCGCGCCGCGCTGGTTGTTCTTCCGGCTGGCGATTCTGGTCACGCTGGCGCTCTGGCTCCCGGACCTGTACATCCTGGAGCGGGGCCAGCCGGGCCGCGCGGTCGCGGTGCTCATGCTCATGCACCTGGCCATCGCCCTGGTTACCTACAATTGCCTGGTGCACATCTCACCCGTCAAGGCGGCCGAGCGCTCGCACCGTCGCGCGGGACAGCCTGCGCAGGACCCCGACCCCTACGCGGGACGCGGACGGTGAGCTCCGGCGCCGACTACCGGCGCCGCGGCGCCGCGGCGCCTGTCTTCCCCGGGCCGCTCGCGGCCAAGGTCCCTGAGATCACGTTCTTGTTCTGGGTGGTCAAGATCCTGACGACGGCCGGGGGCGAGGCCACGTCGGATTACCTGGCCCTGGGCAGCAAGGTGACCGGCGCTGCGATCGAGACACTCTTTCTGATCGTGGCCCTGGTGTGGCAGTTCCGGACCCGCCGCTACGTCGCGGCGGCCTACTGGTTGCTGGCCTACGCCATCGCGACCTTCGGCACCGGCGTCTCTGACACCATGCACCTCGTCATCGGCATCCCCTACGCAGGTACCACGGCTTTCTGGGCCGTGGTGCTGGCCCTGGTCTTCTGGCTGTGGTACCGCAGCGAGGGCACGCTGTCGATCCACAGCATCACCACGCGGCGGCGGGAGTGCTACTACTGGGCCACGGTGTTCGCCACCTTCGCGCTCGGCACCGCCTTGGGCGACTTCACCGCCACCGCCCTAGGGCTGGGGTACCTGGCGTCAGGGATCATGTTCGGCCTCATTATCCTGATTCCGGCCGTGGCCTGGTCGCGGTTCGGGCTCGGCCCGATCGCGGCCTTCTGGTTCGCCTACGTGGTGACCAGGCCCCTGGGCGCGTCGTTCGCCGATTACTTCGGCAAGCCGCACTCGATCAGCGGCGCCGGTTTCGGCGACGGCCGGACGGCCGTGGTCGCGGCGATCGTTACCGCCGTCCTCGTGGTCTATCTCGCGGTCACCCGCCACGACATCCAGCAGCCGACGGAACTGCAAACTGATCCGCAGGTGGGCCCCCGCGCCGCGGTTAACGACGATGCTGTGGGTAGATAAAGGACATGGTCAGGATTAAGCGCTGGGTTACTGGCAAGCGCAAGAACGTCGTCTGGTCCGAGCCGCAGCTGCCTCCCTATGTCAAGATCAACCCGGAAAGCCCGCCCGGTATGGGGCAAGAGCTCCAGCCAGGGGATCTGTCGATGGGAATGGCCGCGGAAGAGTTCCTCAAGATGGACGAGGGCGAGGAGGAGCCGGTCTGAGGCGGCGCCTGCTCAGCTCATCTGGCAGTTTCTTAGCCCGGTGGTTCAGTCGAGCTGCGCCCTGATGGCCTCGAGCGCGGCCCGATTATTCTCGACCGAGTTCGCGTAGGAGAACCGCAGGAAGCCCGCACCGTACGGGCCGGCCGGACGCGGTACCGGCCAAGGCGGCCACTCCGGCGTTCTTCAGCAACCCGGCCTGCAGTTCTGCCGGGTGACCGGTGCCTACGATGTTCGAGAACACGTAGCAGGCGCCCGGCGGCTCCAGGCAGCTGACGCCGGGTATGTCATACAAGCCCGCGACGATGATGCCCCGACGGCGCCAGTAGACCTCGTCGGACAGCACGATCAGATCATGACGCCGCGCGATCGTCTCGCAGTCCTCGCGGGTGAGCGCGCTGCCGCAGGGGTTATGCGGCGAGTTCAGGATGAGCAGCCGGGACCGATCGGTGATCAGGTGCTCATGGTGAAGAACAGGTGTGAGGAGGTGCGGGATGTCGTTGTGGCCCCCGGCCCGGTCTGGTCGCGATCTGGACGCCGGGCAGCTGTTTGCCGCGGCCGAGTCCGATTTCGCCCGCTACGAGGTGGTCAAGGATCTCGTCGACGAGTGCATCGACCTGGCGCTGAACTACCGCCAGAGCGGACATCCCGGCGGGTCGCGATCCAAGGTGCACATGATGCTGGCGCTTTTGCTGTCCGGCGCCATGCGCTGGGACGTGCTGCGGCCGTGGCGGCGGTTCGGCGACCGTTTCGTGCTGTCCGCCGGTCACACGGTGCCGCTGGTCTACGCCACCCTCGCGGTGCTCAACGAGGCGGTCCGGGCGCGGCACGAGCGCACGGGAGCGGCCGAGTTCGCCTTTCCCGATGACGGCCGCTGGGCGCTGACGTGGGAATGGCTGCTGCGGCTCCGCCGGCGCGGCGGCCTGCCCGGGCACGCGGAGATGGAAGGCAAGACGCTCTTCCTGAAGTTCAACACCGGTCCCTCCGGGCACGGGATGCCTCCGGCCGCCGGCGAGGCGCTCGCCCTGAAGCTGGCCGGGGCCGGCCAGGTGAAGGTGTTCGTCTTCGAGGGCGAAGGCGGCCTTACCCCGGGTTCGGCCCACGAGACGAAGAACACCGCGTGGGGCCTGGGCCTGGACAACCTGGTCTTCATGGTCGACTGGAACGACTTCGGCATCGACCCGAGGCCGGCCTCGAGCGTGGTCGCGGGTACGCCGACGGACTGGTTCGCGCCCTACGGCTGGCGGGTCACCGGCACCGAGCACGGCATGGAGTGGGGGCCGGTCACCCGGACGGTCCTGGAGGCGACCTGCGGTCCCAACCCAGGCCGGGTGCCGACGATGGCTTGGTTCGTGACGCAGAAGGGCCGGGGCTACGGCAAGGTCGACGCGGCCAGTCACGGCACGCCCTTCGGCATGAACGCCGAGCCCTTCTGGGCGGGGCGCAAACGGTTCATGGACCGCTATGGGGTGACCTACCAGGGGTTCGGCTCCGCGGCTCCTTCGGATCCTGCAGCGGCGCAGGCTCAGGCGGCGGCGAACCTGGGTATCGCGATGAGCGTGCTGCGCCGCGACGCTCACCTGGTGAGCTGGCTGTCCGACCGGCTGCTGGCGATCGCGGGCACGGTGCCTGACGAGATCGAGGGGTTCCGGCTCGGCCAGCCTGACCTCTTCTCCGACCGGCGCATCTTCGACGTCGCGAACTACCCGGACAGCATGTGGAAGAAGCCCGGCGACAAAGCGCCGAACCGGGCCGGCCTGGCCGCGTGGGGCGGCTACGTGAACTCGCTCGCGCTACGGAACTACGGCAGGCCGCTGTTCATCGCGGCCTCCGCCGACCTGGCCGAGTCCACCAACATCGCCGGGTTCGGCCAGGACTTCGACGGCTCGCCTGGCACGGGCTGGTACGAACGGACCTCGAACCCCACGGGGGCGCTGCTGCCCACGGAGATCACCGAGTTCACCAACGCCGGGCTGGTCGCCGGGCTGGCTACGGTCAACCTGGCGTCGAAACCGTTCGAGGCTTTCGACGGCTTCTGGGGCGCGTGCTCCACCTACGGCTCGTTCTCCTACCTGAAGTACGGGCCGATGCGGCTGTTCAGCCAGCTGGCCCAGGACACCGAGCTCAAGGTGGGCAAGCTGCTGTGGATCGCTGGCCACTCGGGACCCGAAACGGCGGAGGACTCGCGCACCCACTTCGGCATCTTCTCGACCGGGGTCACCCAGCTGTTTCCCGAGGGGCACGTCATCGATCTGCATCCGTGGGAGTACAACGAGGTGCCTGTCCTGCTCGGTGCCGCGTTCTCCCTCGACGTCCCGATCGTGGCGCTGCACCTGACCCGGCCGCCGGTGGAGATACCCGACCGTGAGGCGCTGGGCATCCCCTCCCACCTGGCCGCGGCGCGCGGCGCGTACGTTCTGCGGGAGTACCGCCCGGACCAGCCGAAGGGCGGCACAGTCTTCCTACGCGGCACCATGCCGACGCGCAACGTGGTGAACCTGCTGCCGGAGCTGTCCGCGCGGGGGATCAACGTGAAGATCGTCGCGGCGATCAGCCCTCAGCTGTTCGCGCGCCAGGACAAGGAATACCGGCGGTCGGTCACCGGCCCGGCGGCCGGGCTGGACGCGATGGTCATCACCAACGGCGCGTTCAAGCTGATGCGGGACTGGGCCGGCGGGCCGCTGGTCCGGGAGTACTCGCTGTCGTCGGACTGGGATGACCGGTGGCGGACCGGCGGCTCGGTGGCCGAGGTCATCGAGGAGGCGCACCTAGATGAGGCACACATCCTGGCGGCGCTCGAACGGTTTGCGGGCGAGCGGACCGAGCGGCTGCGGCTGCTGCGAGAACAGCTGGACGAAGCCTGAATCCCGGGATCCGGCCGCAGCGGAATCGATGATTCAGCGGGCGGCGGATGCGAGCCGGGACAACCCGCTCCTTGAGCCGTTGAACATGTCCTGGTCGCCGGGGAACGTGCCCGTCGATGAGTACTGCCAGAAGGTGAAGGTGGGCCAGCCGGCCGGCAGCGCGCCCGCGGTGCCGCCGTAGCTGGCGATCCACAGCGGGTCCTGGCTCGCGAATCCGCCGTAGTTTCCGGTGCACTTCCCCCACCATTGGCTGGTGGTGTAGATGACCGGCCAGACTGAGGTGAGGGCTTCGTAGCGCTTGTCGAAACTGGCGATCCAGGCCACCATCGCGCTCCGGCTGAGCTTGTAGCACTCGGCACCGTAAGGGTTGTATTCGATGTCCAGAGCTCCGGGCAGCGTCCGGCCATCTGCGCTCCAGCCGCCGCCGTTGGCGACAAAATAGCTGGCCTGCGCCGCGCCGCTGGAATCGTTGGGCAGCGCGAAGTGGTAGGCGCCACGGATAATCCCGGCCTGGTACGCCCCGTCGTACTGGGAGGCGAAGTCGGGATTGACGAACCCGGTGCCCTCGGTCGCCTTGATATAGGCAAACTGCGCCCCGTGGGACGCGACCGAGCTCCAGTTGACGCTGTGCTGGTGATCGCTGACATCCAGGCCAAGCACCGCGGGTGCCGCCGCGGCGGGATTGACGCCGAGCAGGCCCGCGGCCAGGGCGATAAGGCCGCAGCCTATGACGACCGCAACTGCTCCTCGCGCGTGCAGGGTCGCTGAACGGCATCGCATGAGCACTGACCGGATCAACGGTTTCCCCCGATATAGATAACATTTTGTCGATCAGGAATGGCGAAACTCCTAGTGGGTGACCGATCTCAGTCGACATGTGTTTACTATTTACGGTCGGCTAGACGGCATATTCGCTACCGCCGACGCTGTGCAGGTACTTTCCGCAGGGAGATGGTTATGGAACGGGCACGGATACGCTGCCTGATGGGAGTGTGCGAAAATCCATCTACCCATTTAGCACCTAGCTTCCGTGCAATGTCAAGGTGCCTCGTCTGGGCAAACGGTACAGTACCAAGAACTCGGCGGACCTTATTATTAATCGCCGTTCTCATAAGGACATGGAAAACCCGAAAGCATGAAAATATGTGCAAACGCGGACGCCTCGGGTAAAGGCAGCGGCATTACCGTAACCACGTGAGGAGCTCAGTCGCGGGCCCGACGCGGCTCAGTGCATGAGCAACCGCTCCATCCGGGCCAGGGTCTCCCTGAGGTTGGGCTCGGAGGTGGCTTCGCGTGCCGCGGCCAGGGACAGCCAGCGCAGCAGCGCCTTTGCGTTCTCCGCGCGGGCCGCGTCCGGGGTCTGGGTGGCCATGAAGAACCTAATGTCCGCGTGTTCGTGCGCGGGTTCTCCTTTTCCCGCCGGCACGCTGACGATGACCACGTGGCGGATCTCGGCACTGGACCACGGCGCCAGGTCCGCTAGCCCGGTCTCCTCATGCGCTTCGCGGGTGGCGATGGCGAGCGGGTCGCTCTCCCCCGGGTCCCCGTGGCCGCCCACCTGCAGCCAGGCCTGCTGGCGCTGGTGCCAGCGCAGCAGCACCCTCGCCGTGGGCGGGTGCGCGATCAGAGCGGACGCGGTGAGATGCAACGGGAGATCCCGGCGCCACGGGTCACTTGTGGCCTCGACCAGCGCCCGGACCCGCTGAACGTCATTCGTCTCCGCCTCGCTCTCGGGCCGGTAGCGGTCCAGAAGCATGGCGAGCGTCGGCGGCACGGAGCGAGAATCCACAGTAAGCGATGCTAACTGGTACTAGGCGAGGCCCGGAATGTACCGCTTCCGGCACAGGTCAGGACCACGACCAGTGGCCACAGAGCCTGTGACCCGGCCAGAGCCCGCTCGGCCAGGCCGATCTGGTGGCCCTATGAGATCAGTTCCGCGCCGAACCACAGGAGCAGGCCGAGCATCACCGTGGTGGCGCTGACCGCGACCGCAGGCCGCAGCCCGTACGGCACCCGGGGGCCGCGGACGCGGGCCGCGGCCGGCCAGGCCGTCATGACGATGAAGCCGGTCGCGGCCCAGAACGTATGCGGCAGCAAGCCTCCGCGCCCGGCATGTTCGGGGTTCAGCGCGACCAGTACCGTGGCGACACCGACGGCCATCAGGATCAGCCGGCCGGCCCGGGCCGCCGGCCTGAGCGCCAGCCCGGTCACGGCATAGCCGACACCCACCCCCACTAGTGCCCACGTCATCACCCACCGGTCCACGGCGCCCACCGCCGCCAGCGAACTAATGGTGTCAGCCACCGGATTGAAAGGGCGCGGCTGCAGCGTGGCGGCGATTGTCGACCCGGCCACCAGCAGAACCGGAGATCCGGCCGAAGAGATCACGCCCCACCACGGCACGCGCTGCACGACCACCACCGTACGTGAACGCGGCTGCGCTTCCCAGTCAGGCCGCGAACAGGAACGGCGGGCGGCCGGGGACGCCGGGGGCGCAGGCGAAGATGTCGCCGGCGTGCGGCTGCTCGGCCAGGTCGGCGGGGGTGAAGTTCTCCCTGGCCGTGGTGATGTACAGCGTGCTGAGGTCGGCGCCGCCGAACGCGGCCGAGGTGACCTGGCGGACCGGGAGGCGAACGACGGTGTCGAGTTGGCCGTCGGGGGTGTAACGCTGAAGCTCACCCGAACCCCAGAGGGCGACCCAGAGGCCTCCTTCTGCGTCCAGGGTCAGCCCGTCGGGCACTCCGCCGACCGTGACGAAGCGCCGCCGACGGCTCAGCGTGCCAGTATCGGGGTCAGTGTCGAACACGTCCACTCCGCCGACAGCGCTGTCCGCGAAGTAGAACGCCGTACGGTCATCGGACCAGTCCAGACCGTTGGACAGGCCGACGTCCCCGACGATCTCGGCGACCGCGCCGTCCGGGCGCAGCCGGTACAGGGCACACGGCGGGCCGTCGGCCGCCCAGGCGCAGGTACCCGCGCAGAAGTTCCCCCACGGGTCCGGCTTGCCGTCGTTGAACCGGACTACGGTCCTGTCGATGCTGAATTCGCCGATGCGGGTCAGTCCCTGGCCGTCGTGTTCGGCACGGTAGAACCCGTCCACCAGCGCGAGTACCAGGCCGCCGGCGCGGGTCAGCCCGACGGTGCCGACCGGGTCGCCGGCGTCGAACCTGGTATGAGCGCCGGTAGCCGGGTCGAACGCGTGCACCTGGCCGGGGATGATGTCTACCCAGCGGAGCAGCCCGCGAGCGGCGTCCCAGACCGGTCCCTCGGCCAGTTCGCACTGGGCCGGTACCACGATCTCGGCATCGAGCACCCGGGTCATGGCGCGGTCTCGCGGGTTTCCGGGTTCACGTGAGGATGACCTTGCCCCGCGGGCCGGAACTCTCCCGCAGCACGCTGATCAGCAGGTCGTTGTTGACCACGTCGTCGATGGGCAGGGCGGCCTTCACGTCGTTCCCGGCGAGCCCGATGAGCAGCCGCGGCCGCCGCGGCGGGCTCGGCCAGGACCGCGTCGAGCAGGCTGACCTGCTGCTGGCCGATCAGGCCGGGTGAGGTGATGACCAGGGCCCGGTCAGCCACGCCCGGCCCCAAACTGGCGGGCGGCGAAGGGCGGTCCGCCCAGGGCCACGGTGATCTGGTCGGCCGCCTCCCGGATCGCGACACCGACCTCGTCCATCCGCCAGGTCGGGCGGTTCAGCTTCAGACCGGTGCCGCTGACGGCGGCGACGCAGCCGCCGCTCCGGTCGTGGACCGCCGCGCCCACGCAGAACACGCCTTCGGAGTTTTCCTCGTCATCGATCGTGTAGCCGCGGACCGTACTCAGCTCCAGGTCCCGCAGCAGGGCATCGGGATCGGTGATGGTCCGCTCGGTCCGGGGCGGCATGCCCGTCTCGACGGCCAGCGCCCGCGCGCGAGCGGGCGGGAGCGCGGCGAGCAGCGCCTTGCCCGCGGACGTGCAGTGCGGGTACTCCCGTTTGCCGAGGTAGCTGGCGAACTGCACGGTGCCGGGCGCGTCGATCCGCGCGGTGACGATGGCGTAGGCGCCATCGGGTGTGACCAGGCGGGTGGTCAGCCCGGTCGCGTCGGTGACCGACTGCAGGACCGGCATGGTCAGGCTGATCAGCGGAGACTGCACCTCGGCCGCGTCGCCGAGCTTGGCCAGCGCCATGCCCAGCCGATATCTGCGGGTCAGCCGGACCCCGGAATCGGCCACGAAACCCCGGGCGATCAGCGTCTGCAGCAAGGCGAACGCGCTGCTTTTGGACACCGCGATCTGTGCGGCGAGCTCGGTCAGCGTCATGCCGCCCGGCCCGGCCGCGGCCAGCAGCTCCAGGGTGTCCAGAGCCCGCTCCACGCCGTGCAGGCGGTACCGCTGGCTCTCGCGGCCGGGACCTATAGTCCCCGTAGAGTCCGAGAGCTCCAGCTCAGTCACGGACTGTTTCCTTTCTCCCAACGGCTATTCGGTCTAGGAAAATAGCCTGGCACCGGCGGACCGCCGCCGTCAATCCACCTGTCCATCGGCCTGACCAGAGCCGGGTGGATCACGAATCTTGACGAATCCCCATACGCTGCCGTGTCATTGTGTCACCGCAAATTCGGGGATGGAGAAATCATTTCGGTAGAGCAGAAAACAACGGCTCGTTCCGAATAAGAAAGAGCGGAGGAGCGGACCTGAGGAGCCGGGTCGCGGACGTGCTGACCGGACTGGGCGTCACCGGTCCGGGCCCGGACGGGCCTGCCTTCCCGGATGGCGCCGTGCGAAGGCATCACGGTCAACCGGGTTTCCCAGGGCAGCGGTGCGGTGCTGCTGCGAGCCAGCGAGCTGCGTGACATGGCTCAGGCCGGCCGGGAGGCAGGCCTGGAGGTGTGTCTGTTCGTGGGGCCGCGGGAACGGTACTAACATCTAGGCGCCGCGGCTGGCCACCGAGGAGGACGTCGAGCCCTTCTGGATGCACGTGACGCCCTGGTACCACCCTTCCGGCCTGGCCGTGGCGCTCGCGGTCATCACCTCGTTCGCCACCACGATCCAGTCCCAGATCGTGGACGGAAGCCGGGTCATGTTCGGGATGGGCCGGGATCGCACCGTCCCGACCGCGCTTGGCCGGACGACACGGTTCGGGACGCCGGTCGCCACGGGCGGATGAGCGGCACCGGTTCGGCACCGTGGTGCTGACGTGACGCCGGAAAGCGCGGTCGGCGGCCCTTTGCCGCGTCTGCGTGATGGTGACCTGATGTCCATCGACGCCCGTGTTGCTGGCTCCGGCCGGGACTCGTCCCATAACCTCGAATTGTGACCGTCCATGAGCTCTCCCGCCCCGACGCGCGCCGCATTGCCGTGCGCGCACAGCTCTTGGATCGCCCGCGGCTCTTGGATTGCCCACGGCCGGCCGGGCTGCTTGACGTGGTGCGCCAGTTGACGTTGCTCCAGATCGATCCGGTCGCCGCGATCGCGCCAAGTGCTGATCTGGTGGCCTGGAGCCGCCTCGGGTCGTCGTACTCGCCAGCCGAGCTGGACACCGCCCTTACGGACCGGACGCTGCTCGAACTGCGGGCAATGATCCGGCCCGGCGAAGACCTGGCGCTCTACCGCGCGGACATGGCCAGCTGGGAGGAGGCCGAGCGCGGCGAGCTGCCCGGCTGGCGGGCGTCCTATCGCGACTGGGTACGAGCCAACGCCGCGTGTCGTCTGGACATCCTCGTCCGGCTCGGCTCCTCGGGGCCGCTGCCATCGCGCGACCTTCCGGACAGCTGCAAGGTGCCGTGGCGGTCGACCGGGTGGACCAATAACCGCAACGTCACGCAACTGCTGGAGTTCATGGTGCTGCGAGGCGAGGTCGCGATCGCGGGACGCCGGGGCGGTGACCGGCTGTGGGACCTGGCGACCCGGGTCTACCCCGATGACCCGGCGGTCCCCAGGGAGGAGGCCCTGCGCATCCGCAACGAGCGGCGGCTGCGGGCTCTGGGCATCGCGCGCGCCCGGGGACCGGAATGCCCGGTCGAGCCGACCTTAGCCCAGTGATCTTTTTGATTCTTTGTTCTATAATAATGATCGGTACCGACATTTTGGGAACGCCACGCCGTGTCCGCTCAATTCTGACTATCCAGATTATTTTGATCCATGTGAATTCTGTGGTTAGTGTGAATAGAGATCTCAAGTGGCCCATAAGGCAAGTGGCCCCACCCCGCCGTCGACGTGGCCGGCGGATCTCTCCCTGACGCTCGACCGCCCGCAGGCGGCGCCGGGAGAGGCTCCGCTCTGCATCTCGGCGAGATCATTGGGGCCGTTAGCTCAGCGGGTCGTTAATCCCGTCCCAAGCGGCGGTGGAATCAGACGTACAAGCTGGCTCACTGCGGCCTGACCCAGGAGCTGTTCGACCGGCTCCTGGAGATCCAGCGGTACGCCCGCGCGATTGCCACACCTCGTTCGAGGACGAGCAGCCCATCTTCATAGACCACGACCATGCCTGCTGCCCGGATGAGAAGTCCTCGTGCGGCAAGTGCGTTCGCGGGTTGCTGTGCCTGTCGCGCAACACCACGCTTGGCCTGATCGAGCGCAAGTACGACCTGGCCCGCGCGTACCTGGACAGACCCCCGGCCAGCTCGTCGTGATGGCCGCCGGGGCACCCCGGAGGTCTGGTAGGCTCGCGTCATCCTGGGCGGTTGGCGCAGCGGGAGCGCGTCTCCCTGACACGGAGAAGGTCACAGGTTCAAATCCTGTACCGCCCACCAGGTGTTCCCTTTTTTAGCCCCCACCAAGTAGTGCTCGCTGGCCCTACGGCGCCCTACCAGGAGGCTTCCTCTCCCAATATGCGTCAGCGTCGGCCTCCGGCCTTGGGGCCCCGACCGACGCACGCCTGGCCGCACACTGGCAGCGTCCGCAGATCAAGACCGGTTACACGACACGCACGCCGATACAGCGCAAGGCCGTCTTCCTCGCTACCCATTTGTCCAGCTCGTGGCCACCGCGTCTAGGCCGCCCCGCGGGCGTCGCTTCGCGATGGCTTCGCCAGCCTGGACTCGGCGACCACTCGCAAGGATTCGGCGGCTGCGAGGAAGGACGGGGCAAACCAGTGGTCGGCCCTGGCCAAGCGTCGGGTACGGGCGAGCGGAAGCGCCCGGAGGTTTGCGCCGCCTCATATCGGCGGCAGCGGCTACGGCGGCTCAAGTGGGATCGGCGGCGGCTGCGGCTCCCCGAACGCTGCCTCGGCCGCTGACATGGCGCCGTAGTCGGTCGCAAGGTTGGCGTAGATCGAGTAGATCAGCGTGATGAAGATGCCGAGCTTGACCCACAGCGTGGGCGTGAAGAAGAACAGGCAGCAGATCAGCGGGAAGTTGATCAGCCAGTAGATCGCGCCCCACATGTGGACCTTGTACTGGGTGTACGGGTTGGTGGACAGGTCTTTGAAGAGCAGCTTCATCCAGCCGTGCCGGATATGCACCGGCGTGTGCGCGGCGTGCAGCCGAGCGACGTCGGCGCGCAGTTGGCGGACCTCGGCGATCAAGGACTCGATCTCAGTCATAGCTCCAGTATCAGCGGGCTCATGCCGATGAGCACGACGCCCGGAGATCCTTGGCAGCAGATCCTTTCCTCAGCCCACCCGCTCATCGGCCGGATATTAGTAGCCGAGATCCGGGTCTACCCGGCCCTCAAGCTCATGGCCTGCTGCGAGCCGCCGGACGTTCTCGGTGATGCGGGCTGCGAGTAGCGGCTCGGTCATCTGCTCGGTGTCGGCGGTGTGCGGGGTGATCAGGCAGTTCGGGAGATCCCACAGAGGATGGCCCGCGGGCAGCGGCTCAGGATCAGTCACGTCCAGGGCCGCGCCGCCGATCTGGTTCGACCGCAGCGCCCCGACTAGCGCCGCGGTATCGACCACCGCGCCCCGGGCCACGTTGACCAGCCAAGCCTGCTGGTCCATTACCTCGAGTTCCTTCTGTCCGATCAGCCGGCGGCTCTGGGAGGTGAGCGCGAGAGCGAGCACGACCACCCGGGCACCGGCCAGCGCCTCACCCAGGTGCGAGGGCGTCACCGTCCTGACGGCGCCCGCGACTGGTTCGGCGCGCCGGCGGACGACCGTCACCCGGGCGCGGAACGGCTCAAGCAGGCGCAGGAGCGCGATCGTGATACCTCCACCGCCCAAGACGGTGACAGGCTGGTCGAAGAGGGTCTGCGCGGCAGGCTGCCCCCAAGAGCGCGCGCGGGCCCGCTCAGGGAGGTAGCGCAGGCCGGCCAGCAGCAGCGCGAGCGCGTGCTCGGCTACCGGTTCGGCGTAGGCACCCTTGGCCGATGTCCACCGTCGCCGGCGGTCGAGAACACCAGCCTCGGCCACTCGCTCGATACCGGCCATGGGCAACTGCACCCACGAGATCCCCGGATAGGCCCGGAGCACGTCCCCGAGTTCCTCCACCGCCCCCGGATCGGTCCACACCAAGCCAGACGGCTTCTCGCCCAGCCCGACTGGCTCCCCGCCACCCCGGCGGATCGCATTCACCGCCCAAGCCGCTTCCCCGGGGGCAACGGCAACCGGAATCCTCGCTCGCTCCATGACCTACATCTAGCCGGCCAGGATGGCCGTGTCATGCTGTGACGCGGCGCACATCTGCTCGTATGCCGGTTCCTACATTCGACCTGCGCCAGCAATCAGACAGGTTGGATTCAAGCAGACTGACCACTGGGCGGTCAGGCTAGGGCGCGGCCGATGAGATGGCGGTTCTTCTCCACGGACCCCTGGCTTCCGACTCGCCCTTGGCGATCGATCTCACTTGGCATCGCGGACCGCGCGCACGGACCGCAAGCAGGTCCGGTGCGGGTGCGGATTGGGGCTATCGGCAGGATGGGTGCGCTAGGTCCTGCCGTCGGCAACGACATCCTCTGCGCCCCGGCCCGGTGCGCCGCTCTCACCATGGGCTACGCCGCCACCTGCCGCTTCGCCTGCATCTTCCGCTGACGCCACGGTCGTTCGCCGGGGTTTAGGCCGCCTGGTCCAGCGGCGCAGCCAGAGCAGGCCGAAAACGGGAAGGACGAGCGGGACGAAGCCGTAGCCGCTGCCATAGCTAGACCACACCGTGGCGTCGGGGAAGGTGGCCGGGTCGGCGAGGCTCCAGGTGCCGACCGCCAGCACGCCGGCGAGTTCGACCGAGCAGGACAGGACGGCGATCCGGCGTGCTGTCGGGCTGCCTACGGCGAGGGTGACCGTGGCGAGGATGTAGACCACGGCGGCGAAGGCCGACAGCAAGTAGGCGACCGGGGCGTGGCTGAACTTCGTCGCGATCTGCACCCCGGCCCGTGCGGAGGCGGAGAGCGCGAAGAGCGCGTAGATGGCGACCAGCAGCCGGCCCGGGCCTGTCCTGGTCGAGTCCGGCTGCGATGCCGCGGGCTCAGGCGGTGCCATTGGCTCAGACATGGATGACCGGCCAGATCTGATGTAGCCGGACCATCAGCACGGCCGCGACGAGCCCGGCCACGGCGATGACCGCGGGGCCCCACCGGGATCGCTCCATCAGGCCCCAGAACGCAGCCGCCACCGGCACGAGCGGCGTCGCGATCAGGTATCCGATAAGCGTAGCCAGCCCGGCCGGGCGTTCACCGCCGGCGAGTTTGGCCACGATGATGCCGACCTGGACAAGCAGCAGGATCTCAAGGACGCCGACTGCGGCGAGCAGGGGGACGCTCATTCGCCGGTTCCGTGCGGTCATCAGCAGCGCGTACCCGGCCAGCGCGAGACCGGCGACGATGATCGTCGTGGGGACGGCACCGTTCACGCTTGACAGGTTACTACGTTTCGTAGTAACTGTCAGTCCTCCTGAATCCGGCGACTGGCCGGACGGCGCGCAGCTGAGCAGTCAGCCATCATCCTGGCCGACCTGGACCAGATCGCCGAAGACCTGACAGCCGGAGCTGTCGCGGTCATCGGCGACGCTTGGATCCGGATACGCCGCCTCCCAATGCGGCCCGGTGACGGCACTTTGCCCGGGGCCCGGTCGTTCTGCTGTCATGACGATGGTACGGATCGCGCAGATCGAGCCATGGCCGGGGAAGCGCACGGGCGGTCGCGGGTTCAGGATCTCCTCGTTCCTGGTGGTGCTGGCCGACGACTCCGGCGGCCGGGCCCTCCCAGTCTGGCTGATCGGGCCGGAAGGGCACGGGCTGTTCCGGGGCGATGGTGATCACCCCCACCCCGAGGCCGCCGAGGTGATCACCGCGGACCTGCTGCACGCCGCCGGCGTGACGGTGACCGGCGTGGACATCGACGAACTGGACCCCGCGCTGACCACCGGGCCACGGCATGGGCGCGACACCCCGCAGGCGGCCGCGCGGATCGGGTTCACCGCGGCGGGCACCGCTGAGCCCCGGCAGCTGACCGTCCGCATCGGGTACGCGCTGGCCATGGCCGCGGCCACCGGCGCGCCGGTCCGGGTGGCCGATGAGCTGATGGACCAGTTCGCGGTTCCCGCCGAGGGGGACCTGACGGGCCAGTTCACCCGGGACGTGCCGCTGCCACCGAGGCGCCGCGGCTGGTCGCGCCTGTTTGGCGGGCACCGGCCGATTCACCTGGCGGCTCGCTGACGACCGCCAGGCCAGCATCCGCCGGCCCGACCCAGCCTTGGCCAGGTCGGCCAACCCCGCGAGCCACACCCCATCCCTGCAGACGGTATGCCGTAAGTTGGCCCAACTCAGGTGAAAGTGCCTGGTGAACGTACACGCGAAAGCACGCTTGATCCTGGAGGCCTAATGGGCGCAGCCCCCTGGGACCTCTGCGTGTCGCTGGGGCTTCCAGCCTGGCCCAGGCAAGCGCCCCGCCATCGGTAGTCAGCGAGGTGCGCGCCCAGGTACTGAAGTCAGCCGTGCTGGAGCTGGCGGACCGGAGGGCGAGGTAGCCCTCCTGGCCGATGTCCAGCCGCGCGGCCAGCCCGACATCCACCGCCCATTCGTTGGCCGTGGTGATGCAATTGACCAGAGTGTTCCGGCTTGAGGAGGCCAGGCTTTCCCACAAGAGCTTCTGGGCGGTCTGCTGGTCGGTGGCGGCCAGCAGCGCTGGGCGCCCGTGGTCGATATACACGTAGCCGCGCCCGCCGTCGGCCCGGGACACGACTAGGCGGCTGCTGTCCAGCATGTACTGATGATCGGGCCCGTGGCCGGCTCCGCGCAGCTGCTCGTCCAGGCGATCCATCCAGCCGAAGTCGTCAGCCTGCCCCTCATCTAGCCCGGTAACTGCCGGAAGGGTGGATCGGTCAACGGTGCCGGTCATTCGCATCTGCGGGTACAGCGAGAAGCCGGCCAGCCGGTACCGGCGGGGTCGCCGCGGGATGCACGGTCGAGGAGAAGAGGCCAGGGCGACCGCCACCATGGGCCAGGGCGACCGCCACCATGGGCCAGCGCGGCCTCCATCAGCCGCTTGCCGATGCCCTGACCCTGACGGCCCGGCAACACGCCGTAGGTCGCCAGGTACCACAGCCGATCACGATTCTGCGAGATCGCGAACCCCGCCACGTCGCCGCCATCCACCGCGACCCAGCACCCTCCCGGATCGATGTCGAGGAAGTAGCGCATCCGGTCGATCCACTTCCTGGCAGGGCGTGCGGGGTTCTCCGCTGGCCGCGGCGGGCCGCTATGCGAGATGGTGGTCGCGGGCGTAGCGGACTGCGGCGGTGCGGTTGGCTGATCCGGTCTTGGCGAAGATCCGGTTGATGTGGGTCTTAATGGTTTGAGTGCTGATGTAGAGCTCGGCGGCGATATCGGGGTTCGTCATGCCCCGGGCGACCAGGGAGAGGATCTCGGCCTCGCGCAGGGTCAGCCCGTCGGGCAGTTTCTCGGGAAGCTTCCGCCCGGGCGGGTTCTCCGGTCGGGACGCCGCGGCGGCGAGCAGCGCGGCGCGGGCGGCGGGATCGATGACCGACAGGCCGGTGGCCGCGCTGCGCAGTGCCTGGACGATGTCGGCGCAGTCGGCGTCCTTGGTGAGGTAGCTGCGAGCGCCAGCCTTGAGCGCGGCCAGGACCGACAAGTCGTCGACGTAGGTCGTCAGGACCACGACGGCGACGTCGGGGTGTTGCTCGGTTAGCCGGCGGGTGGCCTCGATCCCGTCGAGCACGGGCATGTGCAGGTCGAGGAGGATCGCGTCGGGGCTCGTCTCGGCGACGAGCCGGATGGCCTCCTCGCCGTTGGCCGCGGCGGCGACCACCTCGATCTCGGGGACCGTGCCGAGCAGGGCCACGAGTCCTTCACGCACGCTTGCCTGGTCGTCGGCGACGACGATGCGCAGCGGCACGGGCACGTAAGGATGCCCGGTCACCCGGGAATCCTCGCCACAACGGCCCAGTCGCTGCCGTTCCGCCCGGCGCTCAGCGTGCCGCCGGCCAGGAGGAGCCGTTCCCGCATCCCGGCCAGCCCGTACCCGCCGTTGACTGTGGCCAGCTCGGGTCCGTGGTCGCCGGGGGCGTCCTTGTCCAGGCGGTTGGTCACCGCGAGGCTGGTGTGGGCGTCTGCATAGTCGAGGCGGATGTCCACGGGCTGGTGCGGGGCATGCTTGGCTGTGTTGACCAGTGCCTCTTGCGCGGTCCTGGTCAGAGCGAGCCCGGCATCGGGCGGCAGCGGACGTGGCTCGCCGCTGACCTCGAAGGTCACCCGGCCGCCGTGACGGCGCTGGTGCTCCGTGCTGAGCTTGGCCAGCCCGTCCTGGAGCGGCCGGGTCTCGCCGTGCAGGGCGTGCACGGCCCGTCGGGTCTCGCTGAGCCCGTCGGTGGCCAGCCTACGGGCCTGGGCCAGGAGTTCCACCGCCCGTGCCTCGTCATGCTGCGTGGTGAGAACGGCCTGGGCGGCCTGGATCTGCAGTCCCAGGGCGCCGAGGGAGTGGGCGAGCACGTCGTGGATCTCCCGTGCGATCCGGGCGCGCTCATCCAGCGCCGCCACCTTGGCCCGCTCTTCTGCCACCTTGGCCTGTTCCTCACGGAGCTGATCCGCCTTGGCGAGCAAGGCCGCCGACTGCTCGGCTTGCACCTGATGCGCGAGCAGGGTGCGCCCGACCGTCCAGGCGACGATCAGGATAGCGGGGTGCTCGAGGGTGTCTACGGCGGGCGCGCCTAGCAGCCCCATCACCTCGCAGGCGAGTATCCCCAGGCCCACCACGCTCAGCCCGGCGGCCAAGCTCGTGTCGCTTGCCGCTATCAGCGCGGCGAGGACCGCCTGAATCTCAAACTCTCCGCCGACCGGCGTGGCCGCTGCCATGCTGCACGTGACCGTGACGGCCGCGAGGGCATACGGCAGCAGGAAGGCATACCGAAGACGGACCGGCGTCGGGAGGTCGGCCGGTGCCCACAGCACAAGCTGGACGGTCGACGCAGCAACCGCGGCGATCACCACGGTGATCACCAGGTCGTGCCAGGCAGTCGGCCAGGGCCGCCTGAAGGTGACAAATGCCACGATAACGAGCAGGGCGGTACGAACCATCAAGTTCGCGACCCTTAGCACGATTTTCATTATCGCTCCGGGACGGCTCGGCCGATAGCCGAAGCACACGACTGACGGTAAGAGCGCAGCGGCACTAGGTCACCGGGCCGCGGGTGGAACTCCGGTATGAGATCTCACCCCGCGGCTCACACCAGAGCTCCACCCGGACGCGGGCAAATCCACCCGGCGGGCCGACGCTTCGGTCCCCGGGCGAGCGCGATGGTTCGGGTTAGGGAGCCGACCCTAAGGAGCCGTCATATGTCCATTGCCCGCCGAACGAGGCGGCCGGTCTCAGGAAGCCGGTTCGCCAGGACGCTGCGACGACTGCGCTGGCCGGTGGTGGTCGCCTGGCTGATCGCCGTCGTTTTCCTGTTCACGCTCGCTAACAGCCTGTCCGGCGTGACCAACAACAGCAACGCGGCCAACCTGCCCGCCTCGGCCCCCTCGACGCGCGTCATCGCGCTGGAGCTCCAGCAGGCCTCCCGGCAGGGCCCGGGCCAGCCGCAGACCGACACCGCGTTTGTGGTGTTCGCCCGCAGCAAGGGCCTGACAGCCGGGGATATGACCGCGATCACCTCGGCCCGGGCCGCCGTCGGACGCCTGGCCAGGCAGGCGAGCGGGCTCGCCGCGCCCAGCCCGGTCCAGCGGTCGGCCGACGGGCAGGCCGCGATATTCACGGCGAACGTCACCGCACCAGCGAACAGCCAGGCCGGCGCCGACACGGCCGCGGTGCGGGCGATCCGCGGGGTAGTGGGCGGCCTGGCCAGCCGTGCGGGCGACGGCCTGCAGGTCGAGGTGACCGGGCCGGCCGCGGTGACCGCCGATATCGGCAGTCCGACCACCACCATCCTGGAGCTCACCGCGCTGGTGATCGTCGCACTGGTGTTCTTCGTGGTCTACCGCAGCCCTCTGCTGTGGTTCTTTCCCCTGCTCGGCGCGGTGGCGGGCATCCAAGTCGCCCAGGCCGGCGCCCATGGCCTGGCCAGCGCCGGGCTCACCGTCAGCCCGCTGTCGGCCGACATCTTGATCGTGCTGGTCTTCGGCGCCGCGAGCGACTACGCGCTGCTCCTTATCCACCGTTACCGCGAAGAGCTGTGCCGCCACGCCACAACCGAGGACGCGATGGCCGCCGCGCTGCGCCGCACCCTGCCGACCCTGCTCGCCTCCTCCGGCACGGTCACCATCGCCATGATCTGCCTCCTGGCCGCGCAGTCGGCCTCGCTGCACGGCCTGGGCCCGGTCGGCGCCGTGGGTATCGTCTCGGCCCTGCTCGCCCAGACCACCTTCCTGCCCGCGCTCCTGCTGGTCCTCGGGCCGACGGTCTTCTGGCCCCGCGCCCCCCGAGCCGGGCAGACCGGCCGCGGGGAATCCCGCCTGTGGTCGGGCATCGGCACCCGGGTCGCCCGCCACCCGGCCCGGGTCGCGCTCGCCGCCGTGGTGCTGCTCGGCGCGGCCTGCGCCGGGCTCGCCGCCCTGCGCATCGACAACAGCAACCTCGCTCAGGTAAAGGGCGATCCCGGCAGCGTGGCCGGCGCGCAGCTAGTCGACGACCACTTCCCGGCCGGCCTCCTCGAACCCGTCGTGCTCCTCGCTCCGCCAGACCAGGCCGGCGCCGCCGCCACGGCGGCCCGCGCCACCCCAGACGTCGCCGCGGTGCTGCCGGCCACACCGGTGGAAGGCTACGCCAGCTACCTCGTCATCATGTCCGTCCTGCCCTACGGGGCGAGCGGGCATGCCGTGATCGTGCACCTGCGCCAGCAACTCGACCGTGACGCGCGGGGCTCGCTAGTGGGCGGGGATCCGACCGTCCAGTACGACATCACCCAGGCCTCCGCGCACGACGCCCTCGTGCTCGTCCCGCTGCTGCTGGTGGTGATCCTGGTCGTCATCGCCCTGCTCTTGCGGGCGGTCGTCGCTCCCTTGGTGCTGGTCGCCACCACCGCGCTCAGCTTTGCGGCCTCGTTCGGGCTGTCGGACCTGCTGTGGCGCTACGGGCTGGGCTATTCCGGCATCGAGTCGCAGGTCCCGGTGTACATCTTCATCTTCCTGGCCGCGCTCGGCGTCGACTACAACATCTTCCTGGCCGCCCGCATCCGGGAGGAAGCCCGGCACCTGGGCATCCGGCAGGGCACCCTGCGCGGGCTCAGCGTCACCGGAGGCGTCATCACGGCCGCCGGCGTCGTCCTCGCCGCCACCTTCGCCGCCCTTGTCCTGGAGCCCACGGTCTACCTCACCGAGGTCGGGACCGCCGTGGCCATCGGCGTCCTGCTCGACACCCTGCTCGTACGAACGGTGCTGGTCCCAGCTGCCCTGCTCACCATCGGCGAGCGCGTCTGGTGGCCCGCGCGACCAGGCCACCAGGTAGCGGCCGTCACGGCCGACCGTGACCAGCTCACGGTATAGCGCAGGCTACGGAGGACCAGGCCGGTCGCAAGTCCCGGGAGCACCGCGTCCCAGTTTGGTCCTCCGCAGCCCCGTCGTACCGATGAGCTGCAATCGCTGAGGCACTGGTACTGCGTCACAGTTCCCGGGCGCGTGTAACAAACCCAGCCGAAGCGCGGCTACCTGGCCATCCCCGCGATGCAAGTGAGCCGGATCCGACAAGTTCCCCCGTTGTCTGGCGGCGCCGGTCTCGCCGGTCATCATCGCCGCCGGCCGTTCTGTCCCCGTCTCCTTGGACTCGTGCGCGACACTCAGAATCGTCGGTTATCTGGCGTGCCAACCGGCGTGCCAGCCGCAGCCCGTCTTTGGCCATCTGGGTGCGCTCATCCCGCTCCCGCGCCGCCTCACGCAACTGCGCGTTCAGATCTTCCAGCTCCGTGACCCGTGCGCGCAGCCACGCCACCTCATCAGACGCGGGCACGTGCGGCGTATCGGGCACACGCCGCACCCATCACAGTCGGCGAACAGTCATCAAGGCGACACGCTGAGCCTACTCGTGTAACACTCACAGCACGCCAGCACCCAGCCGCACCATTCATCACTCAGGCTGAATAGCTACCGCCGTGAAGCATACGAGCGCACTAATTATGATCCACATCGTAGTGCGGAGGCCGGCCACGTGGCCAAAAGCCACCGAGAAGAGCGGGGCCGGAATGGTGTTGTACTTGATGAGTGTCGTGGTTGCGACCACGCGGCCTAGCATATGGGGGGCAGTATGTGGCTTATGCAGACGCATATACAATTCCCGGTCTTCTGGTTTCCGGACCGGGGTGGTGATGTAATCGGTTCCGGTGAATCCCTTGTCGCCGAAAACGCCCGTCGAAGACATCGAGGACGTCCTGGCCCGCCTGCACGCCCACGGCGCCGAACTCGTTGGCGAGCTGGAGCAGTACGAGGACAGCTACCGGCTCTGCTACGTCTTCGGACCCGAAGGCATCATCGTCGAGCTGGCCGAGCAGCTCAGCCGAAGCGTTCGAAGCAGGTCATGACCCCGACGACAACCCCGAACATCGGCGACCTCGACGACAGCCGCCCTACTCGATCCTGACCCGCGGGATCGAAGCCGACGTCCTGCGTATGCCCCAACCGCACATCACATCCTCGCTGCCGATTCGGGGCGGATCATAGCAAGACCGGTTACGGCGGGTGATCGCGTACAGTTCTGCCAGTTCTGGCCGGGCGGCGGCGGAACATCCTGTCCGAGGCTAGTCTGCTGTGCATCGACAGTGCCCACATACACAGCGAGGAGTAGGCGCGCACGCGCCGCGATCATGTATCAGATGCCTCACAGCACGAAGGCAGTTGTCTTTGATCTTGATGACACGCTCGCGCCCTCCAAGTCCCCCATGGACCCCTCGATGGCAACGGCGCTGGTGTCCCTTCTCCAGCGCCTTCCCGTCTGCATCATCTCGGGCGGCCGGTTCGAGCAATTCCAAGCCCAGGTCCTCGACCGGCTAACCGCTCCGGAACAAGTCCTCAGCCGGCTTCATCTGATGCCGACATGTGGCACGCGTTACTACTCTCGGCAGCAGTGCGCTTGGTCGCTGGTGTATTCAGAAGACTTGTCCTCCGAGGAGAAGGCTCAGATCATGCAGGTCCTCGAAGAAACGTCAAGGACCCTCGGGTACTGGGAAGAGCATCCGTGGGGGGAACTCATTGAAGACCGCGGCAGCCAGGTCACCTATTCCGCTCTCGGACAAGCCGCACCGCTTGATGCTAAGGCTGCGTGGGACCCTGATGGAACGAAGAAGAGCATGCTCGTCGCTCATGCGACACCATTGCTGCCTGACTTCGAGGTGAGGGGGGGTGGTTCAACGTCGATTGATGTTACGCGTAAGGGGATCGACAAGGCCTACGGAGTTCGCAAGCTCATGATGCAGATTCAAGCGGCTCCAGATGAGCTGATATTCGTAGGTGATCGGCTTGATGAGATGGGAAATGATTATCCAGTATTGACCGTTGGCGTGCCATGTGTCCCTGTCACGAGTTGGCAGGACACGCTTACCGTGATAGCGCAGTTTAACGCCTGGTGGGACGGAGCCACCGGTACGCCACAATTCCGAATTATCTCCAAGTACCCCAACGCAGCGAGGCACGGGCGCGCGGGCGCATAATCTTTCCCAGTCCTCGCTAGTCGAGCCCTTCACAGGTATCGCGAATCCGCAGCTAACTCTTTCTTCTGAGATGGCCGTGCACAGCGGCCCGTAGGCTCGTACGGAGGTACTCTGCGGCGCCAGCGCAACACGGTTTCCCGGTCCTAGCCCGCGACCACTTTGCGACCGGGGAGGGCTTCCAGTTAGGCCGACCGGACAGCGGTGTTCATTTAGTGGGAAACGGGGCGCCGCCCATGCCCGAACGGCCTTAGCGTAGGACGACCGGTGGGACCCGCGGCCCGCGAGCGCCGGCCGGCTCGTCCTACGTCACCGCCTATCTTGGAGCGAGCCGATGTCTCAACAGCCCCCAGATCCGACCCGTTGGCTGGCCGACCTGATGAAGGCGGAGCACGCCGTGTTGTGGCCGGCCGGTGACGTCTTCGGTACCTCCAAGGCGCTCGCCGCCGCAGCAACATTGTGGACGAAGGCGGTCGCGGACTATACCGCCTGGCAGTTCAACACGCTGCAGCAAATGGCAGCCCCTTGGACGGCGGCCATGCCGGAAGCCGGTCTCGCGGCCTCCCCCGCTAAGGACAAGCGCTTCGCCGGGGAGGCATGGAGCAAGGACCCGCGCTTTGACACGTTGGCTAGGACTTACCTCGCGCAAACCGAGCAGGTGCGCAAGGCACTGGAGGCCGCACCTCTGGATGAGCGCAGCAAGGCGCAGTGGGGATTCGCGCTCCGCCAGCTGACTGATGCGCTGAGCCTGGCGAACATGCTGGCAACGAACCCGGAGGCGCTACAACTTGCGGTGGAAACCGATGGCGCTAGTTTGGCCGAGGGTCTGCGTTTGTTCACCGAAGACCTGGCGCGGGGTCGAATCGCGATGACCGATGAAACGGCATTCGAGGTGGGCCGCAACATCTGCACGACGCCCGGCAGCGTGATCTACCAGAACGAGCTGCTTCAGCTGATCCAGTACACCCCGACAACCGACCGCGTGCACGAGCGCCCGCTCGTCATCGTGCCACCCTGCATTAACAAGTACTACATTCTCGACCTTCAGCCGCAGAACTCGTTCGTTGCGCACGCGGTAGCGCAGGGCCACACGGTCTTCCTCGTTTCCTGGCGCAACGCCGGTCCCGGGCAGGCCAAGCTGAGCTGGGATGACTACATCGAGCAGGGTGTCCTGAGGGCCATCGACGTGGCGCGGCGCATCGCCAAGGCCGACAAGGTGAACGCGCTTGGTTTCTGCGTTGGTGGCACGTTGCTAGCGAGCGCTCTAGCAGTGCAAGCGGCCCGCGGTGAACACCCAGCCGCCAGCATGACGTTGCTGACCACGCTGCTGGACTTCACCGATACCGGCGAGCTCGGCCTGCTGGTCAGCGAACAGGGGGTCGCCGCGCGCGAAGCGAAAATTGGCCAGGGTGGCCTGCTCAAGGGAAGCGAACTGGCGCAGGTGTTCGCCTCATTGCGCGCCAACGACCTGATCTGGCCGTACGTGGTCAAGGGCTACCTGGAGGGCAAGGCTCCGCCCGCTTTCGATCTGCTGTACTGGAACAGCGACGACACCAATCTGCCAGGACCGATGTACTGCTGGTACCTCCGCAACACCTACCTGGCGAACAAGCTGCGGGAGCCCGGTGGCACGGTGCAATGCGGCGAGCCGGTCGATCTCGGCGCGATCGACGTGCCGGCCTTCATCTACGCTTCCAAAGAGGACCATATTGTGCCGTGGAAGTCGGCCTACGCCAGCACGCAGCTGTTGCGGGGCGACACTTCGTTCGTGCTCGGGGCGAGCGGCCACATCGCCGGCGTGATCAACCCGCCGGCGAAGAACAAGCGCAACTACTGGACCGTGGCCCGAACCGAGGCACCAGATGCCGCCGATGGCCAGGCCCGGCTGGACGCCGACCCGGACAGCTGGTTTGACGTCGCTGAGAGCGTCCCCGGCAGTTGGTGGCCAGCCTGGATCGACTGGCTCGCACCGCACAGCGGGACGAAGGTGGCCGTCCGCAAGAAGCTAGGCAACGCCGAGTTCTCGCCAATTGAGGAGGCTCCCGGCAGCTACGTGAAGGAGAAGGCCCCCTGACGTTCCAGGGTCATCCGCGCCGGACCGGGGGCGGCGCCTGGTCGCCGTGAACGATGAACACCGGGCAGGACGCATGCTCGGCCACGTTCGCGCTCACCGAGCCCAGCAAAAGCCCGGCGAAACCGCCGTGGCCACGGCTGCCGACGACGAGCACGGTGGCGCCCTCGCCAGCTTCGAGAAGCACCTTGGCCGCACCCCCCTCCCGCACCTGCAACCGCAGGCCCGCCGGCTGCTGATCACTGAATACGGCCCGCACGGCGTCATCGAGAACCTTCACCATGTCCTGGCTAGGGTCCCAGTCTGGCGCGATGGCAGCCCAGCCAAACGACTGCGGGTACTCCCAGGCGGCCACAGCATCCAGCCGTGCGCCGAAGATCGCCGCGAAGTGAGCGGCCCATCTCAGAGCGTCCAGAGAATGCCGTGATCCGTCCACGCCGACGACAATCCTGCCCTCGCCTCTATCGGGACCTACCGTCATGGCCTGCTCCTCCGCATCGATCTGTTCCGTTAACGCCGAGCGCTTCGAAGACGTTAGCGGGTCGAGGTAGTCCCGCCAATGGATGATCTTACGATCCTTGATCGTAACGACTGAGATGTAGTGGTCGCCGTTAGCTGACGGGTAGGTGATTCTGGCAGGTCAGGGTGTGGCGTAGATGGCGGCCAGGTCGTCGTCGGCGTGCCCGGCGGCCGCGGCGCGCCGCCACCGGGGCAGCAGCGCGCTGGTGAGGGTGAGCTCGGCGCCGCTGGCCTGCGCAGCCTGCGCCGCGAGGTCGGCGTCCTTGAGCGCATGCTTGAGCGCGAACGCGGGGGTGAAATCGCCGGCCAGCATGGCGCGGGCCTTTTGCGTCGCGTAGGGCGATCCCAGCGGCGTCGACTCCAGCAGGTCCACGATCGCGGCGGGGTCCAGGTCGAGCTGCCGGGCGAAGGAGAGGGTTTCCGCCGTGGTTTCGGCGAGGTCAGCGAGCCAGTTGTTGAGTACCAGCTTGGCTCGGGTGCCGTGGCCGGCCGGGCCGAGCCAGGTGGTGGCCCGGCCGAGCGCGGCGAACACCGGGGCGACGGCTTCCTGCATCCAGGAAGGGCCGCTGGCCAGGATGGTCAGCTCCCCGGCCTGGGCCGGCCCCTGGCTTCCCGAGACCGGGGCATCGAAGAAGCTCACCTGATACCGGGTGGCGGTGTTGACGAACCGTTCGGTCCATTCCATCCCGACGGTGGCCATCTGCACCCAGATCAGGCCGGGGGACATGTTCAGTTCCCCGTCTGGCCCGCGCAATGCCTGTTCGGTGGCGGGCCCGTCGGCCAGCATGGTGATGAGGACCTGGGCGCCCTCGACGGCTTCGGCCGGGCTGGCCGCCGCGGTCGCGCCGTCCTCGATGAGGGCGGCTGCGTGGCTGGCGGTGCGGTCCCACGCCCGCACCCGGAAACCGGCCCTGGCCAGGTTGGCGGCCATCGGGCCGCCCATCCGCCCGGTGCCGAGAAACGCGATCACCGGTGTGGCCGTGGGTAGGCTGTGGCCGGGACGGGCTGGTGTGATCTGCTGTGCTGCGAGCTGGGCGGTAGTCATTCCGTCCTCCTGCCGATTGGTCTGGCTTCGATAGCACCAAGCTTCACGCCCGTCAGGGTGAGCCGGCGTCACACGGGCGGGTGATTCGCGCCGGTCACCCGGCTCGCGCGGAGTTCAGAGCCCGGCGCGACTTTTCGCCGCGCCGGACCTGTTGTTTCATTTTCGGAACGGACAGTGGCTTCTGCTCTAGTGACCGATAAACGGTGTGCAGAGCGGCGCGCTCATCCCGTGCCGATCGCGCACCTCCATGCACGCCCGCGCCTTGGTCTTCGCGACGCCTACCATCGCGGTCGTCTGCCATTGCCTGGCGAACGTCGCGCGCTCGGTGGTGGCCACCTCGACCGCGTGGGTACCCCGGTCATAGATCCAGAAGACGGCGCCGTCGGGGCGGCCGGTATCGGTGACCGTTGCCCACTCCGACTGGCAGCCAGGGCTGTACCGCAACCGCAGCGTGACATGTGTCTTGCGCACGCCGTCGTAGGCCGAGATCGCGTAGACCGTGGCAGCGTCGCTGCTGCAACGGTTGGGCTGGGGGTACTTGCCGATGCAGCCGTGCCCGTAGCACCCGTACCACGTCGCGGCCGATGCAGGTGCGGCCGTGACGGCCAGTGCGCCCCCGGTGAGCGCCGTGGCGCTCACGACCCCGATGAGTGCGTTCCGGACCCTTGCTGATGTTCGCATGCAGTGCTCCTTTCGTCATGCCGGCGCCGCCAGGCTCCGGCCCTGTCCTTAAATCTGCGCACATCTACTGATGGGTTTCTGTGCCCGCCTGCGGGAGGAACTGCAGGTTTTCTGTGGTTATGCAGGAATGGCTGTGGTTATGCGCAGATATATGTGACGTCGCTGGCAGCAGCCGGATAACTCGCCGCGCGTGCGAGATCATGGCATCCAGACGCGCCACGGTTTTCGCGGACGCCAGGCTTGAAAGGACGTTGCATGCCGCCACCTGGGGTCGCGCTGGACAGGCTCGGGTTTCTCACTATCGGGCTGTTCGACGGTGACAACCCCGGACCCGGACACCAGACGACGCTGGAGATCATCGAGCTGGGTGAGCGCCTCGGCTTCGACAGCGCGTGGGTCCGCGACCGGCACCTGCAGTACGGCATCTCCTCACCGGTCGCCGTCCTGGCGGCGGCGTCACAGCGGACCCGCCGCATCGAGCTGGGAACGGCGGTGATCCCGCTCGGCTGGGAGAACCCGCTCCGGCTGGCCGAGGATCTCGGCACGGTCGACGTGCTGTCGGGCGGCCGGCTCAATCCCGGGGTCAGCGTCGGGCCGCCCATGCACTTCGAAGACGTCAAGGCCACGCTGTACCCCGACACTGCGGACGTCGAGGACTTCAGCTACGAACGGGTATCCCGGCTGCTGCGCCTGGTCGGAGGCGAGCCGGCCAGCACGTTTCAGGGCCTTGAGGGCATGGAGCAGTTCTCCGGCCGGGTGCAGCCGCATTCGCCCGGGCTGCGGGCCCGGATGTGGTACGGCGGCGCGAGCACGGCCTCGGCCCGCTGGGCCGGCGAGCACCGGATGAACTTCCTGACCAGCAGCGTGGTCCGGGCGGAGGGGTCAGCGGACTTCGCCGCGATCCAGCAGTCGCACATTCGGGCGTTCCGGACCGCCCATCCGGACGGACCGGGCGCCCGGGTGTCGCAGGGGCTGGTCGTAATCCCGACCGACAGCGCGACCGCGGCGCAGCGGGCCAAGTACGCCGCCTACGTCGAGGCCCGTACGCCGCGAACGGCCAGCCCGCAAGGGCCGGCGCGGATGATGTTCGCCCGCGACCTGCTGGGATCCTCCAGCCAGATCGCCGAGGCGCTCTACGCGCACGCCGGTTTCCGCGAGGTCCGGGAGGTCGCTTTCGCACTGCCCTTCAGCTTCGAGCACGAGGACTACGTCCAGATCCTGTCCGACCTGGCCGGCCAGCTCGGGCCGGCCCTGGGCTGGCGGCCCTCGGCGGTCATGGCGCCTTGATGACACCAGATGGCAGGATGCGCGCCGCGCTCGAACCGAAGTCGTCGGCGGCCAGCCGGGCGACAAAGGGGATGGCCCCGCCGCCTGGCACGGGCCGGCCCTCCCCGGTGAACTGGATCGGGTACATACGGGCCTGCTCGAACCGGCCCGCCGACGACAGCGTCACACGGAGGATCATGCTCATGTCAAGGTCGCCCTCGGTGGCGAAGTCACCGTAGCTAGCGAAATTCCCGAGGCTATAAGCGATGAGATGACCCTTATAGAATTGCATGCCCCTCAGTACGTGCGGGCCACTCGCGATGACCAGGCTGGCGCCGGCGTTAATGGCCATGTGCGCGAACGCCTCGGCATTGCCGCGGTTCTCGCCCAGGTAATACTCTTCCCGGCCGGTGACGTGATCGGCCGCTGCGCCCTCCGCACCAGCATGCATATACACGACGACGACATTTGCCTCCCGCCCGGCTTTCCTGATGAGGGCCTGATCCGCGGGCAGATCAAGGAGATCGGCGTCGTAGGGGTAGGGCGCAAACGCCAGAAACGCGACCTTGATCCTGTCCTTCCTGACCAGGGTTATCTCGCCCGGCAGCCCGGTCTGGGCCAGGCCTGCCGCACGGATCACCTGAACGGTCTGGGCCTGACCCGCGGCACCGAAGTCAAAGGAGTGGTTATTGGCATCGTTGAGGATGGTGAATCCGGCCGCCTTGAAGTAGCGGGCATAACCGGGCGGATCATGGAACGCGAAGCAGGTCTCGTCCGGGCCTTTCTGGACACCGCACTTGCTGGTCGTCGACGTCGTGAGCGTGCCCTCGAGATTGCCGAAGACAATCTGTGCGCCCGGATCGAGGATCGATTCGACCGCCTCGAAGTACGTCGCCGGGTCCGGGGGGAGATCTGGCGTGTTCCCGAGCATCGTGTCGCCGACGGCCGTGATCGTCACCGAGGCGGCCTTCGCTGTGACCCGCGGGCTTGCGCTCGGCTCACGCGCTTGGCTGGTCACCGTCCCGCTGCGGCCCGGGCTGGCCACGCCGACGGTAGCCGCGGGCACAGACGTCGCGGCCTGCTTGGCGGAGAGATCAGCAGCTGAGCAGGCCGGAAGAGTCAGCAAGACGACAAAGCCGACGATCAAGATCGCTGTATCCCGCACCCGGATCAACTTACCGGGCACTCATTCGCCTGCCGGGGAGGCGCGCCTTTGATGCCTGAGCTCTTATAACCTCGGGGCCATGAAGCTCCACGTCGGATGCGCGATGTGGACGCACGGACCCTGGCAGGGCCGTTACCTGCCTGGGTCGCTGTCACCGCGGGACCGTCTCCGCGCGTACGCGACCTGGTGCAACGCCGTAGAGGGCAACACGACCTTCTATGCGACACCCGCCCTCGACACGGTGAAATCGTGGGCCGCGCAGACCAGCCCCGACTTCCGGTTCGTCCTCAAGCTGCCGAAACTGATCACCCATGAGCGTCACCTCGCCGACGCCGGCGACCCGCTCCGCGCCTTCGTGGCCGCGATCGAACCCCTCGGGGAGCGCGCCCACACCCTGTGGGTTCAGCTGCCGCCGTCCTTCAGCCCCGCCGATCTCGGTGCTCTCACCGGTTTCCTGCGCCTGCTCCCGCGCGAGTACCGGTACTGCGTCGAGGTGCGGCACCACGCGTTCTTCCAGGACCCGCGATGGGGACAGCAGCTCGAGAGGGCCCTGGGGGACGTCGGGGCCGAGTGGGTGACGTTCGACACCACCGTCCTGTTCGGGAGCCCTCCGGCCAGCGACGCCGAACGGGAAGCGTGGACCAAGAAGCCGCGGCTGCCCCGCCGGTCCCGGGCCCTCACTTCTTATCCCGTCGTCCGCTACATCGGCCGGGACGACGCGGCACATACCGTCGCGGGATGGCAGCCCTGGCTCGATACGGTGGCCGGCTGGCTGCGTGAGGGGCGCTCCCCGACCGTCTTCATCCATACGCCCGACAACGTCGAGGCGCTCGAGCTGGCCCGCCGGTTCCACGACGATGTGCGAGCCCGGGTGCCCGAGGTCGAGCCGCTCTGCGAGCCGATCCCCGCCGGACCGCCGACGCTCTTCTGAGCCATTTTCGGTGAGAACATCGAAGCAGCACGCTGTTCCGGACGCGGACGCCGACGACGCGACCGTCATCGAGCTTTCCCGGCTTGAGCCCGAGCAGTTCACCGTGCTATTCCTCCGGCATGCACCGCACATCCAGCGGTACGTGATCCGCCGCCTGGGCACGGACGCGGCGGACGACATCGTCGCGGAGAGGTTCCTGCTGGCCTTCCGCCAGCGGGACCGCTACGACCTGGCGCGGGCCGACGCACGCCCGTGGCTGTACGGCATCGCCACCAATCTCATCGGCCGCCACTGGCGGGCCGAAATCCGGTTGTATCGCGCGCTGGCCCTGACCGGGGCCGATCCGGTCACAGAGCCGTTCACGGACCGGGTCGATGATCGGGTCAGCGCCGAGGTCGCCAGCAGGCAGCTCGCCGCCGCGCTCGCCCGGCTGTCCGCCGAGCTGCGCGACACGATGCTGCTCGCCGCCTGGAGCGAGCTGTCCTACGAGCAGATCGCGGTGGCGCTCGGGGTGCCGGCCGGCACGGTGCGGTCGCGGCTGAGCCGGGCCCGAAGCAAGCTACGCCACACCATGGGTGACATCGATCCATCCGCCCTCGCCGAGGAGCCACAGTAATGAACGAGATGGACCTGCTCACCCGGTTCCGCGCGGAGGTCCCGCTCCGCGTCTCGCCGCACGCGGAGGAACTGTTCCACGCCGGAATTCACGATCATTCCACCGAACGGCCCGTGGCTCCCCCGCCTCGCCACCTACTCGCCCGCATCCGGACGCCGTGGCGGCTCGCCATCGCCGCCGGGCTGGCCGCCGGCCTGGCCGCCGGTCTCCTGATCGCGGTTCAGCCGTCCCGCCCACCGAGGCCGACCGCGGTTCAGCCGTCCAGCCCGGGACCGGTGCTGACCGCGAAGCTCCTGGCCGACCGGGCCGCCGCCGCCGCGCTGGCCGGCCCGACCGTGCCGGGCGGCCAGTGGGTCTACCAGCGGACGCTCTTCTATCAGGCCAGCGCGCCCGCGGGAATGCCCGCACGGCTCACCCAAGGTTCATGGGAGACCGCGGATGGCTCCCTCAACTACCAGGCCGGCGCCTGGGGCACGGTCTCCGGTCTGCCGCTCTACAGCACGCTGGGCTCGCTGCCGCGGAATCCGATCGCGCTCGATGCGTACCTGGCCAAGCTCAGCTACCCGAACGCGAACGCGACTCAGGTCAACAAGGACGTGGCGGACTTTGGCACCATCGAGGAACTGCTGAGCAACGACATCCTGCCGCCGTCCCTGAACGCCGAGTTGTACCGGGCGCTCGGCGACATCCCCACCATCCAGGCGAAGAGCCACGTCACGGACGCCGACGGCCGGGCCGGCGTCGCGTTCGTGCTGCCGGAAACCTCGCAGAGCGCGAACTCGGAGATCATCCTGGACGCGTCGGACTACCGCTACCTGGCGCAGGCCGCCTGGGAACCCTCGAACGGCTCGCCGAACTCCGCCATCCCGTTCCAGGAGACCGCGGTGCTGACGACCACGCTGGTCTCCGGGCCGGGTAGCGTTCAGGCCGACTCGGCACCCCCCAGCCGAGCCGAGCTGACCGTCGAGAAAGCGGCGCTGGCCCTGCTGAACAACCAGAAGGCCGGTCTGGGCGTCCCCGATCCCAGCCAGTGGATCTACCGCAAACTCAGCACGAGCGGCGGCACCCGGGAAAGTCTGGGCCAGGGCCGACGATACGAAGCAGGCGTCCTACGTCAATGGCACGCTGGTGACCTGCGCGCGGTCGGCGAGTTGCGCCAGCGGCACCAGGTGGCTGGTGGTCGCGGGCCCGGCCTTCACGTTGATCGACCCGCCGACGCGGGCCGGGCCGTGGCTGCCGTACGATCCGCAGCCCCTGCTGGACAAGCTCAACACCTACCGCGCCGGTTGCAGCGACACAGCCGGTTACTGCAACGCGGTCGGCGTGATCGCGAACCTGCTCAACGGCTACGCCGACGTGGGCATCTCGTCGCTCACCTGGTACTTCTCGCTCGCCGACGTGCCGGGAGTAACGGTGCAGAACATCACCGACGCGGCTGGCCGCGCCGACGTCGAGTTCAGCTTCCCGTTCACCGGCGGCGTCACCGGAATCCTGTTCGACGCCCGCACGTACCGGTTCGCCGGCTACGTGCAGAGCGGCGCGCAGACCCTGCTGCTCGAGCAGGCGAACGTCGCTAGGCCCGGCGTCCTGCCGTAGGAGCCGCCGGGCTACTACCGACCGCGGCGCACCAGCTCAGCCAGGCTCTTGCGGTCACTCGCGAGCGCAGGCGGGACCGGGTCGGCATCCGGATCGGGGTGGACGGTCCACCCCGGCCGCTACGAGATTATGGTCGGGGCATCCTCAGCCGACCTGCGGCTGAGCGCATTGGTCGAGGTAACAGATAAAGGAGAAGCCTTCTCATGACTGCTCTGACCGCCGACTCGAAGATCGCCGAGGCGCTCGCCGCGCTCAGCCTGGAGGAAAAGGTCCAGCTGCTGACCGGCCGTGACTTCTGGACCACTTGGCCGATCGAGAAGATCGGCCTGCGTCGTATCCTCGTCTCCGACGGCCCGTCCGGCGTCCGCGGCGAGACCTGGGACGAGCGCGATCCGTCGCTCAACCTGCCGTCCGCCACCGCGCTCGCGTCTTCCTGGGACCCGGACATCGCCCGGCGCTACGGCGCCGCGGCCGCGGTGGAGGCCCGCCGCAAGGGCGTCGACGTGGTGCTCGGCCCGACCATCAACCTGCACCGCTCCCCGCTCGGCGGACGGCATTTCGAGGCATTCAGCGAAGATCCGGTGCTCACCGCCGATCTCGCCGCCGCCTACGTCAAAGGCGTGCAGGACAACGGCGTCGGCGCTACACCGAAGCACTACGTGGCCAACGACTCCGAGACCGACCGTTTCACCGTGGACGTCCGGGTCGGCGACCGTGCTCTGCGCGAGCTCTACCTGCTCGCGTTCGAAAAGGCGGTGAGCCAAGCTAACGCCTGGCTCGTCATGAGCTCCTACAACTCGGTCAACGGCACCACCGCGACCGAGAACGACCTGCTGGAGACGCCGCTGAACAGCGAGTGGGGCTTCGACGGCGTCGTGGTCAGCGACTGGACCGCCGCCCGGTCGCTGGCCAGCGCCAGGGCCGCCCAGGACCTCGTCATGCCCGGTCCGGACGGACCGTGGGGCGAGGCGCTGGTGCGGGCCGTCCGCTCCGGCGAGATCGGTGAGGCGGTCGTCGACCGAAAGGTGGCGCGGATTCTCCGCCTGGCGTGCCGGGTCGGTGCGCTCGGCGGGTTCCCCGCCGCCGAGCCGGCCTGGGTTGAGGACGGTATCGCCTTCGCCCGGCAGGCCGGCATCGAGGGCACCGTGCTGCTGGAGAACCGTGGTGAGCTGCCGTGGGACCCGGCTCGCCTGCGCTCGGTCGCCGTGATCGGGGACAATGCGGCCAACGCCCGCACGCAGGGCGGCGGCAGCGCGACCGTCGTGCCGGAGTACACCGTCTCGCCGTTGGACGGCCTGCGCGCCGCGCTGCCCGGCGTGGACATCACCTACTCACGGGGTGCGGTCGTGCAGGAAGGCGTGGCCGGGCTGCCGCTGGCGCAGATGACCAACCCGGTCACCGGCGAGCCTGGCCTGCGGGCCCGGTTCCTGGACTCCGGCGGCACCGAACTGTTCGCCGAGGACCGCCGCTCCAGCGCGCTGGTCTGGTTCGGCGGAGACGCCCCGATCGGCCGGTCGGCCACGGTGCAGCTGGCCACGCGGTTCACCCCGGCCGAGTCGGGTCCGGTTCGCGTCGGCTTCGCCACCGTCGGCCACGGCCAGGTCTACCTCGACGGCGAGCTCATTCTCGATGAGATCGCCCACTCCGGGCATACCGACCTCGGCGCCGCGCTGCTGGCCCCGCCGACCGCCGCCGCGGAGGTCACCCTCACCGCGGGCAGGCCGGTCGAGCTGCGCTTCGAGTACGATCTGGCGGGCCGCACCGGCCCGCTGGCCGAGCTGTTGTCGCTCCGCTTCGGCACCGAGCCGGCCGTGGCGGACTCCGATGCTCTCATCGCCGCCGCGGCGCAGGCGGCCAGGCAGGCTGACGTCGCGCTGGTCGTCGTCGGCACCAACTCCGCGGTGGAGTCCGAGGGCTACGACCGCACCTCACTGGCGCTGCCCGGCCGCCAGGACGACCTGGTCCGCGCCGTCGCCGCCGCCAACCCGCGCACCGTCGTGCTGGTGAACGCGGGGTCCCCCGTGCTGATGCCCTGGCGAGATCAGGTCGCGGCGGTGCTCGTCGGCTACTTCGGCGGGCAGGAATTCGGTCACGCCGTCGCCGATGTCCTGCTCGGCGTGGCCGAGCCGGGTGGGCGTTTGCCCACCACCTGGCCCGCGGCCGAGGCCGACGTGCCGGTCCTGTCCACCGCGCCGACCGGCGGCGCGCTGGACTACGCCGAAGGGATCCACATCGGCTACCGGGCCTGGCTCAAGCAGGGCACCGCGCCGGCGTACTGGTTCGGCAGCGGCCAGGGCTACACCGACATCATCCTGGCCGGGGTCCACGCACCCGCCTCGGTCGCCGCCGGGGAATCCATCCCCGTGACCGTCGAGGTGGAAAATCGTGGCGCCCGCGACGGCAAGCAGGTCGTGCAGGTCTACGCGGAACGCCCGGATTCCGTCGTCGACCGCCCGGTGCGCTGGCTGGTCGGCTTCGCGCCCGTGCGAGTGCCCGCCGGGCAGAGGGCACAGGTGCTCCTCAGCGCGCCGACCCGGCTGCTGGCTTACTGGCAGGACGGCTGGCGTTACGAGCCCGGCGCCTATCAGCTCCGGGTTGGCACCTCAGTGGTCGACCTGCCGCTGGGCGCGAAAGTGGAGCTCACATGACGTTCCCGAACCCGGCTTCAGCCCGGATCCGCGGTGACGAAGCTGAGGAGGGGAAGACATGACGGACGATGTCCTCGCGCAGGCGGCGGAGGGACGCTTGCGCGGCACCCGGGATGGCCAGGCGCTGCGGTTCCTCGGTGTCCCGTACGCTCAGTCGCCGGCCCAGGCGGGGCGCTTCGCCGCCCCGGTGCCGCACCGCCGCTGGGACGGGATCCGGGATGCGCTCGCCTACGGTGCGACATCACCGCAGCCCGATCGCGGGACCACGCTGATTCCTGAGCCGGTCATCGCCGGAGACAACGAGCTCAACCTGAACGTCTTTACGCCAGATCTGGGTGCGGCCGGCCTGCCGGTTCTGGTCTGGATCCACGGCGGCGGATTCTTCGGTGGTGGCAACGCCTCGCCCTGGTATCGCGGCGGCGCGTTCGCGCGGGACGGTGTGGTCCTGGTCAGCATCAATTACCGGCTCGGGGCCGAGGGTTTCATCGAGGTGCCCGGCGCGCCGGCCAACCGGGCCGTGCGTGACTGGGTCCGCGCGCTGGAATGGGTACAGGAAAACATCGCCGCCTTCGGCGGAGATCCGGCCAGGGTGACGATCGCGGGTCAGTCGGCAGGCGGCGGCGCCTGTGCCACCCTGCTGGGCGTCCCCGCGGCCCGGGGGCTGTTCCGCGGCGCGGTATGCATGAGCGGCGGATCGGCGCTCACCCAAACCGCCGGCGGCGTCCGCGCCGTAGCCGCCCAGATGGCCAGGCACCTGGGTATCGCGGACCTGAACCAGGCCGCCCTGGAGGAACTCACCGCCGAGACGATCCTGGCGGCTCAGGAGGCCGTTTCGGTCGCCAGCGCGATGGACGGGCGGCAGGACTCCGAAGCCCTCATAGGCGTGCTCAGTCGTGGTACCCGGCTGCCGTGGGCGCCATGGACCGACGGTGAGGTCGTTACCGAGGAGCCCTTGCAGGCGGCGGCCTCACCGCAGCACAGCAGTGTTTCGTTGCTGGCGGGCGCCACGGCCCATGAGTTCAACATGGCCTGGATGACGGCGGACTGGATTACCGCCGACATGGCGGCCGAAGGGCTGGCCAAGGCAGGCGTCCCGGCCGCGCAGGCGGCTGTCTACCTTGACCGGGCCGGCCAGCGGCCGTGCGATGCCGTCGGGCAGGCCATCACCGACCGCACATTCCGCGGGCCGGCCCAGCAGCTGGCCGCGGCCAAGGCGGGGGCTGGCGGCGCGGCCTACGCTTACGACTTCCGCTGGGCCGCGTCAGCGGGCCGCCTGCCCGGCCTGGCCTTCCACTGTCTCGACGTCCCCTTCGCCTTCGACGCGCTCGGTGAACCCGGCGTGCGGGAGGCGGCCGGGCCAACCCCGCCCGCGTCGCTGGCCGCGGACATGCACGGAGCCTGGGTCCGTTTCGTCACCCACGGCGATCCCGGCTGGGAGCGTTACGAGACAGGCAAAAGGCCCGTCATGGTATTCGCCGAGCCGTCGGCGGTGCAGGATGATCCGCTCGCGATGGAACGGACCGCGTGGGCCACCTACTGAAGCCAGCGCAGCCCCGCGGTTCAGCGGGAGCTCGTCAGCTACAGCACCCAGAAGTCCTGAATAACCATATATGCCCTGGTAGACCGCACGAGTGCTACTACGACTGGAGGCTCCCGGCTGGTGGTATGGATGCCGAGCGCACGGCTGCGATGAAGTCGGCGGGCCGGTCGAGGTGGACAAGGTGCCCAGCTCCCGCGATACGTACGGTGCGGATGTGCGGTCGCTGCCGCGCGACACGATCGTGCAGGCCAGCCATCCACGGGGAGCTCTCCTGGCCAAGGACCCAGGTCAGCGGGACCGTAAGGCCGGTGACCGCGCGAAGCCGGATGTGCTCATGCATGACCCCGAAGGGGTGCGGATCCCATTCCGCCAGCACTGGCTCGGCGTTGGCTTGCAGGTTGCGGCGGATGTTCTCAGGGGCGAGATCGTAGCTGTTGCCTCCGGAGCGCAGAGCGGAGCCGAATCGGTAGAAGACCCCGCTGCCTCCAGCCGCCGGCCGCGCAGCTGGGTGAGTTTGAGCTGCAGCGCTGTGCCCAGCACATGCCGGTCGGCGTGCCGCATGCCATGAAAGGGCGCCTCCACGACGACCAGCGCCGAGAAAAGCTCCGGATGCTTGACCGCGACGGCGAGGGCGATGTTGCCGCCGGAACTCCAGCCGACCACAGTGGCCGGCGGCCCGGCGACTTCCCGGAGGACCGCCGTCAGGTCCTGAGCATGGATCCGGTGGTCGCGAACGGGCTTGTGCCGAGATTGCCCGTAGCCGCGCCGGTCGTATACGACAACGAGGTGTTCACGGGCTAGTTCGTCAACGACACCATCCCAGGTAGTCATGTCCGTTGCCGAGCCGTGGACCAGGACGAGCGGTGAGCCCTCCCCCGCCGTCCGATAGTTCAGTCTTGCTCCGGGAACCTCAAGAACGGGCATGCCTTCTCCAGGCGAGGGTGCAACCTCCAGGCGCGGGAGGCAAGGCGTTTCGGGGTTTAGGCGGCAAATAAAATCATGACAGAAGCGAGTATCGAATGATATGCCCCGGCCTGTCGGCCCGCCGTCCAGATCTGGCGCCGCGGTCAACAGGTCCGGGAAAGAAGCACCACGGCCCGTTCAGAAAATCCCGGCTGGAGCGTTACGAAACACGCAAAAGGCCCGTCATGGTCTTCGCCGAGCCGTCAGTGGTGCACCAAGATCCGCTCGCGATGGAACGCGCGCCGTGGGGTTAACGGTGCAGACCCGATACTTGGCAGACGCGCGTCAGCCGGCCGCCACGAAGCTGACCTTCGCCAGCGGGCTGCCCTCCACCCACTCCTGCAGGACAGCTTTCGGCCAGGGGCTGCCGGGGCCATGGCGGTGGTTGAAGTCGTCGACGAAGTCGGAGAATACCCGGCGGCGCTCAACCGGATCGGTGATGACCGTGGCCACCGCAGGCAGATCGGCGACGACGCCGTGCTTGAGGTGGAGGATGAAATGCGGCTCGGCGGCCAGGTTGGCCAGCCAGTCCCGCGTGCGCGGTCCGGGGATTCCGCTCAGGTAGATGGCATCCCCGAACCGGTAGAAGCAGATCTCGATCCGTCGCGGCTTCCCGGAACGCCGGCCCGTCGTAGTGATGTCGATCGTGCGCTCCTCGATGGTCGAGGACCGGCCGATGGCCAGCGCCTGGCGCACATCATCACGCATCATGGATCTGGTCTATCACGGCTGCTGGGCGGCTCCGGTGCGCGGAGCCGCCCAGCTGGCCACGCCTTCCTACGGGGCGGGGACGAGCATGAACGCCTCTGCCGCCGAGGCGTCGAACTCGCTGCAGCGCCACCATCCGGTCTGGGCCGTAGCCGCCACGTACAGATAGGCCGCGAACGCCGCCGTGGTGCATGGGGGCGTATTCGCCTGATAGTTCATGAGTTCCTGCACCGTTGCGCCGAGGTTCGCCACCGTTGAGGTGACGGCGCCGGCGATGGTGCCCGATAGGGCCCCGGTGACCGGCGTCACGCCCCGGTACAGGCTGACGCTGAACGTCGCGTTACCCTCGGGCTGGGCGGCGAGGTAGGGGATCGTCACGTTTTCGCTGTTGGTCGGATAGCTGAGGTAGCCGCAGACCGTCGCGGTAATAGTCCCGTTGAGGGTCGCCGCTTTCAGCGCAGCGGTACACGGGTTGTTGTCGACGTAGATCTTCAGCGGCTTAGCTGAACCGAGGATGGTGGTCCCGGTCTTGTCGTAGAAGTCCACCGTGATCGTGTGGATCTGCCCGCTCGCCAGGTTGGTCGAGTCGAGGTAACAGCCGGGCAGCGACGGCAGCCACTGCTCCGCCGCGGCGGCCGTGAACACCGGGTAGTAGCCCGGATTGCTCCCAATCGAGACAGGAGCATTCGTGGCGGGAACGCCGTTGACCGCGCCGTAGAACACATCCGTCCGGACGTCGGTCCCGTCGACCGTGACACGGTAGTACTTGGCCGCCAACGCCGACGCCTCGGCGAAGTTGACCATCACCGGCAGGCTCCCGCCGAAGGGCGCGTTCTCCACCTGGTAGGTGTAGCTCGGGTCGTGGCTGGTGGTGCTGGCGAGCCCGGTCGTCTGGTCCACCCAGCTGGCCGGTACCCATCCGATGCCCTCCAGCAGGTCCCCGCCGAGCTGGTTGCCCGGGGGTGCCAGGAAGATCTCGTCGATCACGTCGTTGCAGCAGACCAGCACGGTGCCCGGAGTGACGACCGCGACGCTCGAGGGCCGCTCCGGCAGGTTCTGGGCAACGATCACTGACGTGCCGACCAGGACGTTGATGCTCCGCAGCCGGTTCGCCGGGTCCCGCTCGGGCATCAGCAGAGTGGTCTGGCTGGCGTCCAGCCAGGTGAGGAAGAACGGCGCGACCAGGCCCGTGACCACGTCTTGACGCGCGCCGTTGCTCAGCTGGAAGCGGCTGACGCGGCCGGTGCCGCCCGCCAGCTGCTCGCTGATGAAGGCGAACTGCCGGTCAGCGCTCAGGACCACGCCGACCGCGTTCTGCAGGCCAGACAGGACCTCGGTCTTGGCCAGGCTGGTCAGATCGATCCGCCAGAGCTTGCCGCTGGCGGCGTACTCCACTGTGTAGGCGGCGTTGTTGGCCTCGTCGAGGAACAGCTGCTGGGGCGCTGTCATCCCGGTGGCGAGCACCGCGGCAGCGGCGCGGCCGGGCGAGCTAAGGCTCACCTTGACCAGATCGCCGGTGCGCTCGGTCACGTACGCGGTCTTCCCGTCGGCGGAGATCTTCACGTCCTCGGGAGTGATGTAGCCCGTTCCGAGGACCGCGTAGCTCGGCGACGGTGAGAGCATCATGCGGGACAGGTTGCCGCCGTATTCCACGAACACGAGCTCGTTGAGAACGGCGCTCCAGTCACATCCGACGGCACCACTCAGGGTCGAAGGCGGAAGCAGAGTGGACGCCGGCCCACGGGGGATAACCGGGTTGCGGATCGGATTCGGGTCGCGGATCGGATTGATGGCACGTGTCGTGGCCATAGGACTCTCCCTTGTCGTAAGGCATTACCTCACTGCTCAAGAGGTCGCTCGGTCCGCACTGATACATCCGGTGAGGCCGGCGAGCCGAGACCTTCAGGCCGCCGAGGGCGCGGGTCTTCATCGGGCGTATCTCCGTAAGTCTCTCTTCCTTTGGTTCCTGGTCATTGCCCTGGCGGGAAGTCACGTACGGGCGGAGGCTGCCGTCCGCGCGGCGGGAGGCGAGCTCAAGCTCTTCCGAGCCGCCGATACTCGCTAGTTCACTCGGGGGCCAGGTGGTCATCTCGTTCGCTCCTATCATCAATCGAAGACCCGGCCGGTTGGCGACACCGTCGAGCACGTCACCGGGCAGCTCGGGGATGTAGATCCTGGCCGGGGGATGTGCTGGGGACCCGCCGCGTTGCCATCTTCAAACGCCCGGGCGGTTATCAGGTGATCGTGTTGCCGCCGTCGATGAGCTCACCGGTCCGTTCAGCGGTGGCGGCCCAGCTGGCGAGGAGGGTGAGGCTGTCCGCGGTGGGGCCGCCCTGCGGTGCGGTGTTAGGTGCTCTCAGCGCCCCCGGGGAGGCACTGCCATTACCTGGAACGACAGGCACTCCCAGAGCGCGGCGGGAGCGGGTTACCTGGGGTGTGAACGGCGACGAGCCGCGGATTCACGAAGACAAGGTGCTCGTGACGACGTGACCGTATCCCGGGAACTCAACCAAAGGAATCAGAACATGCACACGAGAACGCTCGGCCGGGGCTGCAGGTCTCGGCCATCGGTTACGGCTGCATGGGCCTGAGCCAGAGCTACCTGCCCGTGCCCACCCGCGAGGAGGGCATCGCGCTCATCCGCGCCGCCGTCGACCGGGGCGTCACTTTCTTCGACACCGCCGAGGTGTACGGCCCGTTCGCCAACGAGGAGATCGTCGGTGCGGCGTCGACCCCGACGTTCCGATCGAGGACACCGCCGGCGCCGTGCGCGAGCTGATCGAGGACGGCCAGGTGGGCCACTTCGGCTTGTCCGAGGCCGCACCCCGCACCATCCGCCGCGCCCACGCCGTGCAGCCGGTGACCGCGCTGCAATCGGAGTACTCGCTGTGGTGGCGGGACCCGGAGGCCGAGATCATCCCGACGCTCGCGGAGCTCGGCATCGGGTTCGTCCCGTTCAGCCCGCTGGGCAAGGGGTTCCTCACCGGCACGATCGATACCACGTCAACGTTCGAGGCAGGCGACTTTCGCAACGGCATTCCGCGGTTTACCGCCGACGCCCGCGCGGCGAACCAGGCCATGGTCGACCTGCTCGCGCGGATCGCCAAGCGACTGGAGGCCACGGCTGCCCAGGTCGCGCTGGCATGGCTGCTCGCGCAAGAACCATGGATCGTTCCGATCCCTGGTACCCGTAAGCTCGCCCGGCTCGAGGAGAACCTCGCCGCCGCCGACCTCGAACTCACCGCCACCGACCTGAACGAAATCGAGACTGCATCAGCTGCCATCACGGTGCAGGGTGCCCGCTACTCCGAGGCCAATGAGCGACTCATCGACCGGTGAGCGAGGCACGGTCGGGCAGCACGCGATCGAGCCTCGAGTTGCCGTTCGCGCGGCACGGTACTGGTCGATAAGCACCGCGCCGGCCGGAAATCGTCGCTGGCGTCCTCGATCTCGGCGGGCGATGACCCTAAGCTCGTCCCATGGCCAGGTACTTCGACATCCATCCGGCCAACCCGCAGCGGCGCGCGATCATCCAGATCGCCGACATCGTGCGGGAGGGCGGCGTGATCGCCTACCCGACGGACTCGTGCTACGCGCTCGGGTGCCAGCTCGGCAGCAAGGACGGCATGGCCAGGATCAGGTCGATCCGGCACCTCGACGACCGGCATCACCTCACGCTGGTGTGCCAGGACTTCGCCCAGCTCGGCCAGTTCGCGTACGTGGCCAACCCGGTGTTCCGGGCCAT
>Ga0302229_10000195_pt1 | contig 48195 bp, 38 predicted proteins | sample II_Palsa_N1_3_FD_193518 | JGI IMG/M metagenome (GOLD analysis project Ga0302229, IMG submission 193518) | Peat permafrost microbial communities from Stordalen Mire near Abisko, Sweden - II_Palsa_N1_3 | ecosystem: Environmental > Terrestrial > Soil > Palsa > Peat permafrost | place: Sweden... | reverse complement strand
ATCGGGGCCGCGGCCCGCGGCAGTCCGTGCTTCGCTGGCCGGGTCGGCCGTGGCGGTGACCGCCGTGGTCGTGGCCGCGGTGTTCGGCGCCAGCCTGAACGGCCTGGTCAGCCACCCGGCCCGGTACGGCTGGAACTGGGACCTGCTGATCCAGGGCGAGGGCGGTTACGGCAACTGGAAGCCGGCGGTCATGGACCAGCTGGTCGATCATCAGCCAGGCGTCACCGGATGGTCGCAGTTCAGCTTCAGCCAGGTCCTCATCGACGGGCGGGAGGTCCCGGTCATGGGCCTGCAGCGCGAGGTCGGCTCGGTCGGGCCCCCGACGACCAGCGGCCGCCCGGTCGCCGGGCCCGGCCAGATCGAGCTGGGCACCAGCACCCTGCGCCAGCTTGGCAAGCAGGTGGGCGGCCAGGTCAGGGTGGGCACCGGGAAGACGGCGCGCACCCTCACGATCGTTGGCACGGTGACGCTGCCCTCGTTCGGGCTGATCTTCGCCGATCACGTGTCGCTGGGCCGCGGCGCCCTGCTGCCCGAAAGCACGCTGCTGGCCATCCAGGACATCAGCGCCGGCGTTCCGAGCCAGCAGGCTGCCGCGGCCTTCCCGGCCTTCCCGTCTGCGGTGGCCATCGACATGGCTCCCGGCACCTCGGCCGATGCCCGGCGGCTGGTCAGCCGGATCGCCTCGGCCGACCCGGATGGCTCACCGGGCAGCACTTACCCGCTCGGCCCCCAGCGCGGCGCGGCCATCCTGAACGCCGACCAGATGGGCAGCCAGCCGCTGGCGCTGGCGATCGGGCTGGCTGCCGCGGCGGTGCTGGCCCTCGCTCTGACGGTGCTGGCCTCGGTCCGGCAGCGCCGCAGGCAGCTGGCCGTGCTCAAGGCCCTGGGCCTGCGGCGGGGCCAGCTGCGGGCGATCGTCGCCTGGCAGGTCAGCATCATCCTGGTGATCGCCGCCGCTATCGGGGTGCCGGCCGGGGTAGCCGCAGGCCGGTGGGCGTGGGCGAGCTTCGCCGGCGTAGTCGGGTTCGTGCCGGTCAGCGTGGTTCCGGTGGTGCCGGTGGTCCTCGGCTTCGTCGCCCTGCTGGCCGCCGGCAACCTGCTCGCCGTGGCACCGGCGCTGATCGCAGCCCGGACACCCCCCGCCGCCGCCCTGCGCGCCGAGTAGCCGGTCCTTACGGACGGCCCGGCCAGCGCCAGCGTGACCGACGCCGCTGCTGAGCGGGTTTTGGGCAGTGCAGCTCCGCGGACAGGTGGCGGCGCCGTCGCTGACTGGCCAGCACGCCTGCTCCAGCCGTATCTCGGCGCGAGCGGCGTGCTGACACTCGCATCGCACTCGCCAATGTATGGATGTCAGTGCGAGGGCATCCAGCCGTTATGAAACATCCTGAGCTGCTGGCCTGGCTCGACAACGAGAAAGCTCACTCATCGCGCCTACCCGGCAATGCACAGCGTCGGCTTGAGGTCCTGCATGCAGCACTCGACGTCACGAAGGTGTTGCCCGCGACCGGCATCGGGCGCGCGCGACTGTCCTGGCAGGTGTTTCGTGACACCAAGGCGCTCTCAGCTACTACCTGTGACCAGCACCGGCGAGCTTGTGTACTACGTGCCGTTGCCGTCCTAGCCGGTAGGGATGTCCCCGCTGACACTGCTGCGGAACGCGAGTTGTGGGAAACGGTCGGTGTCTCCGTCGACCCGTTGTCAAGCCGGGTGCTTATCGCCGGCTTCACACCCGGCGGTCACACTGCCGTCCCGCACTCGCTGCGGTTGAGGACATCGGCCAGTCTCGCTTCGGTGCTCACACTCGCGGACGTCGATGCGTGGATGTCGAGCGGCCTCTTCGAGTTGCCCGGGCGGGTGTTCATTTGCGAGAACCCCGAAGTGACAGTCGCCGCACTCAGCGAGTTCGGGGTCTCATGCCAGCCCTGATCTGCACCGAGGGCCGACCGCACCTGGCTGCGGTACGTCTCATCTCGTCGCTGATTGATGCGGGCGTCTCCGCCTCGATGCATGCCGACTTCGACTGGGATGGCCTGTCGATCGTCGGCGCAATCACGCAGCAAGGTGCGGAACCGTGGCGGATGTCGGCTCAGGACTACGTTGCGGCCGCAACGGCAGCTGCGGCACATGACCGGCCGCTGCCCAGGTTGACCGGCTCCGCCGTGCCGACACAATGGTCGCCGGAACTACAGCACGCGATGCGCAAGCACGAGGTCGAAGTGCATGAGGAGGACGAGGGCGTTCTTGCGGCGCTGCTAGGCGACCTCTCCGAGGCGCGAGATCGCAGTGGCAGATGTAGCCGCGCACCCGACAGACTCTGAATCCGCTAGTTCAGAGAAGTTAGCAGGATCAGCTGATCGAGCAGACGTCGTCGTCTAGTGCCTTGCGTGCTGAGGCAAGAAGCAATAACCGAGTGGTACAAGATCGACGCCCGCTCACACCTGGCCCTGCTGGACCACATGCTTCGCGCCCACGAATTCGCCGAAATCTTGCCCTCAAAGTGCCCCCGGGGCACTCTGACTCTGGACGTTAACGGCTCCAAACACCGCTGACCTGCAGAGCCCCCTTAAGGAATCGAACCGTAGGCATTCTCCTTACCAGGTACCTCCGGCAGGTTCCGTCACTGCAGGCAGGGCCTCTGACCGGCTAGAACGCGAGCACAAATCGCCACTCGCAAGCCCGGGACAGGCTCTCACGGGCGCTGTTTGCCACTCAGTTTGATCTTTCCCGGGCGGTCAACTGGCAGCCGTGAGTGGGCGGATGCCGTCGAGGGCGTCGCCGAGGCGGTCCTTTTCCATCTCCAGGTCGTAGCGGGACTGCAGGTTGATCCAGAACCGCTCCGAGGTGCCGAAGAACCTGGCCAGGCGCAGCGCGGTATCCGCGCTGATGCGGCGCTGACCGTGCACAATCTCGTTTACCCGTCTGGCTGAGACCCCGATTTCCTTTGCCAGCTGGTACTGGCTCACCACCAGCGGCCTAAGGAACTCCTCCAGCAGGATCTCCCCCGGATGCACAGGCGCCATCACCGTGTCCGCTGCCATGCTCCCTCCCCTCCTAGTGGTAGTCGGTGATCTCGACGTCCTCCGGCCCAGCATCGGTCCACCGGAAGCAGATCCGCCACTGCTGGTTGATCCGGATGCTGTATTGACCGGCGCGATCGCCTGCCAGCTTCTCCAGCCGGTTGCCTGGCGGCACCCGAAGGTCCGCCAAAACCTCTGCAGCATCCAGCATCGCCAGCTTCCGCCAGGCAGCCCGCTGTAACGGCGAATCAGGCTTCCGTGACCGCCTCCGGTACCAGACGGCTTCGGTGTCCTTGTCCCGGAAGGATCGCAGCACACACCCCATGATAACGCGATGCGTTATTAACGCAACACGTTATCAAGATGCGGCTCAGGCGGCAGGCTCTATCGGCGATGGCGCCGGGCGACTTGGCGTCCTTACCAAGGATCACCAACGATGGCGTGCATTACCTCCCGGTTCCGGGAGGAGCGCCAGCCACCGACCGCCGATGCAACTGATCGGGCATCCTAGCCGCCTCCTACCGACGGTCGCAGGCCGCAATCAACAACTCAGTGCGTCCGCGAAACGGCGGCAACCCCGGGCGGCGATCCAGCGGACTAGAGAGAAAAGAACCGGGCCATCGCCGTGTCGGCTGTAGCGACGAGATAGCCGGTGGTCACCCCCTCCGATCGGCAACTGCTGCCACCTGGAGAAGCAGGTCGACAACATTCCTTACTCTACGTAACACCCAAGGTCAGAAGCTGGCCGATGGACCGTTGTCCGGCCCTGTAGGAACCTGGTACCTCTTCCCGGCGCCGGAGACACTCCCCCGGGCTCCATCTCCACGTAAAAGGCCGCTAGACCAGCCTCAGCAGCATCGTGAGTGCCACTCGAGTGGCACTTTTCGGAAAGTGAGGTACTCGGTCCTATATTCGAAAATATGGAATGAACTGGGAGCCCCCTTACGGAATCGAACCGTAGACCTTCTCCTTACCATGGAGACGCTCTGCCGACTGAGCTAAGGGGGCAGGCGGCCTGGCGCTGTTCTGCCATGACCAACCCTGGCGCGCCGATGCGGACAACTCCTCCGCCGACCGGGCTCGCCCGTGTCAGGCGAGCATACACGACCGGAAATCGTCACGGATCCCGGAGGACGGATGCTGGCGGGCCAGACGGCTGGATGAGGGAGCGGAAAGCCGAGAGCACGCGGGGCCAGGCGCCCGATAGCGGATCGATGACCTCGAAATGACCGCAGCCTGGCAGGACATCGCATGCGACGTCGCAGCCCGCGCGGGCTGCCCGCTCTGCGTACTCCAGACTCATCCCGCAGGGCACCACGTCATCGAGTTCGCCATGGACAAGCCGGACGCGGGCGGGCACAGGGAGCAGCCGGGCAGGGTCGGCCTGGGCATACCGGCCTGGATAGCGCTCCGGGGCGCCGCCCATCAGCAGGACTGCTGCGCCACGCCCGAGATCCTGCTCGGCGCAGGCAGCGAGGTCGCTCACCGCCGCGAGCGCGACGACACCACGGACCGAAGATACCGACCGGTGCCATGCCACGCCCGCCGGAAGCCGGTTCCTTGACGCTGCCCACAGTGCCAGGTGGCCCCCGGCGGAGTGCCCGGCAAGCAGCACCAATGTCGGATCTACCAGGCCGGCCGCAGCTTCCGCGGCGAGGCCAGGCAAGGTATCCACCGCGGCGGCGACATCGTCGAAGGTACCCGGCCAGCCGCCGCCGGCCTGACCCGTCCTGCGGTACTCGGGCACGCAGACCGCATATCCCGCCAGGGCCAGCGCCGACGCCAGCGGTCCGGTATGGGCGCGGTCGTAGGCCGCGCGCCAGAACCCACCGTGCAGCAGCACTACCAGCGGTACGCCCGGCCCGCGATCTGGCCCCGCGCTGCCAGCGGGCGCTGGTAGGCGCAAGTCAGCGATGTTCTCCTTGTGCGGGCCGTAGGTGAGCACCAGCTCAGGCGGCGGAGTCGGCCTGGTGAGAATCTCACGCGGATCGGTGGTGACTCCCTGGAGTGTCACATTGCACCGACTTTCGCCTTCGCAGCCTCTCGCGCAGGCAGCTGATGAGGTGTCGAATGGGGACAGAGGGGAATGCCCATTTGGGTGGCGAGCATAGTGTGATTAGAGATGATGATGAGAGAAGTCCCTGCTGGGACATCGACGGAGCAGGGGTCGATACTGTGAGGGGCCGGCGTGCCGGCATAGCCACCTTTGGTGCGTGGACTGGGACCGCCGTCCTTACGTGCGGCCTGGTCAGCGTCTTCTTTGCCGGAACGCACGCTACCCCGGCTTCGGCCGCGAAGAGGGCGTGCGCCACTCACCCCGCGGCCGCTGCAAGGCTGGCTTCGGCGCTGAATGCCCAACGCGGCGGGGCAACTGCACTAGCGGCTTCGGCATCCGGCGTCTCCGGGTCAGCGGCGCATAGAGTAGGCCCGGGCGAGCCGGCTAGGCACTCCTCCGGCAAGAGCGGGCAGGTGCACGGCAAGCGGAAGCAGCCCGACAGCCGCTCGCCGTCGCCCAGCACGAGCGCTGGCCACGACCCGTCGCCCAGCGCCAGCCCGAGCAAGAGCAGCCCGAGCCCGAGCCCGAGTCCGAGCGCTAGCCCGAGCAAGAGCGCTAGCAAAAGCCCGAGCCCGAGGCCGACGATCAGCTCGAGTCCGAACCCGAGCCCGAGCAGCCTGACGCCAAGCCCGAGCAAGAGCGGCCCGAGCCCGAGCAAAAGCCCGAAACCCAGTACTTCCCCGTCGCCGACATCGACGCCCGCGAATAGCCGGCTCTGCGTATCCGTTCAGCCCTTCTCCAGCAGTGCTCAGGTACGCCGCGGCCACACGGCCACCTACATAGTCTGGGTCTGGAGCACCCACGGCAGCGCCAAGCAGATCGCAGTCAGTGCCTCGATCCGCCAGGTCAAGGGCGCTGCTGCGCCGCAATTCTCGGTCTGCCCGGACGCCAGCGGGGCAACCTGTGCCCTCGGGAACCTCCCCCAGGGCCAAGCGGACGAGCTGCAAGTCCGGGTTGCGGTGCGGAAAGACGCCAAACCTGGCGACCACCTCACGCTCATCGCGAAGGCGAAGGCGAAGGATGCGGCCTCCTTCAGCGCGACCGGCTCAGTCAAAATCGTCGCTGCCAGGAAGCCTGCCCCTTTGACAACGAGCCCGGCGCCCAGCACAAGTCCGCCGCCCCCGCTGCCCACGATCCCCGCCCCTGCGGTGCCCAATCCACTCAGCACCCGGACCAATCCCTCGGGCTTGTTCCCCACCGTCTCCCCGCAGCCGGCAACCAGCCCGTCCAGGGGCAGCTTGGCGGATGGCCGCAAGGATTCGCGCGGGATCAGGGCAACTTCTGCCTCGGACACGCTGCCCCTCAACATGCGCCTGATCGGAGGGCAGCTGGCAGGCCTGGTCGTCCTGGCCGCTGCCATTACGATTGCGATCACCCGGCTGTCGATCCGCCCGCAACGACCACAAGATGCCGAGGCTCCTCCGGCCGAGCAGTGAGGACCCGTTCGCCGATCCGTGCTACTCGCAGGCCGCCATCAGTTGGCGACAGGAGCGGCATGCACGACAGCACGGCAGCGGGCCTATTTGGCCAGGTGCTCCACCTGTGGCCGGACATCCCGCAACTCCGCAGCCAGAGCCGAGACACTCAGCGTCGGCGAGGCAACGACCCCGAAGGTGTCGTCATCGGCCCACGCGCACTCCGCGACGCCGTCCGGGATCCGGGGGACGCAAGCGGCATCGCCGGCCATCGCTCCAGCACTCGTTCGCTGGCCGCCCCTAGACTCGCCAACAAAGCTGCTGATGAATCCGCTCGGCGAGGCGCCCTTGAGGTTCCCGCCGATGAACAGGATGATCTGCGGTCCAGCACGGGCGGCGGCGCCGGTGCTGTCCTCGTATACGGCGTACACGACGTTCTTCGCCTCACCAGCGCTCTTGGTCACCACCTGCCGCTGCAGCTGACTTGCGTCCATCGCCTTTGCGAGCTGCGGCGCCTTGACGTAGGCGCCGAGCTTGGCCGGGGTCACCAGGACATGAGCCGGGCCGGCTCCCGGGCCGGCCAGCAATACGACCGCAACAGCGGCAGCGACGAGCGCCCCCGCTGCTAGCAAGAGCATCCGGCGGCGCAGCCGCTTGCGGCTACGGGCGGCGCGGCCCCGCCCCCGACGTTCGTTGTCGTCTAGCCGGGCAGAGCGGGTAGTCCGGTTCGGACGCTCAGCACGGGCATGCCGATCGGCGCGGCTCGGCCGTTCCGGACGAACCGCCTGCTCCGGACGAACCGCCTGCTCTGTACGTACCGTCTGCTCCGGATGGTCTGGCCGTTCAGCAACTCCGGGGGGATAAGCCAGACTCGGGCGATCGGAGCCGCCGGCAGCCGCGACGGGATGGTGCCCCATGGCGTCTGGATGCGAGGCACGGCGCACGGCGCGGGCCGCTGGCGCGCGAAGCACCTTCCTGGTGCGTTTCTTCTGCGCCCGGGGCACCACCGGAGAGCCGGGCGGCTCAGGCGCAGGGCTGCCGTGGTCATGGTCATGCAGATCCTCGTCACCCGGCGGGCGCTCGTAGCCTCGCGGTGCGTATGCCGGCGGGACATAACGCAAGTCCAGAGGATGTCCCTCCGCCAGGCCGGTGCCGGGATGATCCTCCGGCCAGTAGCCAGGTTCCGCGGGCACCGGCTGGCCGCTGGCTGAATCCGCGCTGCGCCAGTATTCGCCTGGGCCGGTGTCGGCAGCCTCTGCCGCCGGATCTGCGTAACCGGCTGGCTCGCTCTCCCGCCGCTGCCGCACCACATCCGGAAGGACCACATCGCGGGAGTCGGCCTGACGTGCATCCGGCGAAGCCTGACCCGCATCCAGCGAATCAGGATCCTGGCCACGATCCTTGCGATCCTTGCGGTCCTTGCGGGTCTTCCGCTCGTCCCGGCTCTCAGGCTCGTCCGTGCCCTTACGCTCATTCCGGCCCCGGCCCCGGCGAGCGGCGAGCGGCGAGCGGATCGGGTGGCCATTCCGGGCATCCGCGTCCCCGGCCACAGGACCTGCAAGCCCGGCGCCGCTACTCGCCGGCGGACTGCCGCCGTGGCTCAGGTAGCGGTACCAGTCGTATTCCTCATCGGCGTCAGGTTCGGGGTCCGGCTGCCGACGCGGCACGTTGCGGCTCAGCGACTGCTTAGCCGGCTGCGGCGGCGCCACCGGATGGTCTGGCTGGCCCAATGGGCGGTGCCCGGCATCGTCCGCGCTCTCCCAGTGCCCCTCGGCATCCTGGGCACTGTCCCAGGCATCACCAACGCCCTGCCCGGCAATCCGCTGAGGCCCGGCAACGGGATCCGCGGCCCATTGATCGCCGCTCCCCTGCACCGCACCATACGACTCTGGCTCTTCGCCGCGCACGTCCCCGTCCGGCGGCCATGCATCGTCCTCACCCGGCACGCGCGGCCAGCGCAGATCCTGCTGGTCCTGCGGCCATCCGCTGCTCATGAACCGAGTCACCCCTGACAATGGCACTGGCACTGGCATGTGCCCAACACAGCATGTGCCCGACTGAGATCACTACATCATGCGGCAAGATCCGCGTTGTTCGCACCGGATCCTGCACGATAGCTACCACGGCGCTGGCCGGCCCATGGCGCTGACCGGACGTAACGCTGACCGGCCCTTGGCGCCGACTAGACATATTGCCGCAGGCATCCCGGGATTATGATCAGCCCCACCCCGAGTTTGCGGCGCGGCCGACCGGCCACGCGGCTCCCGTTCGGAAGTCGTGATGATAGGAGCATGGACCGATGGCACATGAGGTCAGGGGAGTCATCGCCCGCGGCAAAGGCGCCGAGGTAGCAGTCACGACGGTCATCGTGCCCGACCCTGGCCCCGGCGAGGCGCTGGTCAGGGTGCGGGCGTGCGGCGTCTGTCACACCGACTTGCACTATCGCGAAGGCGGCATCGGCGAGGACTTCCCCTACCTGCTCGGGCATGAGGCGGCCGGCACGGTTGAGGCCGTCGGCAGCGACGTAACCGGGCTCGAACCCGGCGACTTCGTGATCCTGAACTGGCGCGCGGTCTGCGGACAGTGCCGGGCCTGCCGGCGTGGCCGTCCCTGGTACTGCTTTGCCACTCACAACGCGGCCCAGAAGATGACTCTCACCGACGGCACGACGTTGTCACCGGCGCTTGGCATCGGCGCGTTCGCGGAGAAGACCCTCGTTGCCGCAGGCCAGTGCACCAAGGTGGACCCGCGAATCCGCCCCGAGGTGGCCGGCCTGCTCGGCTGCGGCGTGATGGCCGGGCTCGGCGCGGCGCTCAACACCGCAGCAGTCAGCCGCGGCGACTCGGTCGCCGTCATCGGCTGCGGCGGGGTCGGCAACGCGGCCGTGCTTGGCGCACGCCTGGCCGGCGCGCGGAAGATCATCGCAGTCGACGTCGACCCCGGGAAGCTGGCGTGGGCACGCGACTTCGGCGCCACCGACGTGATCAACTCACGCGAGGCCGACCCGGTTGAGAGCATCCGCGCGCTGACCGAGGGGAACGGCGCCGACGTCGTCATCGAGGCGGTCGGCAGGCCGGAGACCTACACCCAGGCCTTTTACGCGCGCGACCTGGCCGGCACCGTCGTCCTGGTCGGCGTCCCGACCCCGGACATGAAACTGGAACTGCCGCTGCTCGACTTCTTCGGCCGCGGCGGATCGCTCAAGTCGTCCTGGTACGGCGACTGCCTGCCCAGCCGTGACTTCCCGATGCTCGTCGACCTGCACCTGCAGGGCCGGCTGCCGCTGGAGAAGTTCGTGTCCGAAACCATCGCCCTGGACAAGGTCGAGGACGCGTTCGCCAAGATGCAGCGCGGGGAGGTGCTGCGCTCGGTGGTCGTGCTATGACCGACCGCGGGCTGGCCGGCGCCCGGATCGCCATGTGGTCCGGCCCGCGCACGATCTCGACCGCGCTGATGCGCGCCTGGGAGAACAGGCCCGACACCGTGGTCATCGATGAACCGCTGTACGGGTACTACCTCGCGAGGACCGGCCTACCGCACCCCGGCCGCGACGAGGTAATCAAAACCATGCCGAACGGATGGCCTGATGTACTCGACGAGCTCACGCTGGCCCCGTTCCCGGCCGGTAAGACAGTGTTCTATGCCAAGCACATGACGCACCATCTGCTGGCTGAGGTGGACCGCGGCGCACTAGCTGCGCTCCGGCATGCCCACCTCATCCGCGACCCGCGGCAACTGCTCGCGTCCTACGCCAAGGTCCGGGCCCAGCCGACACTCGACGACCTGGGCCTTGCGCAGCAGGTGGAGATCTTCCGGATGTTCGGCGGGCCGGTGGTGGACTCGCGCGACATACTGCAGCAGCCCGAGCCCGCGCTCCGTGCCCTCTGTGGCGCCCTGGGCGTCCCGTTCGACCCGGCGATGCTGTCGTGGCCGGCCGGGCCGCGAGACACCGACGGCGTCTGGGCGCGGCACTGGTACGAGGGGGTATGGCAGTCCACTGGGTTCGGCCGGTACCGGGAGCGGACGGCCGAACTGCCGCCGGAGCTCGAGCCGCTAGCGAATCGCTGCCAGCCGTTCTACGAGGAAATGTCTGCCCATCGCCTCCGGCCGTGATCCGCTCCGCCACCGGGCCCGCGTCATGACCGGCACCCGTGCCCCCGCCCGAACCCGGACCCTGGCGTGAGCTGCCTCACCGCCGGACAGGAGATCCCGTGCTGCAAGCCTTCGACGAGCGCAACAGTGACCTCATCGTCAACATCGGCGGTCACCTGACCCACCGGGACAAGGCGGCCGTCAGTCCGTTCGACTCGGCCGTCCAGGGCGGCGACGCAGTCTGGGAAGGGCTCAGGCTTTACCACGGCCGGATCTTCCGCCTTGGCGAGCACCTGGCCAGGCTCCGCCGCTCTGCCATCGCGCTGGCGTTCACGTCGATCCCGTCCGACGAGGAGATCACCGCGCAGATCCGCCGGACTGTACAGGCGAACGGGATGACCGACAACGTCCATATCCGGCTGACCCTCACCAGGGGGGTCAAGATCACCAGTGGCATGGACCCGCGGCTGAACCAGTCCGGCCCGACCCTGATCATTCTTGCCGAGCACAAACCGCCGGTCTACGACAAGTCGGGCATCAGGCTGATCACCTCGAGCGTTCGCCGTACGCCGCCGGACTCGCTCGACCCCAAGATTCACCACAGCAACCTGCTGACGTCGATCCTCGCCAAAATCGAGGCGAACAATGCGGGCGCCGACGACGCGGTCATGCTGGATCACCGCGGCTTCGTCGCCGAGACCAACGCGACCAACATCTTCCTGGTCACCGGCGGCCTGCTGGCAACTCCGACGGCAGCGGCCTGCCCGGAGGGCATCACCAGGGCCGCCGTGCTTGAACTCGCCGCGGGCGCCGGGATCCCCAACGCGACCGGCGACTACAGCCTGACCGAGCTGTACACGGCCGACGAGGTGTTCGTGACCGGCACCATGGGCGGGATCGCGCCGGTGATCAGCCTGGACGGGCGGACGATCGGTTCCGGTTCGGCCGGGCCGGTCACCGAGCAGCTGACCAAGCTGCTGGCCGAGCTGGCCGCCAGCACTGGTACGCCGGTCGGCTGACCCGGCGCCACGGGGCTGGACGGCCCCGAGCCCGCGTCGAAGCCGCGCCGTGCCGGCGTCAGGCAAGCCAGTCACCCAGCCGGCGTCACAGGCAAGCCAGTCACCCAGCCGGCGCCACAGGCAGACGGGCGGCCCATCGCCATCGCAGGCTGGCAGTGCCGAAGGGCGCTCAGGATCTGTAGCGGTTACGATCGAGCCGGTTCCAGTCGGCCACATCTCAACCGCTACCTTGATCTTGGGACTGCTGTGATTGATGCGGCGCACGTTGCATGGCCAGACGCGATCAGGCCGGCCGCGGTCGGCAGAATGAGCGGCATGTCAGAACATCGTGAGATCCCAGGCGTCACGCTCGCCAGCGGAGTTGTGATGCCCCTCGTCGGCTTCGGCACCTGGCCGTTGCGCGGAAAGCAGGCTTACCAGGCTGTACGCGCCGCACTCGATTCCGGCTACCGGCACATCGACACGGCGACGATGTACCGGAATGAGGAGGAGACCGGCCGGGCCATCCGCGACAGCGGCCTGGACCGCCAGGAAGTCTTCCTGACCACGAAACTCCGCGGCGGGGACGCCGGGCGAGAGCGGGCCACTCTCGCCGCCAGCCTGCGGGCGCTGGGCACGGATCACCTGGATCTCTGGCTGGTGCACTGGCCGCCGGACGATGCGGTAAGCCCCGCCGTCTGGCGCGAGTTGCTTGCCGTCAGGGACGAGGGCCTGGCCAGGGCCGTGGGCGTGAGCAACTACTCCATCCGGCAGATCGATGAGCTCGTCGAGGTAACGGGCGAGGCACCGGCGGTCAACCAGATTCCGTGGAGCCCGTCTCAGCATGACCCGAAGCTGCTCGCGGCGATACGGGAGCGCGAGGTCGTCGTCGAGGGATACAGCCCGCTCAAGGGGACCGACCTGCGCAGCCCGGTGCTTGCCGAAATCGCTGCCGGGCATGGCGTGACGCCGGCCCAGGTCGTGCTGCGGTGGCACATCGAGCACGAGATTACGGTGATCCCGAAGTCGGCAAACCCGGGCCGGATCGCGGCCAATATCGACCTGTTCGGATTCTCGCTCGACCCCGCAGAGATGGCCAGGATCGACGCTATGGCCGAGCGCTGACCTGCGTCGACTCGGTCGCCGGCTCGGTCGCCGGCTCGGCCCTGGCCGCGTCAGCCAGGGCGGGGGCTATTCCCTGTGCGCTTCATCCTGGACCGGCTGTGCCGCAGAGGGCAAAGCGGATCCAGGCGCCTGGCGAGCCGCCGCCTCCTCCTCCTGGTGCTGCCTGGCCGCCTGCGCGCGGACCCTGGCGATGAACGCCGTTACCTCGCCGGGTGTCCGCAGCCGGATGAACGTCAGGTGCGCGTTGGCCGGGTCGGTCATGGCGCGCTCGTACCGACGCCGGGTCGGATGGTGCCTGGTCCACGCCCACGCAATAACCGACTGCTCCGGATCCGCCCGCAGGAAGTTAGCCCACGGCTCCCGGTTGCCGTTCCACAGCTCGGACCGCAGGACCGCGCGGCGCAGCGTCCGCCAGATGACCCGCCGCATCACGCGGGACCTGGGCGGGTCCACCCAGACCACGGTGTCCGCCCGCGCCCAGATGAGGTCCTGCACCCTGCTGTAGTTGCCGTCAGTTACCCAGCGCTCCCCCGCGGCAAACTCCGCCGCACGGCGGCGGAACTCTTCGTCATCTAATGGCACCCAGCCTGGCTGGTGGAAGACCGAGTCAAGTTCGAGATGCGGTATGTCCAGTACGGCGCTGAGCGCTGCCGCAAGGGTCGTCTTGCCTGATCCGCTGTTGCCGACCACTGATATCCGCAGCACATCGTTCAGTATGTGCGCCCCCGGGCGCGATAGCACGGGAGTAATCCGGCGCGGCGGATCCTGGACCTACCCGGCCGGGGACCATGGACCTACCCGGCCAGGGAGGTCCGCAGCGCGATGACGTTCGCCGCTTCGGCCTGGAACGTGGTCTGGTTCAGCGTGCCGTCGCTGTATGCGTCGTCCAGCGCGTCCAGCGCCTCGATGCCCTCGCTGACGTGCTGTTCCGCGCAGAGCAGCAGGTCCATCCCCGCGGTCGCGGCCAGCACGCTGCGGTTCGCGATGCCGCCGTAGTGCACCAGGCCGCCTGCCTCCAGCGCGTCGGTGATGGTGACGCCGGTGAAGCCGAGCCGCTGGCGCAGCTCGCCCTGGACGATCTTGGACGACAGGCCGGCCGGCCGGTGCGAGCCGAGCGACGGATACGACGCCCAGGACACCATGACCAGCTTGACGCCGGCCGCGATGGCCGCCTTGTAGGGAAACTCGTCGATCGTCCGGATGTCATGCTTGGACAGGTTCAGCGTCACGGGACCCACATCGGTGTCCTGGTTGGTCGTGGCGGCGCCGAGGCCAGGGAAATGCTTGCTGGTGGCTGCCACGCCCTTGTCCTGCTGGGCCTTGATGAAGTCCGCGCCAAGTGCGGAGACGACGTTGGGATTCATGCTGTAGGAGCGCCCGAACTGGTCGATAAAGTTGCCCGCCTGGCGGTACACGTCAAGGACCGGCGCCAGGTTGACGTTCAGGCCGACGCCATGCAGGTTGCGCCCGGCGCCCCTGCCCGCATTGCGCGCCGCCGAGCCGGGGTTAGCTGACTCGCCGATCTGCTTCTCTGACTTGCCCGGCGAGCCGGGCAGGCGGCGGACGAGGCCGCCCTCCTGGTCAGTCATCAGCAGCAGCGGCTCCTGGACGGGGTTCAGCTTGCTCTGGTCGGCCTGCTGCAATTCGGCGGCGACCTGCCTGATCTGCGCCCGGCTGGCGATGTTCTGGCTGAAGAAGATGACCCCGGCGGCCTGGCCATGCCGGATCCGCCGCAGCAGACGGGCCGGCGGCGTCAGGCCGCTGTAGCTGTAGATCACCCGCTGTCCGGCCAGCTGCCGGTCCGACAACGCGGGCAGCGAAGTCACCGGCCGCGCTGGGACGGATGCCGCCGCGGCGGCTCTCCGGCCGGCAGCGGGGTGGCCAGGTGTCCCCCGGCCGGCGGCGGCCCTGCTGGTGGTCTTCTGACCAGCGGCCTGCTGACCAGATCCCGCCCGCCCGGAGGCCTTCTGGCTGGTGTCATCTCGCCCGCCGGATCCGCGCGTTCCCGCGTTCCCGGGTGCCTTAGCGGCCCTGCGATGGTCCGCACCGCTCAGCGCGTCCGGACCGCCGCGCGTCATGGCACCAGCAGGCACCGCGTGGCGGTCCAGCCTTCCCTGCGAGGACGACTGGGCGCTGCCCGCCGCGGCGCATCCGGTCACGAGAACAACCGCTGCGACTGCACAGAGCTTCCGGATCCAGGACCGGCTACGGCGCACGGTTGAGCCTCTCCGCGTGCCCGCGGTCGCCGCGGGCACTTGTCATCGTGAAACTTGCCTGCCATGCCCGGGCCAGTGCCGGACACGCATCTCAATCTAAGGCAACGCCGCAAGCGGTGGCTTCCGGACGGAGCACCGGCTGGTGAAACCTTCGGCTGCAGGGCGGGGACGCCTCCAGCGACTCCTACTGCTATCCATCGTGACCGTCAGCCGCTCGCCGGCCCGTTAGCTGGCCGGGCCCACCCGTCAGCTGGCCGGGGGGACGCCGTTAGCTGGCCCGGGGGCCGTTAGCTGGGGGCCCATTAGGTGGCCGGGGGCCAGCTAGGCGTTCGAGTAGAGCCGCTGGGGGTCCACCAGCACGGCGGTGCGGCCCTCGGCGGCCATCACGCGGTCGTAGGTCTCCCAGTCGTCGTGGCTCCCCCCGGCTGCGGTGAAGACCGCTCGCAGTAGCGCCGGCAGCTCTCCCGGGCTGAACCCGGGCAGCGGATCGGCCGGGCCGGCCAGCTCGGCGGGGCCCTCGGCCGCGGCCCACTCCCATCCGGCCCGTACGACGATGGTGGCGCGGGGGTTCGCGCGCAGGTGGGCCAGCTTGCGGCTGCCGCCCCGGGCGACCAGGCCGACCACCGGCCGGCCGGTCACCGGATGATCCAGCACTCCCGCGTTCACCACGGACGACTGGATGGTCTGGTCACCGCGCAGGGTCGAGACCACGCAGAGTCCCTGATCCCGGCTGACCAGGCGGGCGAAATCCGTGATTTCCGTCATCGCGGCAGGCTCTCCTTCGTTCGCGTCAGGGTCATCTCATTCCGGCACAGCACCCGGGCACCAGCGTCCTCGTTCCGCCAGCGGCGAGCGTCACCGCCAGCGTTCAGCACGACGGCCGGCGGCAGCCGCCGCTACCAGTGCTCGCGGTGCACGATCTGGTCGAACGGCCGCCGGTCCGGCTTGGCGACCGGGGACAGCGGCCGCGCCAGCGGGTAACCGAACGAGATCAGGTACGCGCAGTGCCTGTCCTCGGGGAAGCGCAGCAGCCGGCGCGCGTGCTCCTGGTCGCCGACCCCGGCGTGACAGCTGCCGATGCCAAGGTCGGCGGCTGCGATCATCATGCTGACGGTGGCCTGGCCGAGGTCATACTGGCAGGCCGCAGCGCGCCGCTCATCGGATGTCACCGGGGCGATGAGAGCGACGGCCGCGGCGGCCTCGGCCACATGACCGGCGCCTTGCCAGACGGTGGCCAGTTCCCGCAGCTCCGATCGCTTGGTGATGACGATGAAGTCCCACGGCTGCCAGTTCTGCGAGGACGGCGCCCGGCGGCCCGCCTCCAGCACCTGATCGAGGTCATGAGCCGGGATCGGCTTGCCGTCGAAGGATCTTACGTTTCGCCGCGACCTGATCGCGTCCCATGTCTCCATGCGCACCTGCCTGCCGTTACCGCTGCTGAACGGACACTGCGGGCAGGCCGTCCGTCGCCGGCCTGCCGGGCCGGCCTACGCTGCCCCGGCGATTATCGCAGCACCCATTCCGGCCCGGTTGCAGCCGGCCGAGCCCGGCGGGGCGAATTGGCCGCAAGCGGCGGCCGCGGGTCTACCGGCGCGGGCGGCGACCGGGCCTGCCGCGGCGGCCAGCCCGGCAGGCTGCGTAATAAATGCTGCGTAATAGATCCTGGGCAGGAACCAGGCCGGCCGGAGTCACCTCCAGATCAGGGCGTCGCCGCCGGGACCCTGGCGGCATCCGGAGCGAACTTGGCCGCGGTGCGTTCCGCGGTCTGCCTCGCCCAGCGGCCGCTGGTGAGCAGGCCGACGGCTAGGACGACGACGCCGCACCCGGCGATGATCCACCAGCCGACGTGGCTGGCGCTGGCGAAGCCGGTCCGCAGCGGCCCGGTCATCGCCGAGATCACCGCCGACCCCATTATCGCGACGCCGAGCGACGAGCCGACCTGGCGGCTGGTGGAGGCCACCGCTGCCGCTACGCCGGCCTGCGACCTGGGCATCCCGGAGACGGCCGTGTTGGTGATGGGCGCATTGACCACGCCGAAGCCGAGGCCGAAGACGAGGTAAGTGAGGATCAGCCAGCTCGTCGGCGTCGTCACGGTCAGGTGAGTCAGCATGATCCCGCTGGCGGTTATCGCGACCCCTGCCACGATCAGCGGCAGCCGCGGTCCCCTGCCCCCCACGATCCGGCCGGACAGCGGCGCGAAGACTATCGTCATCGCTGCCATCGGCAGCGTATAGAGGCCGGCGTGGAACGCGGAGTAGCCGCGGACCTCCTGCAGGTACAGGGTGTTCAGGAAGAGGAACCCGCCCAGCGCGGCGAACGCGCTCACCGCGATCACCGTCGCCCCCGAGAACGGCGCGCTCCGGAAGAACCGCAGGTCGATAAGGGGCTCATGGCGGCGCGGCTCATAGTAAAGCAGGCCGGCCGCCGCGGCCACCGCGAGGACGAAGAAGCCGATGATCTTGACTGACGTCCAGCCTGCGGTCGGGCCCTCGATGATCGCGTAGGTCATCGAGGCCAGCGTGACGATGACGAGAAGCTGGCCGACCGGGTCCACCCGCCGTGCGTGCGGCGCCCGCGACTCGGGCACGAACAGCGCGGTCAGTATGAGCGCGGCCAGTCCGACGGGGATGTTCACCCAGAAGATCCCCCGCCAGCCGACCGTCCCCACCAGCGCGCCGCCAACCAGCGGGCCGAGCGCGATGCTGATCCCGACCACCCCGCCCCAGACCCCGATCGCGCGAGCGCGCTCGGCCGGCTTGGTGAAGGTGTTCGTGATGATGGACATGGCCACCGGGTTGAGCATCGAGCCGCCGACGGCCTGCATCATCCGGAACACCACCAGCCAGCCAAGCCCCGGCGCCAGGCTGCAGAGCAGCGAGCCCAGCGTGAAGACCGCCAGGCCGGTCTGGAAGGTCCGGCGGCGCCCGATCCGGTCGGCGGTGGAGCCGGACAGCATCAGGAAGCTGGCCAGCACCAGGGTGTACGCGTCGACGGTCCACTGCAGGCCGGAAACCGGCGCGTGCAGGCTGTGCTGGATGGACGGCAGCGCGACGTTGACGATCGTGGTGTCCAGGCCGACGATGAGCAGGCTCATGCAGCAGATCGCCAGGATGAGCGCTTTACGCCGGCTGCTGAGCTCGCTGCCGGCCATCCCTGGCTCGGTGACGGGCGCCCCCTGCTCGCTATTGGCCATCTCAGCAGTATGCCTCCCGTCATTTGCTGAACGAAAACTAACTTCCCCTGGCGGGCTGGTGCCCGGCTGTCGCGCGCGTGACCCGCCGCCGCCGCGCAGGTGACCCCCGCGACCGCGCGCGCGTGATTGACTGCCTGCATGGCGAGCGACAGTCTCCCCGTCATCAGCTTCAAGACCAGCGCCGCGTGGGAATCGTGGCTCCGGGCGGAGCACGCATCCTCCCCGGGCGTCTGGCTCAAGATCGCGAAAAAGAGCGCGGACGCGCACTCGGTGTCCTACGCCGAGGCGCTGGCGATCGCGCTCTGCTACGGCTGGATCGACGGCCAGAAGGGCAGGCTCGACGACGACTACTGGCTGCAGCGCTTCACGCCGCGCAAGCCGGGCAGCCGGTGGTCGCGGATCAACACGGAGAAGGCAGCCGGGCTGATCGAGGCCGGCTGGATGCAGCCTGCCGGGCTCGCGGAAGTCGAGCGGGCAAAGGCGGACGGGCGGTGGGCGGCTGCCTACGAGCCGCAGTCCACCAGCACCGTCCCTGACGACCTCGAGGCCGAACTCGCCCGCAATGAGCCCGCGAGGGAATTCTTCGAGACCCTCGACAGCGCTAACCGCTACGCGATCCTGTACCGGATCGCCAGCGCCCAGCGGCCGGCGACCAGAGCCCAGCGGATCGCCAGGTACGTAGCAATGCTGGCCGAGCACAAGAAGATCCACCCGTGAGCGACGCTGACCCGCCCGCGGGCGGGTCAGCGTCGCGCATAACACGCAGGCCGATGAGCCGATGTCATGGCGGCGCAACCGGGTCATCCGATGACGCCGCGGACGCAACCGGGTCAGCCGGTCTCGCCGCGGCGAGACCGTTAGCCGATGTCGCGGCGGCGCAGCCCGGCCAGCCCGGCAGCCGCCAGCACGACGGCGACCAGCGTCAGCCATACCAGCGGCCCGGCGGTCACCGCGCCGCCGGGCAGCTTGGGCACGTGCGTGAACGGCGAGATGTCCTGCGCCCACTGGGCCAGCCTGAAGGTCGGGCCGAGCTCGACTAGCAAAGCTGCCAGGGCCAGCGCGGCCCAGCCGCCGGACACGCAGGACCGCGGCAGCAGGCCGAACAGCGCCGCCGCCACGCCCGCCACCACCAGCGCGGCCGGCAGCTGGGCGAGCGCCGCGCCCAGCAGGCGCGGCACCTGGGTGCCGGGATCGTCAGCGCGCAGCCCGTAGCCGAGGCCGGCCCCGAGGCCGGCCGCGGCCAGCACGACGGCTGTCCCGGCAGCGGCGACGATCAGGTGACTGGCCGCCCAGCCGGACCGGCCGACGGCGGCGGCCAGCACGGGATCCGCGCGCTGCGCTGATTCTTCCGAGCGGAGCCGCAGCACGGCAGATACCGCGTAGGCGGCGGCAGCAAGGCCGAGGATGCCCATGACTGCCGCCAGGTAAGCGCTGGTCACGCCGGACTGGCCGCCAAGCCTGGCCAGCGCGCCGCGCACCTGCGCGCCGCTGCCCAGCAGGGAGCCGATGCCCTTGGCGGCGGCGCCGGTGACACCGCCCGCGACCAGGACGCCGGCCACCCAGCCGACCAGGGTGCCACGCTGTAGCCGCCAGGCCAGCGCGAGCGGGCTGCGCAGCGACGCGGCGGCCTGCGCGGGGCCAGGCCGGGCCGGCATCAGCCCGCCGCCGAGATCGCGCCGCGCCGCCATGGCAGCTGCCGCCGCCGTCACCGCCACGGCGGCTGCCAGCGGCAGGGCGAGCACCAGCCATCGGTCCCCGGCGAACGCCCGGACCTGGAGTGCCCAGCCGACCGGGGAGAGCCAGCTCAGCCATTGCGGCCCGGCTGCGCCTGCCGCGGCGCCGGCCGACTGCAGCACGAAAGCGCCGCCGAGCACGCCGATCGCGATCCCCCTGGCGCCGCGGGCGGTCGCGGCGAGCTGGGCAGCGACCGCGGCGACCGCGGCGAAGACAAGCCCGCATGACGCGATCGCCAGCCCGAGGGCGAAGGCACCGCCGGCCGGCAGGCCGACGGCGATCAGCCCGGCGGCCATCAGCACCGCGAGCACGCAGTTGGCACCTGCCGCGACGAGCACCCCGGCAGCCAGCGCGGCGCGGCGTCCGACCGCAGTCGAGCCGACGAGCTCGAGACGCCAGGCCTCCTCGTCTGCCCTGGTGTGCCTGATCACGATGAAGATGCTCATCAGGCCCGCGGCGGCGGCCGCGAACGCGCCGTACTTCCAGGCGGTCAGCGCGCCGACCGAGGTGCCGAACAGCGGCCCGGTCAGCGCGAGGACCGCCGGGTTGTGGGCAGTGCCCGCGGCGACCTGCTCCCGTGACGCCAGCGTCTTGTAGAGCGACTTGAAGCTGTCACCGGTTCCGGCCATCGCCGCGGTCAGCACGTAGATCCAGGCCGGCAGCATGATCCGGTCGCGGCGCACGGCCAGCCTGGCGAGCGTCCCGGCCCCGGCGACGGCGTTCACGTCGTGAACGGCGTTCACGACCGGACGCCGTTCACGACCGGACGCCTGCGGTGCGGCCGGCCGCGGGCCCGCCGCCGGCCACCGGATCGCCGGAGTAGTGCCGCAGGAACAGCTCCTCCAGCGTCGGCGGCCGGCTGGTCAGGCTCCGGACCCCGGCTGCGGTGAGATGCCGCAGCACCGCATCCAGCTGGGCGGTGTCCACCTCGCAGCGCACCCTGGCGCCGCGGGCGCTGAGTTCCTGCACGTCCAGGTCATGGACCCCCGGCAGCTGGTCCAGCCCGGCAGGCGGCCTGGCCAGCTCGGCCGTGATCGAGGTCCTGGTCAGGTGCCGCAGCACGGCCAGCGTGCCGGTTTCCACGGTGCGGCCCGTCCGGATGATCGTCACCCGGTCGCAGAGCGCTTCGACCTCGGACAGGATGTGGCTGGACAGCAGCACCGTGCGCCCGTGCTTGCGTTCATCTTCCACGCAGTCGCGAAACGCGGCCTCCATCAGCGGATCCAGGCCGGACGTGGGCTCATCCAGGATCAGCAACTCCACGTCCGAGGCCAGCGCCGAGATCAGGGCAACCTTCTGCCTGTTGCCCTTGGAGTACGCACGTGCCTTCTTGGTCGGGTCCAGGTCGAAGCGCTCCAGCAGGCTGGCCCTGCGCTGCGCGTCCAGCCCGCCGCGCAGCCGCCCGAGCAGGTCGATGACCTCGCCGCCGGACAGGCTCGGCCAGAGCGTCACGTCCCCGGGCACGTACGCCAGCCTGCGATGCAGCGAGGTGGCGTCGCGCCACGGATCGCCGCCGAGCAGCCGCGCCGTCCCGCCGTCGGCGCGCAGCAGGCCCAGCAGGATCCTGATCGTGGTGGTCTTACCGGACCCGTTCGGCCCGAGGAAACCGTGTACTTCGCCGACCGTCACGCTCAGGTCAAGTGCGTCAAGCGCACAGGTCCGGCCGAATGACTTGCGCAGGCCGGCAACCTCGATGGCGGTCGTCACGCTCCAGTACTCTACACTTAATTCATAAAAACCTAAAAGTACTGAACGGATCCGATCAGGCAGCTCTTCCCGCCAGAGGCCGGCCAGGAAAGGCGCCGGTGTCCGCGCGCCGCGCGGACGGCCTGGCGGGCACTGACCCGCGGAAGGGACAGTGCCAACGAGGCCGGCCACCTGCGACGCCCGGCGAGACGACGGGCCAGGCCAGGCAGGGCCAGGCAGGGCACGCCAGATAGGGAAGGAACGATGCCGATGACCGCCAAGCGCGCCAGCGGCGGAGACGGCGGGACCGGAACTGCCGGGCACGCGGGAAGCCCAGGTCCCGGCCGCGCCGACCCCGATGCAGTGCGGCGGTTCATCGAGCGGCTGGCCTCGGTGCTGGCCGAGGCCGGCTTCCCGCGGATGCCGGCCCGCGTGTTCGCCGGCCTGCTGGCCAGCGATTCCGGCCGCCTGAACGCGGCTGAGCTGGCGGAGCTGCTGCAGGTCAGCCCGGCCGCGGTATCCGGCAGCGTGCGCTACCTCAGTCAGCTCGGCCTGGTCAGCCGGGAGAGCGAGCCGGGCTCGCGGCGGCTGGGATACCGGGTGCCCGATGACGTCTGGGATCAGGTACTCAGGCTCCGCGATCAGGTGATGAACCGGCTGGTCGCGACCATGCGGGAGGGCGTCGGGGTGCTACCCGCCGGCTCGGCGGCTGGCCGCCGGCTGACGGAGTCGATCAGGTACTTCGAATTCATCGGCGCCGAACTCCGCCACCTGCTGGACCGATGGCCGGATCTGCAGGCGCAGGCCGGGGATGCATGACTAGCCGCCAAGTGTTGGTAAAACTAATGAGTAACCAATGTGCGGAGGGCTGGGAACGTGACGCGTGATCCGGAAGGCCTCTACACGGTGCACCCTGATGCACCCGAGCTGGAAGACGCCGTCATGCTGTACTACCTCGACGGCTTCATCGACGCGGGGGGCGCGGGGCGGCTGCTCGCCACCCACCTGCTCGGCACGCTCGATCATCAGGAAGTCGCCACTTTCGACATCGACGAGCTGATCGACTACCGGTCCCGCCGGCCCACGATGACCTTCGTCAAGGACCGCTGGGAGAGCTACGAGGCTCCCGAGCTGGCTGTCTACCTGATGCATGACACCACGGGTGCCCCGTTCCTGCTGCTGAACGGTCCCGAGCCTGATCATTTGTGGGAGGGCTTCACCAGCGCCGTCCGCGCCCTGTCCCTTTCGCTCAAAGTGCGGCTCGCCGTCGGATTCCACGGCATCCCGATGGGCGTCCCGCACACCAGGCCGCTCGGCATCACCGCGCACGCGTCCCAGCCCGGGCTGACCGAGGGTTACCGGCCGCTCGTCGACCGGCTGCAGGTGCCGGGCAGCGCAGCGGGCCTGCTCGAGCTCAGGCTCGGCGAGGACGAGCGCGCCGCGCTTGGGTTCGCCGTGCACGTGCCGCACTATCTCGCCCAGGCGGCCTACCCGGCCGCGGCGGTGACCCTGCTCGAGGCCATCGAGCAGGCCACCAGCCTGTCCTTGCCGTCCGATGCCCTGCGCGAGGCTGCCCGCCGGACCGACATCGAGATCAGCAGGCAGGTGGAGGGCTCGGCCGAGGTGGCCGAGGTCGTGCAGTCCCTCGAAGAGCAGTACGACGCTTTCACCGCAGGTCAGGAAGGCCTGCTGGGCGATGACCCGGACAACATGCCGACCGCGGAGGAACTCGGCGCGGAGTTCGAGCGTTTCCTCGCCGAGCAGCAAGGCCGCAGTGACACGCCGGAGCCCTGAACACCGTCACGCGCCGCCGGCCAGCTTGCTGAGCAGGGCGGGCACCCCGGCGGGGGCGGCGGAGGCACGCTCACCAGATTCCATGTCCTTCACCGACATCGTGCCATCGGCGTCAAGCGTCAGCAGGAACCTGGCGCCGCGCGCGTCCCCGTACTTCATCTGGGTCGCGTGCTTCACCGCCGCCGGGTACAGCTCGACATCGAAAGGCCCGGCGCCGCGAATCGCCGCGGCCAGCCGCATCAGCTCCGGCCGGTCCGACCCGAGATCCTGGGTGAGCACCACGAGCGTCCGGTCTCTGGGCAGGTCACTGAGCCGGCCCAGGCCGTCCAGCACGGACAGGATGCGCGATACCCCGATGCTCACCCCGACCCCCGGCAGCCTGCTGGTCGTGTAGACGCTGGCCAGGTCGTCATACCTGCCGCCGCCGCTGATGGAACCGGCGCCCGGCGCCTCGTCGTGCACCGCCTCGAACACCATGCCGGTGTAGTAGTCCAGGCCGCGGACAATGCTGGGATCGAACCGGATGGGGGCCGGTGCGCCCAGCGCCGCGGAGACCAGCTCGATGACCTCACGCACCTCGGCGACGCCCGTCTCCCCCTCGGCCGAGCCCTTGACCGATGCCCCGACGTGGCTCAGGGTCGCTTCATTCGAGGCCTGCACTGACCCGATCAGGGCCAGCAGGTCCTGCGCGGCAGCTGCCGTGACGCCTGCCCCGGCGAGTTCGTCCGCGACCGCAGCGGGTCCGATCTTGTCGACCTTGTCGAGCGCGCGCAGCACCGGGGGCACCCGGTCCTGCAGCTCCAGCCGGGTCAGCACGCCGTTGAGGATCTTCCGGTTGTTGAGCCTGATCGTGAACGGCCCGATATCCATCCGGCCAAGCGCGGTGGCAATGATCGTCAGGATCTCGGCGTCGGCCGTTATCCCGCTCACGCCGATGATGTCGGCGTCGGACTGCAGGAATTCGCGGTAACGCCCGCGCTGGGGACGGTCGCCGCGCCACACGTACCCGATGTTGTAGGCGCGGAAGGGAAAGGTGAGCTCGGATTCGTGCTGGGCGACGAAACGCGCCAGCGGGACCGTGAGATCGAACCGGAGGGCGACCCGCCGGCCTCCCTTGTCCTCGAACTCGAACATCTGCTTGTCCGACTCGGTGCCGCCCTTGCCCTTCAGGATCTCGGCGTATTCGACCGCCGGGGTCTGAATCGGCTCGAACCCGAACGAGGTGTAGACCTCTTCGAGTACTTCGAGCAGCTGCCGCCGCCTGCGGCCGGCCGACGGCATGACGTCGGCGAACCCGCGCAGCGTGCGCGGGGTGATGACGGTGCGCTTCATGATCTCTGACTCCCTGCTAGCTGAGCGCAGCTGGCGAGTCAGCCAGGGCCAGCGTTCAGCCCCGGTCAGCCCGCGCGCTGAACCATTTCCGGCATACCTGCCACGAGACGACGGAGCGTCACTCCGCCTCCGGTATGGTCCTCGCCGTTAACGCCACGTCGAATCGCTGCCGCGACCAGCTGGTCAGGTGCCGCGCCGCCGGGAAGCCATTCGGGAAAGTCAGGTACCAGGTTCACGGAGACCGGCCGCTGTGCTGCCACGTCCGGCTCCCTCCCGGTCAGACGGCTATGTCGCTCATCCCGCGCCGCCGCCAGGCGGAACGAGCTTGATTCTACCCCCGCAGGATCTTCGCTGAAGCGGTCGCAGCGGCTACTTGACCTCGCTGAGCTTGCCGGTCGCGACATCGAAGACGAAACCGCGCACGGCGTCGGTGTGCGGGATGAACGGGCTAACCTTGATCCGCGCGATCGACTGGCGGACATCGGTGTCGAGGTCGTCGAACGCCTCGACCGCCCAGGCCGGCTTGATGCCCGTCTCTGCCAGGATGCCGGCCTTGAACTCGTCATCGGTGAAGGTGAGCATGCCGCAGTCGGTGTGGTGGATCAGGATGATCTCGCGGGTGCCGAGCAGGCGCTGGCTGATCGCCAGCGAGCGGATCTCGTCGTCGGTGACAGCCCCGCCCGCATTGCGGATCACGTGCGCGTCGCCCTCGGCCAGGCCGAGGATGCCGTAGACGTTCAGCCGGGCGTCCATGCAGGCGACCACGGCGACGTGCTTGGCCGGCGGCAGCGGCAGCTCGCCGCCGAAGCTGTCTGCGTAACGCTGATTGTTCGCGAGCAGTTCGTCAGTCACGGACATGATGCGGATCCTCCTTGGTTTCGCCAGATACGTTCCTGCCAGGCACAATACTCCATAATTCCTACTGATTTGATCTCTTATCTCGGCTGAACCGCTACCGCATGACATCACCCTGGCGAGGACCAAGTAAACGCCAGGGAACGCCCGCGGCCCGGTGACCCGATCCGGGCTGCCGCGAGGACCGGGCACACGGTGAACCGCACCGCCTCGGGGGCTGTCGAGCCCGCCGATCTCGGAGCATGATGCCGATATGGCGATAACCGCATGGTCGCCGATGGAGGCATCATGGCGAATCTGAGTTCCGTGCTCGACCGGGCAGTTGCCGGGAACCCAGGGCATCCGGCGATCCGCATGGACGACCTGGTACTTGACTATTCCGAGCTCAGGGAGGCAGCCGGGCGGTTCACTTCGCTGCTCTCGTCGCTCGGCGTGACGACCGGGGACCGGCTCGGCATCATGCTGCCTAACGTGCCTGCCTTCCCCATCGCCTTCTACGGGGCACTGGGCGCCGGGGCCGTCGTGGTGCCGATGAACCCGCTGCTGAAGGGCCGCGAGATTGCCTTCTATCTCGGTGACTCCGGTGCGAAGGTCTTGCTGGCCTGGCATGCGGCGGCGGGCGAGGCAGCCGAAGGCGCCGCTGCCGCGGGCGCCAGGCTCGTCGTGGTCGACGAGCCGGATGCCCGGTCGCTGCTGGCTAACCTCTTCGCCCTGCACACGTGGGCCGAGCGGGCCGACGACGATGACGCGGTCATCCTCTATACCTCCGGCACTACCGGCCAGCCGAAGGGCGCGCAGCTCACCCACGCCAACCTCGCCAGGAACGCCGAGCTCACCGCGGCGACGCTGATCAAGGCCGGCCCGGACGACGTGATCATGGGCTGCCTGCCGCTCTTCCACGTCTTCGGGCTGACCTGCGGCCTGAACGCGGCCATTGCGGCCGGCAGCACGCTGACCCTGCTGCCCAGGTTCGCCCCCGGCCACGCCCTGGAGATCATCTCCCGTGACCGGGTGACGGTGTTCGAGGGGGTGCCGACCATGTACGCGGCGATATTGCACCATCCCGGCAGCGCGGATGCCGATGTCTCGTCGCTGCGCACGTGCATATCGGGCGGCGCCGCGCTGCCGGTGGAGATCCTGCACGGCTTCGAGAAGACGTTCGGCTGCATGATCCTGGAGGGCTACGGGCTGTCGGAGACCTCCCCGGTCGCCTCGTTCAACCACCCGGACGCTGAGCGCAAGCCCGGCTCGATCGGCACGCCGGTGGCCGGCGTCCAGATGCGCCTGGCCGGCCCCGACGGCGCCGACTGCCCGCCCGGCGAGATCGGCGAGATCGCGATCCGCGGGCACAACGTGATGAAGGGCTACTGGGCCAAGCCCGAGGCGACGGCCGAGGCGATCCCGGACGGCTGGTTCCGCACCGGCGACCTTGCCCGGGTGGACGAGGACGGCTACTTCTTCATCGTGGACCGCAAGAAGGAGCTGATCATACGCGGCGGCTACAACGTCTACCCGCGCGAGATCGAGGAGGTCCTGTACGAGCACCCTGCCGTCGCCGAGGCCGCCGTCGTCGGGATCGCTCATGCCGAGCTCGGCGAGGAGGTCGGCGCTGCCGTCACGCTCAAGCCGGGTACGACCGCGACCCCGGACGAGCTGCGGGCGTTCGTGAAGGAGCGGGTCGCCGCCTACAAGTACCCGCGTCAGGTGTGGCTGGAGGCCGAGCTGCCCAAGGGCCCGACCGGCAAGATCCTCCGCCGCGCGGTGCGGCGCCCAGGGCAGGACCAGGCAGCGCAGGACCAGGCGGGGCAGGACCAGGCGGGGCAGGACCCGCCACAGCAGGACCCGCCAGGCCGCGCTGGGCCAGGCCGCGATGGGCCGGCTGGGCAGCGTGCGCCTGAGCCGGGCGCATCGTGACCGCGCAGCCGGCGGACCAGGGACCGGACGCTGGCGCGTTCGAGGCCGCGGAGGCGGCCGGCGCGCTGGACATGCTGCTGGCCGACGGTGCCCTGGGGATAGCGCGCAGGTTCCGGCCCGACGCGGCGGCGCTGCGGTTCGCGCTGGGACTCGCGGGCCGGCCACGCACGGTGGCCGGGCGCGCAGCGTCGCTGGCGGCCGAGCTCGGCCGCGTCGCCGCCGGCCGGTCGGCCATCGCCCCGGCCCGCCGCGACCGGCGATTCGCCGACCGGGCCTGGACGCGCAATCCGGTGCTGTCCCGGGCCGTGCAGGCCTACCTTGCCCTGGCCGGAACTGCCGGGATGCTGCTGGCCGATGCGGAGCTTGACTGGCGCGACGGCGAGCGGATGCGGTTCGTGCTGAGCAACCTGATCGACGCCGCGGCGCCCAGCAACAACCCGCTGATCAGCCCCGTGGCATGGAAGGCGGTCATCGACAGCGGCGGTCTCAGCATGCTGCGCGGGCTCCGGGCGCTGGCATCAGACTTGTCCGCGCCGCCCCGGGTGCCGGCCATGGTCGCGCCTGACGCGTTCGAGGTCGGCAGGGACCTGGCGGCCACGCCGGGCGCGGTGGTAGCCCGGTCGGAGGTCTGCGAGCTCATCCAGTACGAGCCGGTGACCCCGGCGGTGTACCAGTTCCCGCTGCTCATCGTTCCGCCGATGATCAACAAGTTCTACATTACCGATCTCGCGCCGGGCCGCAGCATGATCGAGTACCTGGTGAGCCAGGGTCACCAGGTGTTCGCCATCTCCTGGCGGAACCCCGACGCCCGTCATCGCGACTGGGACCTGGACACCTACGGCGCCGCGGTGGCCGATGCGCTCGGCGCTGCCCGCTCCATCTGCCAGGCACCGCAGGCGAGCATCTTCGCGCTGTGCTCCGGCGGGATCGCCGCGGCCATGGTCGCGGCGCACCTGAGCGACGCCGGCCGGCTGCCGGAGCTGGCGACCTTGTGCCTGGGCGTGACCGTCCTTGACCAGGCGCAGGCGGGCACCGCCGCCGCGATGATCGACGAGCGCACTGCCGCGCTGGCGATAGCGGCCTCGCGCGCGCGGGGCTACCTGGACGGCCGCTCGCTGGCCGAGGTCTTCGCCTGGCTGCGGCCGAACGACCTGATCTGGAACTACTGGGTCAATAACTACCTGCAGGGGCAGCCGCCGCCGCCCTTCGACATCCTGTACTGGAATGCCGATACCACCAGGCTGCCCGCGGCCGTGCACCGTGACTTCATCTCACTCGCGCTGGCCAACCCGCTGACCAGGCCGGGCGCGGCAACCATGCTCGGCTCGCCGGTGGACCTTGGCAAGGTCGACATCGACTCCTACGTGGTGGCCGGCATCGCCGATCACCTGTGCCCCTGGCAGTCGTGCTACCGCAGCGCCGCGCTGCTGGGCGGCAGCACCCGGTTCGTGCTGTCGACCAGCGGGCACATCGCCTCCATGGTCAACCCGCCGGGCAACCCGAAGTCCACCTTCCAGGCCGGGTCAGGCACGGACAATCCGGCGGATCCAGCGGACTGGCTGCAGACCGCTCAGACGATAACGGGCAGCTGGTGGCCGGACTACTCGGCCTGGCTCGCCGACCGCAGCGGCCCGCAGCAGGAGCGCCCGGGGCGGCTGGGCAACGCCGGCTACCCGCCGCTGCAGGCCGCGCCTGGCAGCTACGTTCTCGACCGGTAGCGGCCATGACGGCCAGCAGCACCGGACCGCCGGGCACCGCGACAGTCCGCAGCATCTCGGTGGACGGGCAGCAGCTCAGGATCGCGGTACGGGCAGGCGACGGCATTCGCCGCCCGCTGCTCGTCTTCAACGGCATCGGCGCGAGCCTTGACCTGCTGCAGCCCTTCGTCGACGCGCTCGAACCGTCGCTGGAGGTCATTCGCTTCGACGTGCCGGGCGTGGGCGGCTCGCCGCTGCCGGCCAGTCCCTACCGGTTCACCGGCCTGTGCAGGCTCGCGGCCCGGATGCTGACCGCCCTCGGCTACGGGACGGTCGACGTGCTCGGGATCTCCTGGGGCGGGGGTGTCGCGCAGCAGTTCGCCGCCAGCCAGCGGCGCCGCTGCCGCCGGCTGGTCCTGGTCGCCACGGCGACCGGCGCGATCATGGTGCCCGCAAGCCCGGCCGTGCTCGCCCGGATGGCCACCCCGCGGCGCTACCTCGACTCCTCCTACCTGCAGCGCATCGCCCCGGACCTGTACGGCGGCAGCGCACGGACCGAGCCCGGCCGGGTGCGCAGCCTGCTGCATGCGGATAGCCGGGTCGGGTCCCCGCGCGGCTACCTCTACCAGCTCGGCGCCGGGATGGGCTGGACCAGCCTGCCGTTCCTGCCGCTGCTCCGGCAGGCCACCCTCATCATGTCCGGGGATGACGATCCCCTCATCCCGCTGGCCAACGCCAGGCTGCTGCGGCTGCTCATCCCGCATTCGCGGCTGCACATCTATCACGGCGGGCACCTGGGCCTGGTCACCGAGGCCGCCGAGCTCGCGCCGGTAGTAGCCGGTTTCCTCGCCGCGGCCGACCCCGCCGTGGCCAGCAATCCGCCCGGTGCCGGGCCAGCGGCGCCGCAGCGGCATCCGAGGAGGAATTCATGACCACCGCACCCGACAGCGACTTCTACTCCCTTGAGCTGCTGCTGGACTCCGGCGGGCGGGACCTGCTGCACCGGGTCAGGGCCTTCATGGAGAAGGAGATCGAGCCGGTCATTAACAAGTACTGGACCCGGGAGGAGTTCCCGCACGAGCTCGTCCCGGCAATCGGGCAGCTCGGCGTGGCGGGCCTCGCCTACACCGGATACGGCTGCGGCGGCTTCAGCAGCCTGCTCGGTGGCATGGTGGCCATGGAGGTCGCGCGGGTCGACTCGTCCATCGCCACTTTCATCGGCGTGCACAGCGGGCTGGCAATGGGGTCGATCTACCTGTGCGGGTCAGACGAGCAAAAACAGCGCTGGCTCCCGGCGATGGCCCGGATGGAAAAGATCGGCGCCTTCGGGCTCACCGAGCCCGAGGTAGGTTCCGGCGCTGCCAGGGGGCTGACGACCACGGCCCGCCGGGACGGCGATGAGTGGATCCTCGACGGGCAGAAGAAATGGATCGGCAACGCGACGTTCGCCGACTACGTGATCATCTGGGCCAGGGACGTGGCGGACGACCAGGTCAAGGGTTTCGTCGTGGAGCAGGGGACACCCGGGTTCGCCACCACCAAGATGCGCGACAAGATCGCGTTGCGGGTGGTCCAGAACGCCTGCATCACGCTCGATGGCGCCCGCGTGCCCGAGGCCAACCGGCTGCAGAACGCGAACTCGTTCTCCGATACCGCCGCCGTGCTCAGGCTGACCAGGGCCGGGGTCGCCTGGCAGGCGGTCGGCTGCGCCCGCGGCGCCTATGAGCACGCGCTGGCCTACGCCAAGCAGCGGCAGCAGTTCGGCCGGCCGATCGCCGGCTTCCAGCTGGTGCAGGACCAGCTCGTCAAGATGCTGGCGAACGTGACCGCCTCGGCGTGCCTGTGCGTCCGGCTCTCGCAGCTGCAGGACGCCGGGCAGGCAGCCGACGAGCACTCGGCGCTGGCCAAGGCGTTCTGCACGGTGCGGATGCGGGAGACCGTCGGGCTCGCGCGCGAGCTGCTCGGCGGCAACGGCATCCTGCTGGAGTATCACGTCGGCAGGTTCGTGGCCGACGCCGAGGCCATCTACTCCTACGAGGGCACCAGGGAGATCAATACGCTGATCGTCGGGCGGGCCATCACCGGGACCGGGGCATTCGTCTAGCTCGCCTGCCGGGTGAGTCCTCGCTGCGGCGAATGCGAGCCAGGCAGACATGAGGCGGGCCAGCCAGCCGCGGCGAGTGCGGTCTTCCTTCCTGCTCAGCAGGATGGGCTCGTACCGGCTCGCGCTCGGCGCCGCCCTGGTCACCGCCATGGTCACCGCCACGCTGGCTGCGGCACTTGCCAGCTTCGCCGACGGCGCGCTGCCGCAGGCCATCCATCGCCAGCTGGCGACAGCGCACGGCACCTCGATCGTGGTCAGCGGCGCAGTCAACGCCCCGATTGCCCGCCAGGATGACCATGTCGTCCGCCGTTCGATGCGGACGGCACTCGGCTCCGGCGCGCTCACCATCAGCAGCGCCCGGTGGTCGGATCCGCTCGGGCTGCCCGCACCGGCACACCACAAGATCACGCCACTGGCCGAAGCCGCCGCGCCTGACGGCATCCGGGCACGCGTCGTCCTCACGGCGGGTTCCTGGCCGGGACCGCCGGCTCGCGGCGGCCCGGCTCGCGGCGGCCCAGGCCGGACGGGAGGCGGCAGGCAGGGCCAGCCGGGCAGGCACGGCCAGCCGGGCAGGCAGGGCGGCATCCCGGCCGCGGTGCCCGCCGCCATGCCCGTTGCCGTCGCCAGCCAGCTGCACCTCGCGCCCGGCGACATGCTCACGGTGCGCGACCGCGACACCGGCGCCCGGGTCAGGCTCCGCATCACTGGTATCTTCCGGGCCAGGCAGCCGGCCTCCGCGTACTGGCAGCTGACGCCGGCCGGCCCAGGCGGCTCGACCACGTCGGGCACGTTCGTCACGTACGGACCGCTGATCGTGGCTCCCGCCGCGTTCAGCCACCGCAATCTAGCTGTCGGCGGGGCGTCCTGGCTCGTGCTGCCGCACGCCGGGCAGTTCAGCGCCGGTAACCTCACCGCGCTGGCCGGCCGCATCGACCAGGCGGACCACGTACTCCAGAGCGCCCAGCTGGGCGGCCTGCAGGTGAGCACCGGCCTGCCCGGCCTGCTGCGCGGCGTCGCGCGGAACGACGTGGTGGCCAGGTCCCTGCTGGTCATCGGCGGACTGCAGCTGCTGCTGCTCGCCGTGGCGGCGCTGGCTCTTGCCGCCAGCCTGCTGGCCAGTCAGCGTGCAGGCGAGACCGCCCTGCTCAGCGCCAGGGGCGGCGCCCGCTGGCAGCTCGCGCGGCTTGGCGGGGCCGAGTCGGTGCTGCTCGCCGTCACTACGGTCGCGGCCGGGAGCCTGGCCGGCGGATGGCTGGCAGGCAGGCTGGCACGGTCCGGGCCGCTGCACGCCGCCGGATTGCGCCTGCCCGCCGCGCCGGCCGCCGTCTGGTGGGCGGCTGGCCTTGTCGGGCTGCTCTGCGCTGTGCTCCTGCTCTGGCCGGCCTTCCGCGCGACCACTCCGGGCGCCGCGAGGACCCGGCTGGGACGGCCCGCCAGGGCCGCGGGAATCGCCAGGGCAGGCGCCGACGTAGCGCTGGTGGCGATCGCGCTGGTCGCCATCTGGCAGCTGCGCAGGTACCAGGCCGTGGTGCCCAGCGCCCAGGGCAGCCTCACCATCGACCCGGTGCTGATCGCGGCGCCGGTCCTCGCGCTTGCCGCCGGCACGGCCGTGCTGCTGCGCCTGCTCCCCCTCACGGCCAGGATCGGCGACCGGCTAGCCGCGCGCGGCAGGCGGCTTGGCGCCGCGATGGCCAGCTGGGAGATCAGCAGGCGGCCGGTGCGGCAGGGCGCGTCCGTGCTGCTTGTCGTGCTGGCCGCAGCGACGAGCACGCTGGCGCTTGCGCAGCACGAGAGCTGGCGGCGCTCGATCGCAGATCAGGCGGCCTTCAGCGTCGGCGCGGACGTCCGGGTGGACACCCCGGTGGCGGCCAGGCTGAGCCAGGTGGCGGCGATCACGCGCGCACCTGGCGTGCTCGACGCCATGCCCGTCGCGCGGCCCGCCGATAGCGGATCAGGCGAGATCCTGGCGCTGAACGCACGGCGGGCCGCGGCGACGGTGCTGCTCAGGCCCGACCTGTCCGGGATGAGCCCCGCCGCGCTCTGGCGGCCCCTTGTCACCGGAGCCGCCGGACTCGCCGTGCCAGGCCGGCCAGCCAGGCTGGCGATCTCCGTGAGCCTCAGCAGGTCAGCCGCGAGGTTCAGCCCGATGCAGGCGGCGCTTGAGGTCATTGACGCGGCCGGGGTCAGCTATTCGCTGCCCGCCGGGTTCCTGCCCGCTGACGGCCGCATGCACCGGCTGGTCGCCGTCATCTCGCCGCGGCGCGAGGGCGCCCACCCGCTGCCCCAGGCCGCCTACCCGCTGCGCCTGACCGGGATCACGCTGGCCTACACGCTGCCCGAAGCCAGGACCGGTCTCGCCACGCTGATAGTCGGCGGCATTGCTACCGCGAGCGGCCCTACTGGCCCGTTCGCGCCTTCCTTCAGTACCGGCCGCGCCCTCAGCCGCTGGATCACCCCGATGTCAGCACCGGGCCTGGCGCTGTCGATTAACCAGGCGCAGTCCCCTGGCAGCCCGAAAGCAGGCCCGCAGGATGTCGTCCGCTCGCTCGCCGGACGGACCGGCGAGCTACTGGACTTCGACCCCGGCTACGGCGCGATAGAGAATGACACCGGCCGGCCGAGCCCGCTGCCGGGCACCCTGACGCTGAGCGCGCCGCCGGCCGCCGGGCCGATCCCGGCCGTCGCCACGCGGGCCTATCTCACCGCTGCCGACGTCACCGTCGGTGACACCCTGACCGTCACCCTCGGCACCGCCAGCGTCCGGGCACGAATCGTGGCCGCAGTCACCAGGTTCCCGACCGTCAACGGCGGAGGCGGCGCGCTGATCGTGAACCTGGCGGCCTTGCAGTCAGTGCTGACCAGCGAATCCGCCGGGAGCCTGCCGGTCACGCAATGGTGGCTGCGAACCAGGCAGGCGGCGGTACCGGCCCGGCTCGCCGCAACGCCGGCCCGGATGGCTGGGATGCCGGCCCGGGTGGCCGCGGCGCCGGCCGGGCTGCCGCCGGGCACGACGGTCACGAGCAGCGCGCGAACGGCGGCGGCGCTGCTGGCCAATCCGCTGTCGGGCCTGCCCGAGCAGGCACTGCCGGCGATCGCGCTCGCGGCGGCGGCGCTGGCAGCCGTCGGGTTCTCGGTGAGCGTCGCGGCCGGCGTCCGGGAGAGAAGGGCGCAGCGCGCACTGCTCGCGGCGCTCGGCGTGTCCAGGGCAGCCCAGGCGGGGCAGCTATGCCTGGAGCAGCTCATGCTCAGCGTGCCCGCGGCCGGCGCGGGGCTGCTGCTCGGGGCGGGACTGGCCCGGCTGCTGATCCAGGCGGTGACGCTCACGGCCGCCGCGACCGCGCCCGTTCCCGCGGCCTTGATCGAGATCCCGTGGCGCATGGCGGCGGGGCTGGCCGTGGCCGTGGCCGTGATCCCGGTGCTTGCCGCGGCGCTCACCATCGCCCGCAAGCCCGACCCGGCGGCTCAGTTGCGCGCGGCGGAGTCGGCATGAGCGCTGGCCGGCTGCGGGCACGGTGGGCGGCGCTCACCGGCACCGGCGGCGCGGCCAGCGTCGCGCTCGCGCTGCTCGTGCTCGGCTGCGTGTTCGTCTCAGTGGCCGGCCCGCGGGAGAGCCTCGGGTTCCGCAGCAGAGCGCTGCAATCCTCGCTAGCCGCTACCACGCCGCTGGTCAGATCGGTCCTGGTTACTACCAGCTACACCGATTTCACCGTTCCCTTCCAGGGTCCGATCACGGCAGGCACGCTGGCCGAGGCGCGCGGGCAGCTGCGCGCCAACCTGGCCAGGACGGGGCTGCCGCTGGCACCGGCCGCTGCCGACTGGTCAACCATGACCACGGCGTACGACATTGCCGGCGGCGCGGCGCGCAGCGCGTTCGATGGCCCCGACCCGCCAGAGCTGGCGGTCAGCTACAGCGATGCGCTGAGCCGTCATGCGCGGCTGATTGCGGGGAGCTTCCCCGGGGCCGGCGCGGGCAGGCGGCTGCCGATCGCGGTGACCGCGTCGACGGCGCGCAGGTTCGGCCTGCATGTCGGCTCCCGGCTGACGATGGACGAGGCCCGGCTGACGGTCGCCGGGATCGTCAGGCCGGTTCATCCTGGCGCTGCCTTCTGGACCGCGAACCAGAACGCGGCGATGCCGGCCCCGCCAGTAACGCGGGGCCCTGCGTACTGGACCGGCACCGTGTTCATGGGCGCGGCCGAGGTCGGCGCGATGCAGAGCTACTTCAAGCTGTTCGACGGGCAACTGGAGTGGGACTTCCCGCTGGCCCTCGGCGGGGTCAATGCCGACCAGGCCGTGACGCTGCACAACGAGCTCAATCGCGCCAGCCTCCGGGCCGGCGGGCTCCGGCTGGCGGACAGCACGGTCAATGTCGACGTCGGGTCCGCCCTCGGTGACCGCCTGCTTGGTTTCATCACGGCCGATGCCGCCCTCGCGGATTTGCTGTCGCTGCTGTACGTCAGCCTCGCCGTGCTCGGCGTCATCGTCGTCCTGCTCGGCGCGAGAATGCTGGCCGAGCACCGGCGGCCTGACTTCGGCCTGATGCGGGCACGCGGCGCGTCCCGGCCGCAGCTCGCGCTGCTGGCGCTGGCCGGCGGCGCCGCGGCTGCGGTGCCCGCGGCCCTGGCGGGCACCGCTCTCGCCGTGGCGGCGACGCCAGGGTACGCCGAGCCGCTGGCCTGGTGGCTGGCCGCGGCGACCGTCGCGTTCGCGCTGGCCGGGCCGCCGGTGATCGCGTTGGGCTGGGCCGATGCTGACCAGGCAGCCGGGGCGAGAACGCTGGACCTCCAGCCCGGCGTGACAGCCGGCGCCCGCCGGTGGGTAGCCGAGGGCAGCATCGTCCTGCTCGCCGCCGGCGGCCTCGTCGAGCTGCATCAGCAGGGCCTGCCACGCGGCGGCGGGATCAACTTCTACATCAGCGCCGCGCCGGTACTCGTCGCGGTGCCAGCGGCCCTGCTGGTGATCCGGCTGTCCCCGCTCGCGCTGCGCGGGCTGCTGCGGATCGCCGCTGGCCGGCCGGGAGTGACCGCCTTCGTCGGCTTCGCGCGGGCCGCGCGCACGTCGCTGGCGGCGACGCTGCCCGCGTTCGCGCTCGTGCTCGCGCTGACGGTGGTGGCATTCGGCTTCATGGTGCGCACCGCGGTAGTGCGCGGCCAGGTCGGGGCGTCCTGGCGGGCTGCCGGCGCGGATGCCGTGATCAGCCTGGCCAATGTGCCGGGCTCGATCACGGCGGCACAGCAACGCGCCATCGCTGCCGTACCCGGCGCCAGTCGTACCGCCGCCGTGGCGGTCACGGCCGGCACGCGGGAGAGCGGCGCACCGGTCACCGCCGTCCTGGTCAGCCCGGCGAGCTACGCGGCGATGGTCGCAGGAACGCCCTATCCGCGCGTTCCGGCGGCGCTGCTGGCCGAGCCCGCGGGCGGGGCTGGCACCGGGGCACCGGTGCCAGCGCTCGCCTCGCCTGCCGCCGCGGCCCAGCTGCGGCCGGGCACCGCGGTGCTGTCGACCGAGGCCGGAACGCTGCGGGTCCGGGTCGCGGGCCTGCTGTCCGGCACGCCGGCCGTGCCCGGCGGCGGGAGCTTCATCGTCGTCCCGGCCTGGGCGACCAGCCACCTGGCCGCGCAGGCGCCGCCGACGGAACTGCTGATCACCGGGCCGCGGCTGAACGACCGCGCGCTGGCCGCCGCCGTGGCGCGGATCATCCCGGACGCGACTATCACCTTCCGGTCCAGCGTGCTGGCGGGACTCAGCGGGGCGGCGCTGCCGCACGGCGCGTATGTCGCCTTCGCCGAGGGAAGCGGGGCGGCCGCCGGATTCTGCGTACTTGTGCTGCTGCTCAGCCTGGTGCTGGCAGCCCGCTCCCGTGCGCAGACGCTGGCCCGGCTGTCGACCATGGGCCTCGGGACCGGCCAGGGCAGGCTGCTGGTCATCGTCGAGGCACTGCCGCCGGTGCTGGCCGCCGCCGCGGCGGGAGCGGCCTGCGCACTGGCGCTGGTGCCACTGCTCGGCCCGGTACTTGACCTCTCGGTTTTCACCGGCTCCGGCGCGGCGGTGCCGGTCCGTGCGGACCTCGCGGCGCTGGCGATACCAGCGGCCGGCCTGATAATCCTCGGAGCGGTGACGTTGTCGGTCCAGGCGATCGCGGCGAGCCGCCGCGGCGCCGCCGGCGCGCTTCGGATCAGCGGCTAAGAGCGGGCGGAGGCGGCGATGGATGCGACGCGGGGCCCCGGAGAACCGGCCAAGGGCAGATACGCAGCCCCCGTTGCCAGTGCCCGCGGCAAGCCGGGCACTCCCGCGGAGCCGGCTGCCGGGATCGCCGAGCTCGGCGCCGAGTTCGAGCGGTCCCGGTCTTCCTACGGGGACGACGCCCTGATCGCCTGCGACCGGCTGGTCCGCATTTACGCCGCGGACGGTATCGAGGTCCAGGCGCTGCAGGGCCTCGACCTGCTGATCGGCGAGGGCGAGCTGACCGCGGTCGTCGGTGCCTCCGGCAGCGGGAAGTCGACGCTGATGAACATCCTGGCCGGGCTGGACGCACCGACCGCCGGCTCGGTCCGGGTCGCTGGGCACGACCTGGCCGCGATGACGGTCAGCGACCGGGTCGCTTACCGGCGGTCGACCGTCGGCTTCGTCTGGCAGCAGACCGCGCGGAACCTGCTGCCGTACCTGACCGCCCAGCAGAACGTCGTGATGCCGATGCGGTTCAGCGGCATCGCCAGGCGCCAGCGCGGCGCCCGGGCGAGGGAACTGCTCGAGGTCCTCGGCGTCGGGCACTGCGCGAGCCGCAGGCCCGAGCAGCTGTCCGGCGGCGAGCAGCAGCGCACGGCCATCGCCACGGCGCTGGCCAACGAGCCCCTGGTGCTGCTTGCCGACGAGCCGACCGGTGAGCTGGACAGCGCCACCGCCAGGGACGTGTTCGCCGCACTGCAATCGGCCAATGCCGATCTGGGGGTCACTGTGCTGGTCGTCACGCACGACCCGGCGGTCGCGGGGCAGGTGCGCCGCACCATCGCGATCCGCGACGGGCGGACCGCAACGGAAACCCTCCGGCACGCGGCGGCTGATGACGACGGGAACGCCACGCAGCACGCGGTCGAGTACGCGGTGCTGGACCGCGCCGGGCGGCTCCAGCTGCCCCGCGAGATGGTGGAGCCGCTCGGCATGCGGGACAGGGTCCGGCTGGAGGCCGAGCCTGATCACATCGGCGTCTGGCCGGACGAGCAGCGGCCGCCGCACGGCGGCCGGTCCCCGGCGGAAGGAGAACAGTGACCAGCGAGCCGGGCACCGCCGGGCCGCAGCCGATGGTCGCCGCGAGCGAGGTGACCCGCACGTTCGGCAGCGGGAGCACGGCCGTGCACGCGCTGCGCGGCGTCTCCTTCACGCTGCCGCGAGGGCAGCTCGTGGCACTGCGCGGGCGGTCCGGATCGGGCAAGACCACGCTGCTCAATATCGTCGGCGGCCTGGACCGGCCGACCAGCGGGAGCGTGCACGTCGCCGGGCAGCAGGTGAGCGCCATGAGCGAGCGGGAGCAGATGATCCTGCGCCGCGGCACGGTCGCCTTCATCTTCCAGTCATTCGGCCTCATCCCGATACTGTCCGCCGCCGAGAACGTCGGCATCCCGCTCCGGATCAACGGCGTCAGCGCGCGAGAGCGCGAGGAGCGCGTGCGGCTCATGCTCGCCGTCGTGGGCCTCGCCGAGCATGCCCTGCAGCGCCCGGCCGAGCTCTCCGGCGGCCAGCAGCAGCGGGTGGCGATCGCGCGGGCGCTGGCAGCCAGGCCGGAACTGCTGATCGCCGACGAGCCGACCGGCCAGCTGGACTCCGAGACCGGCAGGCAGATCATGCGGCTGCTGCGGACGGTAGTGCGCTCCGAGGGGATCACGGCCCTGGTCGCCACGCACGACTCGGCGCTGCTCGACGTCGCCGACGGCGTGCTGCTGCTCGAGGACGGCATGCTGCCGCCGGCAGCGGGAAGGAACACTGCGTGAGCAGTGAGAGCAGCCCGGCGGACACGGGCCGGTCTGGCCTGGCGGGCACCGGGAGCGCAGCGGACGGGCTAGCTGGCTGATGCGCATCGACGTACGGCCGGTGAGCAGGCTCCGCGGCCAGGACCCGGCCGATCTCATGGGCGCATTGGGGCCCGTGATCGAGGCGCTGCGGGCCAGCGACGCCGACCTGTCTGGGGTGCGCATCGTCTGCGACTGGATCCAGTACCGGTCCAGCTTCCGCGAGGCGGCCGACTACCGCCCGGTGCTGGCCGCCGGGTGGCGGCCCGGCCCTGATCAGGCAGGCCCGGCCTTGCTGCCTGGCCGCGTGCCCCCCGACGACGGGCCGCTGGCTCCCGAGACGGCTCTGGAGATCGCGGTGGACCTGCGCCGGGCAGGCGCGGACCTTGGCCCGCTGGTGACCAGGCTGCTGGCAGAGCACGCGACGCCGGCCGGCTCGGCGCGGCTGCCGCTGGAGCCGTGGGGCACGGGCTCGGCAAGCTGCATCTGGCGCTTCAACACGCTCTACTGGCAGGCGCTGTCCTTCTGGGAGCAGGCCACCGGCCGGGAGTACGAGCGGGCGCTGCCCGGCGGCGAGAGCGCGGCCCGCGACTCTGGGGCCGTCCGTGAGCTCATTCTTGAGCTCTTCAAGATCTGGGACGACCTGGACGCGCGCGGGGCGCTGCCGGCTGAGCTGTATGTGGTGGAGCTGGGGGTGGGGAACGGCAGCCAGGCCAGGATCTGGCTCGACGAGTTCGTGACGCTTTCCGGGATGCACAGCAGGGACTACTACCGGCGGCTGCACTACCTCATGGGTGACTACTCGCCGCATGTGCTCGGCCGCGCGAGCAAGGCCGTCGCCCACCACGGCGACCGGGTGAACGCCCTGGTGGTCGATGCGACGCGCCCGGCCGTCAGCCTGGGCTTCCTGCGCGGTAAGGCGTTCCTTGTCTACATCTCCAACGTCTACGACAACCTGCCGGGCGACGAGGTCGCGAGAATCGGCGGGCGCTCCTACCAGGTCGAGGTCCGCGCCTTCCTGCCAGGGCCGGACGCGCGGCGGATCGCGCGGCGGTTTGCCGCCCCCGCAAGGCGACTGGGCGATCTCGTCGACAAGCTGCTCAGGCTCGGCCCTGAGCTTCTCTGCGAGGCGCTGCCGCAGCATTTCGGCGATCCCGCTCGTGCGGTCGCCTTCTGGCGGGAGATCTGGGGGGCGCTGCGGCTGCAGGAACGCTACGTGCCGCTGGAGGGGCTGGATCTCTACCAGATCGGGCCTGACCTGACTGGCGAGACGCTGCGATCGCAGCTGGAGTCTGACGGCGATATACGAATGCACGTCAACAACGGGGCACTGAACAGCTTCGCGGACACACTGCCGCTGCTGCATCCGTTCGGGCGGCTGCTCTGTCACGATCTGTTCGTCACCGACGTCCGGGACTACGGCACTGGCTTCTTCGGGCCGGGGAAGTATGACGGCTCGGTGGTGAACTGGGTCAACGGCCCGCTGCTCCGGCATCTCGGCAGCCGGGCCGGGTTCGACGTCCGGATTTCCCCGTTCGCGCAGCGTCCCGCGGCCAATGTCAAGACCCTGACCGCGATGGTGCGGGAATGACCGCGGTGCGGGAATGACCGCCGCGGCGCGCGGGGCGCGCGTCCGGGAACTGCCTGCCGGGACGCTGCTGGCGACCACGGTCATCGGGTCGTACGCGGTGCCGGAGTGGCTCGGGCAGCTGAAGAACGACTACTGCCAGCGCCGCATCAGCAAGAGCTACCTGGACGAGATCCACGAGATGGCCATCAAGGCCGCCATTCTCGATCAGGAGCGGGCAGGCATCGACATCGTCTCCGACGGCGAACTGCGCCGGGACAACGACATCGACTACCTGCTCGCCAGGATCCCTGGCGTCGAGATACCGCAGCGCGCCAAGGCCGACTATTTCGACTATTACGAGGCCCGCGTCGCTCACCCCCTGCCCGAGCCGGCTGATATGGGCGTCGGCCTGGGGCTGGCCGCGGACTACGGCTTTACCAGGCAGCTGACGGACATGCCGGTCAAGGTGTCCATCACCGGCCCGTTCTCGCTGTCGCGCAGGATCCGCAACATGGCCTACGCTGACCCGGCTGATCTTGTGCGGGCACTGGCCAGGCTGCTCAACGCCGAGGCCAGGGAGCTGGCCCGGGCCGGCGCGCGACTGCTGCAGATCGACGAGCCGTTCCTCGCCGGGTATCCCGAGGACATCGCGCTGGCGATCGAGGCGATCAACATCGTGACCGACGTTCCTGATGTCCACTGGACCCTGCACGTCTGCTACGGCAACAGGTACGCGCGGCCGCTGTGGGCCGGCCATTACGATTTCCTTTTCCCGGCCGTCAAGGACACAGCGGTGGACCGGCTGGCGCTAGAGTTCGCCCGGAAAGGCGACGAGGACCTGCGGCTGCTTGAGCAGTACCAGTGGGACCGGGGTCTCGGGCTCGGCGTCATCGACGTGAAGACCGACCAGGTGGAGTCGCCCGGGCAGGTCGCGGGCCGGATCCGGCGGGCGCTGCGGTTCGTGGCCCCCGAGAAGCTGTCGGTCAACCCCGACTGCGGCCTGCGGCACGTGCCGCCTGAGGCAGCGCGCGCGAAGCTCGGCGCGATGGTCGCCGGGGCCGCCCAGGTCCGTGCCGAGCTAGGCAGCGCCGGGCCGTGACCAATCGCGAACCCGACGAATCGCGGACTGCGCGAGCGCCCGACCGGGACCGGATACGTGCCGATTGGCGCTGAGCTGGGTCCGGCGGTGCGCGATACTGGGCGGCGGCAGCGTGCTCAGGTGCAGCAGAATCCGGCGGAGGCCAGCGATGCTCTTCCCCACCTCGCTTGTCGGCAGTTACCCGCAGCCGGACTGGCTGATCGACCGCGAGCGGCTCGCCCACCGGTTCCCGCCGCGGGTCAGGGCGCTGGAGCTATGGCGGGTCGATCCCGCCTATCTCGGCCAGGCGCAGCAGGATGCGGCGCTGCTGGCCATCCGGGCACAGGAGGACGCCGGCCTGGACATCATCACTGACGGCGAGATGTGCCGGGAGAGCTACTCCAACCGGTTCGCGACGGCGCTTGACGGCGTGGACATCGACAACCCGGGCACCGCGCTTGACCGCAGCGGGCACCCCAATCCGGTGCCGCGGATCACCGGGCCGATCCGGCGCCGTCACCCGGTCGAGGTGGACGACCTGAGGTTCCTCCGCGCGCACACCGACCGGACGGTCAAGATCACCGTGCCGGGCCCGTTCACCATGTCGCAGCAGGCGCAGAACGATTACTACCCGGACCGGGAGGCGGCCGCGTTCGGCTACGCGGAGGCGGTCAACGAGGAGGTCAGGGACCTGTTCGAGGCCGGGGCGGACATCGTCCAGCTGGACGAGCCCTACCTGCAGGCCAGGCCCGAGGAGGCGCGTTCCTACGGCGTCGCGGTACTGAACCGGGCGCTGGAGGGCATCACCGGGACGACCGCCGTGCATGTCTGCTTCGGGTACGCGGCCATCATCCACGACCGTCCGGACGGCTACTCGTTCCTGCCCGAGCTGGCCGACGCTCAGTGTGATCAGGTTTCCATCGAGACGGCACAGTCCGGCCTCGACTGCTCCGTGCTGGCCGGGCTGGCCGGTAAGACGATCATCCTGGGCGTCCTGAACCTCAGTGACGTGACCGTCGAGACACCGGAGCAGATCATCGGCCGGGTGCGCCGGGCACTGCCCTACGTGCCGGCCGGGCGCCTCGTCCTGGCGCCGGACTGCGGCATGAAGTACCTGCCCCGCGACGCCGCGTTCGGCAAGCTGGCCGCCATGGCGCAGGCAGCGGAGTTGCTGCGCGCCGACTCATGATCGAAACAATTATGAGCCAGACTAGATTCGGGTCGTATCCGGCCGAACGGGGTGAGCACGGTCCGCCAGCACGGCTGGACCGGGTCTCAGCTGGGAGGTCATTCGGCCGCCAGCACGGCTGACATGCAGCCGCTCACATCTAACTGAGGGGTGCACGGCAAGTGACCGAATCCAGTGGCACGGCGGCGGCCGTGCTTATCGAGGCCGACGTACGTGAAGGCACGTACGGTGACAAGGTAGCTGCGGTGGAGCCCGGCGGTGCCGAGTTCATCCCGCTCAGCGAGCGGCACGGCAAGCCGCTGCAGCAGTTCTGGACCTGGGTGTCGCCGAACATGGAGTTCGCGACCATCTTCGTCGGCATCATCGGCGTCTGGTTCTTCGGGCTGTCGTTCTGGATGGCCGTGCTCGCGATCGTGCTCGGCACCGCGCTCGGCAGCGCGTCGATGGGCGCGCTCGCCGCCCGCGGGCCGCTGTTCGGCGTACCGCAGATGCTGCTGTCCCGGATCGGCTTCGGCTTCCTCGGCAACATCCTGCCCGCGGGCATCAACGCGATCGTGGCCGGCGTCGGCTGGTTCGCGGTCAACAGCGTCAGCGGCGCCTTCGCGCTGAACGCGCTGTTCCACTGGAACACGAAGCTCTGCCTCGTGATCATCGTGGTGGTGGAGCTCGGGGTCGCGTTCTTCGGCCACAACCTGGTGCACGCGTTCGAGCGCTGGGCCTTTCCGGTCCTGGTAGTCATCTTCGCCATCGCCTCGGTCGTGATCCTGTCCAAGTCGCACCCCGGCGCGCACGCGGCCGGCATCCCGGGCGGGTTCCTGATCACCTTCGGGGCGGCGTTCGGCTACGCGGCCGGCTGGAACCCGTACGCCAGTGACTACACCCGCTACCTGCCGCCGGACACGAACCGGAAGGCCACCGGCCTGTGGGCCGGCCTCGGCGTGTTCATCTCGTGCGCCGCGCTGGAGATCGTCGGCGCGGCCGCGGCCACCATCACCAGCATCGACAAGTTCGGCAACAACCCGACGGCCGGCTTCACCAGCAACCTGCCTACCTGGATCGCGGACGTCACGCTGCTCGCGGTCGCGCTCGGCGCCATCTGCGCCAACGCGCTCAACGTGTACTCCGGCTCGATGTCGTTCCTCGCGCTCGGCATCAGGCTGCCGGGGTCCCTGCGGCGGGCGATCGTCGCGATCGTGCTCGGCGTGGCCGGCTTCTTCGTGGCGCTGTCCGGGCTGCACGACGCGGGCGCCAAGTACAACAACTTCCTGCTGGTCATCGCGTACTGGATCGGACCGTGGCTCGGGGTCTTCTTCGCCGATCAGCTCTTGCGGCGCGGCAAGCGGGTCGACGGGTTCATCTTCGACCGCAAGCACAACCCGTGGGCGGGCTTCGCCGCCATGGCCATCGCGATGGCGGTATCGATCTACTTCTTCGCTAACCAGACCGATTACGTCGGCCTCGTGCCCAAGCACAGCCCGCACTTCGGTGACATCACGTTCGAGGTCGGCTTCGTTCTTGCCGCGGTGCTCTACGCGGTCTTCTTCAGGCTGCAAGGCGACAGCAGCCGCGAAGAGGTCCTCGTGATCCCGGAGGAGCCGCTGGCCGTACCGGCTGAGTAACACACCGTAACCGAGGCGTCCGCCCGATCCGTGGGGGGCGCCTCGGTCAGCGTCCGATGCCTTCACCCTGTGTCCCTTTGCCGTGCGGCTTGCCGTGCGGCTTGCCGTGCGGCAATTCATGATCACGGAGGATCTGGCCGGCCAGGGGGTGCAGATCCTCCGTCATAAATGCGTGCGGCTCGGCTTCACCGTGAGAACGGGCTCGGGGCGGCGGCTGCCAGCAACTTTCGCTGCGGATCCCCCGGCTAGATCCGCGCGGCTGACTAGATCCGCGCGGCGGGACCAGTGCCGGGCTGGATCCGCGCGGCGGAAGCATTGCCGGGCTGGATCCGCGCGGCGGAAGCATTGCCGGGCTGGCCGATAGCGCCCGGCCACTGGGGCAATGCCAGGTGGAACATCAAGACAACGAGGCCAGCGACGATGACCATCGTGGCCGGGCGCCAGCGGCGTTCGAGGTCGGCGACCGTGCGGGCCAGCGTAGGAAACGCCACGTCCCTGGCGAACCAGAACGCCAGCACATCCGGAATGATCACGACAAAAATCGCGAACAGCCCGTAGATGACGTAGCCAAGGACCCACATGTCGCTGGTCGTCGTGGCCGCGATGAGGCTGCCAGCGGCGACGATGCCCAGCGCGACGGGGAAGTAAGCGAACACCGACAGCTCTTTTATGGACTCGGCGCTGCCCCTGGTTAGCCGGCCATTCGCGGTTCGCCCCCGCCCGGGCACGCCTTCGCCCGTGCTGACATACCCGGCTTGCGCCGGCGGATGCCTGACGACCCCGAAGATGATGAACACGATGAGGACGACCACGATGATGGCCACCGGGCTCCACAGTGATTCCAGGTGCCACACCGTGTTCGACAGCGTCTGCCACGGCGGGTTCGCGATCCCGGCCCAGGTCTCCGGGATCCCGAAAACCAGGCCCACGAACAGCCAGACGCCATAGCCCCACTTCTCTCGCGCGCTCAGGCCATGGCGGCGGGCTAACTGCTCCCCGCCGCCGGCCGCCTCAAGGCGCGGAGGCTCATCCTGTTCGATCATGTGCAGGACGTTACGGCCAACATCCGGGCAAGTCCACCTGCCGCTGGACAGGAACGAGGGAAGTGCTCACTGGCATGGCCGCTCACCCGCGGCCGGGCCGGCCCGGTGGGCGTCAGCCGCGGAGCATGTCGCCGATGATCCCGCCGGCCGCGCCGGCGCCGAGGGCCTTGCCGGTACTGTCACCGCCGCCGCCAAGGTAGGGCGCCAGTGACGCCGCCAGGATGGCCAGCGGCATCGACTGGAGCCAGATCTGGCCGGGTCCGGTCAGCGCGACCAGGTGGAAGCCGTCGCCGCCGAAGAACGCGTTGGCGATCCCCCGCATGCGGGTGATCTGGAACTGCACGCTGCCCTGGAACATGCCGATGTGGCCAGGGTGGACGAGCAGCGTCTGGTTCGGCGGCAGCATGTAGGTGGTGAGCTCGCCGGACAGCTCGATCCAGGCTCTGCCCTGACCTTCCAGCTTTTCCAGGACGAAGCCGTCCCCGCCGTAGATTCCGCCACGGAAGGTCTGCTGCAGGCCGACGCTCGGCGTGATGCCCTGCGTACCGCAGAGCCAGCCATGCCGGTGCACGTAGTAGGCCTGGCCGGGGGTGATGTCCACCGGCATGATGTGGCCGGGCATCTTGGCCGCGAACGTGATGGCGCCGGGTCCCTCGTAGCGAGTCAGGAAGAGCCCGCCGCCGCCCACGACGCGCTTGAGGCCCTGCATGAAGCCGCCCCCGCCGCCCCCGGTGTTCATCGTCTGGGACATCTGGATGCTCTCGGTCATCCACGCCAGCTCGCCGCGGGTGGAAACCACCTGCTCGCCCCGCTCGAGCGACACTTCCAGGATGGGCATGGTGGTGCCCTTGACCTCGGCCTGCATGGCTGCGCCCTTCGCATTCAAGGAACGCGCCGCCCGCCGCGGCGCTCTCCAGCACAAGGTACTTGCGGACGAGGCCCGGTGACAGGCTCATATGCAACTTCGCCGGCTCATTTGCGCCCGATTCGGCTCCGCTCTCAGCGGAGCCGTCCGCAGCGAGGATGGCCGTCGTGATTCCATGCACCCGTGGATCTCGCCTGGGATGAGCATGGCCAGGGCGAGCCAGTGCTGTGCATGCACGGGTTCGGCATGGACCGGTCGGTGATGGCCGCGGCGATGGAACCTGTCCTCGGACTGCGGCCCGGCTTGCGGCGGATCTACGTCGACCTGCCCGGGCATGGCGAGTCCCCCGCCGGGCCGCCCGATTCGGCAGGCGTCGCCGACGCGGTGTCCGCCTTCATCAGCGGCCCGCTCGGCGGCGGCCCTGTCCTGCTGGCCGGCTGGTCCTATGGCGGCTACATCGCTGCCGCGCTGGCCCGGCGCAGGCCAGCCAGCGTCAGCGGCCTGCTGCTCATCTGCGCCGGGGACAAGCTGCTGCCGCCGGGAGCGCGCGAGTTGCCCGAGCCGCCCGGCGAGCCGGGGCCCGAGCACTGGCTGGACGACGTGCCCGCCGGGCTGCGGGATCACCTGGCCACGGCCATCGGCAACCGGACCGCCGGGGTAGCGCAGCGGGTCGCCGCCGCGCTGACGGCCTCGCTGCCCGGCGACGAGGAATACCTGGAGCGGCTGCGCTCGGGCGGCTACCAGTTGCCGGACGAGGGCGATGCCGCCAGGTATGCGGGACCGGCCTGCCTCCTTACCGGGCGGCAGGACCGCATCGGGGGATACGCCGACCAGTTCCGCGCGCTCGGTGCCTTCCCAGCGGCGAGTTACTCGGTCGTGCATGAGGCCGGCCACTACCTGCCGTTCGAGCAGCCAGCTGCCTTCCGGGCGCTGGTGCTTGAGTGGCTGGACAACCGCGTCACGCCCGTCCTTCAGGGCCGGCGGCCGGGCAGTGTGCGACGGCCGGGCAGTGTGCGACGGTAATGCCATGGAGGACTACCGGGCGCTGAACAGGTCCAGCTGGGACGAGCGCGCCCCCGCGCATGCCGCATCGCCGGACTACCAGGTCGCGCAGTTCGCCGCGGATCCTGCGTTCCTGAGCAGGGTGGTCAGGTTCGACCTGCCGCTCCTCGGCGGCATCGCGGGGCTGCGCGGAGTACACCTGCAATGCCACATCGGCACCGACACGATCTCCCTGGCCCGGCTCGGCGCCTCGATGACGGGGCTGGATTTCTCGCCCGCGGCGCTGGCACAGGCCCGGAGCCTGGCCGAGCGCACCGGCGACGACGCCCATTTCGTCGAGGCCGACGTGTACGACGCCGTCGGCGTCCTTGGCTCCGCCGCGTTCGACCTAGTGTTCACCGGGATCGGCGCGCTGTGCTGGCTGCCGAGCATCCGCCGGTGGGCCGGCGTGGTCGCTGACTTGCTGCGGCCAGGCGGCCGACTGTTTATCCGGGAGGGTCACCCGATGCTGTGGGCGCTAGCTGACGGCCGGGAGGACGACCTGATAGTCGTGGATTTCCCGTATTTCGAGCGGGCAGAGCCGCTGGCCTGGGACGAG